>Ga0265338_10008659_pt1 | contig 12308 bp, 9 predicted proteins | sample 42126metaG_FD_193579 | JGI IMG/M metagenome (GOLD analysis project Ga0265338, IMG submission 193579) | Rhizosphere microbial communities from Carex aquatilis grown in University of Washington, Seatle, WA, United States - 4-21-26 metaG | ecosystem: Host-associated > Plants > Roots > Rhizosphere >... | reverse complement strand
TGATCGCCGTCGGACTTAATGCCGAGCCGGTTCGCAGCTGGCTGCAGGCTCACGCGCGCCGCGATCATCTTGTTCTAAGCAATGATGTCACGGGCGCAAATGTCCACCCTTACCGCTCGCTGGATCAGATACGGAGCAACAATGCCGAAATCGTCTTATTGTCCGGCGTAGCGCTGCATGCCCTCTTCCGCTACCGCTATTATTCGCATGCACGCTTCGTTTTGGTGCCGGCGAATCTTGGGATGCTGCGCCCCAAGGCACTATTCGGATTATTGCGCTATTTGCCCCGTGGCAAGCTCAAGCTCGCCGGTATCTATCAGATTGCCGGCGCGAAATGGCTGGCGTTTAGGGTTGGCAAGCCCAAGGGCCAATCGGAACGGGTTTATGTGCCGGCGGATTGGGGTCTCGGCGGATTCATCCAAAGGCTTAAAGCGGATCGCCGCCATTATGTGATGCTGCGCTGGTGGGAGAGGTTAGGAAATTGGCCCGTGGACGAAGATGCCGATTTTCTCACCTCGGACGTCGACAGCCTTGCGATCCGCGATATGTTGGATCGCCAGCTCGGCACCGTGCCTGTTGATCTCTATAGCGTATCGGGCGGCAACGCCTCCGGCGGCGACAGCATGGCATATTATCCACCACACATCGCCGAGCGGATTCTGGAGCGCGCGACCGAAGGGCCCTCGAGTTGCCGTATCCCCTCACCTGAGGACGCTTTTTACAGTCTCGCCTATCATGCGCTCTATCACAAAGGCCTGGCCAGCGGCTTGCCGACGGAAACCAGCCTCACGCCTGCTTCCCATCCAGCGCATGATTTCAGGAAAATTTTGCGCGCACGCGCCGCAGCTTTGGATATTGCACCAGAGCATACGGCGACAATGGAAACACTCGACCGTCTTTTAGCGCAGCATGGCTGGCAGCCCCCGCGCGATATGCTGAGCCGCTATAGCCACAACAACAAATGGGTGAAAGCACATTTCTTCGGCTACGCGCATGAGGCGCTTCCACCCGGCCTGTGCGTTTTCGTTTTGCGCGAGGTTGCAGAACAGTGGCAGGCCGTCGATCTGGTGCAGGACAAGCTCGCCGGAATCGGATTCCGCCTACTCGGCAAGCATCGCATTCCGGATGAGCAACGAACTGTCGTTGGCCGTAATTTGCGCGGTGGTAACTGGAGTCCCGGGCCTTGGCCCGCTTCCGGAGGCTTGCCAGCTTATGCGCTGGTGATGGCCGATATTGCGCCGCAACGTGTGCGCGGCAAGCAAAAAAAGGGTTATCCCAATCTTGATAATGCAAGAATTCTTTACAAATCTACATTACGTGACATGATCAACGCTTCGCACCCGGAAGCGGAGCGGGCGAATTTCATTCATGCCAGCGACAGCACTGGCGAAGCGCTCGATTATCTGACGGCAATCTTTCCAGAAGAACAAAAAAATCAACTCTATGAAAAATTCCTTGCGCTCTGCGCCGCTTCTTAAAACCAAATTGGCCGAAGGCCTGGCCTGCATCGATTTGTTTCTAATCAGCTCGCCGGAGCCGATCGCGGCGGCGCATCATGAGAGCTTGCGTCAGGCTCTGTCTTGCCGCGGCTACGATGTACTTGATCAAGCGCATATGCGGATGCTGCCGGGATTACCCTGCCCCAATGGCCATGAATTTCTGCTTATTCTTGTCGCCCAGGATTTGCAGCCGACGTTCCTGCATACGGAACATGGCCTCATCAACCAGCGCGTTTTCAAGGCAGCGACGACCATTGGCCGCAGGCTAAGAAAAGATCACGCTTTTGTCATGACGGCAAAGAACCAGGCAAGTTGCCGGCAGTTACTACCGCAATTGCTGCCTGAGCGGACGGAATTGATATATCGCCAAGCTCAGGCCAATCAGGACGCCTTTCAGCCTCCTTATCCGGTCATCTACGGCATGGCTAGCCAAGCCGCGCGTTCCCGCATCGATGTTGTCGAGTTTTGCGGCGGCAAAGCCGTATGCAAGACTTTTCGTCCCGGTGCGCTCGATTATCTACGGCGGGAAATCGAGGCGCGGCGCGTTCTTAGCATGCCTGAGATCGCCCCCATCCTCGAACACGGCTCCAATTACATCGTGATGCCGTTATTCGAAGAAGGCTGGCGCTGGCAGAACAGTGTCCTGTGGCTTTATCCCGCTTTGCGTGCACGGCGATGCATGGATTTCATGCGCCGCTGCTTTGAAGCGGGTTTTGCCGTGGTTGATTGGCATCCCGGCATCTTCCTGTTCGACCGAGGTAATAATTTGCACGTCGTCGATCTAGAATATCTGATGCCGGCGCCCGTGGCGGCTTCTTTCGCGGAGAGCTTCGATATCGCCGGGCCGGCGAAGAATTTCGACGGCACTCTGCCGGCCGGGAGACCCATAACCTACAAAAACACTTGGCAACCGCTGATCGGCGTTTCCCTCAAAAACCTTCTCGATGCCCGGACAGCGAAGCTGCATGGGCTGCGCGCGGTTTATTGGCTGACACGATGGTTGCCGAAATGGCTTTTCGATAAGGTTGGCGCGGCGTTCGGCCATATCTATCATATGTGCGTTCATGAAAATGGCAGGCTTGTTGGTGGCGCGCTGATACGGCATTGGCCGCGGCCATTGCGGTTGGGTTCGCTAATAGAGCTTCCGCCTATGGTAAAAACCAAGGGGTTGGCGGCGTTGCCTGCCCATGGCCGTCGGGCGCTATCATTCTTGGCGGCAAGCGCCGTGCGGGTGGCATGCAGCCTATACGCCATTGTTTTGTTAGCGCCGGATCGCCGAGTGCCATGGATCGCGCGTGGCATTATGGTGCTGGCCGTGGCCTACTGGTTCTCTCCTGTGAGCCTTATTCCCAATAACATTCCCGTCATCGGCTATTTCGACGAGATAGCGCTGACGGTGTGCGGCGCATATTTTTCTCGTGGCTTCATACCCGAAAACGTAAGGGCGGAGCGTTGGGCTATGGCTCGTCGCGCGTTTTCTCGTGCCGGCTCTGCAGTCGGTTGATCAACGAGGTGGCTTTATCCGCAAATCCTTCACCACCGCAAGCGGCACGCCCAAACGAGTGATGCGCAACACTTCTCTCCCCGGCCGCATGTTCTGGCACATCCAGCGCGTGGTCGAGAGGAAGAACTCGGCGGGTTCGTTGGCGACGACCGGTTCGTAATCGGGCGGCAGGTAGATCATCGCCGAATCCCATGGGCCGCAGATGGCGATGCGGTAGATTTTTCCCGGCGGTACGCCACCCTCCTTAGCGACATAAACCTGGATCTGCTCCGCCGCTTCCTTGAACGAGCTGCCCCAGTAATCGAGCTCGTAATGGCCGAACGCGCCCGGCACTCCGCCCGCGAAGACGTTGACGTAGATGTATTCGTAAGGATGCAGGAGCGTCATCAGCGCGATATGCAGGCTGAAATAGAAAGCGACGGCGAAGTCGGCCTCGGCCGCGATAAGGCTGCGCGTGAAGGGGGTTTTGCATGAAGTCAGGAAAGCACAAAAGGCGCGGCCGATTTCGCGCGCGGCCAAAGCCGCCGGAATGGAAAGCAGAGGCACGGCGAACAGAAAATGGCGCACGGCATCATATAGCGAGGGATGCGCGGCGATCGCATAAAGCATCGGCGCCAGTGCCATCGTCAGGATGAGGACAAGGGCGGATTTCTGATCGGCTATGAGCCCGCGCCAGATGCGCGGCAACAAAATCACGCTTGCCGCGAGCAGCGCGAGCATGAATTCCGGCAACTGGACGCCGAAATAAAGCGGCACGTAATACCACGGCAGCTTGGTCGACATATAAATCGTGCCATCGAGCAGCACTTCGACGTTATGCGGAAAATTCTTGAACTCGTTGAGGGCGGCAAGCGGATTGAGAATCGGGCTTTGCTGCGCCCAGGGCCAGCAGGCGAGCATGACAATGTAAGAGAGAATCCCGACCGGTAGGAACAGCTGCCAGCCGATGCGCCAGAACGACGAGATCGCCTCGAGCCGCGAAAGGCTCCGGCTCATAGCATGCCAGCCGGCAATCAGCGCCCAGAAGATGAGCGCCATGGCGCCCCCTACTCTGATGCCGAGCGTGAGGCCGAGAATGATGCCGAGTTTGGCGATCGTGCCGCGACGGATCAGGGGCCAGTCCTGAAGGCTCTTGGCCATATAATACATGGTCCATACGATGCCGGCGGCGAAGGGAATATCCTTCGGATTGTTGAACATGTGGCCGTAATAGCTCGGCGTCAGCACGGTGATCAGCAGAGCCGCCAGACCGACAGCGCCGCCGCCGAAAAAACGGCCCAGCCGCCATGTTCCCCACAGGCCAGCAAGGCCGAATAGCGCGTTTAGAAAATGTCGGATGTCGTAAACGCTGAGGCGCGCGCCTTCTATCGTGATCGGCGCGAAGCGGTCGAACACCGAAGCGAGGCCGTCGAACATACCGCCGTAGAGGTAGAGGTTATATATCTCGACATAGCGCTGGTCTCTAAACAGCGACAAATAATAATCGACGATTGCTTGCCCATATTGGCTCTGTAGCTCCTCGTCCCACGTCACGCCGTAATCGCGGAAGGTGCAAAAAATAATGATTGCGACAATGCCAAGTACGAGCAGCATCATCCGGCGGTAAAATTCTTCGCTACGTATTGCCATGCGGCTACCTTCTTCCTTCTTCCTGCGGACGTGAAACCTTCTTGAACAGCCAGAAGAAGTTTTCGGTCGTCACGCGGGCGATCTCGGCCTCAGAGATGCCCTTCAGATCAGCCAAAACACGTGCGGTGTTGACGACATAGGCCGGCTCGCAGGTTTTGCCGCGATAAGGCTCCGGGGCCAGAAACGGTGAATCCGTTTCGACCAAAAGCCTATCGAGCGGTACGTCGCGGGCGATGGCGCGCAGCTCTTCCGATTTCTTGAAAGTCAGAATGCCGGAAAGTGAGATGTAGAAGCCGAGTTTGAGCGCTTCCTCGGCGAGTATGCGTTTGGAGCTAAAGCAATGCAGAACGCCGGTAGGCTTCGAAGTCCCCTGCCCCTCTTCGCGCAAAATGCGCGCGGTATCTTCTTCGGCATCTCGGCTATGGACGATGATCGGCAATCCGGACGCGATTCCGGCACGGATATGGGCGCGGAAGCTTGCCTGTTGCGTCTCATGCGGCGAGTGGTTGTAGTAATAATCGAGTCCGGTTTCGCCGATGCCGACGACTTTCGGATGTTTCGCGCGTTCGATCAGCTCGTCGGTCGAGAAATCCTCGCCCGGCTTGCTGACGTCGTGTGGATGGGTTCCGACGCTGCAATAGACATCTTCATTGGCTTCCGCCGTCTTGCGCACCTTCTCGGAATCCTCGCGCGTGGTCGAAATATTGACCATTCGCGCCACGCCGGCATTGCGCGCCCGTGCCAGGATGCCTTCGCGGTCTTTCGCGAGATCCGGGTAATCGAGATGGCAATGGCTGTCGATGAGCATCGCTCAGGCCGCGGGTTCCACGTAGCGCGGGAAGATACCGGCGGGCGGCGGCAGCGCCATGCCGGATTTCAGCGCATACCCTTCCGTCAGGGCGGCGAAGCTGCGCGCATCCGCTGGTACGCCTAGCTGATCGAGCAGTTTGCCCATCATGTCCGGCATGTAGGGCTGCAGGACGATGCCGAGATAGCGCAGGGTTTCGGCGACCACATAAAGCACCGTTTCCATCCGCGCCGGATTGGTTTTCTTGAGCGCCCAGGGCGCCTGCTCGTCCACATAACGATTGGCGTCGCCGATCACGCCCCAGGCATGATCAAGCGCCTTATGGAAGGCCTGCACTGCGAACTCCGCGCGTAGCTGGCCGAGCAATGCCTGCGCCTTGCCGAGCAAGGCCTTGTCGGCATCGGTGAAAGCGCCGTGTACCGGGACCTTGCCGCCGCAATTCTTGGCGATCATGGAAAGCGAACGCTGCGCCAGATTGCCGAAATCGTTAGCAAGCTCACCGTTGATACGGCGGATCAGCGCGGCGCGCGAAAAGTCGCCGTCATTGCCGAACGGCACTTCGCGCAGGAGGAAATAGCGCGTCTGATCGAGGCCGTAGGTCTTGATCAGTTCGTAGGGATCGATGACGTTGCCGAGCGATTTCGAGATTTTCTGGCCTTCGTTCGTCCACCAGCCATGGGCGAAAACGCGCTTCGGCGGGGTAATCCCCGCCGCCATCAAGAACGCGGGCCAATAGATCGCGTGGAAACGCAAAATGTCTTTGCCAACGAACTGCACGTTGGGCGGCCAGTATTTTTGTCGTTGGTCTTGCGTATCTGGATAGCCGACCGTCGTCAGATAGTAAGTCAGTGCATCGAGCCAGACATACATCACATGGCCGGGCTGGTTCGGCACCGGCACACCCCACGTAAGGGCGGTGCGCGAAACGGATAGATCGTGCATGCCGGATTTGACGAAGCTGGTCACTTCGTTGCGGCGGGACTGCGGCAGGATGAAATCCGGGTTTTCGTCGTAGTATTTCAAGAGTCGGTCGCCCCATGCAGACAGCTTGAAGAAATAGCTCGGCTCCTCGACCCATTCGCACTCGGCGCCGCTCGGCGCGATTTTCTTGCCACCTACGTCTTTCAACTCGTCGACGCCGTAATAGGCTTCGTCGCGTACGGCGTACCACCCGGCATATTTGCCGAGATAAATCTCGCCGCGCCTCATCAATTCGTCCCACAGCACTTGGCAGGCTTTCTTGTGTCGCACTTCGGTGGTGCGGACAAAATCGTCATTAGAAAGATTCAGCGCCTTGGTCAGGTCGCGGAAATTCTGCGAGACTTTATCGGTAAAAGCCTGCGGTTCCATATTTGCCGCCGCCGCCGACTTGGCGACTTTCTGGCCGTGCTCGTCGGTACCGGTTGTGAACAGCACGTCGTAGCCGTCGAGCCGCTTGAAGCGCGCCAGCACGTCGCAGGCGATGGACGTATAGGCGTGCCCGATATGCGGTGCGTCGTTGACGTAATAAATCGGGGTGGTGACGTAGTAGCGGGGTTGCACGATTATGCCTTTTTATGTTGCCCAGCCTATTTTTAGGCCACGGCGCGGCGAATGTCACTCATCGCCTTGATGAAAGCCAACTTGCGGTCGAGATTGGCGGTCTCCGCCAGCACAAACGTGGCGCGGGTCCGATCCCACAGTTGCAAAACACGGTCGAGCGCGAGATTGGCCGGTAGCGCCACCTCGGCCCTGCCGTTGCCCGTGGCGCGGGCATGGGCATCGCGCCGCAGGAGATCGGCGAGCAATGTTGTCACCACACCAAAGCTTTCGGCGTCGGCCTTACGGCTCATTCGGTCGGCGAGTTTGTGCAGGCGCGGCACATCCAGTTCCGGCATCGCCTCCAGCAATTCGAGCAATTCCTCGTAAAGTGGCAGGGCCTCGGCGCGGACGATCTTGAGCGCGAAACCGACGCTGCCGCCCGAAAGCGCGATCAAGCGGGTAAGCTCTTCGCCCTCAATCTCCGGCGCGAAACGCGCGAGGATGGTTCTCATCGCCGCGTCGCCAAGCGGAGCCAAAGCCAATTGCCGACAGCGCGAGCGGATCGTCGGCAAAAGGCCGCCGGGTGAAGTCGCGGTCATGATGATGAGCGCGCGCGGCGGCGGTTCTTCGAGAATTTTGAGGATGGCATTCTGACCATGGCGATTGAGCGCATGGGCTTCGTCGATGATGACGACGCGCCAGCCATTATGTGTCGCGGTTTTATGCAGGAACGAAGCAATCTTGAGCGCGTCGTCGACCACGATCACATCGCGCAGATCGCCCTTGTCGTTCGGCATGCGCTTGACGACGAGCATGTCGGGATGCGCCTCGGCTAGGACCAGTTTTGCCGCCGGATGCTTTGCATCGATATTGCCGAGCGGATTCTCGCCGTTCGAAAGCAAGTGATGCGCGATATGCCAGCCCAGCGTCGCTTTGCCGATGCCCTCGATGCCGGAAATCAGCCACGCATGATGCATGCGGCCGGATTTGGACGCCTCGGCCACCTGCTTGAGCGCGTCGTCATGGCCGATCAAAATCGGGTTGAGAGAGGGATCGGGGGCGGTCATTTGGCGCCATCATAGCCCGCTGCAATCGAGCGCGCCAGAATATGTGACGACTTATTTTATCAATTGATAAAGAACCCAAGACACAACCGCAGCCGGGCTGCGCCATTCTCAGCAGGCGCGGTGGGAAATCCGTGCCATACCGCTTTTCCATGCATTGTCACGTCGCCAGTGGTCGTTTTAAAAGAGGGCTCTTCGTATTTGTAGCGACTGTAAGGAGCGCCGGGGTTGGTATACTGTAGTAGCAGCGTCTTTTTGCCGTCATCGTGGGCTTGGAACGATGGTTTGTTGAAGGTCGAATATTGCCCCCTGGGCTGGCTCTCTTTGCCGGGATCGGGAGTCAAATATTTACCGGCAGGCAATTGAGCAAGGCTTTGCCGCAATGAATCGAGAACATGCTCGGCAAAAGCCAAAGCAAGACTGGGGTCTATATCCGGATGAGTGAACAGATCGGCGAGCGTTTGCGCTAAAAGACGTTCTCGCTTGCGGCCTTTTTTCTTAAGCCCGACTAAGTTGCCGGCGTCGTCCAGACTTACCCGGCTATACGGATCGAAGAAACTGTACAACTTGGGAGAAGCTTCTCTTTCGAAAGCCTGAAGTGCTGCGCGCACGAATTCTTCGACCTTCGGTGATAACCCCTTGCGCCAAACCCGAACGTCGTGTTCGCTGATATCGTCCGGACCCAGAATCTTGGCAGTCGATGAAATACGAACGCGCTTGGCGACATCCAATTGTTGCCGTCCCCACTCGTCGATCATCTCTTGATCAAGACGAGGCAATGAATCTGTATGAGCCATATCAATCCAGAACAATTCTCATGTTAATTAATGGCCCGAATGTTAAAGGACGAGTGTGTGACAGGTCAAAACAATCCTGTTCGCGATTATGGTTAATTCCGGACGTTTTAGCGTTTCAATAAGCGCTTGGTCACAACCGCTTCGATATCGAGAGTAACGCAGCTTGTGTCGCGAGAGGCATTAATGATCATAAGCCGGCGCGGATATTTCTTCGCCAGCGCCAGATAAGCCTTTCGCAGCTTTTTGTGGAACGCTGTTTTCTTGCGCTGGTAGCGATCGTTCTGGCCACCGCGTTTTTTCATGCGCGAAAGGCCGACCGCAATCGGAAGGTCGAGTAGCAGCGTCAAATCCGGCTCGAAATTTCCGGCGACGCTGTGATAAAGATTTTCGATAAAATCGTCGTCAAGACCAAGCCCCGCGCCCTGATAGGCGCGCGTTGAATCGGCAAAGCGGTCGGAAATCACCCATTCGCCACGCTTCAGCGCCGGCCAGATTTTCTTGACGAGATGCTCGCGGCGCGCGGCGAAGATCAGCAGGGTTTCGGTTAACGGATCCCAGTGGCCTTCGCCCTTGCCGAGCCAGAGCGCGCGGATTTCTTCGGCGCTCTTTGAGCCACCGACTTCACGCGTTAGAACAACTTTCCGCCCGCGTTTGCGCAGGAACGTAGCGAGGCGCTTGGCTTGGGTGGATTTTCCGGCCCCTTCCCCGCCTTCAAGCGTGATGAATTTGCCGTATGGCATGTGTGTTACGATTTATGCAAAAGAAGATCAAACTTCGCCGTAACTCGGGCAAAGAAGCCGATTTGCGGCACGTCAGCGCCGGCGACCAGAATGCTTTCGCGCGCGTCCATGCCCGGCGCGGTGATCGTGATCTTGCCCAGCGGTTGACCCGGCGCGATCGGCGCCGGAACGGGCTCATTATAGGAAACGATGACCTTAAGGCCAGCGCGGGCATTGCGCGGCAGCGAAATCGTCATATCCTCGGTCGTTAACAGTGGCACGGTCGGCGCCGTTCCTAGCCAGACTTTCGCCTGGGCGATCGCCGTATCTTTTTTAACAACCGGGTAAAGCCCGAATTCGCGATAACCCCAATCCAACAGTTTGGCGCTCTCGTCGGCGCGCGCTTGCATATCGGTCATGCCGTTCAGCACCATCACGAGCCGCCGCCCGTCACGGATGGCCGAAGCTGTGAGGCCGAAACCGCCGTCGTCGGTGTGGCCGGTCTTGAGTCCATCGACGTTCATGCTGCGATAGAGCAGCGGATTGCGGTTGCCTTGTTTGATATTGTTGAAAGTGAATTCGGTTTCCGAGAAGAAGTGGTAGAAGTCGAAAAAATCATGGATCAGCGCGAGCGCGAGGATGGCAAGATCGTGCGCGGTCGAGTAATTCTGCGGGTCCGGCAGGCCGGTCGCGTTCATAAAATGGCTGTTGATCATGCCGAGCGTCTGGGCCTTCTCGTTCATCATCAAGGCGAAGCTTTCCTCGGAGCCACCGAGTGCTTCTGCCAGCACCACGGCGGCATCGTTGCCCGATTGCACCACCACACCGCGGACAAGATCCTCCACCTTCGCCGACTGGCCGACATTTAGGAACATGCGCGAGCCTTCCTGCTTCCATGCGTGCTCGCTGGTCGCCAACTCCGTATCCATCTTGAGCTTGCCGTTTTTGAGCGCCTCGAAGACGAGATAGATCGTCATCATCTTGCTCATCGACGATGGCGCCATCCTCAAATCGGCATCCTTGGCGTACAGCACCGTGCCGGTCGCGGCTTCGATGAGAATCGCTTCTTTTGCGCCGACATCGATCGGCGCGACACCGGCAGGCAATACGGTTGACTCCGGTTTTGGTGCTACGGCCTCCGTCTGGCCCCATGCCATAACGGGTAAAAAGACAGCAAAAGCAATTAGTAAAGCAATTTTCTTCATGCTCGATCTCTCAATCGACGATGATACGCGGATGGGCGACGCCAGCCTTGATCACTTTTTCTAGCATGGCGTCGGCCTTCGTTACATCTGCAATCGGCCCGACCCTGACACGGTAAAACTTCTTGCCGTTGACGATGGCGTTCGTGATCGTCACCTGGCCAAGCGGCGCCAGCGTATCCCTCAGTCGCGTTGCGTTGCCCTCAACCGTGAAGGCTCCGGCCTGCACATAAATCCGATTTGCAGCAGTGACCGGCAATTGCACGACCTCCGCCACCGGCCTGGTCTCGACCAATTGCTGATGCACTTCCGGCGTGGTGCGGGTCGGTTTCGGTGCAGCTTCGACCGTGTTGGACGGCGGCTCAAGCGCTTGCGCGGTGACGGTCTCGCGTGGCGCTGCCTGCACCGGCGGTCCTTCGTTGCCGGCTGCCGCGGCGATTTCTGTCGGCGCGGGGCTGCCGTAGCGGCGCATGGCGTCGGCGATGGCCTTGCTTTCGTCAGCCAGCACCTGCACCCGCACCTTGGCGGTGCCGCTTTGCTCGAAACCGAGCAATTCCGCCACGCGCTGCGAAACATCGATGATGCGCCCTTGCGCGAACGGCCCGCGATCGTTAATGCGCACGACGATCGAACGGCCATTGTCGAGATTGGTTACGCGCGCAAGAGACGGCATCGGCAAGGTGCGATGCGCAGCAGTCAACTCGTTCTTGTTAAAAATTTCACCGTTGGCGGTACGTTCACCATGGAAGCCTTGCCCGTACCACGAAGCAATCCCGGTTTCGTCGTAGCTGTAATCCTCGCGCGGATAATACCAACTGCCGCCGACCTCATAGGGATTGCCGACCTTATAGATTGGCCCGCCGGCTTCGCCGCCGCCTGCCGAACGATAGCTTCCGCCGCCGCAGCCAGAAAGTAGAACGCCGGCCATGAGCCAGCAGAGCAGACGATCGGCGCGCAGAAGGTTTCTAATCATCATTTTCCAGCCTTGATCTTGTCCGCGAGCATTCCGACCGAAGCGGCGAAATAGGTCGAGCGATTCCAGTGCATCAGCGCGCGGAAGTTATCATAGACCAGAAAGCTGCGTCCATTGAGACCATCAGGCTGCACCAATGAGGCCTTCAGCGCCTTTGCCGGTAAGGCCCCGCCCCCGGCGTTGCGAACGCCGAGCTTGCCCCATTCAGCAAGCATTCGTGGATGATCGAGGCCAATATCGTCTTCGGGGACATCGCGCATCAACTTGACTTCACGACCCCATGTCGATTCGTCTTTCCAGCCTTCGGCGGCGATGTAATGGGCGATCGAGGCAAAAACATCGGCGGTGTTGTCCCAGATATCCGGCGAGCTTTTGCCGTCATAGGCTACGGCGTAGCGCAGATAGGTCGAGGGAATGAACTGGCATTGTCCCATAGCGCCGGCCCAACTACCGCGCAATTCCGAGACTGGCATCTGCTCGCGGTCGAGGATGTGCAGCGCGCTGAGCAGCTCGTGGCGGAAAAAAGCTCCGCGTCGCCCCTCATAACCAAGCGTGGCCAGTGAATCGATGGTGCTATAGTTGCCGGGATTGC
>Ga0265338_10008658_pt1 | contig 12308 bp, 12 predicted proteins | sample 42126metaG_FD_193579 | JGI IMG/M metagenome (GOLD analysis project Ga0265338, IMG submission 193579) | Rhizosphere microbial communities from Carex aquatilis grown in University of Washington, Seatle, WA, United States - 4-21-26 metaG | ecosystem: Host-associated > Plants > Roots > Rhizosphere... | reverse complement strand
GCCGGATCCGACAGCCACCTGGCGCTGCCGCGGGTTTCCGCCAGTGCGGAGGAACTCTCCGCCAGCGATTTTGTCACCTTCCGCAGCCTGTCGGAGTGCCCGATCGCGATGACGGCGCATGTTGTCTATGAGTCGATTGATCCACAGCGGCCTGCGACCACCAGCCCCAAAGTCATTCGGGATGTGATACGCGGTGAGATAGGATTTAACGGGCTGTTGATGTCGGACGACCTTTCCATGAAGGCGCTCGACGGGCCTCTGTCGGTGCGTGCCAGGCTGTCCCTTTTTGCGGGGTGCGACCTGGCGCTTCACTGCAATGGCGATATGGACGAGATGAAGCACGTGGCGGCAGGCGTAAATGAACTGGTGGGCCCGGCGCTGAAGCGCAGCGAGCACGCGCTGGCGCATCTGGCGGCTCCCACGCCGTTCGATCATGAGGCGGCGGAAGCCCGTCTGGCCGCGCTTTTGGGAGCCTCGGTATGACCGCCGAACAGGCCGAGAATTTCGACGAATTCGAATCCACCGCCATCTATGCCGACGACCAGGCGCTGACGGTGACGGTGGACGGGTTTGAAGGTCCGCTGGACCTTCTGCTCACGCTCGCCCGCAACCAGAAGGTGGATATCGCCAAGATCTCCATCCTCAAACTGGCCGAGCAGTATCTGGAATTCATCGAATCGGCCAAGAAGCTCAACCTCGAGCTGGCGGCTGATTATCTGGTGATGGCGGCTTGGCTCGCCTATCTGAAATCCCGCCTGATCCTGCCGCAGGAAAAAGGCCCGGACGGCGAGCCCACGGCCGACGAAATGGCCACCCGGCTGCGCTGGCGCTTGCAGCGGCTGGATGCCATGCGCGCCGCTTCCACCCGGCTGATGGGGCGTGAACGCCTGGACCGCGATGTGTTCGGGCGCGGCGATCCCGAGGCGGTGAACGTCATCAAGCTGCGTACCTACAAGGACACGCTCTACGATCTGCTCAATGCCTATGCCACCGACCGGGTGCGCCGGTTGGGCGGCAAGGCCTACCGCCCGCAAATGGCGCCCGTGCTCCACATCGAGGAAGCGCGGGAGCGGTTGGAACGGATGCTGGGCCGGATTTCGGACTGGAGCGCCCTGACGCGCCTGTTGCCCTTCGAATGGTCGGGCGGAAGCCGGCGGCGTTCGGCGCTGGCTTCGACCCTGCTGGCCTGCCTGGAATTGGCCCGCGACGGCAAGGTCGAGATCCAGCAGATGGCGCCGTTTGCCGATATCTTTGTGCGGGACCGGGCAGTGGATGCAGCAGCCCCGGGGGCGTAAAGGCCAGGAGCGTCAGGTATGAGCAGCGTAGCCAATATCATTGCCACGATAGAAGACAAGATGGACGTAGAGAGCGAAGCCACAGCCAATCCCGAGCACCTGAGAATGGTGGAGGCGCTGCTGTTTGCCGCCTCCGAACCGCTGGACCAAAAGGCGCTGTCAACATCTCTGCCGGAAGGCGCGGACGTGCCGGGTCTGGTGAAGACCCTTCAAGAGATTTATGAGAAGCGCGGCGTAAACCTTTGTTGTGTCGCCGGAAAATATCAATTCCGCACCGCCAGCGATCTGGCCTTCCTGCTGCGCAAGGAACAGCCGGAGCAGAAGCGCCTTTCCAAGGCTGCGATCGAGACCCTGGCCATCATCTCCTACCACCAGCCCGTAACCCGGGCCGAGATCGAAGACATTCGTGGTGTCGCCATGTCCAAGGGCACGATCGACATCCTGATGGAGATCGGCTGGATCAAGATCCGGGGCAGGAAGCGTACTCCCGGCCGGCCCGTGACCTATGGCACCACCGATGCCTTCCTGGTGCAGTTCGGGCTGGAGAGCGTCGCCCATCTGCCGGGCCTGGATGAACTCAAGGCCGCCGGCTTCCTGGAAGCCATGCCGCCCTCAGGCTTCGATGTACCTAATCCAACCGACGAACTGTCGGCGGACGAAGACCCATACAACGGCGAAGAGCCGGAAGATCTGGCGACCGGCAGCCCGAACCTGGACGAAGCCTAACTCCCTGACGGGACCGGAACATGGCGAAGTTCATCTTCGGAATGAATCTGTCCCTGGACGGCTATGTCGACCATACCGAAATGCGGACCGGCCCGGTGCTCTTTCGTCACTGGATCGAGCGCGTCCGCGCCGTGACGGCAAGTGTCTATGGCCGCCGCATGTACGAGGTCATGCGCTATTGGGATGAAGAGCATCCCGAATGGAGCGCGGAGCATCGGGAATTCGCAGCTGCCTGGCGTAGCCAGCCCAAATGGGTTGTGTCCCGCAGCCTGAAGTCTGTCGGCCCCAACGCCACGCTTGTTTCAGATGACGTGGAGGCCACGATACGAGACCTCAAGGCCCGGCTCGATGGCGAGGTTGCGATATCCGGACCGGAGCTGGCGCAAAGCCTGACCGATCTTGGTCTTATTGATGAGTACCGGCTCTACTTCCACCCGGTCGTGCTCGGCCGCGGCAAGCCCTTCTTTGCCGGCCCGCGCCCGCAACTTCGTCTGGCTTCCGCCGATCGCGTCGGCGAAGACACGGTCAGATTGACTTACGTTCCGGCTTGATCGGCCCGGCGCTCCTCAGGGTGCGTTCGCCGCGGCAGCCATCTTGTCCACCGCCGCCTGGAAGCTCTTGTGCCGGCCTTCACGCGCCGCCGTCTGCGCTGCCGCATCGCCCACCGGGGTCTGGTTCCAGATCAGGGTGTAGACGATCCGCGAATGGGTGGCGTCCACCGGCTCAACCGCCATGGTGCCGTGATAGAAGATCGGCGTGAAAGGCTGGGCATAGGTATAGGACAGAGGCGTGCGCGCCACCGCCATTTCCACCGTCGGCGTGGTGCCGACCATCACGGTGCGCACGGAGCCGACCTCGCCCTTGCCCGAATTGATGGTGCAACCCGTCAGGCGGTCCAGATAGCGCAGGATGCCGCACCAGTCGTGCCCACCGATGCGGTCCCAGGTGACAGCGGCCGGCTTGTTGGTGTCGGCGGTAAGCGTCAGGATCGTCCAGTCCGCCGGCTGGGGCGTCTGCGCGTTCGCAGCCGTCACGCCGCCCAGCATCAGGGCGGCAGCCAAAATCATCTTCATGCGCCTTCCTCCTTGTTCGTGTTCCCACTGCTTTGGCAGGTGTAGCAGGAACTCGAGCAGGTCGGCGAGATGCTAGGGCGCGTTGGCGGCAGCCGCCATCTTGTCCACCGCCGCCTGGAAGCGGACCTTGCGGCCATCGCGCGCCGCCGTGCGGGCAGCCGCATCGGGCAGGCCATTCTCGTTCCAGATCAGCGTATAGACCAGCCGCGAATGAGTGGCGTCCACCGGCTCCACCGCCATGGTGCCGTGATAGAAGATCGGGGTGAAGGGCTGGGCATAGGTGTAGGAGTGCGCCGTGCGCGCCACCGCGATCTCCAGCACCGTGGCGGTGCCGGTGTCGATGGAGCGGATCGAGCCCAGCTCGCCCTTGCCGGACGTGACAGTGCAGCTTTTGACATCCAGGAACTTGGCGATACCGCACCAGTCATCGCCACCGATGCGATGCCACGCCACATCCGCCGGCTTGTTGATCGGTGCGCTGAAGGAAAGGGTGGTCCAGGCCGCCGGCTGGGGTGTCTGGGCGTTTGCGGTCGTTGCGCCGGCCAGCATCAGGGTCGCGATCAAAATTTTCTTCATTGGTCTTCCTCCGCTTCTAACTCCACCACCACGGCGTCGCCATTCTCCACGGCGATGGCAAGCTCGCCCTTGCGCAGGGCGATGGCATCCTTGCCGAACACTTCGTGCCGCCAGCCATGCAGGGCCGGCAGGTCATCATCCTCGCCAGCGGCCAGGCGCTCAATCTCATCGGCATTGGCAATGAGTCGAGGCGCGACATGGGCCGCTTCCGCCCGCAGCCGCAGCAGGGTCTTGAGCAGATCCACCACGGAGGGGGAGGGCTCGCGGCGCCGGCGCTGTTGACGGTTTTCCGCCACCGCGCCTTCGGGCGGCGGCGCCGACAGGCCCTGATGGATGGCCTCCAAAAGGCCCTTGCCCATGCGGGAATTGGAAAAGCCCTTGGGAACGGCGCGAATGCGATCCAGCGCTTCCGGTGTCTCCGGCGGATGGGCCGCGATCTCGGTCAGGGCTTCGTCCTTGATCACCCGGCCGCGGGGAATGTCACGGCTCTGTGCCTCCCGCTCGCGCCAGGCGGCGAGCGCCGCCAGCACCGCCAGGAAGCGCTTGTTGGTGGTGCGGGGCTTGAGCCGCTTCCAGGCCTGCTCGGGATCGAGCTTGTAGAGGGCGGGGTCCTGCAGCGCCGCGACTTCCTCGGCCACCCAGGCGGAGCGGCCGGTCTTTTCCAGCCGCGTGTTCAGCCATTCATAGATCACGCGCAGATGGGTGACGTCGGCCATCGCATATTCGAGCTGGCGTTTGCTGAGCGGGCGATGGCTCCAGTCGGTGAAGCGCGCCGACTTGTCGATCTCCACGTGGGCGATCTTGCGCGCCAAAGTCTCATAGGACGCCGCATCGCCGAATCCGGCCACCATGGCGGCAATCTGGGTGTCGAACAAAGGATCGGGCAGCACGCCACCCTGCAGAAAGAAAATTTCGATGTCCTGGCGGGCGGCATGCATCACCTTGACGATCTCGGGCCGCCGGATCACGTCGTAGAAGGGCGCCAGGTCCAGCCCGGGCGCGAGCGGATCGATGATGCCTTCGATGCCGGGCGCTGCCACCTGGATCAGGCAGAGCTTTGGGTAATAGGTCTGGTCGCGCAGGAATTCGGTATCCAGCGCCAGATAAGGCGCCTGGCCCAGCTCCGTCACAAAGGCGTTCAGGGCTTCATTGGTTTCTACAATACGCATGGCCGGGTCTTAGCGGATTCGGGCGGAAAACGGGGATTTTTCATCTGATTACGGCCTCGTGGCGCGCTTGGTCGCACGCCACTGCGGCGTTTGCCGGGACGAAAGGTCCACCGGACCTTTCGTTTTTCCCCGGCTCACCTTGACATGCAACTAAATGGTTGCATATTATCTCCCATGGCCACCGACGAAGACGACAAAGTGTTCAAGGCTCTTGCCGATCCCAGCCGGCGTCAGCTGCTCGACCGGCTCCGCCGGACGAACGGCCAGACCCTGGGGGAACTCTGCGAGGGCCATGACATGAGCCGCCAGGCGGTGACCAAGCACCTCAATCTGCTGGAAGAGGCCAACCTGGTCGCCACGGTGAAGCGAGGCCGCGAGAAGCTGCACTACCTCAACCCCGTCCCCATCAACGAGATCTACATGCGCTGGATCGGCAAGTTCGAGCAGGACCGTGTCCAGGCGCTCCACAACCTCAAACAAGCACTGGAGAAAGACCAATGACCCAAGCCCAAACAAAGACCGAATTCGTCTACACCACCTACGTCACCAGCACGCCGCAGAAAGTGTGGGATGCCATCACCAATCCCGAATTCACCCGCCAATATTGGGGCAAGGTGAACGTCTCGGACTGGAAGCCCGGCTCCAAATGGAACATGGTCAGCATTGACGGTTCGGATGTCGTCAATATCACCGGCGAAGTCCTGGAAAGCCGGCCGCACAGCCGCCTGGTGCTGAGCTGGGCGAGCCCGGAAAATGCCGGCAACAAATCCGAACATTCGCGCGTGACCTTCGATATCGAGGCGATCGGCGATGTGGTCCGCCTGAACGTGGTCCACGATCAGCTCTGGGCCGGTTCGGAAATGGCGGGCGGCATCTCCAAGGGTTGGCCCCTGGTGCTTTCGGGTCTCAAGAGTTTTCTGGAGACCGGCAAGCCCTTCGACATTTTGGCGGTCAAGGGCCCCTGCGCGGCGCCGCAACCCGCCAAGGTCGCGTAATCCGGAGGGGCCGATGCCTTTACGGAGGCGTCAGCCCGACCGCCTTGCCGTCAAAACCCGCGGCATCGAAATAGCGCGCGTCACCGACCTGCTGATAATTCAGGGTGGTGCGCGCGCCATTTTCCGCCGGCGCCGACTGGATGGTGTGCTTTGCGACGCTTGGCGTGGCTCCACCCGGCAAGGCTTCACTGATCACCCGCCCGCGCAGCTTGCCCTTTGCCGGAAGCTCAATGCCGGCGATTTTCGCCATGGTCGGCGCGATGTCGGCATTGGAGACCGGGGCAGGGTCGGCATAGCCTTTTTTAAAACTCGGTCCCACTGCAGCCATGAAATTGCGGGTCTCGGCCCGCGACAGCGAGCCATGGCTGCCCTGGCCAGTCGTTTGGATGGTGTCATGCACACCGACCGCGCATTGCAGCTTGTTGGCGCATTCGCCGGCAAAGCTGCGGAAGCTGACATAGATGGACGGCTGCGGTGTCTTCGCAGAGCCCATCAGGTTCACATCGCTCATGGACAGCGCGCCGGGAAATTTGCCGAACTTGTCGTTGACGAACACGGCGGCGACGTAATCCTGGGTCATGAGGAACTGGACGATATCGGCGGCAAGCTGGGGTGCGTTCTGCTGTGGCAGATAGATCAGATCGGCGCCGCCATTGGGCGCCACCACAACTTGCGGATTTTGCGGATCGCCCAAGAGGCCAATGCCGGCACCCAGCTTGGCGCCGCCGCTGTAATCCACGCTAGCGAAGTTCTTGACTGGATCGAACAGGCGCAGATGCAGCGCGCTGGCCAGGTCCACAGCCATGAAGCCAAAGGAAAGTTCGCTCAGCGGCACACTGGGATCGGTTTGCGCCGAGGGGCTGGTGGCGCTGTTGTGGCTGACGGTGAGAAAGCCGTGATCGGCGGTGACGAAAATATCGGTCGTGTCTTCCAGGCCCTGTTCCTTCAGCGCCCGGCGCAATTCGCCCAAGGTGGTGTCGGCGTCGCGTGTGCCGGCCATGCCTGACGGGCCGTTGATGCCCGGCTCATATTCGCCGACGCTGTCCTTGGTGTTGTGCTGGCTGAAGTCGGGATCGCGCGACCAGAACAGCATGGCGAAGGGTTTGCCGCTTTCCGCGAAATGCGGCAGCACGATGCGGGTGGTGGCCTTCATCAGCCACACTTCCTGCGGAATATTGGGCACCTGGCTGCCCGGCGCGGCGCCGGTGACAAAGGCGTTCCGCATCTCGCGGGTGAACCAGGCGGGCAGGCCAAAGCCGCCTTCATGACCGGTTTTGTCGTCCAGGATCAGGGTCTGGCTGCCGTCGGGCGCGGCCGTCGAATCCTGGATGCGGGTGGGCCCGAGCTTGCCGATCACCGCGGTCTGAAAGCCCTGGGCGCGGGCGCGCGCGATCAATGTTTCTTCGTTCAGGTAATTGCCGCCGAATTTCTGGTTCATTTCGGCCAGCACCGTGTCGTCCTCAAGGCCGGCAACCGGCGAGCCATTGCCGCTGATCATGGATGTGCCGGTGTAGATCGTGTTGCCGAAATCACCGGTGTCGCCGATGTAATGGCCGGTGGCGATAGCCGAGGCATTCACCGTGGTGATGGTGGGAAAGAGCGAATGGCTGTTGGTGAAATCCACGCCCTCGGTCTTGAGCTTATAGAGGTTGGGCATGTTGCCCGGCTCGACGCTGCCATAGCGCAGGCCATCGGCGACGAAGATGATGATGTTGTGCGGCTTGGCTGGTGGCTGGGCCGCGGCCGGTGCGGCCAACAGCAAGAGACAAAAAAGCGGGCTGAACTTCATGGCGATTCCCTTCGGGCGGGCCACGTTAACCGGCCTTTGTGACGGGAAAAACCGGCCAGAACGCCCCAGGCTGGGCGGCCTTGACCCGCCCCCCATAAACCGCCAAAACCGCCGCCATTCCCACGGTTTGAGCGGATTCCATGCACGCCTATCGCACCCATAATTGCGGCCAGCTTCGCAAAGCCGACGTCGGACAAACTGTCCGCCTGTCGGGCTGGGTCAATCGCCGGCGCGATCACGGCGGACTGATCTTCATCGATCTGCGCGACCATTACGGTATCACCCAGTGCGTGATCGAGCCGGACGCAGCTGTCTTTCCGACGGTGGACACGGCGCGCTCCGAATGGGTGTTGACCCTGACCGGCAAGGTCGTGGCCCGCACCGGTGACACCGTCAATCCCGATCTGCCCACCGGCGAGGTCGAGCTGCGCATCGAAGAAGCCACCATCCAGTCGCGCGCCCAGGAACTGCCGCTGCCGGTGTTCGGCGATCACGACTATCCGGAAGAGACGCGGCTGACCTATCGCTTTCTGGATCTGCGCCGCGAGCGGCTGCACAAGAACATCATGCTGCGGGCGAACATCGTGACCTCGCTTCGCCGCCGCATGACCGCGCAAGGCTTCACCGAATTCCAGACCCCGATCCTGACGGCGTCCTCGCCGGAAGGCGCGCGCGACTTCCTGGTGCCGTCGCGCCGTTATCCGGGCCAGTTCTATGCCCTGCCGCAGGCGCCCCAGCAGTTCAAGCAGCTCATCATGGTGGCGGGTTTCGACCGCTATTTCCAGATCGCGCCCTGTTTCCGCGACGAGGATGGCCGCGCCGACCGCTCGCCCGGTGAGTTCTATCAGCTCGATCTGGAGATGAGCTATGTCACCCAGGACGATGTCTTCGCCGCCGTCGAGCCGGTGCTGGCCGGCGTGTTCGAGGAATTCGCCAACGGCAAAAAGGTCACCAAGCCGCCCTTCATCCGCATTCCCTTCGCCGAGGCGATGCTGAAATACGGCACCGACAAGCCTGACCTGCGCAATCCTATCGAGATCGTGGATGTGAGCGAAATCTTCGGCCGCGCCGAGGTCGAATTCAAAGCTTTCAAGAACAAGACGGTCCGCGCGATCCCGGCGCCCGGCGCCGCGTCCCAACCGCGCAGCTTCTTCGACAAGCTGAATGAATGGGCGCGCAGCGAAGGCGCCGCGGGCCTTGGCTATATCCAGTTTGAAGCTGAGGGCGGCGCGCTGGTGGGCAAGGGCCCGATCGCCAAGTTCATTCCAGCCGCGTCGCTGGCCGACTTGGCCAAGGTTTCCAGCGTAAAGGCGGGCGATGCCCTGTTCTTTGCCGCCGACAGGACCGACCGTGCCGCCAATCTTGCTGGCATGGCGCGCACGCGTCTGGGCCGCGAGCTGGGGTTGATCAAGGACGACGAATACAAGTTCTGCTGGATCGTGGACTTTCCCATGTATGAGTGGAACGAGGACGAGAAGAAGATCGACTTCTCCCACAATCCCTTCTCCATGCCGCAGTTCGAGCGCGACAAGTTCCTCGCGCTGGACAAGAACGACAACGACACAATCCTGGGCCTGAAGGCCTATCAGTACGACATCGTCTGCAACGGCTATGAGCTGTCCAGCGGCGCCATCCGCAACCACGATCCGGATGTGATGCTCAAGGCCTTCGAGATTGCCGGCTATGCCCGCGAGGAGACGGAAGAGAAGTTCAAGGGCATGCTGAATGCCTTCCGCTACGGCGCCCCGCCGCATGGCGGCACCGCGCCGGGCATCGACCGCATCGTGATGCTGCTGGCGGGCGAGGAAAATCTGCGCGAGGTCACCATGTTCCCGATGACCCAGTCGGCGCAGGACCTTCTGATGAACGCGCCCAGCCCGGCAAACCAGAAGCAGCTCAAGGAGCTGCATCTCAGGGTTGTTTATCCGGAGAAAGGCTGACGGCGTGACGGAAAAGATCTGGCAGGCGGTCGACGGCTACTACGGCACCCTGTTTGATCCATCCGATCCCGTGATGACCGAGGTTCTGGCGGCATCGGATGCCGCCGGCCTGCCCGCCATCCAGGTCAGTCCCCTGCAGGGACGTCTGCTCATGTTGCTGGCGCAGTCTGTCGGCGCGCGCCGCATCCTGGAGATTGGGATTCTGGCGGGATACAGCACGATCTGGCTGGCCCGGGCTCTGCCGCCGGCCGGTCATTTGGTCAGTCTGGAATACGTGCCGCGTCACGCCGAAGTCGCACGCACCAATATCGCGCGGGCAGGTTTTGCCGCCCAGGTGGAAGTGCGATTGGGGAAGGCTGCAGATAATCTGGCGACCATGATCGCGGCGGGCGAGGAGCCCTTCGATCTGGTATTCATTGATGCGGACAAGCAGAGCTATCCCGCCTATCTGGAGGCCGTGCTCAAGCTGGTCCGGCCAGGCAGCCTCATCGTCGCGGATAATATGGTGCGCGGTGGCGCCGTCGCCGATGCTAAAAGTTCCGACCCCATGGTGCAGGGGGTGCGGCGGTTCAATGAGATTGTGGCACACGAAAGCTGCCTCTGTGCCACCGCCATTCAGACAGTGGGCGACAAGGGGTATGACGGCTTCGTGCTGGCGCGCGTGCTTGCATAGGCACGAATTACCGCATTTTTAGTTTCATCCAATTTGGCTGCCCCCGGTTCAGGAGTATCGTTGCGGTGCCTTGTGACCCGGAGATTTCCATGATGTTCCGCAACATCGTTCTGGCTTCCACTCTCTTTCTGTCCGCTGCCGCGCCCGCCTGGAGCATGGGTGACAATGTGGTGCTGATCGCGACCAGCAAGGTCGATCTGCCGTCCAAATTGCCGGGACTTTGCCGCGTGAAGGGGACCATCAGCCAGGTGTGGGAGAGAAAGGCCTTCCGTGCCGGCCAGACGCTCACGATCAAGGTGCCGTGCAGTGGCGGCAATTCCTACATGACCCCAATCGACGCCCGCTCGGGCCAAAGCGCCTATCTGGTTTCCGTGGATGTGCTGCGGAAATCCAAACAGGCGCTGGCCCGGATCAATGATCTGGGCGCGCTGATCTGGCACTCCTCCGCGCGCACCTATGGGCCGTGGGGCGTAGCCGATGGCTATCGGGTGCTGGATGGCGCGCTGTTGCCGGCGGTGCCGGATCACGTGAAGTCCTGACTTTTGCGCGCAGCTTGCCGGCCAGCGGAAGCGCTGTTAGCCTGTTACCGCTAACAACGGCCACATCATAAGGCCGGCCGGAGGGCTCATGCGTCGCACTATGCTGGGATTATTGGCGGTCGGCTTGCTGGCGATCGGCCCCGCCACTGCGCAAGGCGGGCTCACCATCGACGCCGGCACCGTGATTGTCGAACGCGCGGATGCACCCGGACCGGTGAAGAAAGCCGCTGAGGACCTCGCTGGCGACATGGAGAAAGTGCTGGGCAAGCGGCCGCAGATCGTGGCGCAGGCCGCAGGTCCCGCGATCGAGATCGCCGCGCCCGCCGGCGGGGCGACGGAAAGCTTCTCCATCTCTTTGCGGGGCAATCATGTTGTGCTGTCGGGCGCCGACATGCGCGGCGTCATCTTCGCCATCTACAGTTTCAGCCAGGACTATCTTGGGATCGATCCGATGTACTACTGGAACGACAACCAGCCGGCGCATCGCGCCTCTGTCGTCATTCCGGCGGGATTGGCCCGCAATTACCCATCGCCCTTGTTCCGTTATCGCGGTTTTTTCATCAATGACGAGGACCAGCTCACCGGCTGGGCGCCGGGCGAGCAGACCGACCATTCCGGCATCGCCAGGCCGGTGATGGACAAGATTTTCGAGACCATCCTGCGCCTGAAGGGCAACATGGTGGTGCCGGGCACCTGGACCTTCTCCACCGACCCGCAGATGAAGTGGGTCAGCGAGCGCGGCCTGATCCTCAACCAGCATCACGCCATCCCGCTGGGCGTGAATGTGGCGCGGTGGCCGGCCAATGTGCCCTACACCTATTCCCAGCATCCGGAGATTCTCGAGAAGGCCTGGACCAATTCGGTCCGCGGCTATGACCCCAAGCAGGAAATCCTCTGGTCCGTGGGTCTGCGCGGGCTGTCCGACACGTCCTATTCCGTCATGGACCCGAGCGTGGTGGGCAACGACAAGCTGCTGGGCTCGCTTATCAGCAAGGCGATCCGCGACCAAATGGCGATCGTCCGCGCCGTCCATCCCGACGCCAAATTCGTCACCGATCTGTGGCGCGAAGGGGCGGAGCTGCAGCGCAAGGGCCTTCTCTCCATTCCGCCGGAAGTGACAACGGTCTGGGCCGACACCGGCTTTGGCGTGATCCAGGACAAGGGGCTCGTGGCCAAGGGGCAGGGCATGTACTACCACGTTGCCATGCTGAACGGCCGGGCCAATCAGCTTTCGGAAATGGTGCCAGTGGACCGCATCTATTCGGAGTTCGGCCGCTACATCAAAGCCGGCGCCACCCAGTATGTGCTGCTCAACACCTCAGACCTGCGCGCCGTCAGCATGACGACCAGGGCGGTGATGGACACGGCCTGGGGCGGAATCCCGAAGGCCGGCGCGATGGGCACCTACGCCGGCTGGGCGAAAGCCGAGTTCGGCGACAAGGCGGCGGATGCGGTGGCGAAGGTGTGGGACGGCTATTTCAAGGCCATCCCCAAGACACCGTCTGGCGATGACTATGGCGACCAGGTTTATCA
>Ga0265338_10008656_pt1 | contig 12311 bp, 10 predicted proteins | sample 42126metaG_FD_193579 | JGI IMG/M metagenome (GOLD analysis project Ga0265338, IMG submission 193579) | Rhizosphere microbial communities from Carex aquatilis grown in University of Washington, Seatle, WA, United States - 4-21-26 metaG | ecosystem: Host-associated > Plants > Roots > Rhizosphere... | reverse complement strand
ACCCATAAAAAGTGGATAAAAGTCACTGAAAAGGGGAGTCAGGTCAGCATATATTTTTAAATTTCTTTTAAAATAAATTGTCTAGGTGATCCAATTGCATGCCAATGACAGGGGAGAATATGATCGAATGGCAGGAATCTTATTCGGTGGGGGTTGTCCAGCTCGATGAGCAGCATAAAAATTTATTTCAGTATTCCAATGATCTTGAAGAAGGCTTGAAGCGCAGGGCTGTTTCTAAGCAGACGCTCGAGGGTGCTTTGAAATTTTTAGGGAATTATGTGAAATATCATTTTTCCGATGAAGAAAGTTGCATGCATCAATACGTTTGTCCCATAGCAGGAAAAAATAAGCTTGCCCACCAACATTTTATTGAACAATACCATATGTTCCAGGGTTTGATCACTGAGAGCGGCGATAATGAGGGCATTCTCAAGGATATTCACCGCTTTCTTGAAGATTGGCTGTTGGAGCATATTTGTAAAATAGACACTCAACTTAAATCCTGCATTCTTAAAAGCCCCTAGATCGGTCCAGGCTTTCCTTATTATTTCCTTTTTCTTTGACCTTCCGCAGGTAAAGTCTATAATCGTTCCTATATTTCAAAAATGCGAGCCTTGAATATGGTTAAAATTATATTATTGATGTTGGGGATTCTTTTTATTTCCTGCCCTTCGAGCCCATACAAAGAGCAAGCCGGTCGGGCCCTTTTTGTCTCCGTTATCCAAGATCCGCCTGTGCTGGCCAGCCATGAGGCCATCATCAGGCTCATTGATTTCGCGAAACAGGCCCGTATCAAGACATTGTTCGTCCAAATCTACCATTCCGGCCAAGCCTGGTTTCCCTCTGAGGTCGTTGACGATTCCCACTATAAAAAAAGCCGGCTAGCTGTTTCGCAAGATCCTTTGGCCCTGCTTATCAGGCAGGCCCATGCCCAGGGCCTTGAGGTCCATGCCTGGTTAAATCTTTTAAGTCTGGGGAACAATACCAGCGCCTCTTTTTTGAAAAGATACGGCCCGGATGTCTTAAGCCGCAATTTAAAGCCTAAAAACAGGATCGAAGATTTTAAGATCGACCATCAATATTTTCTTGATCCGTCGGATGAACGGGTGAGGAATGATCTGGCCAAGATCATCGCGGAGGTCCTTCGCGCCTATCCTGATCTGGATGGTTTGCAATTTGATTATATCCGCTATTGCGACGTGAACCCGCACTATGGGTATACCAGCACTAATATCGCAAATTTTAAGAAAGTTTATGGACTGAAGGCCATTGACGACTCAAGTTTGCTCTGGAAAAATTGGAAACGCTCCCAGGTCACCGGGCTTTTGATGAAACTTGTCAAAGAAGCGAGGGCCATCAAGCCGGGGATCAAGATTTCCACTACCGGCTGCATGCCTTACGCGCGTGCCTATGATGAAGCTTTCCAGGATTGGGCTTCCTGGCTGTCAAGCGGTCTGGTGGATTTTGTGACCGTGATGGACTATTCCATTGATGTAAAACAGTTTGAGCGCTGGTTTTTGGCCCTGAAGGAAAAGGTCCAGGACCCCTCGAAGCTGAAGATAGCGGTGGGCGCGTATAAAACAGTGCATACCCCCGAAATATTTGAAAAGGAATTTTCAAGCTGTGAAAACAGGGGGCAGGCTTGCGTTGTTTTTCATTACGGAAGCCTCTTACAAAGTCCGGAGATGCAGGTTTTTTTAAAAAAAAGGTGACAGGTACATTTTTTTAATAAATTTATTAAAAAAATGTACCTGTCACCTTTTTTAATTGTACCTGTCACCTTTTTTGTCGTCGTTTTTTATTCTTGGACAATTTTCGACGAAAAGACTATAATTCTTATACTTATTTAATACTAGCTATTTAACTTAGCATTTATTTGGCGCCCAGCGAGGTTTATGAAACTTAAGCGTATTTCATTAGCTGGTTCCAGATTTGTCCCCATCAAAATTGTCCTGCCGTATGCGCTCCTCACCTTCCTGTGGATAGAGTTTTCTAATTCTGTCATCATGCATTTATTTAGAGATAGAGAAGCCCTCCAGCTGGCAGAGGACATTAAAGGGTCTTTTTATGTCATTGTCAGCTCGATCATTTTATACGCTTTGTTCCGTGCCGCCACTGCCAATCTCCGCGACAGCGAGAAGCGGTACCGGCATCTTTTTGAGAATGCCGCCGTGTCCATCTGGGAAGAAGATTTTTCTGCAGTGAAAAAATTCCTTGACCGGCAGCGGGACTTGGGCGTAACAGACTGGAAAGCCTATTTTGAAAGCAATCCCCAAACTGTTAAACAATGCGCGGCGTTGGTGACAATTACAGACTTTAATCAGGAAGGCCTGCGGTTTTTGGACTTCAAGAGTAAAGACCTGGTCGCGCGCCAACTTGATCATTATTTTACGGACGGTTCCTACGATAGTTTTAGAGAACAGCTGATCGCCTTGGCCAATGGGCGGACCCACTGGTCCGGCGAGAGGGCGGCGCGCTCCTCTCAAGGCGAGGGGCGGGAGTTGTTCTACAAGATGGCCGTTATCCCCGGCTATGAGGAAGACCTTTCCAAGGTCCTGGTTTCGATCCTTGACATCACTGAGAGCAAAAAGGTGGAAAAAGTCCTGCAGCTCAAAGAGCAGCGCTTGCGGCAGATCATTGACCTGGTGCCGCATTATATCTTTGCCAAGGACATCAAAGGTCATTTTATTTTGGTGAATCAGGCCATTGCCGAATCCTATGGAACAACAGTGCAAGATCTTATCGGGAAGACCGATGCTGATTTCATCAAATCAACGGAACAGGTCCGACATTTCGTTAAAGACGATCTGGATGTGATACGTTCCGGAAAGCCTAAATTTATTCCTTTGGAACCGATCACGAATTCCAAAGGAGAGACCCGCTTCCTTTCCACCACCAAGATACCTTTTACGGCCTCAGGGACGGACACTCCCTGTGTATTGGGAGTTGCAGTAGACATTACGGATTATAAAAAGGCGGAAGAAGCGCTTTTACAAAGCCGCCATTTCATTGACAGCATCCTGGATTCCACACCCAATCTTATTTACCTGTATGATGTGATCGAAAAGAGGAACGTTTATTGTAACCGCGAGGCTTCGGAATTTTTAGGGTTTACGCCCGAGCAGATCCAGGAGATGGGGGGAGAACTTTTTAATAAAGTGTTGCATCCTGAAGATTACCCTAAGGTCATGGAACATTACCGCCTGCTTTCAGATGGAGGAGTGCGGGAGATCGAATACAGGATGCAGGACGTCAACGGCCAGTGGCGTTGGTTGCGAAGCCGGGACGTGCTTTTTGCCCGCAAGCCGAACGGAGAACCCTGGCAGGTCCTGGGCACGGCTGAGGACGTGACAGAGCAGAAATACCTTGAGAGCAAATTTTTGACCTTGTCCTATTACGATGCGGTGACAAGCTTTCCCAACCGTACGCTTTTCTTGGAAAGGGCCAATCTGGGCCTTTCCCATGCCAGGCGCAGCAATACGGCCTGCGCTATCCTTTTTATAGACTTGGATGATTTTAAAATAATCAATGACACCCTGGGTCACACCGTGGGCGATGTGTTGCTTAAAGATACGGCACTGAAGCTGTCGGAATGTGTCCGTGAAGTGGATACGGTGGCCCGTCTGGGAGCGGACAAATTCATCGTATTTTTAAATGGGCTTGAAGATGCTCAAAGTGCACAACACATCGCAGAACGCATCCGCGAGAAGTTTAACGCCCCGCGCCTGGTTTCAGGCCATGATCTGTTTGTGACCGCCTCCATAGGTATCGCAACTTTCCCCAATGACGGTAATAATTTGGAAGATCTTTTGAAGAATGCCGACACGGCAATGTCAGTGGCCAAGGAAGTGGGCCGCAATGCCTTTTGTTTCTTTGACGGTACGATGAACGAGCGTGCCGTGACCAGGATGAAGCTGGAGCGTGGGTTAAGAGGGGCCTTGGTAAAGGGTGAGTTCAGGCTATTTTATCAGCCTATCATCGGAGTCGCGGATGGGGTAGTGCGCGGCTTTGAAGCGCTTATTCGATGGTTTAAGGATGACGGCACCATCATTTATCCGGGGGATTTTATTTGCATTGCCGAGGAAACAGGTCTGATCGTCTCCATTGGAGAATGGGTCTTGATGGAAGCCTGCCGCATGGGAAGAAAATTGAAAGATATGGGTTTTGAAGACACGATCATGTCCGTGAATGTTTCGGTAGCCCAGCTTAAAAGCAAGGGCATTATCCATGCGATCAAGGCCGCCCTGGAGCAATCGGGCTTGCCTCCTGAATGCCTTGAAGTGGAGGTCACGGAAAGCATCTTTATCAATTCTTTTGATGCTACTGTAGATATCCTGAAACAGATCCGGGAAATGGGTGTGAAAATTGCGCTGGATGATTTCGGCACGGGGTATTCATCCTTAAGCCACCTGCAGCGCCTGCCGATCACCACCCTTAAGATCGACCGTCTTTTTATCAAAGAACTCATGGACGACGGGGTCGAGATGGCCATGACTTCGACCATCATCGGTCTTGCCCATACCCTAAATTTAGGCGTCATTGCTGAGGGGGTGGAACATGACCTTCAACTCAGGAGCCTTGCCCGCGAAAGTTGTGATTACTTCCAGGGGTTCCTCTTCGGTAAACCCATGCCTGAAGAACAAGCCATCGCCTTTCTCCAAGAGAACAAGCATTTATAAGCAAAGCTTATCAAATACATAAGTTAAAAAGCCTTTACTAGGGCCTGCCAGTGGACTATTTTACCTTTAGGTGAAAGGACTTCCGTGGGCATGCAATATAAATGGCTTCCCGTCATAGATAGTGACCAGTGTACAGGCTGCAGGGCCTGTGTATCCTACTGCGTTTCCGGATCATTGACCATTGTTGATGGTATTGTTGAGTTCAAGAACCCGCAAGGGTGCTTGAGTGATGAATGGTGCGTGCGCGAATGTCCCAGCAGCGGGATCCATATGGAGTGGCTGCCCATCTCCGGCAGTATCAGGGGTATTGTGGCTGATAAAAAGCCTCGCATTTCTCCCCAGTCTCATCACCATCAGTCTTCTAAAAAAAGGTGACAGGTACATTTTTCTCACTAAATTTATTTAGAAAAATGTACCTGTCACCTTTTTTTAAAAGGGTAGGTTTCCCCTTAGGATTTATGCTATAATTTGGGCAGAAATCCATGAATGCCCAACGTCTAAACCTCCAGCAGTCTTTATCACTCCTGAGCTCACTGTTTTTCCCTGTTTTTATCCTGGCCTTGATCGACGTCTTAAATTTTTTATTCCTGCCCGTATTTAAACCGTCATTTGTAATCGCCTGCTGCCTGAAAATATATTTTATGGCAGCTATCGCAGGATGCGTTCTGGAGGTCCTGGCCGGCGAAGAATATGTACTGAAAATAAGCCGGTTTCATCGCCATGCCAGGGAGCTTGCACCGGGATTCCTGGTTGCCGTTATCAGTGTCCTTATCATTGATTTTATTTTGTTTGCTTCCATCGGCTCTTTTCGGCATTGGAGGCCATTTTTTTACATCCTGATCGAGATCGCGGCGGCCTGTTATCTGGCCTTCTGGGCAATACAAAGGAAATATATAAGGCCCTTAAAGCTCAATGATCGCGGCCCAAAGCTTGATCTGACCTTCTTTTCCGTTATTGCCTTGACCTGTCTTTTAGGCGGGGGACTGGTCCATGTCTCGAATTCTATCCACGGGGGCTTCTTTTACTGGCATAACCTGTACGTTTTCTTGCTTAATTACCTTCCAGTTTTTACCTTTGTTTTTTGCGCTTCGTATGTTTTGGGCGCCTATCCTGAGATCAGCGGCAAGTTCAGCCATCAAAAAGAGATCTTTTTGATCAACCCCATGTTCGCCGGTATTTTTCAGGGGGTAGGCTTCTGGGCGGCGCGCGGATATCCTCCTTTTTTTGTGGTCCTGAAATCCCTGTCTCCCAAGACCTATAAGTTCCGTGAGTTCGACCAGGTCCTCTGGCATGAACGTTATTATAAGGGTGGAGCCCTGGTATGCATCACGTGTTTTACGTCGAACTCCTACGAGGCCTATAAACTGGCCAAGTAGTTCAAAAAAAGGGGATCGACGGTGATCATGGGAGGCCCCCATGTGACTTTCTTCCCGTTGGAGGCCCTGAACTATTGCGACAGTGTGGTGATCGGAGGGGCGGAAGGCGTCTGGGGCCAGCTGCTGGAAGATTATGAGAAAGGTGAGCTCAAGGAACAGTACAAGGGGCCGGCGAAGGACGCTGATTTTCGCCATGTCTATCAGGAACTTCTTCATACGGAGCCTTCCGAGCTCAAGGAATTCCTGGAGACCTCACGCGGCTGTAAGTTCCGCTGCCATTTCTGCACGATCCCGGCCAATTCCAACGGTACCATCCACTTTCAGGCCATCAGTGATTTTGTGGAACTGATCAAGAAGGTCAAGCCTTATGAGCCTGACGTGACTTTTATCGATAATAATATTTATTCGGACCCGGCCTATGCCAGAGAGCTTTTTGTCGCCCTTAAGCCGGTGGGGATCAAATGGCGCAGTGAGTGTTCTATCGACATCGGCAAAAACCAGGAGACCTTAAAACTGGCCCGTGAAAGCGGCTGTCAGTTATTGGGAATCGGCTACGAGATATTCGGCTCTTCGCAGGAAAAAGGCCAGGGCGGCAAGTTTGCCATGGCCCAGAAATTCCTTGAATACAGCGGAAACATCAAGAAAATGGGTATCAAGATCAAAGGGCAATTTATTTACGGATTTGATTCCGATAATTTAAAGACCTTGTTCGGGCTTTGGAAATTCGTGTTTCGACTTCAGCCCATGGTCACAGCTCTTTCGGTGCTGACCCCTTTGCCCGGCGCCGGGGTCTACCGCGATATGCTCAATCAAAACCGGCTTATAACGCTCAATTGGCGCAGTTATACCTGCCATAAACTGGTGGTGCGCCATCCGACGCTTTCCCCAAGGGTGATGACATTTTCTTATCCATTTTTACAGCTTATTTTCTTTTTGACCACTTCATCCCTTGGTCAGCTGGTTTTAGTGGCTTCTTTTATTAATTTTTGCAGTTTTTATCTAGCCAGATTTTTTATAAAATAAGCAGGGGGTGTTCTATTCTATCGATCCGTCAATATATTACTCAGACCCTGGCCCTTCTTCATTCCATGGTTGTTTTTATTTTTGTGCTTTTTTTGCTTAATGGATTTAACCTGTCCTTTATATTCAAATTTGGCTTTGTCCCTGTTTTCCTGATCACCGCTGCCTTGAAGATATATTGGATGTCGGCCATGGCGGGTTGCATCCTTGAAGTCATCTGCGGCAAGGAATATGTGTTTCGTTTCAGGAGCCTTCCCAGGAATGCGAAAGAGCTCTGGCCCGCTTTTTTGACGGTCTTTGCGGTCATCTGCCTTCTTGATTTCATTTTGTACGCTAGCTTTGGCGTTCAATGGCCGGCATGGAGACCTTTATTCTTTAATGTGGCCACAGCCGTGGCCGCCTTTGGCCTCGCCGCATGGGCGATCCATCAAAAATATATCAAAGCCTTGGGCCTAGCACACCGGAAGATCGATCTTACACCGGGCTTTCTGGCCGTGATGATCTTAGCCTGCCTTTTGGAATGGGCGCTGACCACGGCCGCGCATTCTATCCATACCGGGGCTTTTTATGGACGCAATGTATTGACCTTTGCGGCCGTCTATATTCATGTTTTTGAGTTTGTCTTTTGTTCGATGTATTTGGCCGGCCATTATCCTGAGATCAAACAAAAGTTTGAATCCAAACCGGAGATATTCCTGGTCTATCCTATGGCCGCTGCCGTTATTCACAGCATCGGTTTCAGGATCTTTATGCCTTGGAACCCGCCTTTCTTTACCGTGTTAAAAGCCCTGACCCCCCAAAGTTACAAATTCCACGAGTTTAACCAGGTCATATGGCATGAGCGTTACTATAAAAGCAACGTCCTGGTTTGTATCTCTACTTTTACTACCAACTGTTATGAAGCCTATAAGATCGCCAAGGAGTATAAACAAAGAGGGGCAAAGGTCGTGATGGGAGGGCCTCATGTGACCTTCTTGTCCCGCGAGGCGTTGAGCTTTTGCGACAGTGTTATCGTGGGCCAGGCAGAAGGCGTCTGGAAGCAGGTGATCCAGGATTATGAGAATGGGTGTCTTCAGCCGCAGTATAGCGGACCGGCGAGCCAGGAGGATTATCACCAGGTCCATGAGAAACTTTTAGATTCTCCGCCGGAGGTGGTCAGGGATTTCTTGGAAACATCCCGCGGTTGCAAGTTCCGGTGCCATTTTTGCGCAGTGCCTGCCTTATCTAACGGGCAATTACGCCTTCAGTCCATCAATGATATCGTGGACCTGGCCAAAAAGGTCAAAGGCCATTACTACATTAAATTCCTTGATAATAATATTTATTCCGATCCGGGTTATGCCAAGGAGCTTTTCCTGGCCCTTAAACCCTTAAAGATCAAGTGGAGGGCCATGTGTACCATCGACATTGCCAAGAATGAGGAAACCCTCCGGTTAGCCAAGGAAAGCGGGTGCACGGGATTATTTTTCGGCTATGAAGTGTCAGGGGAATCATTTGAAAAGAACCAGGGCGGTAAATTCGCCATGGCCCAAAAATATAAGGAATATACCAAGATCATCAAGAAGGCCGGGATCAAGGTGGCGGGGTCCTTTGTTTACGGGTTTGATTCCGACAATCTAAAGAGTTTCTTTAAGCTTTGGAAATTTAGTTTTTCCATGATGCCCTTTGTTTCGCATGTGGCCATGCTGACGCCGATACCCGGGACGGTGGTGTTCCATGACATGTTGGCCCAAAACAGGATCATCAACTTGAATTGGCGAAGCCATGATTACAGCAAATTGGTCGTAAGGCATCCGGGCCTTAAGCCCTCCTTGATGGTTTTCCTGTTCCCTGTCATGAGGATCATCTTCTTGCTGACTTCGAATGCCAGCGGGTTTGTTGTTTTGTTCATAGCTTTTTCAATTCCTCTTTATGGGAAGTTCTTTTCTTTTCTAAGGTAAGGGCCTGCCGTTTCATGGACGATCACGCCAAAGACTTTTATCGTGCCTTGTCTTTGCTCAACTCCCAGCTGGTGTTGGTTTTTATCCTTTTCTTGGTCAACGGCCTGGACCTGTCATTTTTATTGAAATTCGGTTTTTTACCCGTTTTTGTTGTTCTGTGCGCCTTGAAAATATATGTGATGAGCGCCTTGGCCGGCGGTCTGCTTGAGATCATCAGCGGTGAGGAACTTGTGTTCCAATGGCGGCGCCTGCACCGGAATGCCGTGGCCCTGGCCCCGGGATTCCTGGCCGCTCTAGTGATGACAGGCCTGCTTGATTTTCTATTGTTCACTGTCTTCAAAGACCGGTGGTATGCCTGGAGGCCTATCTATTTTGATGCGGCCACAGCCGTCATGGCCTATGTCCTGGCCCAATGGGTGATGGACAAGAAATATATCAGGCCGCTTGGTATTCTGCGCCGCAGGCTCAATATTAATTTAAGCTTTCTGGCCGTGATCGTTTCAGCCTGCGTTTTAGAATGGGGCCTGACAAAGGCCTTGGGTCTTGTCAACACCGGGGGCTTTTATTGGCGTAACATATTTGCTTTTTTGTTGAATGGTATCCATGCCTTTGAGTTTATTTTCTGTTCGTTCTTTATCCTGGGCCATTATCCTGAAATACGTGAGAAGTACAATGCGGCCAAGGAGATCTTCCTTATCAATCCCATGGCTGCTGAGGTCATCCAAAGCCTGACCCTGTGGTTTCTGCGCCTTCATCCTCCTTTTTTTGTAGTCTTGAAAGCCCTGACACCCACAGGTTATAAATTCCGCGAATTCAATCAGGTCGTGTGGCGCGAGCGTTATTATAAAAGCAAGGCCCTGGTTTGTATCACCTGCTTTACCTCTAATTGTTACGAGGCCTATAAGATTGCCAAGGAGTTCAAGAAAAGAGGGTCGACGGTGGTCATGGGCGGCCCTCATGTGAGCTTCCTGCCGCAGGAAGCGCTGAGTTTTTGTGATACCGTGATCATCGGCCAGGCCGAGGGGGTCTGGGCCCAGGTGATCCGTGATTACGAGAAAGGTGAGATCAAGCCGCAATACAGCGGCCCGGCGAGTGAAGATGATTATGCCCGGGTCCAGGAGGAGCTTTTAAATGAGCCGCCGTACATCATCAAAGATTTCCTGGAAACCATGCGCGGCTGCAAGTTCCGCTGCCATTTTTGTTCGGTCCCCGCCTTGTCCGGAGGACAGATCAACCGCCGTCCCATTGATGCCTTTGTTGAATTGATCAAAAAGGTCAGGCCCCATTACGCGCATGTCACCTTTATCGACAATAATATTTATTCCGACCCGGCTTACGCCAAGGAGCTTTTTTTGGCCTTAAAGGCGGTCAACATCAAATGGCACAGCCAATGCACCATCGATATCGCTAAAAATAAGGAAACCCTGACATTGGCCAGGGAGAGCGGCTGCAGCGGCTTGCTGTTCGGTTATGAAGTTTCCGGCGAGTCGTTCGAGAAGAAACAGGGCGGCAAATTCGGCATGGCCCAAAAGTACAAGGAATATACCACGATCGTCAAGAAAGAGGGGATCGGGATCAAAGGTCATTTTATTTTTGGTTTTGATTCAGATACCGTCAGGAGTTTGTTTTCGCTTTGGAAATTTTGTTTTTCCCTGATGCCGCAGTTTGCCGTTCTTTCCGTGCTGACGCCGTTGCCGGGTTCCGGAGTGTACCACGATGCCTTGTCCCAACAACGCATCATCAACCTGAATTGGCGCAGTTATAGCCTTATCAGGATGGTGGTGCGTCATCCGCATTTGGACCCTCGATGGGTATCAGCCCTTTTCCCTGCCATACGGACGTTGTTCCTCCTGACCGCCTCCTGGGCAGGGCTCATGTTCTTGGCGGTGATTTTATTTTTTCCGCGTTATGGGCTGGTCGATGGTTTTTTAAGGTAGGATCATTTCAACCTTCGCAGCACGAAGGACATGTTGACAACGGCGATGGCCGCCAAAAGCACGGCAAAGGTGACAATGAATATTTGCCAGCTTTTAAAAGGATAAATGAAGGGGACAAAAAGGATGGCAGCGATAAGCGCCTTCCTGCCGACGAAATCCTGGAAGGTGATAATATCAACCAGCGAGGGGATGTGATGTTCCTTGGAGAGGTGTTCGCAGGTTTGATAAAGGGTTTGCTGGTTTAAAGTATCATTTGGGATATTGTCCAGAAGGAATTGTTCCGCGATGGCGACAACGCATTGGCGGTTCTTTTTAAAGAGCCGGACCAGTGCGATGAAGGGAAGAATGCCTAAAAGAAGGGCCCAGGGATCCTTAAGCAGGTAAGCGGCCAGGAGGACAAGGCCCAGGATCAGATAGGTGATGACCTCGGTCCTTTGGATACTTTTAAGCCTGTTGTATTGCATTTTTATTTTTTCTTGCTGGGCAAGTTTTTGCCGTATGGCCGGCTGGCTTAAGAAGATCAAGAACCAGCGGTAGGTTTGACGGTCATTGTCAATGGAACTCAGGACAGATGACATGCTGCTGACGGCTTTAGGATCGAATGTAGGAGACATGGTAGATTATTTTTGAAATTTATGGTTAAATACATTCTAGATTAAACTTACTTTTATGCAATATTAAATATGCTAAAGTCTTTTTACTGGTTAATAGTATTTTTGTTATGCAGCATTGCTCCGGTCTGGCCCCAAGAGGTCTATCAGGCCCATACCCGTGTGCGGCTTTTAGCTGAGCAAAATGCCGTTCTTGCGGGCAGTGTTTTTTGGGTGGGTTTTGAAATGGCTATGGATGGCGACTGGCATGTTTATTGGAAAAATCCCGGGGATTCCGGGATAGCCCTTAGGATCAAGTGGCAATTGCCCGCCGGGCTCAAGGCCGGAGACATCCAGTGGCCGTATCCTCAACGCCTCAATACCGGGCCGCTGACGAATTTCGGTTATGAGCACAGCGTTTTATTGTTGGTGCCTGTGACGGTCGATGGGGATGTTCATTCTAAAGACCTCAAGCTCCACGCCCGCCTGGATTGGCTGACTTGTTTTGACCAGTGCGTGCCTGGCCGGGCTGAATTGGACCTGTCCCTGCCTGTGGCAACAAGCCCTTCGCAGGTCACTTTTAATGGTTCTAAAAATGTTTTTGATCAAACCCGTTGGGATTGGCCGCAGTCTATCGCTTCTATTTCCAGCCATGCTTCTCTAGAGGGGGATCAATGGCGTTTGGATATTCAAACACCCTTGACCATGCAAGAGAACATCATCTTTTATCCATTCAGGGATGATGTCATCGAGCATGCGGCAGCGCAGC
>Ga0265338_10008655_pt1 | contig 12311 bp, 10 predicted proteins | sample 42126metaG_FD_193579 | JGI IMG/M metagenome (GOLD analysis project Ga0265338, IMG submission 193579) | Rhizosphere microbial communities from Carex aquatilis grown in University of Washington, Seatle, WA, United States - 4-21-26 metaG | ecosystem: Host-associated > Plants > Roots > Rhizosphere... | reverse complement strand
CGGCGCTCAAGCGCCGCCGCTCCGGGTCGGGGTTTTCCTCAAACTGATATAATCGCTCGGTGAAAACCGAGCATATCGCGTTCGGCGACATCGAACGCAAGTGGCAGCAGCGCTGGGCGCAGGACGGCCTCTTCAAGGCGCCCAAGACCCCCCGGCCGGGCAAGAAGTTCTACTGCCTCGACATGTTCCCCTACCCGTCGGCCGACGGGCTGCACGTGGGCCATCCGGAGGGCTACACCGCCACCGACATCCTCTGCCGCGCCAAGCGCATGCAGGGCTTCGACGTGCTCCATCCCATGGGCTGGGACGCCTTCGGCCTGCCCGCCGAGAACTTCGCCCTCAAGACCGGCGAGCACCCCAGCTCCGTGACGCAGCGCAACGTCGCCAACTTCAAGCGGCAGATCCAGTCGCTCGGCTTCTCCTACGACTGGGACCGCGAGATCAACACCACCGATCCCGCCTACTACAAGTGGACGCAGTGGATCTTCCTGCAGCTCTTCAAGAAGGGCCTGGCCTACGAGGCCACGATGCCCATCAACTGGTGCCCCTCCTGCAAGACCGGCCTCGCCAACGAAGAGGTCTTCAACGGCGCCTGCGAGCGCTGCGGCAGCAAGGTGGAGCGCAAGAACCTGCGCCAGTGGGTGCTCAAGATCACCGCCTACGCCGACCGTCTCGAGAAGGACCTCGACGAGCTCGACTGGCCGGCGTCGACGCTCGCCATGCAGCGCCACTGGATCGGCCGCTCCGAGGGCGCCGAGGTCAAGTTCAAGGCGGAGTCCGGCGACGAGATCGTGGTCTTCACGACGCGCCCCGACACGCTGTTCGGCGCCACCTACATGGTCCTGGCGCCCGAGCATCCCCTTGTCGCCAAGCTCAACAAGAACAAGGCCGAGGTCGACCCCTACGTCGCCGCCGCCAAGAGCAAGTCCGACCTCGAGCGCACCGAGCTCCAGAAAGAGAAGACCGGCGTCTTCACGGGAAGCCACGCCGTCAATCCGGTCAACGGCAAGAAGGTCCCGATCTGGATCGCCGACTACGTGCTCGGCAGCTACGGCACCGGCGCGATCATGGCCGTGCCCGGACACGACGAGCGCGACCACGAGTTCGCCAAGAAGTACGGCATCCCCGTCGTCGAGGTCGTCGCCGGCGGCGAGAACGTCCAAGAGAAGCCTTTCTGCGAGGACGGCAAGGCCGTCAACTCCGATTTCCTCGACGGTCTCGCCACGCCCGAGGCCAAGAAGAAGATGACGGCCTGGCTCGAGGAGAAGGGCCTCGGCCGCAAGATGGTCAACTACAAGCTGCGCGACTGGATCTTCTCGCGCCAACGCTACTGGGGCGAGCCGATCCCGATCATCCATTGCGACAAGTGCGGCATCGTGCCCGTACCGGAAAAGGACCTGCCGGTGGTGCTGCCGGACGTGAAGGACTACAAGCCGACGGGGACGGGCGAAAGCCCGCTGGCGGCCGTGGACAGCTGGGTGAACACGTCATGCCCGACGTGCGGGGGAAGAGGAAAACGAGAAACGAATACGATGCCGCAGTGGGCGGGCTCCTGCTGGTACTACCTGCGCTACATCGACCCGAAGGACGCGCAATCGTTCTGCGCTCCGGATTTGGAAAAGGCCTGGGGACCGGTGGACTGCTACGTGGGAGGCGCCGAGCATGCCGTGCTGCACCTGCTCTACGCCCGCTTCTGGCACAAGGTGCTCTTCGACTGCGGCGTCGTCTCCACGAAGGAGCCCTTCAAGAAGCTGCGCCACCAGGGCATGATCCTGTCCTACTCGCACCGCGACAAGATGGGCGTCTACCACGGCTACGACGAGATCGAGTACGCCGAGGACGGCGCCTCGGTCCTGAAGGCGACCGGAGAGAAGCTCGAGTCGCAGGTCGAGAAGATGTCCAAGTCGAAGAAGAACGTCGTTAACCCGGACGCCGTGCTCAAGCAGTACGGGGCCGACGCCTTCCGCCTCTACGAGATGTTCATGGGCCCGTTCGAGCAGTCCAAGCCCTGGGACATGCGCAGCATCGAGGGCGTCAGCCGCTTCCTGCGCAAGGTGTGGGTCCTCTGCCAGGAGAAGCCCGTCGACGGCGACGGCGCGGTCGTGCTGCGCCACAAGACGATCAAGAAGCTCACCGAGGACATCGAGAGCTTCGGCTTCAACACGGCCATCTCGGCGCTGATGATCTACAGCAACGAGATCTCCGCGCAGCCGCAGCCGGCGCGCGTCGATCTCGAGACGCTGCTCACGCTCCTCAACCCGTTCGCTCCTCACCTGACCGAGGAGCTATGGGAGAAGCTCGGCCACAAGACCTGCCTCTCCGCCCGGCCCTGGCCCGCCTACGACCCGGCGCAGATGCGCGAGTCGCAGACCGAGTACGCCGTCCAGATCAACGGCAAGGTCCGCGCCACCTTCAGCTTCGGCGTGGACGCGCCGGAGGCTCAGGTGCGCGAGGCGGCGCTGGCGCTGGAGAAGGTGAAGGCCGCGATGGCCGGGAAGGCCGTCGTGAAGACGATCGTCGTGCCGAACCGGCTGGTCAACATCGTCGTCAAGTAGTCAGGTATAATCCCCTCATGAGACGATATTGGCTCGTCGGCCTGACCGTTTTGCTCGGCGCCTGCACGGGCTCCGACATCGCCTATCGTCCCGCCCCCCAGATCCTGCCGCAGAACATCAAGCGCATCGCCCTGCGCCTGGTCGTCAACAAGACGCAGCAGTTCGGCCTCGAGGACAAGCTCACGCTGCGCATTCGAGATGAGTTCCTGCGCGACGGGCGCTACCCGCTCGTGCCGGAGGAGAACGCCGACGGCGTCGTCGCCGTCACGATCACCCGCTACGTCCTGGTCCCGATCCAGTACGACACCAACCTCATCCCCAAGACCTACAAGCTGCGCATCTTGGTCGACCTGCAGTTCATCGACAAGTCCACCAACACCATGCTCTTCGAGGAGCCCAACATGGAGGGCATCGAGACCTACGCCGCCTCGACCTTCCAGGGCGGCCTGACCGAGGAGCAGGCGCGCGAGGCCATCTGGGACACGCTCTCGCGCGACATCGTCACGCGCGTCGTCGAGGGCTTCGGCAGCGTCACCGGCACCTCGCAGCGGCGCATCTCCGGGGACGCGCCGTCGACGCCGCCGCCGGTCGTGCCCAACGCTCCGCTCGCCCCGGTGGTGCCCAACCCCTACTAGCCGCATGGAACTGCGCCCGGCCGAGCTGCTCAAGCGCTGGAAGGCCGGCCAGTTCGCGCCCGTCTACTACTTCCTCGGCGAGGAAGCCTCCGCCAAAGCCGACGCGCTCGCCAAGCTGAAGGACGCCTTCAAGGCCGACGACTTCAATTTTAGGGAATTCACCGTGGAGCCCGTGCAGGACGTCGTGTCGGAGGCGATGACCTTGCCGGTGTTCTCCGACCGCAGGCTCATCATCCTGAAGAACTCCAAGCTCGGAGCGGAAGCGAAGAGCGAGCTCGCCGCCTACCTCAAGGATCCGCTCAAGAGCACCACCCTCGTCCTCTTCTGCGACGACAAGAAGCCCGATCTCAAGGACCCACTGGTCAAGCCCGCGGACGCGCTGGGGGGCCTGTGCCTCTTCTCCCCGCTCGACGAGAGCGAGGCGCAGATGCGCCTGATCGCCGAGGCCAAGAGGCTCGGCAAGACGCTGTCCGTCGACGCCGCCTCCGTGCTGGTGGGCGAGGCGGGCACGGACTGGGGCATCCTGACCCAAGAGATCGAGAAGCTCGCCCTCTTCGTCGACAAGGCGCCCGCGATCGGCGCCGACGACGTGATGGCCTGCCTGGGCTACCGCAAGGCGGCCAACCCGTGGACGATCAGCGACATGGTGGAGCGCCGCGACGCCAAGGGCTCTCTGGCCCAATACCGCGCGCTGCTCAAGGACGGCAAGGCGGATGAGCAGGCCCGCGCCACCCTCTACAAGATCCGCGACGTCGTCTCGCGCCAGCTGCGGGCGCGCCGCATGCAGCGCGCCGGCCTGCCCGTCGAGCAGATCGGCCGGTCGATCCGCATCTTCAACTCATGGGCGGCCGGCAAGTTCATCGAGCGCCTGGGCAAGCTGACGGAGCCGCGGTTGCGCCGCGATCTCAAGCGCTGCCTGGAGACGGAGACCGCCCTCAACAGCAAAAGCTGGCTCGACCCCCGGTTGGAGGTCGAGCGGCTTTTGATCGAGCTGTGTCGTTAAGCGGCGGAGGCCGGAGCGGCCGAAGCGGCGTTGATGCGCTTGGCCAGGCGGGACTTCTTGCGCGCGGCGGTCTTCCAGTGGATGGTGCCGCTCTGAGCGGCCTTGTCGATGGCGGACGCGGCGTTGCCCAGGAGCTCGCCGAGCTTGGCCGTGTCCTTGGCGGACGCGGCGTCGGCGACGGCGCGGGCGGCCAGGCGGATCCCCTTCTTGATTTCGCGGTTGCGCAGGTTGCGCTTGACCGATTGCCGGTGAGCCTTGAGGGCCGAGGCGTGGCGCGCGCTCTTCTTGGGTTTTGCCATTGTGTTCTTCCTCTAAATGATGGGTCATTAAACCAATTTTAGGCATGGACCGTCAAATGCCCTCTGTCGAGGCCCTCGTCGATGAGACGGTGGACTACCTCAAGTCCAAGCCCGCGCGCGACGCGGTGCGGCAGGACCCGTACTGGCCGAAGTGGGACGCCCCGTGGTGGCGGATGACCTTGCTCTTCGAGATGGGGCTGTCCTCGCGCATCCCGCAGTCGATGGTCGAGACGCTGATGTCCATGATGCAGCTGCGCTACGTCCACGGCTTCCCCACCAAGCCGGGAGAGCTGCCCGCGGGCAAGGACCCGGTCCGCGACGTCCTCTGCCCCTGCGCCATGGGCACGATCCACCAAGTCCTGCGCTCCTGCGGCGTGCCGGTCGACGAGGAGATCCCCTGGCTGCGAGACGCCATGCTCGCCTCGCAGCTGCCCGACGGCGGCCTCAACTGCGACGAGACGGCGTACACGACCTCGCGCAAGAGTTCCTTGACGTCGACGCTGCCGGCGCTCGAGGCCATCCTCTGGTCGACCAGCCACTACAACCAGGCCCAGGCCGACTTCTTGGATCGCGGCGCGCGCTACCTGATCGCCCACCGCCTGTGCCGCTCGACTCAGGGCGTCGTCATCGACCAAGACTGGCTGAAGACCTGCTTCCCGCGCTTCTATTATTACGACGTCCTGCGCGGCTACACGTTCCTGTTCCACTGGGCCAAGCGCCGCGCCAAGCCGGTGCCCTCCGGCGCGGTCTGGTCCGTCGTCGAGGACCTGACCGGCCGCCCGCTCGTCGTCGAGCGCGACGCCCTCGAGCCGGCGCGCCGCTTCCCCCTGCTCGACTTCGTCTCGCGCATCGGCTATCCGGCCGTCTACCTGCGCCTGCCGGGCTAGGCTGGTACAATTAGAAGATGAGCGAGACGCCCGACCGCAGCCACCTGCCGCACGCCTGCGGCGTCTACATCATGCGCGACGGCGCCGGGGAGATTCTCTACATCGGCAAGGCCATTGACCTCGCCAAGCGCGTCTCCCATTACTTCACGCCGCGGACCGGCTTTCAGGAGTACAAGAACTCGATCCTGACGCCGCTGGTGCGCAAGATCGACTACATCCCCTGCGCCAGCGAGCGCGAGGCGCTGCTGCTCGAGCAGCGGCTGGTCAAGAAGCACATGCCGTTCTTCAACGTCACGCTGAAGGACGACAAGAGCTACCCGTACGTGAAGGTCTCGCTCAACGAGGACTTCCCGCGGGTTTATCTCGTCCGCCGCAAGCTCGACGACGGCGCCGCCTACTTCGGCCCCTTCCCAAAGGTGCGGCCGGTGAGGCAGCTGCTGCGCTACCTCTGGACCCATCACTATTTCCCGCTGCGGCCGTGCCGCTACGAGTTCAGCGTCGACAAGCCTCTCGACCCGCGCAAGATCAACTCCTGCTTGTACTACCACACGGGCGAGTGCCCGGCTCCCTGCGCCAGCATGATACCGCTCGAAGCATATCGCCAGTACGCCTACGACGTCATCGCCTTCTTCAAGGGCGACTACGAGGAGCTGCTCGAGCGCTTCACGGCGGAGATGAAGGCGGCCTCCGCGCGCCTCGATTACGAGCGCGCCGCGCAGCTGCGCGACAACATCGCCGCGATCTCGCAGATGGGCCAGCGCGTGCGAGTCGAGGCGATCACGGAGGCGGACGTGGCCGGACCGGTGGCCGCCTCCCAATCCGTCACCGACCTGCAGCAGGCGCTGGGCCTGCCCAACCCGCCCTTTCACGTGGAGTGCTTCGACATCTCGCACTTCCAGGGCCACCAGATGGTGGCGTCCATGGTCTGCTTCAAGGGCGGCGCGCCGCACAAGGAGCATTACCGGCGCTTCAAGATCCGGACGGTGGAGGGCGTCGACGACTTCGCCTCGATGGCCGAGGTCGTTAGGAGACGCTATAAAAGGATCCTCGCCGCGGGCGAGAGGTTGCCCGACCTCGTCCTCATCGACGGCGGCAAGGGCCAGCTCCACGCCGCCCAGGCGGCGATGAAGGAGGTCGGGGCGAAGGCGCCGCTGGCTTCCTTGGCCAAGCGCATCGAGGAGGTCTTCCTCCCCGGCCGGGACGAGTCGATCATTCTCGCCGCCAACAGCCCGGCCCTGCACCTGCTGCAGCGCCTGCGCGACGAGGCCCACCGCTTCGGCATCACCTATCACCGCCTGCTGCGCGGCAAGGACCTCGTCCAAGGATGAGCGCCCGGTCGTTCTACGACCTCCCGGCGCTCTATGACGCGCTGCACGAGCCGGATAGCCGCATCGAGGCCGATGGCCTGTTGGCCGTCGTGCGGACCCATCGGCCGAGCTCTGAGGATTTCCTCGAACCGGCGTGCGGCACCGGTCGCTATCTATCCCTGCTCGCGAAGGAGGGCTTCCACCCCGTCGGCTACGACCTCAACCCCCGCGCCCTCGCCTTCGCCCGCCGACGCCTGCGCGGCACGTCCGCCGAGGTCGTCCAAGCGTCCATGACCGATTTCGTCCGGCCCAACTCGTTTGACGCCGCGTTCTCACTGATCGGGACCTTCCGCCATCTGCTCCAGGAGAGCGACGCCCTCCGCCATCTGCGCCTCACGGCGCGCTCCCTTCGCCCCGGCGGCGTCTACGTCGTCGGCCTCGATCTGGTCGACTACTCGGACAATCTACCGGACGAGGAAGGCTGGGAGGTCGTCCACCGCGGCCGCCGGCTGAGGCACATGTACCTGACGCTGCCGCCGGACCGCAAGCGCCGCCTCGAGCGGATCGTCAACTTCATCACCGCCGAGACGCGCCGCGGCGACCGCGTGCTCCAGGACGAGTACGACCTGAGGTCCTACGACGCCGCGCAGTGGCGCGCGCTCATCGACAAGTCGCCTTTCTCCCTCGGCGGCGTCTACGACGCCGACGGCAAACCCACGCGCCTATCGCGGCGCACGCGCTACGCCTTGTTCGCGTTGGTCCTAGACCGGCGGTCCCGCCGGCCGTAGGTCCATATTCCAAGACCGGCTCCCCCATCGGCCCAGGCAGGGCCTCGGACTCTCCCCTATCATATGGGCATGAACATCAAGACCCTTCCCCTGCTGCTCGTCGCCTTCGCCGTCTCCTGGAGCGCCTCCCTGGCGGCCCCCCGCCCGCTCAGCGCGGCCGGCACGTTCTCCATGGCCGACGCCGACATGCTCTCGCGCGCCGGCTTCGCCTACGACGAGAGGCTGGGCTGGGTCGACGCCGACGGCAAGCCCGTCGACGGCGCCACGGTCGCCCGCCTGCGCGCCCAGGGCGGCGTGCAAAAGCTCTCCCTCGACGCCATGGACGGCGGCGAGATCATCCAGGTCAAGGGCGGCGGCTTTAGCGGCGGCGGAAGCCGCAGCTACGGAGGAGGCAGCTCGCGCAGCTACAGCTCGCCCAGCCGCTCGACCAGCGCGCCCTCCCGCACGTACACTGCGCCCTCCCGCACGTATACCGCGCCCGCGCGGACCAACACCGCTCCGAGTCGCTCGAACAACTCCGGCTCCGCCGCCCCCCGCGCGCGCTCCCCGATCACCAACTCCCAGGGCCTCAGCGGCACGCGCACCGAGCACGCCAAGGGCGGCGGCTACACGGACCGCTTCACCAAGCCCGACGGCACCCGGCAGTCGGTGGTGACGCGCGTCAATCCGCGAACGGGCGTAAAGACCGAGACGATCCACGAGACCCGGCCGGACGGCACGCGCATGGTCAAGTCCGACAAGGGCACGACGACGTTCCATCCCGGCGGGGGCAAGACCTTCACCAGCAAGGACGGCAGCTACTCGCGCACGGTGACGCGCGACACCAGCATGGTCAACGGCCAGAAGACCACGATCGTCCATCAGACGACGGTGGTGAACGGCCGGACCGTGGTGGTCAACCGCACCTACCATCACTACACCTACGGCGGCTACTCGTATCCGGTCTACGTCTATCCGGTGTACCCCTTCGCTCCGGTGTACCATCCGTTCTTCTATAATCCGTGGGTGGCGCCGATGTGCTACTCGTTCTGGACCGGCTACGCGCCCTGCTACCCGAGCGCCAGCTACCTGATCGCCGACATGATCCTGCTCAACGCGGCGGCCAACGCCCAGGCCAACGCCGACGCGGCGGCCCGCGCCGCCGACCAGGCCCGCCTGGCGCAGCTGCAGGCCGACGACAAGGCGCAGATCCGCGCCCAGGTCGACCAGGCCATGAAGGAGTACGAGGCCAGCCACGGCAACGGCACCGACGCCACCACGCTCGACAAGGCCATGAACCTCAAGACCGTGTTCCGGGTCCACGAGGACATGGAGGCCACCGAGATCGGCGACGACGGCGAGGAGAGCGACGACACTTGTCAGCTCAGCGAGGGCGATCTCCTCAAGCTCGCCGAGGTCCCGGCCGCCGGCGACTTGAGCGCCAAGCTCAAGGTGACGGGCTCGGCGGGCGGCGACGACCACTGCGAGCTGCACCAGAAGATCTCCCTGCCGGTCGCCAACCTGCAGGAGATGCTCAACGAGTTCAACCGCAAGGTCCAGACGAAGATGGACGCGGCCAAGCAGGCCAAGGACCAGGGGCAGCTCACGCAGTCGGGGGCGGGCAGCAGCAGCTTCCAGTAAGAGCTTGACGGCCTAACGGCCACGACGCAAAGAGAACCCCCAGCCGGGATGGGAACGGCTGGGGGTTTCTCTTTGTGAGGCTGCGCGGGGTCGCTTCGCGACCCCTTGCTACTTATCCATGTTGCCGGCCAGCTCGCCGAGGCCGAACATCGGAAGGAACATGGCGATGACGATGGTGCCGATGACGGCGCCCATGACGACGATGACGAGGGGCTCGATCAGCGAGGTCAGGCCTTTGACGGCGGCGTCGACCTCCATGTCGTAGAAGTCGGCGATCTTGCCGAGCATGACGTCGAGGCTGCCGGTCTCCTCGCCGACGGCGATCATCGAGGTCACCATGTTCGGGAAGATGCCGGACTTCTTGAGCGGATCGCTCAGGTGGCCGCCTTCGCGGATCGACTCCCGGGTGGCGAGGACCGCCTCGGCGATGATGACGTTGCCCGCCGTGGCGGCCACCGTCTCCAGCGCCTGCATGATCGGCACGCCCGATTTGATCAGCGTGCCGAGCGTGCGCGTGAACTTCGCGACGGCCACCTTCTTCAAGATGACGCCGAAGATCGGCATCTTCAGCGCCTGCGTGTCGCACCAGCGCTGCCCCTTCGGCGTCGAGTAGAACTTCGTGAAGCCCTTGAAGGCGACGAACGGGAAGGCGATGATGAGCGGGAAATAGTGCTTCATGATGTCCGACAAGTCGATGAAGGCCTGCGTGATGAACGGCAGCTCCGCGCCGAAGGAGGCGAAGATGGTCTTGAAGGTCGGGATGACGAAGACCATCAGAAAGACGGTGACGGCGGCGCAGATGCTCAAGACGATGATCGGGTACATCATCGCCGACTTCACCTTGGCCTTGAGGGCCTCGGAGTTCTCGAGGTAGGAGGTCAGGCGCTCGAGGATGGTGTCCAAGATGCCGCCCAGCTCGCCGGCTTTGATCATCGACGAGTAGAGCTCCGGGAACGCCGCCGGATGCTTCTTGAGCGCGTCGGAGATGGAGAGGCCGCCTTCGATGTCGCCGCGCACCAGGCCCAGCACTTGCTTGAACGCCGGGTTCTCCGCCTGCGACTCGAGGATGCCCAAGCCTTGCACGATCGGGACGCCGGCGGACACGAGGGTGGAGAGCTGCCGCGAGAACAGCACGAGGTCCTTGGAGGTGACCTTGCCCTTGGACTTGAAGAGCCCCTTGAGGACGTCGAGCGGGCCGGTCTGCTTCTCGCCGATCTCGAGGATGACGAGCTTCTGCGACCGCACGCGCTCCACCGCCGCCCGCTGGTCCTCGGCCTCGACGATGCCCGTCGTCACGTTGCCGTCGACGCCTTTCGCCTTGTACTCGAACGCGGGCATGATGTCCTCCGCCTCTCCCCTTACGCCGACGCCATCTGCCGCTGCAGAAGGCGCCGCAAGTCCTCGGCATCGAGCGAGTGTCCCATGACCTCTTGGAACGTCGCGCGCTGCTGCTTGTACAGCTCGGCCAGCGACTGGTTCATCGTCTGCATGCCGAACTTGCCGCCGGTCTGGATGGCGAGCTGGACCTGCTCCACCTTCTGCTCGCGCACGAGATTACGGATAGCGGAGGTCACCGTCAAGATCTCCGAGGCCAGGACGCGCCCCGTGCCCGAGGCATGCGGCAGCAGCTGCTGGCAGAGGACGGCCTGCAGCACGAAGGACAGCTGCACGCGCACCTGCTCGATCTGGTGCTGCGGGAAGACGTCGATGAGGCGGTTGATCGACTGGGCGCAATCGTTGGTGTGCAGCGTGGCGAGCACCAAGTGGCCGGTCTCCGCGATATTCAGGGCGGCGCTGATCGTCTCGAGATCGCGCAGCTCGCCGATCAGGATCACGTTCGGGTCCTGGCGCAGGACGTACTTCAGCGCCGCCGAGAACGTCTCGGTGTCCTGGCCCACCTCGCGCTGATTGACGATGCACTTCTTGTGGGTGTGCACGTACTCGATCGGGTCCTCGACGGTGACGATGTGGCCGCTGCGATGCTCGTTGATGTAGTCGATCATCGAGGCGAGCGTGGTGGACTTGCCCGAGCCCGTCGGGCCGGTGACGAGGATGAGGCCCTTGGGGATCTTCATGATGTCGTAGATCACCTGCGGCAGGCCGATCTCCTCGAAGGTGAGGAACTTCGATGGGATGGCGCGCACGGCGGCGCCCACGGAGCCGCGCTGCCGGTAGATGTTCATGCGCAGGCGGTCGATGCCCTTCAAGCCGAACGCCAAGTCGAGCTCGTTGTTGGCCTCGTAGCGCTGGCGCTGGGCCTCCGTCAGCAGCGTGAAGATGAGCGTCTGCGCCGTCTCGTGGGTGAGCTTCTCGAAAGGCGTCGGGATCAAGGCGCCGTCGATGCGCAGCATCGGCGGCGCGCCGACGGTGAGATGGAGGTCTGAAGCGCCCCGCTCGTGCATCAGCAGGAACAGCTCGCTCATCGATATGCCCATAGATTCGGATCCTTAGACGTGCGTCCCGGTGACGCGGATGACTTCCTCGGCCGTCGTCGAGCCCTCCATCAGCTTGCGGATGGCGGACTCTTGCAGCGTGATCATGCCGTTCTTCACGGCCACTTCCTTGATCTTGACCGCGGTGGCGCGCTGGCCGATGAGATCGCGGATCTCGTCGGTGATCTCGAGCACCTCGTGGATGCCGCGGCGGCCGCGGTAGCCGGTGCCCGAGCAGCTCTCGCAGCCCTTGCCGCGGTAGAGGGTGATCTTCGGCGTCTGCGGCAGCTTCTTCTGCGAGACGCCGATCGTCGTCAGCCAGGCCGTGTTGACCTCGTACGCCTCCTTGCAGTCCTTGCAGATGGTGCGCACCAGGCGCTGGGCCACGACCATCGTCAGCGCCGAGGAGATCAGGACGGGGTCGACGCCCATCATCAGGATGCGGGTGACGGCCCCCGGGGCGTCGTTGGTGTGCAGCGTCGAAAAGACGAGGTGGCCGGTCAGCGCGGCGTTGATGGCGATCGTGATCGTCTCTTGGTCGCGGATCTCGCCGACCATGATGATGTCCGGGTCCTGGCGCAGGAACGAGCGCAGCGCCGCGGCGAACGTCAGGCCGATCTCCGCGTTGCAGTGCACCTGATTGATGCCCATCAGCTGGAACTCCACCGGGTCCTCGGCCGTCATGATGTTGACGTCCGGCGCGTTCAAGGTGTGCAGCGTCGAGTAGAGCGTGGTCGACTTGCCCGAGCCCGTGGGGCCGGTGACGAGGATGATGCCGTGCGGAT
>Ga0265338_10008653_pt1 | contig 12311 bp, 9 predicted proteins | sample 42126metaG_FD_193579 | JGI IMG/M metagenome (GOLD analysis project Ga0265338, IMG submission 193579) | Rhizosphere microbial communities from Carex aquatilis grown in University of Washington, Seatle, WA, United States - 4-21-26 metaG | ecosystem: Host-associated > Plants > Roots > Rhizosphere >... | reverse complement strand
CGATGAGCCGGGATGGACGCGGAGCTCGGAAATCGTGAATCGACTATCGTAAATCCAGCCGGAAGCGGCTGGTCAGAAAACTTCGGCCTTGAGGCCGGAGACGTGGCGGACGGTCTGAGCAATGTGGGAAAGCGTCTTCAGAGGCAGATGACCGCAATCCGCGTGGAACATCGGCCGCGTGGCGGAGTAAATCTGTACCAGGGGAATGTTCGCCCCCGCCGACTTCAATTCCTTGAGGCGTAGCGCATATTCGTCAATTTCCCGGGACAGCGGCTCTTCGCCGTTGATGGCCGGAAACAGGCTCTGGATGACCACCGGACGCTGGCGGGCCACCTGCAGGATGTTGGCCAGCACCTTTTCCAGAGATACATCGGACCGGTCCACCCGGTTGAACATGGCTTGCGTGCCGCCATCGAGTTTGGCCCAGATTTCATCGGACTTGGTAAAATGTTTCAACCCGGATTGCACCTGGGGCAGGTCGAGTCCCGTGCCGTTCGTAATCAACACCATTTTGAAGAACGGGAATTCGCCCAACGCCCGGATGTGCACAATCGCTTCAACCGCCTCGGCGAAATCCGGGGCCAGCGTCGGTTCCCCGTCGCCGCTCAGGGCCACGTGGCGCAGGGTGAGCAGTTCTTCGGACAGGGAGGAGTACCAGGGACGCTCGTGCAGTTTCCCCGCCATCACGTAAGCCAGGGTCTTGTGGAGCTCGGTGGCCATGGCGTCCACATCCAGCTTCGTCTCACGCGGCGGGTTCCGGCGGTCCACTTCGCAATACAGGCAGTCGAAACTGCAGTTCTTGTCGGGGTTCATGTTCACCCCCAGCGACAGGCCCCGGGCCCGGGCGGAAATCACCGCGTAAACAAAGCGGTTGTTGAGGAAATCGCGCGGGCTGCCAAAGGCCGTCTCCGGGACGGCCGGGCGATCTTTCCCATTGAGCGGTTTGGTTCCGTTCGGGCTCGCGTGCTTATGAAAGGCTGTTTCCACGATTACAAAGACAGCTTAAATCCGGGGCGCGGAAGTCACTACACGGCTCTTGGCAAAAGGCCCACATTCTTTGCCGGGGGGAGTTGGGCGAGGATCGGGCCGGGAGCAAAACCGCCCGGTCCCGGGCGGAAAATTTCAGGTCAATTGGCTTCTGTTCGCGGCCAGGCTTGAGACTTGCCACCCGTGATGGACCCCAGCGCGCTGAGGGTCCGCTGGTAGATTTCCTCGGGCGTGCCCTCGGCTTCAATGGTCACCAGCAAGCCGCGTTGCCCGTAGAAGTCGGTCAGCGGTTTGGTGCTTTGTTCGTAAACCTCCATGCGCACGCGGACCGCCTCGGGCCGGTCATCCTCGCGCTGCTGGAGTGGCGATCCGCAATGGTCGCAAACGCCCTCCACGCGCGGCGGGCGTGCCGTCGCGTGAAAAACCGCCTTGCATTTCGGGCAGGTGCGCCGGCCGCTCAGGCGCGCCACCACTTTTTCAATCGGCAAATCGTAATTCAACACGCCATCGAGCTGGATGTGCTCCTGGTCCAGGATCCGGGCAAAAGCCTCCGCCTGCGCCACCGTGCGTGGAAATCCGTCCAGCAAAAACCCGCCGTGGCAGCGGACGCAACGGGTACGCTCACGGATGAGATCCAGCACGGTCAGGTCGGGTACCAGGTCGCCGCGCTTCATGTAACCGAGTGCGGCGTCCAGGGCGGGGCTGCGCTCGCCCTCGGCCAGACATTTGGCGGCGCGGAAGATATCCCCGGTGGAGAGATGGCAGGTGCCCAACCGTTCGCACAGTAATTCGGCCTGCGTGCCTTTGCCCACCCCCGGCGCGCCCAGAAGCACCAGGCGGAAAAGCCGCGGCGGCAGCGGCGGCAACGTTGCGCATTTGGCTGCGGCACCTTGGATCCAGGCAGTTCGAACAGGTTGTGCACTCATATCGTTTCCATAAAATTTTTTAAACGGCTTGTCCAACGTGTTGTGAATCCGGCCCTAATGCAAGGGATATTCCACCTCAAGCCAATTAATACACTGTCTTTGCCAAAATTTGGCCAAGGCGCCCGTCAAAATCGCCCGGTCGTTAAAATGTGTCCGGCCGGCCGGGGCGACCGTGCGGTCCGGCGTGTGGCAAGATTTGATGTAATAAAGCCAAACTTTGCTTTTCAGCCGGGCATGGGGTCGGTTATAAAACCATGTATGCAAGCCATCGCCGCTGCCTGTCCCCGACGGGCGTCCGCCAATTTGCATCTGCCTGCCCACGGGCTGCGCTCCTTTGGACCGCCCGCCGCGGTTTTTTAAAACGAAAGTGATCCCACTATGAAAAATTATGCTCCGGCTGACATCCGTAACTTCGCCGTCGTCGGCCACGCTTCGTCCGGCAAAACCATGCTCTGTGAGGCGATGCTCATGTGCAGCGGCGCCATCTCCCGCATGGGCCGCATTGCCGACGGTTCCACGGTGTCCGATTACCACGTCAGCGAAAAGAATCGACAGATTTCCGTCTCGGCGTCGCTGTTGCACACGGAGTGGGCGGAAAAAAAACTCAATATCATCGATACGCCCGGCTACCTCGATTTTATCAGCGAAGGCCTGGGCGCGTTGCGCGTCGGCGATTTTGCCCTGGTGGTGATCCACGCGCAACACGGCCTCGGCGTCGGAACCGACCGGGTATGGGATTATGCGACCCGCTACGGCATTCCCAAAATGATCGTGGTGAACGCCATGGACAAGGAGAACGTGGATTTTGACGCCGTGGTAAAACAGGCGCAGGAGCGGTTTGGCCGGCACGTCTTCCCGCTGAGTGTGCCGGTGAACCCCGGCCCGGGCTTCAACCGCGCGCTCGACGTGTTGCGCAACGAGGTCGTGACCTACGCGACCGATGCCAGCGGCAAATACCAGGAGGAGGCCGCCACCGGCGAACTGGAAACGCAGGTCAAGGAATTGCACCGCCAGTTGATCGAGCACATCGCCGAATCCGACGATGAATTGATGAACAAATTTTTTGAGCAGGGCAGCCTTTCGGAGGAGGAGTTCCGGAAGGGCATCCACGCCGCCGTGCAAAAGGAATTGTTCATCCCCCTCTTTTGCACCTCGGCGGAAAACAACATCGGCGTCGCCCGGCTCATGGATTTCATCGCCAAATACGGCTCCTCGCCGGTGGACCGCAAGAAGGTCAAGGCGGTCAATGCCAACGACGTGGAGGTGGAGATCGGCTTGGATGATCCCGAGCCGGCGATCTACATTTTCAAGACCATGTCCGAGGCCCACTTCGGTGAGTTATCGTTCTTCCGGGTCTATTCCGGGTCGGTCTCCACCGGCATGGATCTGTATAACAGCGACCGCAAAACCAACGAGCGCGTCGGGCAGATTTACCTGCTCAACGGCCAGAACCGCGAGGCGGTCAACACCCTCGGCGCCGGGGACATCGCCGCGGCCGTCAAGCTCAAGGATACGCACACCGGCAACACGCTGTGCCACGCAAAGAAGGCGGTGACGCTGTCAAAGGTCGTTTATCCCAAGCCCAACATCCACGCATCGCTCGTTGCCAAGGTGAAAGGCGAGGAGGACAAAATCGCCTCCGGCCTGGCCGCGTTGCACAATGAAGACCCCACATTCATTTACGTCGTGGACGCGGAACTGCACCAGACCGTCATCTCCGCCCAGGGCGAATTGCATCTGGAAGTCGTGGCCGACCGGTTGCGCCGCCGGTACAACGTCCACGTGGAACTGGCCGAGCCGCGTGTGCGGTATCGGGAAACCATCAAGGGCAAGGGCGACTCGAAATACCGCCACAAGAAGCAGACCGGCGGTTCCGGACAATTTGCCGAGGTTTGGATGCGCATCGAACCGAAAGCGCGCGACACGGGCCTGGAGTTCACCAATTCGCTGGTCGGCCAGAACGTGGATCGCTCGTTCGTGCCGTCCGTGGAAAAAGGCGTCAACCAGGCCTGCACCGAGGGCATCCTGGCCGGCTGCCGCGTGGTGGATGTGAAGGTTGATTTTTACGATGGCAAGATGCACCCGGTCGACTCCAAGGACATCGCGTTCCAGATCGCCGGTTATTTCGCCTTCAAGGAGTCGTTCGTTGCTGCCAAGCCGTGCCTGCTGGAGCCGATCAACAACGTCGAGATCCAGATTCCGGACGATTGCATGGGCAAGGTCATGGGCGACCTGTCCAGCCGGCGCGGTCGGATCCAGGGCATTGAGGCCGATGGCGGGTTTCAGGTCATCAAGGCGCAGGTCCCGGCCAAGGATCTCTATCACTATTCCAGCAATCTCCGTTCACTGACCGGCGGTCGCGGTGTGCACACCGAGGATTTCAGTCACTACGAGGAAATGCCGCGCGACGCGGCGGAAAAGGTGATTGAAGAGGCAAAGAAAAGAAAAGCTGCCGCCGAGTCGCATTAAAGCGAGCCGGCAGGCGGCGCGGCGGCGCCGATACGGACGACGCTCAGGGCGCTACCACGGTAGCGCGGCTGACTGCGGAATAGAGGGCGTCCTTGAGCTTGGCGCGCTTGAACTTGAGTTCGTCGATCTCCTGATCGGTGGCAAACTCAATTTCCTCCTCGATGCGGCAGACGGCGTCGTCCAACTGGTGATATTCCTCAAACATCTGACGGAACTTGTTGTCACTCAGGCGCAGATGCCGGGCAGTTTCGCGATGTTCAGGGAACTCACTCAGGAACGGATGGTGTATGTCCATAGACTGTTCAGTTTCAGGTTTGACAGTTTACTGACCTCTGTGTTTGAACTTAGACAATATATTATTTCTGTCAAGTGCCTTGCCCAAGATTGGCAAAAATTCAACGCGAATTGGCATTAATCACCGGTCTTCGACACGGCCCACGGCCGGAGCAGGGGAAAATCGCACGTTCAAGCGGTAAACCTGATTAGGCATTACGGCATAGCGTTCCAGCACCCCCGGCCCGCAACTGCTGTCGCCCAGCCCGGATTGCTTCGCGTCCAGCGACAGCACCACTTCCGATCGCGGCTTCAATTCGTAATTGTGCCGCACCGCGGCCAGATCGGCGGCCGTGAAATGAATCGCCGACATCGCCATCGGATTTCCCTCCGCCACCACCCACAAACCGGCCCCGTTTGTGTCCGTCAGCGTCAGCCACCGCACGTCCTCTTTGTTGCCGGTTTCCTGTGGCTTCACGTACGGCACGTATTGCCCGGTTGCCGTGCCCGACCAGACGCCCATGTCCGCACTGCGTTTGCGGTCGGAATAGTTTTCCCAGGGCCCGCGCCCGTACCAGCGAAGTTGTTCATACGGGCCGGCAACCCGCATGACCACGCCGATGCGCGGCAACGGCGGCAGGTCTCCCGCCGGCTTGAATTCATTGTCCATGTTTAGTGTGCCATCACCGTGAATCGTCCAAATGGCCTGATGAACAAATGCTCCGCTCGTGACCGTGCCGGTGGCGACAATTGCGATGCGGACTTGGTTGGATTTCGGCTGGCTGGCTTCAAACGAATCCACGTGGCGTTCGACGTGGTCGAGGCCCGCCTGGCGCCAGTCACGCGCCAGCCAGTTGCCAAAGCCCTTGTCGTTGTCTGTTGGCGCCCGCCACACCTGCAAGATCGGGCCAACCAGGCCGTCCGTCGCCGGTGCCAGCATTTCCTGGCCATTGTAAATCAACGATGTCAGCGTCCCCGCCGACCGGCTGAAAGTCGCGGTGAAGTTCGTACCGCTGATTCGCACCCGGTCCTCGTCTTCCATCTTTCGGAGCGGCGAGTTCTGCGAGTCCCCAATCAGGTGGGGCGAGCGTCCTCGCGCGCCGGAAGCCGCCACGTCCATTTGTTCCCACGCAATCTCGTATCCTGCCGGCGCCCAAAACGAATTGGTCCGCGTTTGGAAACTCAACCGCAGCCAATAATCACCGTCGGGTTTCGGGTCGGGGATTTCTTTGACCGGAATCTTCACCTCGACCGATTTTCCCGGCGCGCCAGCCACCGGGTCCAGATCGCCCGATTGCAGTACGACTCCGTCGCCGGTGACCGACCAGCGGACCCGGTATTCGTCCAGGTTGGAAAAGAAATTCCGGTTGCTGACCTTCACCACAACCTTTCCGGGCTTCGACGAGACCGGCTCAATCAGTACCGGTTGATAGACTTTTTTCACCTCCCAATATTTCGGCTGCACGGTCCGGTCGCCAAAAATCAGGCCCTTGATGCAAAAGCCGCCGTGGTTGGGCACATCGCCAAAATCGCCGCCCAGGGCCGTGAACACCGTTCCGTCGGGCGCAGTCTGGTGCAGTCCCTGGTCCACCCATTCCCAGATGAACCCGCCGAGCATCCGCGGGTTTGAATAAATTTCGTCCCAGTATTCCTGCAGGTTGCCGACGGCGTTGCCCATGGCATGGGCGTATTCGGTTGCCAGCACCGGCCGGTTGTCGTTCGTGCGTTGAGCGATTTCCAGCAGTTTGTCCCAGCGCGTGTTCCACGGCGCGCCCGGTTTAACGTACGCCGCCGTCGTCAGGCGCGGATAAAACCGGCCGATGATGTCCACGGTCGGCGGATCAGCGGGATTGCCCTGTGCGCCCTCGTAATGCACCGGCCGCGTCGGGTCAAAGGCATGCAGCCAGCCGGAAATCGCCGCGAAATTCGGGCCGTAACCGGATTCATTGCCCATGGACCAGATGATGACCGACGGATGGTTCTTGTCGCGTTCGGCCACGCGGATGGCGCGGTCGAGGAAGGCGTTGTGCCAGCGCGGATCATTGGCCAGGGATCCGCGCGTGCCATGCGTGCAGATATTCGCCTCGTCCAAAACATAGATTCCATAGCGATCACACAGATCGTACCAGCGCGGGTCATCCGGGTAATGACACGTGCGCACGGCGTTGATGTTCGCCTGTTTCATCAATGTGATGTCCTGCACCATCCGCTCCATCGAAAGCGCCTGGCCGGTGTCCGGGTCGATTTCGTGCCGGTTCACGCCGCGCAACCGGATGGGCTGGCCGTTGACGAGGAACCGGCCGTCGTGGATTTCAATCTTCCGGAACCCTACTGCGCAGCGGTCCGCTTCCACCACCTTGCCGTCCGCGTCGCAGAGCGTGAGCACCAGCGTATACAGGTTCGGCGTTTCCGCCGTCCATTTCGCCGGGTTTTTCACGACGCTTTCAAGCCACGCAAATTTCGGCTGGCCGCGCTGCGGCATCCGGTCGTCGAGAATCTTCGCGCTGTAATTCGGGTCCAGAATCTCTTCGGCGTCGTGGCCCAATTCATGGGCGAAGACCGCTTTGCCGCCGGCATCGTAAAGCTGGGCGCGCACCGTCCAGTCGGCGAGGGAATGCCTCGCGTCAGCAGCCAGCTCCGGTTTGATCTGCAGCGTCGCGTCACAGTAATTCGAATCCAGTTCGGTGCGGACGGTGAAGTCGCGGATGCGCGCGTCGGCGGTCGAGTAGAGGTACACCGGCCGGAAAATCCCGCTCATGCGCCATTTGTCCTGGTCTTCCAGATAACTGCCATCCGACCAGCGATACACTTCCACCGCGAGCTGGTTGGTGCCGGGTTGCACGTAATCGGTCAGGTCAAACTCCGCTGGCGTCCGGCTGTCCTCGCTGTAACCGACGCGCCGGCCGTTGGCCCAGAGGTAAAACGCGCTTTCGACGCCGTCAAAATGGATGAATACCCGGCGCCCGGCCCAATCCGCCGGCAGTTCAAACGTACGGCGATAAGAACCGACCGGGTCGCGTTGGGCGAACGCCGTCCAGTTGGTCGGGGGTGCATCCGTCACCCGGGGCGGGTCCATCTTGAACGTGTACCCTGACCCGAGATAGATCGGCACGCCATAGCCCTTCATTTCCCAGTTCGACGGCACATCAATCGTCTTCCACTTCGAATCATCAAAGTCGGTCTGGAAAAAATTGGTCGGCCGGTCTTCCGGCTTGGGCGCCCAGTTGAATTTCCACGCGCCATCCAGTGACCGGAAGAACGACGACGATTCGCGGTCCCCGGCCAGCGCTGCGTTAACATCGGGAAATGGAATGAATGTGGCGCGAGGTGCTTGGGTATTGATGTGGATGACCTGCTCGTTTTCCCAGTCGGGTAAATCGGCGGCGAACACTGTCGCTGCCAGACAATTCAACAAGACAAGTGCGGTCAACCAATGACGTGAAGTTCGCATTATGTAACGCGGAATTGTTACGCTTTCAGGAGGCATTGCGCAACCACGCGCGAAACAACGGCACAATTCCAAGGTGTTTCGGCGCTTTTTGCATGACGCCAGCCGACCAGTTGCGCTACAAGAAAGCCGTTGACCCGTCATATGCCGTCGATTGCCATCAAATCCTGGGTTCGGTTTGCCGTTTTGCCGATGCTGGTAGCGGCATGTGGACATGCTCAGGCACAATCTACAAATTTCCCGCCCGACTCAAAGCGTTGGACGAACAGCCTCGGCATGGTGTTCGTTCCTGTGCCCGGCACTAAGGTCTGCTTTTCCATCTGGGAAACCCGGGTGCAGGATTTCTCCGCGTTCGCCGCCACCGGGCCCAAACTCGATGGCACGAACTGGAACCACGCGTTGTATCACGAGGTCACACCCGCCACGCCCGGACCGGATTATCCGGTGGTGAACGTGAGCTGGAACGATGCGAACGCGTTTTGTGTCCGGCTGACCGAAACGGAACGCCAGGCCGGAAAAATTCCCGCCGCCGCATCCTATCGGCTGCCGACCGATGCGGAATGGAGCTGGGCGGTCGGCATTGGCGACCGCGAAACGAACGGCACACCCAAGGACAAGAACGCCAAAGTTGAAGGCGTATACCCGTGGGGCACGCAATTTCCGCCGCCGGCCGGCGCGGGCAACTTTGCCGATCTAACTGCGCGGGACCATTTCACGAACTGGCCTTGCATCGAAGGCTATCGCGATGGATTTGTGACGGCTGCGCCGGTTGGCAGCTTCAAGCCGAATGGGCTGGGGCTCTATGACCTTGCTGGCAATGCCGCCGAGTGGGTGGCAGATTCCTATGACGGGGTTTCGAAGCGGCGCGAACTTCGCGGCGGCGCCTGGGTCAATAAAGGCCCGAAAAGTTTATGGTCGTCGGATCGCATGGCCGTGGCGCCCGAACGTTTCAGTGTCATCACTGGCTTCCGCTGCGTGCTGGTTCCGGGACTGTGAAACCTTTGGTAGGGCCGAGCTGCTGCTCGGCCTGGACGCGCGGCAGCGCGTCCCTACCGGTAAACCTGCGCCGTTGCCATGAAAGGCAAACCTGATAGCCTTGTCATGGCTTTGCCGTCGCAGGGCCGTTTTTATTTTGCATGAAGCCGAAGATTTCAAAAAACGTCAGCGCGTTCAAATGCACCAAGTCGCCGGTCCGGGAAATCATGGACCTGGCCAACCCGCAGTTCTTCAAAAAGGCCGGGCTGGACCCCGCCCAGGTCATCTCCTTCTCCGGCGGCTGGGTGAACCACGAGGCGCCGCCGGAACTCCGCGCCGCCTTTGCCGAAATCATCCGCGACGAAAAACGGTTCCATGCCAGCGGCGGCTATTCACCCACCATCGGGATGCCCGAATGCCGCAGCGCCATTGTGGATTTCGAGAAACACCTCTTCGGCGCGCACATGAAGCTTGCGCCGGAAAACATCGCCATCGGCTGCAACTCGACGCAGCTCACTTTCAATCTGATGCACATCATGCTCAGCCCGGGCGACAAATTGCTGCTGCCCGACCCGTCCTACTGTAATTATCCGTCGCAGGTGACTGCGCTCGAAGGTGTAAAGATCATCCGGTTTCCTTTGCTCGACGTGGCCGACTGGCGTTTCGTTGCCGACGAGAAGATCGAGGAATTCGCAAAATTCATCCGGAAGGAAAAGCCGAAGCTCATCCTGCTGTGCGCACCGGACAATCCCACATCACAGGTGCTTTCGACCGCATTCGTGAAGGCGGCCCTGGCGGCAGCCCGGGACGTGGCCGGTTTCCTGGTGATTGATTTTGCCTACAAGGCGCTGGTTTGGGACGATGAGGTCCCGGAATACTTTGCGTGGGGCCCGACGGACAATTTTGTTTCCATCCATTCCAATTCGAAATGGTGTCGCGGACTCGGCCGGCGGCTCGGCTGGGTGGAAGGCCCGGTGGAAATCATTGAGGCCCTCGAAGCGGTGCAAGGTTCGAGCATCCTGTGTCCCGACAGCCTGCATCAGATGGCGATGACTGATTATGTGAAGCAGGGCATCGCGGCCAACAGCATCAAACCCTACGTGCGCCAGACGGCGAAGTTGTATGAAGCCGCCGCCAAACGTACCGTGCAGGCCATCGACAAATATTTGAAGCTGCCCTGTTTGGTGCCGCAGGGCGGACTTTACACGGTGGTCCGCACGGGGGTGGAAAGCTCGGAATTCACGATGCAGGTGCTGGAGAAGACCGGCGTAATCTTTGTGCCCGGGTGGGGCTTTGGCGACACGTTGAAGCAAGCCGTCCGCATCTCTTTCGGCCCGTTGGTCCATCACCTCGACAAGATTGATGTCGCCATGAAACGCGTCGGCGACTTTCTGGCGAAGCCGGGCAAGAAGTAACGGACCGTCCGGGCTATTTCCGTTTGCGGGCGATGACCTGTTTCACCGCTTCGATGACGTTCGGTGTGCCCATTGAGTAACGGTCGAACAACAGCTCGGCATCGCCGGATTCGGCGAATACATCCTGCAACCCCAACCGGACCAGCGTGGCGGGTTCGCGTTCGGCGATTACTTCCGCCACGGCGCTGCCCAAACCGCCATTGATATTGTGGTCCTCCAACGTGACCGCTGCGCGGGTCTTCCGCAGCACACCGGCAATTGTGTCTACGTCCAGCGGCTTCAGCGTGTGGACTTCCACGAGCGTGGTCTTGATGCCTTCCTGCGCCAGCATTTCAGCGGCGATGATGGCACGCTTCAAAATCGGGCCGACGGCAAAAATGGCCGCATCGGCGCCATATTCCCGCAGCACGCGAGCTTTGCCGAATTCAAAGTCCATCGAATCATCGAAGATAACCGGCTCGCGTCCGCTGCCGATGCGCATGTAGGCCGGGCCTTCGCGTTTGGCCAGGGCGCGCGTCGCCTTGCGCACCTGCCCGGCGTCAGCCGGTACGACAATTTCCATGCCGGCGACGGAACGCAGGATGCCGAACTCTTCAAAGACCATGTGGGTGACGCCTTCGCGTTCGCCGCCGTAAATGCCGCCGTTGAGCCCCACAAATTTCACGTTGAGATGCGGATAAGCGACGAACGAACGGACCTGTTCGCAGGCGCGCATGGTGATGAAGCCGGCGTAGGTGTTGAAAAACGGCTTCAATCCCGTTGAGGCCAGCCCGGCGGAAAAGGCAACCGCATTCTGTTCGCAGATGCCGACGTCGAACCAGCGGCCCGGATATTTTTCCGTGAACGGCGTGGCGCGCGCCGCCTTCAGTGAATCGGCAAACACGAGACAAAGCTTCGGGTCGTCCGGCGCCATATCCATCAACCCGGCGATGAAGGCCTCGCGGGTGCTGGCGATTTTGTCCATGGCGGTGATCTTGTCCATATCAGCTTCCCCCCAGGTATTGCAGCGCCGCGGCGAGTTCCTCCTTGTTGGGGACGCGCTTGTGCCAGCTATTGTCGTTTTCCGTGAACGGGATGCCCTTGCCCTTGATGGTGTGGGCCACGATGACCGACGGCCGTTCCGTCTCCGTCTTTGCTTTTTCAATCGCCGTGAGGATCTGGTCAAAATCGTGCCCGTCAATTTCCTGGGTGTGCCAGCCGAAGGCGGCGAAGGGCGCGGCGAGATTGGTGAGGCCGCTGACGTCCTTGATGACACCGCCGCTCTGCCAGCCGTTGTTGTCCACGAATGCAATCAACCGGCCCAGTTTCATGTGGGCGGCGCTCTGCACCGCCTCCCAGAGGATGCCTTCATTCAACTCACCGTCACCGGTGATGACATAGACGTAGTAATCCAGCTTGGCCAGCCGGCCGGCTGCGGCCATGCCGGCGCCGATGGGGATGCCGTGGCCGAGCGAGCCGGTGGTCATGTCCACGCCCGGTGTTTTTTTCATGACCGGATGGCCCTGTAGCGGCGAACCGATCTTGCGCAGGGTCGGCAGCCAATCCACGGGAAAGAATCCGCGCCGTGCCAACGCCGCGTAGTAGGAGGGGCAACCATGGCCCTTGGACAAAATGAAGCGGTCGCGTTCCGGCCATTCGGGATTTTGCGGGTCCACGCGCATGACGTGAAAGTAGAGCGCGGCGAGCATGTCCGTGATCGATAGCGCGGCGCCGGGGTGTCCGTCTCCGCACTGGTGAATCATCGAAAAGACGTCGCGCCGCAGCATGCGGGCCTTTTCGGTCAGCATGGGCACTTCAGGTCTCATATACAGTCATCAC
>Ga0265338_10008652_pt1 | contig 12311 bp, 8 predicted proteins | sample 42126metaG_FD_193579 | JGI IMG/M metagenome (GOLD analysis project Ga0265338, IMG submission 193579) | Rhizosphere microbial communities from Carex aquatilis grown in University of Washington, Seatle, WA, United States - 4-21-26 metaG | ecosystem: Host-associated > Plants > Roots > Rhizosphere >... | reverse complement strand
AGGCGGGTTTAAAACCCCCAGCGGGAGAGCCAATGGAAGCCTATAGCTTTCAAAAGATGGCCGAGGCCGGAAACCAGAAGGCTTTGGGGGTTTACGCCAAGGCCGGCCAAATGCTGGGGGTAGGACTGACCACGGCGATCCATCTTTTAAACCCCGGGATCATCATCTTTAGCGGGGGTGTGGCCGGAGCGGGTGATCTTTTGATGAAACCCATGATGAAGGAACTCAAAACCCGTTGTTTTGCCTCCCACCTGAGGGGATTGAAGTTCAAGATGGCTAAATTAGGCGATAATATGGGGGTAGTGGGGGCCGCCAGGCTGGCTTGGCAAACCTTCTTAAAGGGCTAAAACCCCTGAAATGAAGGAAAAAGCCATGGTTTGACCGAAGAAAAAAAGTTGAATTACCGTTTAAACACCCCTAAAATGACGCCTTTAATTGACCCCGTGCTTCGGCACTGGGTTGATTTTTTGTAAAACGACGGGTTTAACCGTTGTTTTAAATTCAAGGAGGATTTTCATGAAGCGTTTTTTCGCCGCGTTGTTGGCTGTGTTGTTCTTGGGTATGACCAGCGTTGTGATGGCTGACGAAGCCGCTGCTCCGGCTGCTAGCACTGCCGCTGCCGCCCCCGCCCCGAAGGCCAAAAAGGCCAAGAAGGCGAAGAAGGCGAAGAAGGCCAAGGCTGCCGCTGCTGCTGCTGCCCCGGCCGCTTCTACGACTCCCGCCGCTAAGTAATTTTGGGAGTTTTAGTTTCTTAAAGTTTCGGGTTGGCAACAGCCTGAAACTTCCAAACCATCGGGTGGGTCCTTCGGACCCGCCCGATTTTTTTTGCCCAAAACCAGCCCCAACAACCACAAAAATAAGTTAGCCACAGATGAACACGGATTAACACAGATAAGACCAAAGGCTCTTTAGGTTAAGGCCTTAATCCCATCCGTGTTAATCCGTGTTCATCGGTGGCTAATTGGTTGCCAGTTTGATTAGTGGTTGAACTCGTCCGTGACGGCGCCTTGGCTGGCCGAGGAGACCAGGTAGGCGTACTTGCCCAGCACACCCTTGGGGTAGGGATTGGCGATGGGCTTCCACTTGGCCCGGCGTTTCTTCAATTCGGCCGTGCTCACGTGCAATTCCAGCTTCTTCTTGGGCGCGTCGATCGTAATGAGATCCCCGTCCTTTATCAAACCGATAGGCCCCCCCACCTGGGCTTCCGGGGCGATATGGCCCACCACGAGCCCGTGGGTTCCGCCGGAAAACCTTCCATCCGTGATCAATCCGACCTTTTCACCCAGTCCCTGGCCGACCAGGGCCGCGGTGATGGCCAGCATTTCCCTCATGCCGGGACCTCCCTTGGGGCCCTCATAGCGGATGACGACCACGTCGCCGGCCTTGATCTTCTTTTTCTCGATCGCGGCGAAGGTGGCTTCCTCGCCGTTAAACACCTTCGCCGGGCCCGTGTGTTTTATCACTTTGAGACCGGAAATCTTGGCGACGGCTCCCTCGGGGGCCAGGTTGCCCTTGAGGATCACCATGGGCCCGGTCGGGTGCAGGGGATCGGACAGGGGCCTGATGATAGGCTGGTTCTTGGACAGGGGAGCGGCAACCTTCAGGTTTTCCCTCACCGTTTTGCCCGTCACCGTCAGGCAATCCCCGTGGATGAGCTTGGCTTCCAGCAGGAGCTTCATGACGGCGGGAATGCCGCCGATGCGGTCCAGGTCCGCCGCCACGTATTTGCCGCTGGGTTTCAGGTCCGCCAGATGGGGAACCTTGTCCCCGATGCGGTTGAAATCATCAATGGTTAAATTCACCCCGATGGATTTGGCCATGGCGATCAGGTGGAGCACCGCGTTGGTGGAACCGCCCAGGGCCATGACCACCGTGATGGCGTTCTCAAAAGCCTTCTTGGTCATGATTTGCTTGGGACGGATATCCTTCCGGATCAAGTTCACCAGGGCCGCTCCGGCCTGGTCGCACAGGATCCGCTTGGGCTCGCCGATGGCGGGCTGGCAGGAGTCGTGGGGCAGGGCCATGCCGAGGGCTTCAATGGCCGAGGCCATGGTGTTGGCCGTGTACATGCCGCCGCAGGAGCCGGCCGTGGGGCAGGCGTTGCACTCGATGGCCTTCAATTCTTCCTTGTTGATTTGTCCGGTGCTGAATTTACCGACCGCCTCGAAAACCGAGACGATGTCGATATCCTTGCCCTTGTAGTGGCCCGGCATGATGGTGCCGCCGTAGATAAAAAGGGAGGGGATATTGAGGCGGCCCATGCCGATCAGGCATCCCGGCAGGTTCTTGTCGCAGCCGCCGATGGTGACCAGGCCGTCAAAGCGCTGGGCGTTGGAGACGGTTTCCACCGAATCGGCGATGACTTCGCGGGAAACGAGGGAAAATTTCATTCCCTCGTGGCCCATGGAAATGCCGTCGGAAACGGTGATGGTGCCGAAGGTCTGGCCCATGGCGCCGGCGGCCTGGAGGCCGCCCTTCACCCTCTCGGCCAATTCGTTCAAGTGGTAGTTACAGGGGGTTATCTCGCTCCAGGAGGAGGCGATCCCGACGATGGGCTTCTCGAAGTCCGCGTCCTGGAATCCCACGGCGCGCAGCATGGCTCGGTTGGGCGCCCGCTTGTCTCCCTCCGTCATCATGGAGGAGCGGCGTTTCATTTTGTTTTTCATGTCGGGTTCCTTGTGGTTTTTGTAGGGGCGGCCCCCTGGGGCAGCCCTGGTCAGGCGCGGCGGCCTGACCCTACAGCATAGGTTCCAAAGTTAAGCGGGTTCGAAACGAGTGGGCATTGTAATGCGGTTGGGGAGGCGACTCAAGCCGTCCAGAGCCGCAATAGGAGGAAGGTAAAGACCCCGAAAAAGAGGAAAAAGAGGAAAAAGCCGGCTCGAAGGCTGAGGGGCTCGTACCTCAAGGAGACGAGGTTGTCCCCGGTCCGAAGCGGGACCGAGATCAAAACGCCGGAATTTCGTCCCAGTTTTGTCGGAACGCCGTTGAGGGCGGCTTTCCAACCGGGCAGAAAAGTTTTTTGAAGAAGTAAAAGGTCGGGCAAAATGAGGCCGTCCGCCCCATGGGCGCCTTGAACCCTTGATTCGCTTCCTTTCGCGTCAATGGCCAAACGAGTCTCGTCCCATTGAAGGACTTTAAGTCGCGTGCTTTCGAGGTCGAGGGCCAAGGATTTCATGGGTTGGGCGCCAATGCAGGCTTTTGGATAGGCGCCCGGCAGCGAATAAACAAAAGGGTAGTGATCCCGGACCGTTTCAAAGGGATCGGGAAGATCAAGCGCCTTATCGGATACGATTTGATCCACTCCTAATAGTCGCAGTTCCTCGATGTGTTTGCTGAATCCCACCGGATCCCGGTCCTGGTAAACCCAGGAAAACCAGCCGAACTCCTTCAAAATTTTATCGTAGCCCGGCAGGGCCGGGTTGGCGTCGATGACCAGGTTGGGGCGGCCTGACACCAGGTTCATGTTGGGATAGGCCATTTCCCCATACTGGGGAGGCAGGGGCGAGGTGTTCCGGTAAAGCATCACCAGCGAACGGTTCGCGGGGGCTTCGTAAGCCGGCGCCGGGATATCGGAAGGTTTGTAAAAGACATCGCCCAATGGCATCTGGAAAATCATCAGGTCCGCGAAAACCAGCGCCAGCAAGATTCCCTTCTGAAGATCCAGGCTTCCATTTTTACGGTTCAAGATGACCGCCGCCAGCGCCGCCAAAAACAGGAAGGGGAATAGGACCCAGGGATTGGCCGGATTGAGGCTCTCAGTCAGGGCTCCCAGTTTTTCCGGAAGGCGCGCCAGATAAGCGGACAGGGGCTGCTGGTGCAGGGAATCGCCCAACAGGAAACGCTGGATGGCCCAGGCGGCGGATTGGACCAGGTAGGTCCTGCCGAAGTGAAGGAGCAGGCCTCCCAGGAGGACCGCTAGAAAGGAGAAGCCGGCCAGACCTAGGGCTAGGTTACGGCCTAGCCGGAATAACGGCTCGTCAATATATATCCCCCTCACCCTACCCTCTCCCTCCAGGGGCGGGGGAATCGATGTTTTAAGCTTTTGCGCTGTTCCCCTGGAGGGAGAGGGGAATAGCGCTGTTTTTTTATTATTTCCCCTCGCCCCTGGAGGGAGAGGGCTAGGGTGAGGGGGACTTGTATTAAACCACTCATCCCAAGCATAAGCCGCCCCTAGGCCGACCACCCAAGTGATCAAGTGCCAATAGCGGGCGGGATCGCGGAACCACGAGAAAATGGGAAGGGATTGGACTAATCCATATACCAGGAAAAATTTACCAAGGGCCATGGCCAGTCCGAACAAAGCCGTCCACCCGATCCAGCGGCGTTGCGGATTTTTTCCCAAGAGGAAGAGCAGGATGAAGAAAAGGCCGATGATGGAAAAGGCCACCTGCATTTCCACGAACTGGTACTGCCACCAATAGGTGGAATCAGCCCGGTCAAATTGGTCCCTGCCGAAGAACCAGGGAAAGAGGAGGGTCAGGAAGTTCAGGGGAGTCCAAGAGTGAAAGAAGCGGTCCACTTCGCCCCATTGAAAATGAAAACCGTCCATGCCGAGATTCTCGAAAGTGAAAAAGAGGAGGGGTGAGGCGACGATAAGCGCACCAAGAAGTAATCCTGAAACGGCAAACAGTCGTCCATTAAAAATCCCCCTCACCCTGGCCCTCTCCCCTTGAGGGAAAGGGGAAAGGCGAGAATCGGCGGATAAAAATGCCCAGCTGAGGAAAAAGAGTCCCTCCAAAAAGAATATCTGGGGATGGCCGGAAAGGAGGTTCAGGCCCCAAAACAACCCTGAGAGCGCCAGCCAAAAGAGGGAACCCCTCGAGTAATGGCGTAAGAGGGCCCAAAAGGCCCAGGGGAAAAAGGCGCAGGCCCAAGCCACGTTCCAATGGTCCAATTGGGCCATTCTCTGGCCGTTATAGGTCCAAAGGAAGGCCAGGAGCAGGCAGGCGGAGACCGAAAACCCCATTTGACGGCCCAGGACATAGGTTCCGAACAGGAAGATGGCGAAGGGCGCGAGGAAAATTAGATTCGTCATCACCACGGGGGAGGAGGCCAGGTGGAAAATCCAAAGGACGGGGGAAAGGACCCCCGCCATGGAAACGGCCGCTAGGGGCGCCCCGTGATAGGCCAGGTCGCAGATCAGGGGGAGTTTGTCCTGGGCCAGGTGCTGGTGGACCCATTGGTAAACCGGGTAATAGAGGACGGTGGAATCCAGCGAGAGAAAAATCTCGGAATTGAAACGGGAGAACCAATCCTTAAAACAAAAAAGGAACGACGCGGTTAAGGCCAGGTAGGGGAGGAATTTGTCCCAGGGAGCCTCGGCATGATTTCCCCTCTTGACCAAGGGGGACACAGGGGGATTGAGCCTCTTCTTGAGCGTCTTGATGGGTTGGGTTTGGAATTTGAGCTTGCGCCGTTTCTTCAAAATCCCCCCTAAACCCCCTTTGTTAAAGTGGGGGAATTAGAAATGTTAAACCAAAATGGGGATGTTTTATTCTTTATCGGCGTTCATCCCATTCATCTGTGGCTAAGAATTCTTTTCGAGATACTGTTGAAGTTCGCCCGTGACCGTTCCCAGGCAGATCTCCTCCACCGGGCCCTTCATGGTCAGGTCGAACTTATCGCTGATCTGGAGGGACAGGTCGCCGCCCGGCATGTGGATGGTCAGGTTCTTGTCGGTGAAGCCCCTTTTCACGCAGACCGCCGCCACCGCGCAGGAAGAGGAGCCGGAGGCCAGGGTATAGCCCGCACCCCTTTCCCAAATCCTCACGGAGACTTCCTTCCGGTTGTCGACCACGGCGAATTGGACGTTGGTCCGGTTGGGAAAGAGGGGATGGTGCTCGAAGAGGGGCCCGAACTCATGGGCCATGGCCTCGGCCTGCTCGAGGTTGTCGGCGAAAATCACGCAATGGGGATTCCCCATGGAAACGCAGTTGATCCGGAAACTTTTTCCCGGCTTAATTTCCGGGATAAGCCTGTCCAGCACCTCGGCTCCGCCGTCCGGGACATTGACGGGGATCTTGGACGCCTCGAACTCGGCCCTGCCCATCTCCACCGTCACGGCCACGGCCTTGCCGATCACCAGGTGCAATTGGGCCTGGACCATGCCTCCGGCCGTCTCGATCTCGAAAAAACTCCTGCTGGTGTAGCCGTGCTCGAAGAGGAACTTGCAGAAGATGCGCAGTCCGTTGCCGCTTTTTTCCGCCTCGCTGCCGTCAGGGTTGTAAATCCGAAGGCGCGCCTCGGACGAGTGGGACTTTTCCAAGGCCAGAATGCCGTCCGAACCCACCCCGGTGTTGCGGTTGCAGATCCTCACGATGTTGGCGGGAGTCAGCTTAAAGGAAAGGACCGAGGGATCCATGACGAGGTAGTCGTTGCCCAGGCCGTGGGACCGGACGAATTGGTTTTGAGTCAACATCAAACACCCCTTTTTCACCACAGAGTTCGCGGAGTTACACAGAGTAAGAATGAAGATTTATTCGGGTAAAAAGAGGCCTTGCCCTGTTCGCTCCTTGCAACCAGGCGGTTAACCGCCCTTGACGCAGAACAGGTTCGTATAGTCCTCATTGCCGCCGGGAAACCTCTGGAGCAAAGCTTGGGGCTGGACGGCCCTGACCCTCCCTTCTTTTTCCGAGATTTCCTGGATCCGAAAGCCCATTTCTCCCAGGTTCCGCAGGAATTTCCCCGGATCCGAACCGCAGGTTTTCAGGCTTTTAGGCGAGAATTCGGTCACCAGTTTTAAGGACCGGTTTTTCCGGATCAGGCCCCTCATCCCATCCAAGGCGGAAGCTTCGGCGCCTTGGATGTCCATTTTAATGAATTGGACAGGCTTGTCTATTTTTTTAAAAAAATCGTCCAGGGCCACCGCCGCGACGGCGATGGAGGGGCGGCCGTCCTTGGAATCGTAAATCCGATGGTCGCCTAAATTCACCTCGTTCCGGAAAAGGCGCAGGGTCCCGGTTTTTTGGGCAACGGCCTTATTCACCAGGACCACGTTTCGGTAGCCGTTCGCCTCGACGTTTTTTTTCAGCAGTTGGAAATTGGAGGGATCCGGCTCAAAGGCGTAGACCCGGCCTTGGGGTCCCACGAGCCTGGCGGCGATCAAGGTGTAATAGCCGATATTGGCGCCGATGTCCAAAACCACACCGCCCCTGGGAAGGTTTTTGAGGAAGAGGTCCGTTTCCACCGGCTCATAAATTTCCCGGGTGGCCAATTCCAGGGTGTCCTTGTCATCCAGCCACATCCGTTGGCCCTGGACCCAAACGCGGCGGGGTTTGAGGAGCTGAAAACAAAAATCATAAAGGACCCGGAGGGGCTTGACCCGCCCCAAGCCGCGTCCCCCTAGGGCGAGGGCGGATTGTTTAAGAAGGGCCAGTAAGGGATTACGCAATGGGGAATTTCCTGAAGGGGCCGCCTTTTAAAAACCAGAAGCCCGCTGTTAAGAGAATCCATAATATCAAACCCCATTCGATCGGATGGACCCAAACAGGCTCAAACCGGAATACCACCTGGTGGCGCCCGGCGGGAAGGACAAGGGCCCGAAGGAAGTGGTCGGCGGTAAAAAGGGGCGCCGGTGATCCATCGACCGAGGCATTCCAACCGGGAAAAGCGACCTCGCTGAAGACCACCAGGTTGTCCCGGTTTAATTCCACCTCGTAGGCCTGTTGGTCCACCCCATCCTCCCTCAAATCCCATTTCAGGTCGGCGGCCGGCCGGCGGGCTGGAAGGATAAGGCCTGGCGGCGCTTCCGAGAGAAGGGCTTCCTGTTCCGGGTCGAAGCCTGGCCGCTCCATCCGCTTCAGGCGTTCCGCCCGGTCCGGGATAAGTTCCACGAGTCCCGGGGCAAAGGCCAGGGCCAAAGTTTTTTCCGAGAGGTAAAGGGTGAAGGGCGGGAAGGGATGGGGCTGGAACCCCTCAATTTTTAAATTCGGATCCATGCTGAGGATTCCCGTTAAGGCCCCCAAACTTTCCGCGGCCGCCATCGGGAGTCGGGCAAGGTCCTTTTTGACGCTCATGGCCAGGGGATTGTAGCCGCCGAAATTTTTAAGGTGGAAAACAACGGCGGCGTTTTGGGGGTAATTGACGACGTATTTTTGCCCTTTCGTTTGGATGGGATAGAGCATCTGGTTCCCGAAAATCACCCGGAGGGGACGAACCGCCTGGCTGATTTGGGGGAGGCTCATCGAGTTTTTGACGAAATCAAAATTAGAGGAGGGCCCGGTGGGGTAATCCCCCCAGCCGCTCAACAAAAGCGGAAGGAACAAGGCCGCCTGGAAAATGGGCCATTCCCTTTGGGTCCGGGAAGGCCGGAAGCAGCGCCAGCCCAAGGCGCCCAGGCCCAGGGACAGGGAAAGGGTTTCCCGCCAGGCGTGGAGTCCTGCCGCCAGCGAGGGAATCAGAAGGAGGCCCCCGAGGATCAGGAGAAGCTTGGGGCTGTTGTTTTTTTTCCCGGGAGAGGACAGGGCCTCAAACCCGAAGGCCGCCAGGGCTGAGGCGCCCAGGACGTAAAGAAACAGGAAGCGAAAAGGCGCCCTCAAGAGGGAAAAACCGGGAAGGAGGCCGCAAAAAATCCGGTGCAAGGGGGTGGCAGGGCCGAGCGCCACGGCCAACCAGGCGAGGGCAAAGGCAGCCAGGAATAGGGGGAGGGCGGATCCTTTTCGGCGGAGGGCCGCCAGGCCTAAAAGCGGGGCCCAGATTCCCAGGTAACCCCAGTTGCCGGCCCAGTCATAGGTGCCATTCTCCGGGAATTCCTGAACCATGTGGTCCAGGGCTTTGTCCTCGGGAAGAAGGAGGCGGGGAAAGAGAAATTGATGGAGGGAAAGGGCCTTCAAGGCGGGCTTGGCGCTGAAGCCGGCGTAATCCGGCTGGGCGGAGCCCCTGACCGTGAGCCTTGAGAATTCCAGCGTGGGAATAAATTGGGCGAGGAGGGGAAGGGCGCCCCAAAGGAAGAGAAGGGCCCACCGGAGGATCTTGGGCCTGGTTGGAGGTTTCGGGGTTAAAAGGCGGAAGCCGAAATAAGCCGCGCCTCCATATAGGGCTCCCACGGTCATCTGGAAACTTCCACAAAGGAAAAGCATGGCGAAGGAAAGCCCCGCCGCGAAGGCCGCCTTGGGCCTGGGCCTTCCCGTCCATTCCTCCAGGAAATAAAAAAGCCAGGGAGTCCAGGCGAAGGCCGCCAGGATCGGGGGGTGGATGATCTCCAGCCAGAAAAAGCCCGAGCAGGCGAAGAGAACGGCGCCGACGCGGCAGGCTTTTTCGGATAAACCCAGGGATGCCAGCCACAGGTGCATGCCGGCGGCGGCCCAGAACATGTGGATAAAAAAGAAGAGGCTTAAACCATAAGCGACCGGAAAAAGAAGGGTCAGCCAATTCAAGGGATAGAGCATCATGTTCTGGAGATCCGCGAAAAAGGGCTGGCCTCCCAGGTTGTAGGGGTTCCAGAGGGGGAAATGGCCCTGGGCCAACTGATCCCTCAAAAAGGAACGCCAAGGGCCGAATTGGGCCAGCAAATCGTTATCGAAATAAGCCTGGCCAAGGAACAGGCAGGGGAAAAAGGCGGTGAGGGACAGGACCAGGTACAGGGCCGGAGCTGAGGCCAGGATTCGGCTGGGATAACTGGGTTTCATTCGCGACAACCTCCAAACCTATTTAGCCACAGATGAACAAGGATGAAAACGGATAAGGCGGACAATCGTTCGGGTTAAAGTCAAAAAATACCTTATCTATAGGGGTTTATTTTTCCATCCGTGTTAATCCCTGTTCATCCGTGGCTAAGCTGCCGTTGGTTTTTTCCGGTTGTGCAGGAAAGCGTAGGCCAGCACCGAGAGGATCCAAAGCAGGGCTGAGGCCTCGATGGGTTTGGCCCAGAGGGGTTCGTAAATGAATTCCACCCGGTGGCTGCCCACCGGGACAAAGACCGTCCGGAATACGTGGTTGGAGGTCAGGAGGGCCGCGGGCTGGCCGTCCAAGAGGGCCTTCCAGCCGGGATAGACGATTTCCGAGAAGGTCACCAGGCTGTTCTTGTCCAAGGTCACGGAAAAGACCTGGTGGTCCGCGTCGTCGGAGACCAGCAGGGCTTTCAGCTGGGCCTTTTGGCGGGGCAATTGGGAGGTGATGGAGGCAGGCAGGGCCTCGGAAAGCAGGGCCTGGTCTTCCGGAACGAAGCCGGGGTTTTTCATGGACGCCAGGACTTGGGTTTCATCCGGCAGGACCTGGACCTGGAAGGGGGTCGTCACGAAGCTCCCGGGTTTTTCCATTTCATAAAGGCGCAGGCTGTCCAACACCTGGGGCTTGAATCCCTTTTGAGGGCCCAGGTCCCTGCCTTCCAGGACGCCCCGAACCCCCATTAATTGAAGGAAGGTGTCTTGGGGCAGTTGTTTGAGCTCGGCGGTTTTTTTAAGGAAGATCGGGTTGTAGCCGCCGGTGGAACGGAAACCCAGGGCCTCGGGCAGGTTTTCCGGGAGGTTCATTTGATAGGCCTTACCCCCGGTCAGGATGGGATAGCCAGGCTGGCTGGCATCCATATAAAAGCGGGAAAGGGGATAGCTTTTGCCCAGCGTCGAGGTGATCGGGAATTTTCCCTCATAGGCGAAGTTGGAAGAGTCGCCCAGACTGAAATCGGACCAGCCGGAGAGGAAGAGGGGCAGGATCAGGGCGGCTTGGAACAGGACCATGCCCATTTTTTTCCAGGTTTGGGTCCAGCTCAAGAGGGAAAGTCCCGCCGCGCCGAGCCCCAGGGCGAGGATCTCCCGCCATGTTTCATCGGCCCGGATCAGGGACGCGATCAGCAGGACCGAGGCGTAAACCAGGCCGATGAAGCCCAGTTGGGAACTCTTGCGCGGATCTTCCTTGGCCTGGTCCAGGGCCTGATAGCCGAAGGCCGCGAGGGCGCAGGCGCAAAGGACATAAGTGTCGATGAAGCGGAAGGGGGCCCGGACCAGGTTGAATCCGGGGACCACCGCGCAAAGAAAGGGATGGAAAAAGAAATAGCGCCCGAAGGCCGCGGCGATGGAAACCGCGGAAAGGCCCGCCAGGATCCAGAGAAACTTTTTTTCCTTCCGTTGGAAGGCGAGGAACATCAATAGGGGGATCCAGGCCCCCAGGTAGCCGAAATTCCCCAGGAAGTTATTGTCGATGTTGGCGTTGTCCGTGACCCTTTGGATGGCGTTCTCGATGGTGTCGCCGGAGGGAACGCCGGCCGTGGGGAAAAGGAACTCGTAAATCGTCCAGGGCCTCATGGAGAAGGTGCCGGCGAATTTTTCGTAATTGGATTGGTCCGGGGAACGGTTGGAAAAATGGGAAAGCTCCGCGGCGGGAACCAGGTGGAAGAAGAGGGGGAAGCCGCCCCAAAAGGCGAAGAGCCCCACCATCAGGGTTTTCCTGAAATGTTCCTTGGATTGGAAAGGCAGGGTGAAGAGGGGCTTCCAGCCGTGCTTGTCCGCCATCCGGAGGGCCAGGTAAAGGAGGCCGGTGTAAAAAATCCCCAGGGCGATTTGGAAGTTGCCTGAGACAAAAATCAGGGCGTAGCTCAATCCCGCCCAAAAGGCGTTGAGGGGCTTGGGTTCCTTGTGGAGTTTTTCCAACGCCGCCAGGAACCAGGGGAACCAGGCGAAGGCGGAAAGGATGGGCGGGTGGATCAGCTCCCACCAGAAGAAACCGGACAAGGCGTAGAAGAGGGCCCCCATGCGGCAGGCGTTTTCCGACAGGCGCAGGGCCTTCAGCCAAAAATGCGCCCCCAGGGCCGCGAGGAACATGTGAAGGAAAAAGAAAACGCCGAACCCATAGGAAGGGGAAAAGAGCAGGGTTAGGTAGTGAAGGGGATAAACGGCCATGGAGTTGGGGTCGGCGAAGAAGGGCTGGCCCCCCAAGAGCAGGGGGCGCCAGAGGGGGAAATGGCCCGAGGCGAGCTGTTCTTGGATGAAGACACGGGAGATTCCGTAGTAATAAAGGAGGTCGTTGGCGAAATAGGCTTTCTGGAAAAGCAGGCAGGGCAAAAAGGCGGTGAAGGCCGCGGCCAGGTAGATGCCGACAGCCGTCCGTAATTTGTTCGGGGGGGGATTTTGCTCCATTAGGGTTAGGGCCTCCCTGGGGATGGCTTGACGGGGATAAAGCGGAAACCTTTTTTGGCCCATTGGACTTTCAAGACCGAAACTTCCAGGGGAGGTGGCGGAATGGAGGAAAAGAAGCCGGCGATCAGCCCGAAGCCGTAGAAAGAATGCCTCAGGAAAATAAGGACCGGGACTTTAAAGGCGTCCGGGAAGCGGCGGTGCCAGGAGGCGGCGGAGACGCCGGTGCCGATGGATCCCAAAATA
>Ga0265338_10008651_pt1 | contig 12312 bp, 9 predicted proteins | sample 42126metaG_FD_193579 | JGI IMG/M metagenome (GOLD analysis project Ga0265338, IMG submission 193579) | Rhizosphere microbial communities from Carex aquatilis grown in University of Washington, Seatle, WA, United States - 4-21-26 metaG | ecosystem: Host-associated > Plants > Roots > Rhizosphere >... | reverse complement strand
CTCGCTCTCCAGACATCAAGCTCCCGGCTCCGCACGCACCGGAATCGGCCGCCCCCCGATCAACTCGTAGGAAAACGCACCCAGCAGTTCGCCTCGCCGAACCGAGTGGCACTCCAGGCAATCCTTTCCTGCCCGGAGCGAGCCGACCATGCGAATGCGATTGGGGGCATCGTCGATCACGAGGTCTTCGTCGGATCGGAGTCGGTCCAGGGCATGTTGTTCAAAATCATCGAGCGGCCTGGTCTGGGCGTCACGGAGTTCGTCCATCTGGGGCAAGTTCTTCGAGACATAGGCCACGGGGGTTTGATGCTTCAGCAGGCTGACCAGTTCGAGGCGGACGAGTTGAAAGGTGGATTTGGCATGTTGGTCGGACGAGAGCGGGGCATTTGCGTGAAGCGATGCGGCACGAAGCCCGCAACGTGGTCCCGATCCTGGACATAGCCAATGCGATCAAGTTGGAAGAAGTCGTTCCGCCCCGACCAGTGCATCGAAGCCAGGTCGGCCTCAACCTGATTGGCCAACGGCGCCGGAGACCCAGGGTCGTTAGGTGTTTCTTGCTTTGACGGCACCGGGATCGGTCCTTCATCTCGCCCCTTGCCCGCACGACTGGACATGCGTAGACTTACAAATAGGGGCTGCGCATGAGGTACGTCATGGAGTCGCCGAAGGCGGCCTCAAGCCCAGTGGGTTTCTGTCGGGCTGGAAAGCCCAACCCATTGTCAGGCTGGAAAGCCTAACCTACGCCGTGGCTCATCACATGATCAGATGTGCATATTTCTTGTGCAACGCGAACAAAACGGCGTGCATGCGCGGGTCGACATGGCGCAGGGGAATCGAAGGGAACCATCAAAAACGTGCGGAATCTTCCATAGAAAACAAATTTGCACGTCAAGAGATTTGGCCAAAAACGCGGGAATTCGAATTGCCACGAAGTGCCAAAGAATTAGGCATTGGCCAATCGTCGATACGTTATTTGGTCACAACGGCGCGCCCTCCGGACAGATGCGGACAGATGCGGACAGTTGCGGACAGTTGCGGACAGTTGAAAAAGGACAACTGTCCGCAGGCTGATTTTTACACAAGTCGATGTGGCACCGTTATTTGTGAGGGAGGAACATCGGATGCGGACAGTGCGGACAGTTGTATCCCCCCCTACTTTCTGAAACGTATCGAGCTCGCAAGTGGCCGAGGTGGACAGGAGGCAAATGGGAGGCACGAGACGGGAGGAAAGAGCGGAGGAGCAGGCAGGAGAGGTAGGGGGCAGGAGGCGCCGACGCCATTGCAAAATGCAAACTGAAAAATGCAAATTGTCGGACGAGGTGCCAAACTGGCGAGGCAAGAGGCTCTACTCGCAGGGCAACGCAGGCAAGGTGCTCAACTCGCGGAGTAAGGTGCTCAACTGGCGCGTGAAATCCACCGGCCGAATGGTGAGGCGTGGGGAAACAGGGCAATCGCAGAGCGGCCGATTGGCCACTCTCGGGGAGCGGACGGCGAACGTTGATCGTGTCGACAGGTTCTTTGGACACGATTTCAGGAGTGTTCGGGACGGGTTTCGAGACAAGGCGACGAAGAAAGCGCTCGACCCGCTGCGCGGGTGCCCCGATCACCGCTTGGCAGGTGCCTCGCGGGTCGGCTCGCCTGGTTGCCTGGCACCTACGGATTTCGTCTTCGCATGAACACCGAAGCGCATCAAGAGCGGGCGCTTTGGCTGAAATCGAGCGCTTTTTTTTAGGGATTATACCTCCCATGGTTATACCTAACGCGGGTCGGTTCAATGGCCTCGCTCAAAAACAGGTAAATTCGGCGCGATGCGTTTCTAGCAAATAGCGTGAATCTCCAGGGGACAAGCTCCTGGCCTCAAATAGATGTGTAGAACAACGAGGGCGCGGCACGACCGCCGAGTGGTATGGCGGCGACAGCGCCGCGACGCCGGCGCTTCAAACAAAAAGGCACCCTAATCCGACAATGTTCAACCCCCAAGGGTTCCGCCGGACGTCACACGAGGCAAAGGGTGGCGCGGTTGGAATGTCGGTACGCCAACGCCGCCGAGACGGCGTTTGGCGGTCGGTGACGGGGTGCCTTTTTTGGGGATCGCCAGGCGTTCTTTCTAAGCCAGCCACCCGGCGGCTTGCTCGGCCCAGTAGGTCACGATCATGCCGGCGCCGGCGCGGCGGATCGCGATCAGCGTTTCCAGCGCGGTGGCCCGTTCGTCGAGCCAGCCGCGCTGGGCGGCGGCCTTGATCATGCTGAATTCGCCCGACACGTTAAAGGCCGCCAGAGGCACACCGGGAAACCGTTCATGGGCGACGGCGATGACGTCGAGATAGGCCATCGCCGGCTTGACCATGATGATGTCGGCGCCCTCGGCCAGATCGAGTTCGATCTCGCGCAGGGCCTGGCCTCTTCCGGCGGCGGGGTCCATCTGGTAGCCGCGGCGGTCGCCCATCGCCGGCGCGCTTTCGGCCGCCTCGCGAAAAGGACCATAAAAGGCGCTGGCGAATTTCGCGGCGTAACTCATGATTGGCAAGTGCTCAAACCCCGCCGAGTCGAGCGCCGCTCGGATCGCGCCCACCATGCCGTCGATCATCCCGCTGGGCGCTACCACTTCGGCGCCAGCCCGCGCGTGGCTCACTGCCTGCTGGCCCAAGAGCTCGAGCGTGGCGTCGTTGTCGACGTCGAAGCGACCGGCGCGGTCGTTGACCACGCCGCAGTGTCCGTGGCTGGTATACTCGCAGAAACAGACGTCGGTGATTACCATCAGCTCCGGCGCGGCCTTCTTGGCCAGGCGTACCGCGGCCTGCACGATCCCGTCGTCGTCGCAGGCCTCGCTCCCCAGGTCGTCCTTGCGCTGGGGAATGCCGAACAGGATGATGCCGCCCAGCCCCAGCCCGGCGATTCGCCGGACCTCGTCTTCGAACAAGTCGAGCGACCATTGGCAATGCCCCGGCATCGAGCCGATCTCGCGGCGCACGCCTTGGCCACGGCGAACGAACATCGGCAATACGAGACTGGTGGGCGACAGCCGCGTTTCGCGCACCAACTCGCGCACGCCGGGATGGTGGCGCAGGCGACGCAGCCGCGTTACGGGAAAACCTCCGGGAGTGCGACCGCGGGCGCGGGGATCTCGCTCGTCGGGATCTCGCTCGTGGGGGGGCTGCATGGTCGGTTCACTCCCTGGGTTCTTTCGGTACTTCGGCAATTGCCGCACGGGCCCGCTCGACGGCCGCGGCGGCCCACGAGCGGCCGTCGTAAAGTTCGACCACCGCTTGCCAAATGGCCTGGGCAGCACCCGGGTTGCCGTCGCTGAGCTCGTCGGCGCGGTCCAATTGCCGCTCGAGAAGCTGAAGGTGCTCCTCAGTGTGCTGCTTGACTTGCTTTCGCAGCTTTTCAACCCGGTGGCGGGCCAATTCCAGGAGATCCTGGTTCGCCTCGGATTCGGAGCCGTAGACCTCGACGAGGGCCTGCATTTTGCGAAGCCCGGCCTCGGGCTCGAACCGGGCCTGGTTGTCGGCTTCGACAAAGTCGGCTTCGAAGACCGTCAACGAATTCGACCGCAGGCGTCGTTTCAGTTGGATTTCGACCCGGCGTTCCAGCTTGTTCGCCTTGATTTCATCGAGGTACGCTTCGAGCTCACTCCTGCGATCGTCGGCGACATCGCCACTTTTCAAAATGCTCTTGATCTTGTCTTCGAACTCGGCAAGGCGCTCGATGCGATTGTCGCTCTCATCCGCGGCCGCTTTCACGATTTGCTCGTAAACCTGTTCGGGCGCCGGCCGAAAGTACCAAAGCCCCGCCCCGATCGAAACGAGGCCCGCGAAAATGGCCAACGTGCCCAGCGACCACGCGGCCGAGTGTTCGGGGGCGGCTTCCAGGCCGCGCTGTTCGTCCAGATCGACGGTGGTGAAGCGGGGACCGGCCGGCTTGATTTCAACCGGTTTCACAACCGGTGCGGCGGGGGACACCTGGCCCGACATGTCGGTGGTCATGCCCAGTTCCGACCGCATCTCCTTATAAATATTGGGCGATGCGGCCTTTGTCCCCACGTCGGCCAACTTGTATTCGTCGCTGCCCGGAATGCGCACGTCGGGCGGCACCAGGTCGTCGGCGGCCAAGGTGGGAGAGGCGGGGTTCGGCGCGCCGTCGTTGGACGACGTGGATTCGCTTGCGTCTTGCGGACCCTCTCCATGCAGCGAGAGTCCGTGGCGCATCGACTCGAGCCGGCGCGAGAGTACCATCGCCGTCGGAATGCGCCGTTCGGGGTCCTTTTCCAGCAACGACGCGATGATGGCTTCCAACTCGGCTGGCGCATCCGGTGCGAAACGCCGCACCGGCTCGGCGTCGGCGAAACGCTGCAATTGCAGCATCTCGACCAGCGTCTTGGCCCGGAACGGCGGGCGCCGCGCCAGGAGCGCGTAGAGCACTCCGCCAAGGCTGTACAAGTCGCAGCGGTGGGTTACCGGGCGGCCTTCGGCCTGTTCAGGGGCCATGTATTCGGCCGTTCCCAGCACTCCGCGGTCGGCCGTCATGCCCGTGTTACCGAACAGCTTGGCGATGCCGAAGTCGGAGAGCTTGACCACGCCGTCCTCGGTCAACAGCAGATTGGCGGGCTTGATGTCGCGGTGGATCACTCCACGGTCGTGCGCGTGCTTCAGCGCGCGGCAAATCTGCACGCCGATATCGGTGACCTCGCGCCAGTCGAATGTACGGCCGGCTTGCAGTTCCTCTTCGAGGCTGCGCCCTTCGACCAGCTCCATCGCGTAGAACAGGTATTCATCCTGCTCGCCGTAAGCGAACAGCCGCACGATGTTGGGGTGGCTGAGCATCCGCAGGCTCTCGATTTCGGCCTCGAAGCGCTCGCGGAAACCCTCCTCGTGGGCCAGGGCCGCCGACAGGACCTTGACAGCCACCTTTTCGCCCGTCTCGTTGGAAACGGCGGCAAACACCGTGCCCATTCCACCTCGCCCAAGTTTGCGACCGACGCGATAGGGGCCGAGTTGTTCGAATTGCATGGTTGAAACCGAAATGCGGGGTGCTCATTCATCGTAGCCTCTTCGTGGAGGTGGTTAAAGGGGTTATGATGAATCGTCATTGGTCACTTGTCATTGGTCATTGGTTTCGCGCGACGCGGAATTCGCGAGAATTCCGAAGCCATAGGCACTAAATCGGACACTCACGAGTTCCGCTACTTTCCATGATGGATGATTTCACACTTCTTCCGCGTAACAGCAACCAGGCCCGCGGCCTGGCGCAGTACGCGATCGACTTCATGACGGGCACGCTGGGTGCGCCGGGCCCGCGATCGCTACGGATGGTCGAACGGTTCCATCTCGACAGTATCGCCTGCGGCGTTTCGGCGCTGGGCCGCGGCGCGAATGCGCCCAACGTGCTACGGCGAGAAGCGCTGGAGTATGTTTCCGCCGAGCCAAGCCGGGGGGTCCCCTGCCTTGCTTCGCGTGTGAACGTGGCGCCGGAAAAGGCCGTGCTGGCCAACTGCTCGGCGGTCCGCGAATGGGATGCCAATGGCACGAACTTCGGCTTTAACCCCCGGCGCGGCGACACCCGCGGGGAATTCGGCCACAACGACTTCTACCCTGTCGCTTTGGCCGCGGCCCAATTACGAGGTCTCGACGGTCGCTCGACGTTGGCGGCGATGCTGTTGATCGACGAAATCCGCGGCCGGCTTGCCGAAGTCTTCTCGCTCAAGGACCACAAAATCGACCACGTCGTCCACGGAGCGATCGCCTCGGCCGCTGTTTACGGCGCCGTGCTCGGTGCCACGGTCGACCAGATCGAGTCGGCCCTGGGGTTGCTGGTGGCGCATTACATTCCGTTCCGCGCCATCCGTGCGGGCAAGCAGCTCTCCGATTCCAAAGGCGCTTCGGCGGCGCTCAGCGCCGAGATGGCGGTGGTCAGCGTCCGCCGAGCGATGCGGGGCTTCGTCGGTCCGGCCGATGTGTTCCGCAATCCGGAGGCCATTTTCTGCCTTTTCGAAAAGCCGGCTTTGCCCGACAACAGCCCGTTCGACCTGCGTTTGGCCGCCGATGGCGACGAATTCGCCGTGTTGGGAATGCACTTCAAGCTGGGGCTGTACGAGCACCAGTCGGCCGGCGCGATCCAGGGGCTGATCGACCTGCTCCAGCGACACCCCGGCCTGCTGGCCGACGAAGCCGGGCTCCGCCGAGTGCGAATACGAATTTACCAGCCGGCGTTGGGCATCATCGGCGACCCGGCCAAGCGCGATCCGCGCACCAGGCAGAGCGCCGACCATTCGATGGTCTACATCATCGCCACCTTGTTGCGCAAGGCGTTCGAGACGAAGCGCGCGGGTTGGCGGGAGCTGATGCTCGTGCCGGACGACTACGACGAGCGGAGCCTGTTCCATCCACTCACTCGGCGGCTGATGGAGCGGATCGAATTCGAGCACGGCGGCCGGGAATACGATGATAAATACCCCGACGGCATTCCCACTTCACTCGACATCGAGCACGATACGCTCGGCCCCTTGACCAGTGGCCTGGTGATGTACCCTGCCGGCCACGCACGCAACACGACTGCCGATCTCGACGGGCTTTTGGAACACAAGTTCCGACTGTTGGCATCGCTGGGCGTGGCCGACGTCGACGGGCTCTACCGCCGGTTTACGAAGATGGCGGAGAAGTCGGCGGAGGAAATTGCCGAGTTGTACGATTTCGAGCTGCTCGATAATTGGACTTAGACCCGAATAGATTGTCCATGCCCTCTTGCTCCGGCCTGATCAACTTGCACAAGCCAGGCGGTATTTCGTCGCGGCAGGCCGTTGATGTGGTCAAGCGACTTGTACGGCCGGCGAAGGCGGGGCACGCGGGCACGCTCGACCCACTGGCCTCCGGCGTGCTTGTCGTATGCGTAGGGGCCGCGACGCGGCTGATCGAGTACGTTCAGCAAATGCCCAAGCGCTACACGGGCACGTTCTTGCTTGGGCGGAGCAGCCCGACCGACGACATTGAAGGCGAAGTCACGACTTTGCCCGACCCTCCGCGACCGATGCTTGGCGAGCTCAAGCAAGCGGCGGCCGCCTTGACGGGCGAGATTCTGCAACGACCGCCGGCTTATTCGGCGCTTAAGGTCGAGGGCCGCAGAGCCTACGATCTGGCGCGAATGGGTCAGCCGCTCGAGCTTGCGCCTCGCCCGGTGAGCGTATATCGCATGGAGGTCGCCCGTTACGAATACCCCGAACTGGTTTTGGAAATTGAATGCGGTTCGGGGACCTATGTACGCGCGCTGGGGCGCGACCTGGCGGCGGCGTTAGGCACCGAGGCCGTGATGTCGGCCTTGGTTCGGACCGCCATCGGCGATTTTAAGTTGGAAGATGCCTGTCGACCCGAACAATTGAGCCGCGAGAACCTGCGGCAATGGCTGCTGCCTGCGTTCCGCGCCGTCGCGCGTTTGCCTTTAGTCAGTCTGACGGCGGCCGAGGCAACTCAACTCCGGCATGGCATCTCAATCGGGCGATCGGTCGATTGGGCGGCCGGGGAGCTGGCGGCGATCGGACCCGAAGGTGAACTGGTCGCCATCGTCGAGGCGCAAAGCGACGGCGGCTTAAGGCCGACGCGCGTTTTGGCGGTTGACGAAGCGAGCCATTGATCGTGTTCGATGCAGTAAACTGGAGGGAATGAATCGTTCCGTGAACTGTACGATTGTAAACCTGACTATTTTGGCCGCTGCGGCCGCCGCTCACCTCGCGTGCGCCGCGGACGACGACGCGCGGCAAGGTTGGCAGCGGCTTTTTTCGGAACCGCCCTGGCACGTGGGGGAAGAGAGATACCCGATCGCGGCCTATTCGGAGTTCATGCCACCTCCACGGTTGGGTCGAAAGCCGGGCGAGCGAATCGATTCGCTTCTGTTCATGGACGACGATCTTTGGGGCTGGCACGTCACCGAATACGAAGAGGCGTTTGAGCTGCAAGCCGGCCTTGGGCACCTGGCCGAAAAGTTGGTATCGGCAATGCGCCTTCTGGGACGCGGTGAGCCGGACCACGGGATTTCCACGAACAAACTCAGAGGCAATCCTTATTGGCCCATAGAACTGCAACAGTCTGGCGCCCCTCTTCACGAGCGTTACGTGGTGCTGTTGCCGCTTTCGCTTTCGAAAACTCAGGACGACAAAGGACGCGTTCGCTGGACGCTGTTCGGCGCCAGCGAGCAAGGGCCGGGCCGGGCGTTCTGGCGCGGTTTCTACTCGTCGCCCACGCAGGAGTTACCTGCCGAGTGGGCGCTCGAATTCATTCGCCGGCTGTTGTCGAACGCCTACGCCGAGCCGCGGGACAAACTCGACGACCTGAGGGGCGCCGGCTTTCGCATTTACGTGGGCGATCCGGACCCCGTCTTCCCGTATTGGCGAGAGCAACCGCTCCCGTCCTGGACCCAGCCATTCGGCTGGGAGCCGGGCGAATCGCTGGGTGGCGTGAAGTACCTGCTCACGTTCCAACCCTTCGCGCGGTTGCCATTACCCGTTCGCCGCGCCTACCAAATGGGCAATCTGCACCTCTTGCCCTTTCCCGGCAGCATGATTTTCTGGGGCACGCCGTCGTATATCCGGTTGTCGCGCGAGCTGCCGTTGGCAATGCAAATACCACTCTTGCACCTGATCGAGCGACGCGAAGCGCCCGGCGGGATTCGCGTGCCACAGTCGGGCTGGATGCACGAACCGCGGCCCGGCGTCCCCCCCGACCACTCGTTTGGCCCAGTGCGCAATACCTACAAACGCACCCATCGTGGGGCCCGAGTCCACCGCCATGACGACGAGTTGGCGATGACCTCTCACGAAGACACGGTGGCCCACCAGTTGTTCAGCCTGGCGGCCGACGACCTGGGACTCTACGGCAAGCCCATGGCCCGCAACTCGCAAATCTGGACCATCGACCACCACCTCTTGCTCGATGGTCCCGTCGCCAGCCGCGACCAACTGGTCGATGCCGCGGCGCGGCTGGCCGAAGGGGGGCTGTTTGGTTACCGCTTCCACTTTCCGGCGATGCGCGTCGAGCGGCACGAGGTTTATTGGCACCGCCCGCTGGTGGCGTGCCTTTCGCCCGCCACGGGCCAGCCAGAGTTGGTGCCCGACGCGCCTTTGGGGTACCTGACGGCGTATCAGGACGGGCTACCGAAACTTGAAGCGCCGCTCGAGCTTTGGCCGCGGCTGTTGCGCCGCGTTCCGCACCGTACCGCGGTCGAGATCGTCGACCACGACCGCAGCCACAGCGTCCATACGACAGCAATCAACATCCGGAAACTGCTTGACACTTGGCAACTGTTTGACCGCCGGCCGCTCGAAGCCACATTCGCGCGGCAGTTGTTGACGCTGCCCAGAAATGAGACGATTGACAACTGGCTGGCCTCGATTCCAGAGCGCACGGCCAACGCAAGCTCCGGTGATCTGTTGGCCGATGCGCTGCGCATTTGCATCGAGGCCGACTCCCTGGTGAAAACGGAAACGGCGCTCACTTACGACGCCACCACGCCGCGCGCCTTCGAGAAAGCCTTCTGGAACACGATTGCGGAGCTGGCGACCGGCCGGTATGTGAACAAGAACAACGCCGATTGCGTGAACGATGCCGCGACGCGTGCGAAGCTCGATCACGAGTACCGCGATCTTGAAGCCCTGGGCGATTACTTGCTGTCGCATTACCAGCGGAAGATCGCTGAAGCGAAAATGACGGAAAGAGCTTTCGTGGGCGAATTGCCGTTTAGGTGGAACACCGATTTTGTCTACGACTGGTCGAGCGGCTGGCTGAACAACCAAGAAGAGGCGACCCACGAGAGAGACCTGATTGTGGTCATCCCCGGCCGAGACCGTCAGCGCGCGGTGCTCATGGCCGACCATTACGATACGGCCTATATGGAGGACGTCTACCACCAAGGACCAGGCGGACACGGTCCGCGCCTGGCCTCGGCCGGCGCCGACGACAACCATTCGGCCACCGCGACCTTGATGCTCGCCGCCCCGGTCTTTCTGGAACTGAGCCGTGCGGGCAAGTTGGCCTGCGACATCTGGTTGGTGCACTTGACGGGCGAGGAATTCCCCGCCGATTGCATGGGCGCTCGCCACCTTTGCCAGCGGCTGGTCGAGCGGAGCCTGAAGCTGAGCCTGCCGGGCGGCCGCGAGCTCGATCTCTCCCGTACTCGGGCGCGGGGGATCTTCGTGCTCGACATGGTGGCCCACAACAACGACCGCGACCGCGACGTATTTCAGCTTTGTCCCGGCACAAGCCGCGAATCGCTCTGGTTGGCGTATCAGGCGCATCGAGCCAACCGGGCCTGGAACTCGCTGGCGCCGATTTGGAATCAGCAACCCGGCCGCCAGGGCAAGGGGCGCGGCAAGCGCAGTGCTGACGGCCACACGATGCCCAAGGTCGCCTTGCACCCCGAGTTGCACGGCGAAGTCCGCCCGGCGTACGATCCGCGGAGCACGCTCTATAATACGGACGGTCAGATTTTTTCCGACGGCGGAGTGCCCGTCGTGTTGTTCATGGAGAACTACGACATCAACCGCAAGGGCTATCACGACACCAAAGACACTTTGGACCAGATCGACCTTGACTACGGCGCGGCGGTTGCGGCGATTGCCATCGAAACGGTCGCGCTGGCCGCGACGGAGGGGCCGCCGTGGCCTGATTAGCCCCGATGAGTGTCGCCATTCGCTCCGCGAAAGGGTGTACTTTCGCGGAGCGAAAGGCGACGATTCGCGGACCACGAATGATTCGTGATAGTGCCCGCCATGAAAACCAGGAGCCTACGATGAAAGCATATTGTCTGCCGATCGTTTTGCAGTCCTTCTGCTTCCTGGCCGCCCAGGGGCATGAAGCCGCGGAAGAGGGCCAGGCGTCGCGCGAACGATTCCGGCGCATCCCGGACGCCGCGATCAAGATCCCAATTGCCACGATCGGGCAGCCGGACGGGAGCTCCTGTGGAGCGGCGGCCTTGATGTCGGTTTGTCGGTATTTCGGAGTCGGCCCCGATCGCCTCGACGAATTCGTGGACGTGCTTGGCACCAACGATCGAACGGGGACTTACTACAAGAACATCATCGCATTCGCCCGGCGATTGGGGCTGGACGCCTCTTCGGAATATGACATGACGACCGAACAGCTCAAGGATCTGGTCAGGCAGGGAATCCCGGTGATCTGCTCGATTCAGGCCCACGCCAAAGATCCCAGCGTTTACGAAGATCCCGACAGCAACGAGGACGGTCACTACGTGGTTGCCGTGGGATTCGACCAGGAAAGTATCTACTTCATGGACCCGAGCATCAAGAAGCATCGAGGCTTTCTCACCTGGCGGGACTTCGAGAAACGGTGGCACGAGAATGAGGCGACGTGCGACGAACCCGAGGTTTACCAGCATCACGCCATCATCATTCGGCTGACAAACGACGGCACGCCGTTCCTACGCAACGCGACCCGAATCGACTGACGGAATGCGACAAACTGAGCGGGCAACCACGCCACAACGGGCCGCAAATAAACGCGGCACGCACGAAGGTCATCCATTGCCAACCTCGCTCTCGTTTACGTATTGGGGACTGCCGCTCAGACTGCCCCCACGCGATATCAGGAGAATCTTTTCGGGTATCTCTTGATCGCCTCCTCTTCGGGATCGGCAGGGAAGCGCCAAACCTCCGCCGTCTCGACGGCGGTCCTGGATCGCGATCGCACCGGTGTGACGGCGCTACGCGAAGAAAACCGACTCCGAATCCGCCTGATTTGCACCTTTGTCCACGCGAACCGTTAGGCTAAGGGGGCGCGGTCGAGAGAGGCGCCGCTGCGTGACTTGCTCACTGGCTAGGGGATGTCGGAGTCGGTTTTCTTCGCTTCGCTTGCCAGTTCTTTGGCCTTCTCGTTGCGGCGCAACGAGAAGGCATCGCCGATTGACCGCGGCGGATCGGCGAGGCGCTCAATGTCGCAATAAAAACTCATTCGAGTTCACCAGCGCGTGCTGCAAGTCGTGCAACCCCTCGGCACGATCGGCCAACGTCGCGATATAATCGCCGACAAGCTTCAATTCTTCTGCCGTCGGGCGGCGGCTCAGCGTGGCCAGATACACCCGCTCGACGATCGCCGGCGTCTCCAAACCGGCGGCGAGCCAGTGTCCCAGCAAGCTATCGCTCGACTTCACCTTGGCCACGACGGCGGGGTTGTTCAACAGGTGCAGCACTTGGGCCAGCGCAGGGTCTTCCTCGCGGGAACACTCGCAGACCGCGTCGCGCACCGGCTTGGAAAACGCCTTGAGAAAATGATGGTCCACGCCCCCTTCGGCCAGCTCGATTGCGCGCGTGCC
>Ga0265338_10008650_pt1 | contig 12312 bp, 8 predicted proteins | sample 42126metaG_FD_193579 | JGI IMG/M metagenome (GOLD analysis project Ga0265338, IMG submission 193579) | Rhizosphere microbial communities from Carex aquatilis grown in University of Washington, Seatle, WA, United States - 4-21-26 metaG | ecosystem: Host-associated > Plants > Roots > Rhizosphere >... | reverse complement strand
CGGACGGAGAAGCTTGCCATCGCCGGATCCTAGAACGCCGTTCTAGACGACAGCGTCGAGCAGCTCGGCGTTCTCTGCCTCGGGCGGATAGCCGTACGCGTAGACGACGAGGTCGCCGTCGCCGTGATTAGCGGTCTGGAGCTCGGTTCCGGGATCGACGCGGACGACGCCTCCGGTCTCCACGTCGACGCGCGCCGGCGGCTCGCCGAGGTACATCGTGAGAGTGCCGGCGAGGACGACGAACGTCTCTTCCTGCGTGGCATGACGGTGACGGCGCCCCACGGCGCCCGGCTCGTAGCGCCAGACGTTGCCGCGCACGTGGGCGAAGCCGGCCCGATCGCTGACCTCCGCCACGTGCCGCGCAGGCTCGCCAGGGTCGTGCGGGCGCGTGATCCACTCGAACTCCTCTGGATGTACGACTCCGTAGCTCATCTGGCCACGCTAGTCGGTGCGAGCGAGCAGGTCCGCGGCCCAGCCGTCGCGGACGCACCGCTCGACCGAGACCCAACCGGCCGCGTTCGGCGTGTCGCGGTCGAGATAGCCGGAGGTGATCGCGCGCGGGACAGGCAGCGTCGGGAGGATCCCCTCTACGACGTCGAGCGCGATGTTCATCACCGCGAGCTCGGCGCGGGGCGGCTCGGTCACGAGCTCGACCTCGACACCGTTCACCGCGGCGTTCGCAGCCGTGACTTCGAGCGCGACCTCGTCGAGGTCGAGCGCCGCGACCGGCGAGAAGCCGAGCTTCGCCGCGGCGATCGAGAGAACGCCGGAACCGCACCCGACGTCGACGAGACTCGCGGGCTCGACGTCCTGCAGCAGCTCGAGGCAGAGCCGCGTCGTCGGATGCGCGCCGGTGCCGAAGGCACGGCCGGGATCGACGACCACCGGGACGGCGCCCGGCGGAGGCTCCTCCCACGGCGGCCCGACCCAGAGCCGACCGACCGTGATCCCATGGTGGAACGCGCGCCACGAGTCCTCCCAGCCCTCGCTGACGTCCTCGACCTCGACGACGTCGAAGCCGATCGGCGGCTCCTCGGCGTACACGGCGAACGCGCCGTCGAGTTCCTCGACGCCCTCGGGGAAGATGTGGAGGAGCAGCGCGAGCTCGGGTTCGCCGCCGACGATGACGTACCGGTTCAGCGGAACGCGCTCTTGAGCTTGTCGAAGAAGCCGTCGGGCTTGTCGTACGTCCGCTCGTCGGCGTGCTCCTCGAACTCGCGGAGGAGACGGCGCTGCTCGTCGTTGAGTTGCCGCGGCACGAGGACGTTGACGAGGATCCGCTCGTCGCCGCAGCCGTGTCCCTGCAGGACGGGCATGCCGCGGCCGCGGAGGACGAGGAGCTCGCCCGGCTGTGTCCCGGGGGCGATCTCGAGCTCCTCCTCTCCGTCGAGCGTCGGGATCGTGATCGTCGCGCCGAGCGCCGCCTGCGTGACGGTGATGCCGACAGTCGTGTAGACGTCGTTGCCCTCGCGGACGAAGCGGTCGTCGGGCCTGACCCGCACTTCGACGTACGCGTCCCCGGCGGCCTCGCCGAGCACGCCGGCGTGGCCTTCGCCGCCGAGCCGGATCCGCTGGCCGTCGTGGATCCCGGCCGGAATCTCGACGGTGAGCGTCCGCTCTTCGACGACGCGCCCGGCGCCGCTGCACTCGCCGCACGGCGTCTCGATCCGCCGGCCCGAGCCGGCGCAGTCGTGGCACGTTTGCGTGCGCACGAACTCGCCGAAGACGCTCCGCGTCACCTGCTGGAGACGACCGGCCCCGCCGCATGTCGGGCACGTAGAGATCTCCGTGCCGGGCTCCGCGCCGTTCCCGCCGCAGTGGGCGCACGCAACAGCCACGCCGAACGGAACGTCGCGCGAGACGCCGTGCGCCGCGTCGACGAGGTCGATCTCCACGGCGGCGGCGAGGTCGGCTCCCCGGCCGCGACGCGGGCGCCCGCCGAACAGGACGTCGTCCCCGAAGAACGCGGAGAAGAGATCGGCGAGGCTGCCGAAGTCGACGTGCCCCGGCTCGAAGCCGCCACTGCGCAGCCCGGCGTGGCCGTAGCGGTCGTACAACGCGCGGGTCTCGCTCTTCGAGAGCACCTCGTACGCCTCGACGACCTCCTTGAAGCGCGCCTCGGCATCCGGGACGTCGGAGACGTCGGGATGAAGCTCGCGCGCGAGCCGGCGGAAGGCCTGCTTGATCTCGGTTTCGTCGGCGCCGCGCGAGACGCCGAGCAGCTCGTAGTAGTCGCGGTCGGTCGTCGCCATCAGGCTTCGTCGTAGATCGACTCGACGAAGCGGGAGAGCTCGAGCGCGGCAGAACGAACCGCTCCGACCGCCTTCTCATAGTCCATCCGCACAGGCCCGACGAGGCTGACGGCGCCAAGCGCGCGGTGGACGAGGCCGTAGCACGCACCGACGAGCGCAACCTCCGCGAGGCCCGGATGCGCGAGCTCGTGGCCGAGCCGAACGAACGGGCGTTGCGATGTGCTCGGCCGGCCGATCACGTCAAGCATGTCGTCGCGGCGCTCGACAAGCTCGAAGAGGCTGCGATACGCGTCGAGCTCCTCGGCGCGGACGTCGCCGAGCAGGTCGGCGGCGCCGCCGACGTAGAGGCGCTGCTCTGCCGAGACGAGCTCCGTGAAGGCGGGACGGAGCGCGTCGAGGAACACATGCTCCTGAGTCGACAGGCCGGGATCGTCAAAGCGGCGGGCGAGCAGTCCCGTGCCGAGCTGAAGGCCGGAGACGGCCTCGTTGAGATAGTCCCCCGCCCACAACGCGAGCCCCTGGTCTACCGGCTCGTCGAAATGGAAGATCCGCTTCGAGACGCCGCCGGCAGACGTGATGACGACGACCATGACGAGCTGCGGCTGCAGGAGCAGCACCTCGACATGGCGGACGTGCGTCACCTCGAGCGGCGGCGCCGAGACGAGCGCGAGGAGCCGCGTCACCTGCGAGAGCATCTCCGTCGTCGCCTGCAGCGCCGACTCGACCTCGGTGCTCGTCGTCGTGAGATCGAGCGGGAACGCGGCTGGCTGCGGCTCGAGATGCCCGAGCAGCTCGTCGGCGTAGTACCGGTAGCCGGCCTCGGTCGGGACGCGCCCCGCGGAGGTGTGCGGATGCGTGAGCAGACCGAGCGCCTCGAGCTCCGCAAGCTCCGCACGGACGGTTGACGACGAGACGCGGAGATCTGACCGCTCGACGAGCGCCTTCGAGCCGACGGGCTGCTTCGTCGAGACGAACTCCTCGACGACGCGGCGCAGGATCGCTCCCTGCCGCTCGCTCAGCTGCATCGTTTCCGGCATTTGCAGGAGATTTTAGCCGGAGCCTCGGCAGGCACCGACGCCCGCCCTAGGCAAGGATGTCGGCCGTGACGCCGCCGCCGAGGAAGCGCCCGCGCCGCGTGAGCGTCAGCGTCCCCTCCGCCTCCACGGCGAGCCCGAGCCGCTCGGCCCGCTCGAGACCCGCGGGATCGAGCGCGGCCCGCAGCCCGTCGACCCGCAACGGCTCGTCGAGCCTGAGCCCGAGCATCACGCGCTCGCGCGCGAGGACGTCGTCGTCGAGACACTCGACTTCGCGCTCCGGCGACCGTCCCGCCGCGAGTGCAGCGAGATACCGCCCGAGGCCCGCCGTGTTCCGCCAGCGTCGCCCATCGATTGTGCTGACCGCGCCGATCCCGAGCCCGAGGTAGTCCCGGCCGAGCCAGTAGTCCAGGTTGTGCCGCGAGCGGAGGTCCCGCCCCTCCGCGTCCGCCCGGCAGAAATTGGCCGTCTCGTACCAGCGGTAGCCGGCGCCGGTCAGCCGGGCGACGACGCGCTCGAAGTAGTCCTCGAGCGCGTCGGCCTGCCGTTCCAGCTCTGCTCCCCAGGCATGGGTGAAGCGCGTCCCCGGCTTCGCCTCGAGCTCGTAGCACGAGAGGTGCTCCGGCTCGAGCTCGAGCGCGTCGTCGAGGTCGGCGACGAGGTCGGTGGCGCTCTGGCCGGGAATGCCGTAGATAAGATCGAGAGAAACGTTGTCAAATCCGGCATCACGAAGATGATGCACCGCGCGTCGGACGTCGTCAGGACCGGCAACACGCTCGAGCACGCGCAGGAGCTCGGGCCGGAACGTCTGCGCGCCGAGCGAGACGCGACTCACGCCCGCCGAGCGAAGCGCCGCGGCGAGCTCCGCCGTCACCGTCTCGGGATTTGCTTCGACCGTCACGTCCTCCGCCGCGGGCAGGGCCGCGAGAAGACGGACGAGCTCCGGCAGCGCGGTGAAGGTCGGCGTGCCGCCGCCGAGGAAGATCGTCTCGAGGTCGTCGGCGAGCGCCGCGCCCTCAAGCTCGAGCTCGCGGAGAAGCGCGTCGACGTACGCAGCGTGATGTCCCTCGCGCCCCACGACGGTGACGAAGTCGCAGTAGCCGCACCGGTGCGCGCAGAAGGGCAGGTGGACGTAGAGGTGCCGGACGTGCCCGCTCACGAGCCCTTGCTTCCCTGCCCGATGTTGAGCACCGCGAGGAACGCCTCCTGCGGCACTTCGACCGAGCCGACCTGCTTCATGCGCTTCTTGCCCTTCTTCTGGTTCTCGAGGAGCTTGCGCTTGCGGCTGATGTCGCCGCCGTAACACTTCGCGATCACGTCCTTCCGCTTTGCCTTCACGGTCTCGCGCGCGATGACGCGGGCCCCGATCGCGGCCTGAATGGCCACGTCGAACATCTGGCGCGGGATCTCCTCGCGGAGCTTGTCGACGAGGAGGCGGCCGCGGTCGTATGCGAAGTCGCGGTGGACGATGAGCGAGAGCGCGTCGACCGGCTCGGTGGCGACGAGCACGTCGACTCGGACGAGGTTTCCCGGCTTGAAGCCGGAGAGGTCGTAGTCGAACGACGCGTAGCCGCGCGTGCGTGACTTGAGCTGGTCGTAGTAGTCGAGGACGATCTCCGCGAGCGGCAACTCGTACGTGAGATGGACGCGCTCGGGCGAGAGGTACTCGAGGCGGTCGAACGTCCCGCGGCGCTCGTTGTTGAGCTCCATGACGGCGCCGACGTGCTCCTTCGGGACGATGATCGAGGCGGAGACGTACGGCTCCTCGACCTCCTCGACCTCGCGCGGGAACTCCGCCGGGTTGTGCACCTCGACCCACTCGCTTTCGTTCTTCTCCTTCACGCGGTAGGCGACGTTCGGCGCTGTGACGAGGAGGTCGAGGTCGAACTCGCGCTCTAGGCGCTCGCGGACGATCTCCATGTGGAGGAGGCCGAGGAAACCGCAGCGGAAGCCGAAGCCGAGGGCGTTGGACGTCTCGGGCTCGTACACGAGTGCGGCGTCGTTGAGCTTGAGCCGCTCGAGCGCGTCGCGGAGCTCGGGGTACGCGTCGGAATCCGTCGGGAACAGCCCCGCGAACACCATCGGCTTGACGTCCTTGTAGCCGGGCAGCGGCTCGCTCGCGGGACGCTTGACAGAGGTGAGCGTGTCCCCGACCCGGAGGAGCGAGACGTCCTTCAGTCCGGTGATGACGTAGCCGACCTCTCCGGCCGAGAGCGTCTGGACCGGCGTCATCGTTGGCGAGAAGAAGCCGAGCTCCTCGGCGTCGAAGCGCGTCCCGGTGGCCAGCGTCCGCAGGCCCTCGCGCGTCGAGAACGACCCGTCGATCATGCGGACGAAGGCAACGACGCCGCGGTACTGGTCGTAGGAGGAGTCGAAGACGAGCGCGCGCGCGGGCGCGGCGCTGTCGCCTGCGGGCGCCGGGACGCGCTCGACGATCGCGTCGAGCACCTCCCCCACTCCGACTCCCGTCTTCGCCGAGATGCGAAGGACGCGCGTGGGGTCGTCTCCGAGCAGGTCGGCGACCTCGACCGAGGTGCCGTCCGGGTCGGCCGCGGGGAGGTCGATCTTGTTCACGACGGGGACGATCTCGAGACCGTTCTCGATCGCGAGGTACGCGTTGGCGAGCGTCTGCGCCTCGATCCCCTGCGCGGCGTCGACGACGAGGAGCGCGCCCTCGCACGCCTGGAGGGAGCGGGACACCTCGTACGTGAAGTCGACGTGACCCGGTGTGTCGATGAGATTGAGCTCGTGCCCCTTCCACGAGACGCGCACGGCCTGCGCCTTGATCGTGATGCCGCGCTCGCGCTCGAGCTCCATCGAGTCGAGCAGCTGGGCACGCATGTCGCGCGCGGCGACCGCCTCGGTCACCTCGAGGATGCGGTCGGCGAGCGTCGACTTGCCGTGGTCGATGTGCGCGATGATCGAGAAGTTGCGGATACGCCCCTGGTCCATCCCGTTGGCGATGGTACTGGGGCCTGTCGTTCGCGGACACAGCCGGACGGGATGGGGCCTAACCGCACTCCCCGCCGAGGTGGGGTCGGTGTCCTGCGCCCTCGCGGTAGACGCTACCGCCCGAGTGGGTTATAGGGACGACTCTGCATTTGCTGGATAGCGCAACCCGACTAGCTGCTTTGGATGCCGTTTCGGGTCCTCACGGCTTGCTTGAGGAGTTGCAGCGCCTCGTCGGGACGTCCTTCTTCCTCGTGGATCTCTGCCATTGCGGTTAGGACGTCTGCGAGGTGGCGATCCGGTGCGACGAGTCGTTCGGAGGCAAGCTCGTACAGCTCGAGTGCTTTCGCTCGGTCGCCTCGCGTTCGGAAGAAGTCGGCAGCTCCAGCGTAGGCACGGGCCGCGCTGGTCGGCGAGGCGTCACCGAGCCGACTGACAGCGCCGAGCAGCAGGCCCGCAGCCTGCTCGGGTTCGCCGAGCGCGTCGAGGGCGCGGGCGCGCTCGATCGTGAGCATGCCCGCGTCGCCTGCGTTGCCGGCGATCGCGAGGGCTGGCTCGCCCTCTTCCACGAGCTCGAGCGCAGCTTCGGGGTTGCCACGTTCGTTTTCGATTTGCGCCAGCAGTACAAGAGCCCGCGCAGCTTCGACTGTGTGTTCGCTGGCACGGAGGACTTCGAGGGTCGTCCGCGCGTACTGGGCCGCGAGATCGGTTCTTCCCTGCGCGAGCTGCAGCCGCGACTGCGACCAGTACAGGCTGGCTTGAAACATCGGATCGACGATCTGCCGCGCCTGGTCGAGAACACTGCCTAGCACCTCGTGCGCGCGCGCGTAGTTGCTGCTGTCGATGTACGCGTTGGCGAGCAGCAGACTGAAGCGGACGACGTCGAACTGGTCGTGCCGCCCGCGCGCCTCCTCGAGGAACCGCCCGAAGATCTGGAATGCCTCTTCGAATCGGCCTTGCGCGGCGTAGATGCGACCGAGGGCGTTCCCGGCCACTGCCGCATCCCCAGCGGGAAGGTGGCCATCTGCGAGCGCGCTCTCGAGCAGGCCCCTGGCCACTTCGGCATTGCCGTGGCGCAGTGCCAGCTGTCCGAGTCCGACCCTGGCTCGGGCGACCACTGCCGGCGACTCAGCCTTCCCGCACACGTCCCCATAAAGCCTCTCCGCCCGCTCCTCGTCGCCCAGGCGCAGAGCAACCTCTGCCTCGAACAGTGGATCGTGTCCCGCGTCTTCTCCCGTGGCGAGGTAGTCGGCGCTGACTCCGAGGCGCTTCGCGAACTCGCGCAGGATCTGATACGAGGGAACCCGGGCGCCCGCTTCGATTCTCGAGATGTAGGCGGCGGTGCAGCCAGGGAAGGACAGATCTCGCTGCGTGAGGCCCGCTGCCCTGCGAGTCTCGCGTAACCGGGCCCCGAGGGCCGCGGGGTCATCGACATGGTTGAACGGTCGCCTCGCCACGTGCCAACACTACTTGCCGAATGACAACTGCAGCGCGTCCTGTGGCGACATCCAGCCGCCACAGGACGCGACTCACAGCGAAGTGCTAGATGCCCGGCCAGATGCTGCCCTCGGCCGCGACGAGCGCGAGCAGTAGCACGCCGAGCGAGATGGCCAGCAAGGTGATCCTCGCCTTCACGGGACTGTCCTTTCAGTCGATTGACAGAACAGCCCGGCCGGGGTAACTCAAGATTAGTTCAAGTGTCGGATAGACTTGTCTTTTGTCGCAAATTCCTCGAATCCGGGGAAGAGAGACTTCCGTATCGGGAGGGCGATGACATCTCGCACTCGCACTGTCGAAGCTTTGGCGCTTGCAGCTTGGGAGGCGTTGCCCGAGGCCAGTTCGCTCGTGTTCGACGCCGACCTTCGGTATGTAGTCGCTCGCGGCCCAGCCCTTGCGTTGCACGGATTCACCTCGGCGGGTCTGGAGGGCCAGCTAGCGGCGAGCTCACTGCCGCCGAAGCGGTGGAAGCTGTTCGAGCCGCTGTATCGCGGCGCGCTCCGTGGGGAGACGGGCTCGGTCGAGGTGTCCTCCGTCGCGGAGGGGCGCTGGTGTCGCGTCCAGGTGGGTCCGCTGCGCGGCGCTGATGGGGCCATCGTCGGAGGTGTGACGCTGGCAGTGGACACGACCGCGCTCAAGCAGTCGGAGCAGCACTACCGTGCGCTGCTCGAGTCTGCACCGGACGGAATGGTCCTGGTCGACGCCGACGGGATCATCCGGGTAGTCAATGCGGAGACCCTCAGGATGTTCGGATACCAGCGGAAGGACCTGGTCGGGGCCTCAGTCGAACTGCTGATGCCCGAGCGTTATCGCCGTCAGCACCTGGATCTGCGGACGGCGTTCACACGCGAGCCGGAGAATCGCCGGATGGGCGGCGAGCTGAATCTGAGCGCTCGTCGCAAGGACGGCAGCGAGTTCCCGGTCGATATCAGCCTCACTACGCTCGACACACTCGGGGGCACGTTCACTGCCGCCGTGATCCGCGACGTCGAAGCCGAGTCCAAGTTGGCCGAGTCGTTGAGGCTATTGGAAGCACTGCAATCGACCGCTCCTGTCGTCCTCGTATTCGTCGACCTCGAGTTTCGCCTCCAAAGGATCAACGACAGGATCGCAAGCCTCTCCGACTTCTCGCCGGAAGAACTGATCGGTCGACCGGCGGCGGAGGCGTTCCCGACGATCTGGCCCCAGCTCGAGCCGGCCTGCCGGGAGGTCATCGATAGTCGGACGGCGGTTGTCAATCGGGACATCCACGTCGAAACAGACGACGGTTCGGGGAACTTCCTGACGTTCGTGACGAGTTTCTACCCCGTGTTCGTTCGGGAGGAAATGGTCGGGATCGGAGCGGTCGCACTCGACGTGACAGGCGAGCGCAAAGCCGCCGAGTTCCGCGTGGCGGTGCTCGACAGCATGGACGAAGGGTTGTACTCGGAGGATGCCGCGGGCCTTCTCACAATGATGAATGCGGCGGCCTCGCGGATGCTCGGGTTCTCCGAGGCGGAGCTGCTCGGCAAGCCGGTGCACGAGACGATCCACTTCCAGCACGCGGACGGCTCGCCATACCCCTCGGAGGAGTGCAAGCTCAGTCTGGTGCGCTCCAAGGGCCGAACATTCGCGACGTCCTCCGACGCCTACACGCGCAAGGACGGCACAATCGTTCCCGTCGCCGTGACAGCGTCCCCGTTGCGTGGGGTCAGTGATCGCCACGGGGCCGTCGTCCTCTTCCGTGACACATCCCAGGAACACGCGGAGACGCTCCGCGCCCAGCGCGAGCTCGAGGCCTTGACGTGGGTGGGCCGAATCCGCGAGGCGCTCGACGAGGACCGCCTCGTGCTCTACTCCCAGCCGATCATGCCGCTCAAGGGCGGAACGCCCCGCGAGGAGCTGCTCTTGCGGATGACCGCACGCTCGGGGGAGCTCATCCCGCCCGGAAGCTTCCTGCCGGTCGCCGAGAAGTACGGACTGAGCCGAGAAATCGACCTCTGGGTGATCGAGCAGGCGATCCAATTGGTCGCCAGCCGGCAAGACGCCGTTCACGTCAACATGTCAGCCAGCTCGATCGGCAACCTCGACCTTCTCCCCCACATCGAGAAGCTGCTCCGCAAGTTCCAGCCTGATCCATCAAGGCTCGTCGTGGAGATCACGGAGACCGCCCTGATCGGCAACGTCGAAGCCGGCGAGGCCTTCGTCCACGGGCTCGCTGACCTCGGGATAGCCATCGCGCTCGACGACTTCGGCACCGGCTTCGGCAGCTTCACCTATCTCAAGCGGCTGCCGGTCCAGCTGCTGAAGATCGACATCGAGTTCGTCCGTGACCTCGCCACCAGCGAACAGAACCAGCACCTCATCCGCGCGATCGTGCTGCTCGCGAAGGGCTTCAAGCAGCTCACCGTCGCCGAAGGCGTCGAGGACGCCGACACGCTCCAACTCCTACGCGACTACGACGTCGACTTCGCTCAAGGCTTCCACATCGGACGCCCCGCACCGATAGGCCCGGCCCTCGAGCCCAGCCTGAGTTAGCCAGACGAGCGGTCTCCGCAGTCGGCTAGCGCCTCGTTCGCGGTACTGCCGATACCTCCTCAGGACATTCCCCGATCTTCGCGGCGCGTTCCCCGATCTTTGCGGCCCTCTGTGCGGCCGACGACAGACGTAGCAGGGCCAAGACGGCTCTCAGTCCGAGGGAACGGAGCGAGGCTTCATGCAGGGCACGGTTGAATCTGCACTCTCAAAGGCAGCGAGTTCTGGCGCGCCAACCAGGCGCGCGACGGACGAGTTCCCGTCCCTCGGGCTCCTCACACTGGTTTCTCGTTTGACCGGGAACATCCGGCTTCTTTCCGTCTCGGTCGTGATTGGGTCCTTTCTGGTCGTCCTCGGGCCGGCGGCGGCGGCGTCGCCACTCCCAGCGCTGGCTGGACATCAAACGCCGGGACGCCTCGCCGCCGCGGGCCTGCCGGGGTTGCAAGTCGTGTCTGCTGGTCCGTCTCGCGGGGGGTTGGTCGTTTCGCCGGAAGGAGTGATGGGAACTCCACCTGGAACGAGCGTCGTGCCGCATCGCGTGCTGGTTCGCTTTCGTGCGGGGACGAAGACGGCGACTCGGATCGCGGCTCGTGCCGATATAGAGACGACCGGCACTACCGCATACCACCTGGTGCCGCGGCTCGAACTGCTCCGGCTTCCACCCGGCCAATCGGTGGTCGGCGCGGTCGCCGCGCTCTCCCGCGATCCGGGCGTCGAGTACGCCGTTCCGGATCTTGAGGTCAGGGAAGCAGCGATACCGAACGACCCGTTGTCCTCGAGCCAGTGGGCTCTTCACGCGATCGGGGCTCCGGCAGCGTGGGATCAAACGACCGGGAGCGCCAACGTCACCGTCGCCGTGCTCGACTCGGGCGCTGATCTCAGCCATCCCGACCTCGCGGCGAACCTCGTTCCGGGCTGGAACTTCGTCAACAACACGAGCGATCCGTCAGACGACCTGGGCCATGGCACGCACGTTGCCGGGATCATCGGGGCGGTCGGTGGCAACGGTGTGGGCGTAGCCGGAATCAACTGGCACGTCAGCCTCATGCCCCTCAAGATCTGCGACGCCGGAGGATCCTGCTCCCTCGACGAAGAGGTTCAAGCGCTCCAGTACGCGGTCGATCACGGCGCGAAGATCGCGAACGCGAGCTTCGGTGGCAACTACGGCGGCTACCAGCCTGAAGAGGACGCGATCGCCGCTGCGGGTCGGGCGGGGCTCCTCTACGTCGCTGCGGCGGGCAATGAGAACTCCGACAACGATCTCATGCCCTTCTACCCTGCGAGCTACCCGCTCGACAACATCATCTCCGTCGCAGCAACGACCTCATCGCAAGGGCTCGCGTCCTTCTCCGACTACGGGTTCACGAGCGTCCAAACCGCGGCGCCGGGCCAGGACATCCTCAGCACGATGCTCACGAGTGGACCTCTGAGCAATCCCAGCGGCTACGGAGCGCTCAGCGGAACCTCGATGGCAGCGCCCGAGGTCACGGGCGCGGCTGCGCTGCTCTGGGCCGAGCACCCCGACTGGACGATGCAGCAGGTGCGGATGCGGCTGCTGACAACCGCGAGCCCGTTGGCAAGCCTCACCGGAAAGGTGGCAGATTGCGGACAGCTCAACGTCGCGGCGGCGACAGATCCCACGCTTTCCGACCAGGGGGTCGTCTGCGTCAGGCTGCGTGGAACCGGCGAAGGCTCGGTGCGTTCCGCTGCAATCGATTGCGGCGCGGCCTGTGTCGCGTCCGTTCCTGTCGGGACGACCGTGACGCTCTCGGCGGCGCCCGGCTCGGGGTCGACATTCACCGGCTGGGGCGGCACGTGCAGCGGCACCGACACGTGCACCGTTGACGCGACCGGGATCGGAGACGTGACCGCCACCTTTCACGCATCGGGAAGCCCTCCGGGCTGGCAGCAGAACCCGCTCTCCGCGCCTGCCGGACGCGACCCCTTCGTGTCCGGGTCCGAGCTCGAGCGGGGTCCCGGTGACTTCAGCTCCTTCTACAACGTCGCCGTCTCCGCCGATGGGAGCGAGCGCGCGGAGACGATCTTCAACCCTCCCTCCGGCTACT
>Ga0265338_10008649_pt1 | contig 12315 bp, 6 predicted proteins | sample 42126metaG_FD_193579 | JGI IMG/M metagenome (GOLD analysis project Ga0265338, IMG submission 193579) | Rhizosphere microbial communities from Carex aquatilis grown in University of Washington, Seatle, WA, United States - 4-21-26 metaG | ecosystem: Host-associated > Plants > Roots > Rhizosphere >... | reverse complement strand
CACGACTTGAAGCCGTTCACCAGAACCGCGCCCAGGATCGCGCCCGCCAATGTTCCCCGTCCGCCGACGGCAACCCAGATGACCGCCTCAATCGAATTGGCCGGCGCGAATTCGCTCGGATTGATGATACCGACCTGGGGAACGTAGAGGGCGCCGGCCACGCCTGCGAGGCACGCTGACACCACCCATACGAACAATTTGTATTCTTCCACGCGATAGCCGAGGAACCGCGTGCGGCTCTCCGCATCGCGAACCGCGATCAGCACCTTTCCGACCTTCGATGTCACGATCGCGCGGCAGACCGCATAACCGGCGGCCAGAGCAATGACGCTCGCGACGAAGAAGGCGTTGCGCGTGGGCGCGCTTTGAAGATCGATCCCGAATATGTCCTTGAAATCGGTCAAGCCGTTGTTGCCGCCAAATCCCATATCGTTGCGGAAAAAGGCGAGCATCATGGCAAACGTCATCGCCTGCGTGATGATGGAAAAATAAACCCCGGTCACGCGCGAACGGAAGGCGAATGTCCCGAACACGAAGGCCAGCAGCCCGGGCACGAGCACGACGATCAGCATCGCAAACCCGAAATGATCGAAGCCGTGCCAATACCAGGGCAGTTCCTTGTAATTGAGGAAGACCATGAAATCGGGCAGCACCGGATTGCCGTAGACGCCGCGCGGTCCGATCATGCGCATCAGATGCATACCCATCGCGTAGCCGCCGAGCGCGAAGAACGCGCCATGGCCGAGCGAAAGGATGCCGCAATAGCCCCAGACCAGATCGAGCGCGAGTGCCAGCAGCGCATAGCAGATGTATTTGCCGAGCAGCGTCACCATGAAGGTCGAGAGATGAAAGGGGGCGTCCGCCGGCAGCGCGAGATTGAGCAGCGGCACCGCCACGGCGAGCACACCCAGCACCGCGTAGACGATGAGCGACAAACGGCCGAAATTGCCTCCTGCGAGCCTGTTCATGCTTCTACCGCTCTTCCCTTCAAGGCAAACAGGCCGCGCGGCCGGCGCTGGATGAAGAGGATGATGAAGATCAGAACGACGATCTTGCCGACCACCGCGCCGGCGTAAGGTTCGAGCAGCTTGTTGGCCACGCCGAGCGTCATGGCGCCCACCAGCGTGCCCCATAGATTGCCGACGCCCCCGAACACCACGACCATGAAACTGTCGATGATGTAGGATTGTCCGAGATTGGGGCTGATATTGTCGATCTGCGACAGCGCCACACCGGCAATCCCCGCCACGCCCGAGCCGAGGCCGAAGGTCAAGGCATCCACCCAATTGGTCCGAACCCCCATGGCGGCCGCCATCTTCCGGTTCTGCGTGACGGCGCGCATCTGCATGCCGAAATAGGTGCGCTTCAGGAACATCGTCAGGAGCGAGAACACGACCAGCGCGAAAACAATGATGACGAGGCGCGAAAAGGTGATGGTGAGGTGTCCGACGTCGAAGGAGCCCGACATCCAGCTAGGCGCGCTGACGGGCTTGTTGGTCGGCCCGAAGATCGTGCGCACGCTTTGTTGGATGATGAGCGAGAGACCCCAGGTCGCGAGCAATGTCTCCAGCGGCCGGCCATAGAGGAAACGGATGATCCCGCGCTCGATCAGGATGCCCGCGGCGCCCGCCACCATGAACGCTGCCGGCACTGAGAGCGGAAGCGCCCAAGTCATCAGGCCGGGTGCTGCCGCGGCAAGCACCTGCTGCACCATGTATGTCGTATAGGCGCCGAGCATGATCATCTCGCCATGGGCCATGTTGATGACGCCCATGACGCCGAAGGTTATGGCAAGCCCGATTGCGGCGAGCAGCAAGACCGAGCCGAGCGAGAGTCCGTAATAGACATTCTGCAGGACGCCCCAATAAGCGAGCGAGGACTCGATGTCCTTCTCGGCGGCGGCGGCCGAATTGCGCAGGCGCTCCGAGTCTGCGGTTCTGAGCACAAGCAAGGCATTCAGGGCATCGCGGTCGCCGCGTGCGCGCAAGGTCTCGATCGCCGAGAGCTTGTCGGCTTCGGATGAATCGGGGGTCTGCAGAAGAATTGCGGCGCGCGCCTGTTCGAGGATGGTCCGAATGCCCGCCACTTGCTCCTTCTTCAAGGCTTCCTCGATCGCCGGAAGCGATTCGGGATCGTGACCCGTGAAAGCGTCGTTCGCGGATTTGCGCCTGATATCGGCGTCGGGCGACAGCAAGGAAAGCCGCGCCGAGAGCCCGCGCAAATCCCGGCGCAGGCGATTGTTGACTCCGATCTTGGTCAGCCGATCCTCGCTGAGACCGGCAACGGGCTTGCCGCTCAGGGCTTCGGCATAGGTCTTGGCGCTGTCGCCCGACTGGACGACGATTTTTCCGTCGGGGGCCGAAAACAATGTTCCGTCCGCGAGCGCGCCGATGATCGTTGCTGCACGGGGATTCCCGGATTCGGCCAGCGTGTTGACGATCTGCGCCTTGCGGTCGAAATCGGCTGCCGGCAGTTCGGCCAGGAGCGCGTCGAGCGTTTGCGGCAATGGGGGGGCTTGCGCGAAGCCGTTCGCGATGGGGAGGAGCAGCAGCGCCGCCAGGACCAGAAGAACAAATCTCATCCGACACACGGTGGGTATACTCACTCAAAATCGAAAGTTCAGGGCCGAATTTTCAGAAGAAGGGGGTGAGCGCGTCCGGTGCCCGCGCTCACCCTACCTGGGGGCTCAGTTTGGCAAGCCAACCCGCCCCCTGATCAATGCATGGCCTTCAGTCCAAGGCAGGTCTTCGTCTTGGTGTTGTAATTGCCGCATTTCAGCGTGACCCAATCGGCTTCCAGATCCTTCGAACCCGGCAGGAAGTCGGACCAGGCATCGCCCGGCACGAGGCCGGCCGTTTTGTAGACGACGTCGAACTGGCCGTCGGCTTGCACTTCGCCGATCAGAACCGGCTTGGTGATATGATGATTGGGAAGCATCTTGGCGACGCCGCCGGTGAGGTTCGGCGTCTCGATTCCGGGAAGGGCCGCAATCACGGCATTGGTGTCCGTCGTCTTCGCCTTTTCCACCGCTTTGACCCACATATTGAAGCCGATATAGGCGGCTTCCATCGGATCGTTGGTCACCCGCTTGGGATTTTTCGTGTAGGCGTGCCATTGGGTGATGAAGGCGGTGTTCGCAGGCGACTTGACGGATTCGAAGTAGTTCCAGGCCGCGAGATGGCCGACCAGCGGCTTGGTGTCGACGCCGGCCAATTCTTCCTCGCCCACCGAGAAGGCGACGACCGGAATGTCTTCGGCCTTGATGCCCTGATTGGCGAGTTCCTTGTAGAAGGGAACGTTCGCATCGCCGTTGATGGTGGAGACCACGGCGGTCTTCTTGCCCGCCGAGCCGAACTTCTTGATGTTGGCCACGATCGTCTGCCAATCGGACTGGCCGAAGGGCGTGTAGTTGATCATGATGTCGGCGTCCTTGACGCCTTTGGCCTTCAGATAGGCTTCCAGAATCTTGTTCGTGGTGCGGGGATAGACATAGTCGGTGCCCGCCAGCACCCAGCGCTGCACCTTCTCCTGGCTCATCAGATAATCGACCGCCGGAATGGCCTGCTGGTTCGGAGCCGCACCCGTGTAGAACACGTTGCGCGAGCTTTCCTCGCCTTCATATTGCACGGGATAGAACAGGATGCCGTTCAGCTCTTCGACCACCGGCAGCACCGATTTGCGCGATACCGATGTCCAGCAGCCGAACACCGCCGCCACTTTGTCGACCGCGATCAGCTCGCGCATCTTTTCCGCGAATAGCGGCCAGTCGGAGGCCGGATCGACCACGACCGGCTCCAGTTTCTTGCCGAGCAGGCCGCCTTTCTTGTTCTGCTCGTCGATCAGCATGAGCATGGCGTCCTTCAGCGTGGTTTCGCTGATGGCCATCGTGCCCGAAAGGGAATGGAGCACGCCCACCTTGATGGTGCCTTCGGCGGCATGGGCGGCCGACGCCGTCATCAACATGGCGCAGGCTGCGATTGTCATTTTCAGAAGCTTCATGAAAGTCTCTCCTTATTGAAGATTGGGACCACTCAGTACGCGACCTTCAGACCCACAGATGCGGTGAGGAAATTCTGCGAGGGATTACTGGGGATGGCCTTCTTGTCGGTGAGATAGGCAATCAGGTCGAAATTGACCGACCATTTGCCGAGGCTCGCCGGGACGAACCCGAGCCCATAACCCAACGATCCGCCGATATAGGAAAAGCCGTAGCCGCTCTTCGTGCCGCCCTGAAAATCGTCGGTGGTGAAGAAGGCCACGCCGGCCGGAACGCTGAGCGAGAGTCCCTCGGCCAGCGGGAAGCTCGGCCCCACGCTGAATACGATGGCCGATCCGAGATTCTGCCCGATGCCCCTGTTGCCCGAAGTCCGGTCGTGCCAAAGCACTTTCGGACCGAGCGAAAATCCCGGAGCGAGCCAGCCTGTGTCGTCGATCGCGACGCTTAGATCGACGCTCTCTTCGACGTCGCCCGCATAGCTCCAGGCGTTGAAGCCGAATCCGAACGTGGCCTTCCCCACGGTGTAGGAGAAGCCCGGATCGAAATCGACTTCCTGGATGTGCCCGCCTATTGCGCTCGCGGTGTTGGCGTTCAGATCGCTCCAGACGGTGAGTGTAAACGTCAGGGCATCGTTCGCCTTCACGGCAAGATCGCCCCACATGAATGTGGTCGAGTGGTCGCCGTATAAATTGCTTCCACCGCCCCAGACATCGACGCCATACGAAATGAAGTGGGAATTGTAGCTGACCCCGACATCGGCCGAGACATTCTCGGCGGCGTGGGCCGAACTCCCGAACGCGATAGCAGTCAGAGCGGCGCACGCCACCGCGCCGCCAAAGGTTGTTCTTTTGTGCATTTCTAACCCCTCGTTGTGCCAAACCGGGATTTGGCCCGGTAGCGAGGGAAACTTCTGGAAATGTTTGCAGTGCAACAATACGCGAATGGGCGTACGCGTCTACGCGATTTCACTCATAGAGCCGGGCGTAACCCTAAGTAAATAATTGATATATCTGAATAATTACGATTATGTGAATAAGCTATCCCCCGGGGCAACCAAGCGCATAGACGGCTCCGATTGTGCGATGCACAATATGAGCATCCGGTGAGTTGCATGACCATTGCACAGCAGAAAATCCTCCGCGAACGGCGCCAATATAATCAGTGGGTGGCGAACGAGACGCTCGAAGATTACGCGCTTCGCTTCACGGCGAACAAAGCGCGCAAATGGTCGACGCTCCGTGTCGCCAATACTGCGCTCGGTACGGTCGCGTTCCTGGTGCTCGAAGCGGTCGGCGCTGCTATCACGCTGAATTACGGTTTTACCAACGCGGTGGCGGCCATCTTCGTTGTCGGCGCGATCATCTTCGCGCTCGGCCTTCCGGTCAGCTATTACGCGGCCAAATACGGCGTGGACATCGATCTTCTCACCCGAGGTGCCGGCTTCGGCTATATCGGTTCGACGATCACTTCGCTCATCTACGCCTCCTTCACCTTCATCTTCTTCGCGCTGGAAGCGGCCATCATGGCGGTGGCGCTTCAGCTTTGCTTCGGTCTGCCGCTGGCGGCCGGGTATCTCTTGAGCGCGCTCGCCGTAATTCCGCTGGTGACCTATGGCTTCACCTTTCTCAGCCGGTTTCAGTTCTGGACCCAGATCGTCTGGGGCGTGCTGCAACTCATTCCCTTCATCTACATCGGCACGCATGGCTGGCTGGCGTTTCACCAATGGACGGGCTTCGCGGGCCGGCAAGGCCCGGCCGACGGCCATTTCGACCTGATCCTGTTCAGCAGCGCCGCCTCGGTTGTATTTGCGCTGGTGCCGCAAAACGCGGAGCAGGTGGATTTTCTGCGTTTCCTGCCGCGGCAGAGGGTGGGACGGCGATGGGGTTGGTGGGCGGCCCTGGTTTGCGCCGGGCCGGGCTGGATCGTTCCGGGCATCGCGAAGATGCTGCTGGGCTCGTTTCTTGCCGTCGTTCTGGTGAATGCGGGCGAGCCCTTTCAGCGCGCCGCCGAGCCGGCCCGCATGTATCTGTTCGCCTTCGGTCAGGCCGTCGGCACGCCCGAGATAGCGATCGCGCTGGTGGGCATTTTCGTGATCGTCTCGCAACTGAAGATCAATGTGACGAATGCCTATGCCGGTTCGCTCGCCTGGTCGAATTTCTTTTCGCGTCTGACGCACAGCCATCCCGGCCGCGTGGTTTGGCTGTTTTTCAATGTGACGCTGGCCTGGCTGCTCATGGAGCTGGGCATCTACGAGACGCTGGAGCGCACGCTCGGCCTTTATTCCAACATTCCCGTCGCATGGATGGGGGCCATTGCGGCGGATCTGACCATCAACAAATCGCTGGGATTGAGTCCGCGCCGCATCGAATTCAAGCGGGCCTATCTCTACGACATCAATCCGGTGGGCGTGGGCGGAATGCTGCTTGCCTCGGCAGCGGCAATCGCGACCTATGCGGGGGCGTTCGGCGAGGAATACCACGCGCTTGCGCCCTTCGTGGCGCTCGGCGTTTCGGTGATTTCCGTCCCCCTTATCGCGCTTGCGACGCGGGGGCGTTTCTACCTCGCCCGCCCGCGGACGGGGCTCGAAGAGGAGACCGGCGCGGACATCCGCTGTTGCATTTGCGAGCACAGTTTCGAGCCCGACGATATGGCGAATTGCCCGTTCTATGCCGGGCCCATCTGTTCGCTCTGCTGTTCGCTCGATGCGCGCTGCGACGATGTTTGCAAGGACGATTCAAAGGCGTCCGCCCAATGGCACAAATTCCTGGCCGCGCTGTTGCCCGCGCCGCTCGCGCGGCGTCTGGATTCGCGCCTGGCAAAATATGCGAGCCTGCTGCTCCTCTGCAGCGTCACGGCCGCGGCCCTGCTTGCGATGATCTATGTGCACATGACGACGGGCATCGACACGCCGCGCGCGCCGATCGCCGGCACGCTGCACAATGTGTTCTATCTGATGGTCATCATCGCGGCCATTGCGGTGTGGCCCTTGATCCTGGCCAAGGAAAGCAGCCGCGCCGCGCGCGAAGAGACCAAGCATCAGACCGCGATGCTGCTGCAGGAAATCGAGGCGCACCAGCGCACGGATCAGGCGCTGCAAAAGGCCAAGGAGCTGGCCGAAGCCCGCAGCCTCGCAAAAAGCAAATATGTGCGCGGCATCAGCCACGAACTGCGGACGCCCTTGAACGCGATGCTCGGCTACGCGCAATTGCTTGAAGCCAACGCCGCAATCCCCGGCCACCTCAAGCACAGCGTCCGAATCATCCGCCGCAGCGGCGATCATCTGTCCAGTCTGGTCGACGGGCTGCTCGATATTTCCATGATCGAAGCGGGCCGGCTGCAGATTTATCGCGACGAGGTCCCGCTCGCCGAATTTCTGGGGCAGATCGTCGACATGTTCTCTCTGCAGGCCCGCGACAACGGTCTCGAATTCACTTTCGAGGCGCCAAAGCATCTTCCCGCCACTGTCTACACCGACGAGAAACGCTTGCGGCAAATCCTCATCAATCTGCTCTCGAACGCCATCCGCTATACGCAGCGGGGAAGAATCGCGCTGCGGATCGCCTATTCGAATCAGGTGGCCCAATTCGACATCCAGGACACCGGCATCGGAATCCCGCCGCAGGAGCTTGAGCGCATCTTCCGGCCGTTCGAGCGGATCGAAAATCCCGACCATCCCGCCAAGGAAGGGATCGGGCTTGGTCTGACGATCACGAAGCTTCTCACCGAAGCCATGGGCGGCGACATCGCGGTGCGCAGCACGCCGGGCGAGGGCAGTTGCTTCAGCGTCAGGCTGATGCTGTCGCCGGTGCCCGCGACGATGCGCGTGCGCGAGGCGGAGCGCAAATCCATCGCCGGCTATGAGGGGCGCCGGCGCACGATACTGGTCGTCGACGACGATCCCCATCATGTCGGCTTCGTGCGGGACGCGCTTTCGGCGCTCGACTTCAACGTCGTTGCGGCGGACAGCGGGGCTGCGTGCATCGCGATGGTGTCAAGGGAAGCGCCCGACGCCGTTCTGCTCGACATTTCGATGCCGGGCATGGATGGCTGGGAGACGGCCAAGACGCTTCGCGAGCTGCGGCCGGTCCGATTTCCCATCGTGATGATTTCGGCGGATGCGAGACTCAAGGGCCAGCGCGAAGCCACGGCGTCTTTTCACGATGCCTATCTGATGAAACCGCTGCGTCTGGCCGCGCTGCTGGACATCCTGAAGCAGCTTCTCGACCTGCAATGGATTTACGACCCGCACGATTCGCCGGCGCTGAATGCGTTCAGTTTCGACGGGCTGTCGCGCGAGCAGATTCCCTCTGAGCCCTATCTTGCGCAATTGAGCCAATTGGGCGCGATCGGCCACATCCGCGGGATATTGGCCAAGCTCGACGAGATAGGCGCCGTCCAGCCGGCGGCCGCGCCGACGCTGGCCTATATGCGGCGCCTTGCCGAAGATTGCGACCTCGACGGTTACAAGAACACGATCGAGGCCCTGGTGGCTCATGGCGCCTGACTTCCAAGCAAGGCCGACAATTCTTGCGGTCGACGACGCGCCCGAGACGCTCAGCCTGCTCTCCGATGTGCTCGAAAACGCCGGCATGACGGTGCTGGTGGTGCGCAGCGGCACCAGCGCTCTTTCCCTGATCGCGCAGGTCAAGCCCGACCTCATTCTGATGGACGCCATCATGCCCCGGATGGACGGCTTCGAAACCTGCCGTCGCATCAGGAAGATCCGGGACTTCACGCACATCCCGATCGTCTTCATGACCGGACTCTCCGATACCGAACATGTGGTGAAGGGCTTCGAAAGCGGCGGCGTCGATTACGTCGCCAAGCCCATCGTTCCCGACGAACTGGTCGCCCGCATCCGTGTCCACCTTGCCAATTCCCGGCTTGCCCAAAGTGCGCGCGTTGCGCTCGACATTTCGGGTACGCCATTGGCCGCGGTGGACGCGCAAGGGCGCGTGCTCTGGATCACGCCGGAAGGATCGAAGCTTCTCGACAAGGCGGTAGAGGGCACGCGCGACGGGGAGCCCCTTTGGCGCGAATTGATTCCGCCGCTGCTTGCCCAGATCGTTGCCGAAAAGCGCGAAAAGTCCGTCATCCACGATACCCCGGGGGGCTCCCTCTTCGCGTCTTTCATCGGGGAAGCGGGACCGGATGAATTCCTGATTCGATTCAGCGACAGCAGCCTGTCCGGCGATGAAGGAATCCTGCGCAAGCGTTTCGACCTGACGGCAAGGGAAGCCGAAGTGCTGCTTTGGATCGCGCAAGGCAAATCCAATCGCGACATCGGTGCGATACTGGCCTGCAGTCCGCGCACCGTGAACAAACATCTGGAGCAGATCTATCAAAAGCTTCAGGTCGAGAATCGCACCGCGGCAGCCATGCTCGTGTTGCGAATCCTGACCCGGAAATGAGGATCCGAGGTTCGCTCAAACAAAACGGGCGCGACGACATGATCGTCCCGCCCGTTCGTAATCGATGGCATCGAACTGCGTGTCAGGTCTATTTCGCGGCCATCTGCTTCAGTTTCGCCAAATCCTCTTCGCTGCGGATGGTCATGACGCCCATCGCGTTCACGCGATAAACCGGCATCACCACTTTCAGATAACCGCTTCTCTCATCCAGCGAGATATGGCGGAGTTCGGTGCCGCGTACCGGCAGCTCGAAGGTCGTCCATTTGTTCGCACTGGGGTCGTATCTGTAGATCTGATCGTTGGTCCAGAGATCGCCCCAGACATTGTGCTTGCTGTCGACCTGGATGTGATAGGGCTGCATCGCCGGGCTCGGGAAGGGGATCACCTGGACCTTGTTGGTCTTGGTGTCGATACGGGCGAGGCTCGAACCATAGGAATCGCCGACCCACAGCACGTCGCCGTTCTTGTCCGTCCCCATGCGGCGCGGGCCTTGCGCCCACGGATACGGATTGCCGTTGGAGATGTCCGTGACCTTCCCATAGGCCGCGACTTCCTGCGGCGTGAGGAAATCGCGAATCTTCTTGTTCTCGGGAATCACGATCTCGGTGATTTTGCCCGTTGCGCCGTCGGCCTTGCCGATGGTGTCGAAGGCCATCTCCGCCCAATAGCCGTTGCCGTCGCGGTCGCCGGCCGCGCCATAGGTGCCGTTGATGCCCTGCGGCCGCCGGTATTGCGTGGTCTTGTATTCGGTGAATTCCAGCGTCTTCGGGTTGAAGCGCAAGGCCCCGGCCGGCGCCGACGTCCACACCATGCCCTTGCCGTCGACGTCGATGGTGACGGCTCCGCCCAACGGCATCATGCCGTCCGGGGTCGGGTAGATGTCGATCTTGCCGGTCCTGGGATTGATCTTGCCCAGGCTGTTCTTGGACACATTGGCGTTGAACCAGAGATTGCCTTCGCCGTCGCGCGTCAGCCCGTGCGCGTTGGCGGCGCGCCCGCTGCCGTCGCCCTTCGGGACCTTGTGGTAGACGACTTCGCCGGTCTTCGCGTTCACCATGCCGATGGTGACAATGTAATTGTCCTGGTTCGCGGTGAACCAGACATTGCCGTCGAAATCCATCACGTCGTCATGGATGACGATGCCGGACCGCGACGGTGTACCGAGCGCCCAATTGGTGCCGTCATTGTCGGCGTTGCTGGCCGGAAGCGCACGCGCGCCCACGCCTTCGTTCCTGGGCACGTCGTAGAGGGTCCAGACCGCGCGGGCGGCTTCGCCGGATGGACGCGGGCGTTGGGGAATCGTCATCACGCTATTGGGCCCGCGCACCTTGGAGAGCCAGGCGGCAAGCCGCTGTTGATTCATCTGGAGGATCTGATTCGCCGGCCGGTTGCCGTTCACCCGGTCGCCGCCGCCGCCGATCACCTTCATCAGATCGATGATGCGGCTCCAGCCTTGCTGGTCGAAACGGAACTGCAGCGGAAAGCTCGGCGTGTGACAGCCATTGCACTGATTGTGCAGGATTTGCTTCATGTGCACGTCTTCGGCGCTATCCTCGGGGATGGCGGTCATCACCAATTCGCCGGGAAGCTGACGCCAGCGGGTCTCCGGATCGCTGATCGTCTTCAGCGAGAGGTCCTGTTTCTTGTTGGCCGAGAGATCGACCTGCGTCTTGTTCTGTTCGAAGCCGAGCGCCTGGGCCCAGACATTGTATTTTCCGGCCGCCATCGGCGGGAAATAGTAATTGCCGGCCGCGTCGGTGTAGACGCTGGTGGTGATGGTCGATCCTTCGCGTTTGGCGGAGACCGTCACGCCGTCGAGCTTTTGCCCCGATGCCGCGCTGATGGCGCCGCTCAAAATCTGATCGGCGGCGTCCGCGGACGCCGTCATCGCAAGACCCGCGACCACCGCGGCCGCACTCGCCAACAGCACACTACGCGTATGTGTCATGGTGTCCTCCTGTTCGAACGTCGTTATCCACTCGAGGGGATGCTGCGCTTAGGCGCTAGAGACGAGCCGCAAGAACCCTACCACAGCGGGGCTCCCCTGCCGAGGGCGGCTCCGGGACTGGAACAGGCCTCGTCTTTTGATGTAAAGAGACAGGCTTGAAATCGCGAAACACACACAGATGATGTCCAGGAGGGAAGAATGAGGAAGGTCCTGTTCGCTGCCGGTTTGGCTCTGGTGCCGGCAATCGCCTACGCGGAAATCCCGGAATGGGCGGCGCCTGAGACAACGAAGTCCATCCCCGCCGATCAGCTGAAATTCATCACCGATGCCGATACGGCCGCCCGCAACAAGGTCTATCCGACGGTGCCGGACTCGGTTCCCGAAATCATCCGCAAGGGCAAGGTCAACAAGATCACCGGCCCCGGCGTCTGCATGGGCTGTCACACACCCTCCGGCATGGGCGGGCCGCAATCCGCTCCGCTCGCCGGGCTCCCTGCCGCCTATATCGTCCGCCAGCTCAACGACATGGTCAAAGGCGACCGCAAGACCTATCGCGACGACATGGCGATGTTTGCGATGATCCTTGCGCCCGATGAGATGCAGAACATCGCGAACTGGTATTCCTCGCAGCATTTCACGCCCTGGATCGAGGTGAAGGAAGCCGACACTGCGCCCAAGACCGTGGTGGGCGGACGCGACCTCGTCGGGTTTGCGCCCGGTGGCGGCGAGGAGCCGCTCGGCAAGCGCATTGTCGAAGTCGCGAAGAATGGCGCCGCACCCTATATGCCGCCGGGGCCTGCCTTCACCGCCTATGTGCCCAAGGGCAGTATCGCGATGGGCGAGCAACTCGTGACCACGGGCGGCGGCGGCAAGACGATCCAGTGCACCGGCTGCCACAATGCCAATCTGATGGGCAAGGGCGATACACCGGCCATCGTCGGGGGGGCGCCGACCCACAA
>Ga0265338_10008648_pt1 | contig 12315 bp, 9 predicted proteins | sample 42126metaG_FD_193579 | JGI IMG/M metagenome (GOLD analysis project Ga0265338, IMG submission 193579) | Rhizosphere microbial communities from Carex aquatilis grown in University of Washington, Seatle, WA, United States - 4-21-26 metaG | ecosystem: Host-associated > Plants > Roots > Rhizosphere >... | reverse complement strand
CTCTGCAGCCGGCGCGAGGATTGCTGCTCTACCTGGGCTGTGAGCCGGTCCAGCGGCCGCAGTCCGTAGTAAACCGCGATCCATATCAGCAGCAATGTCAGGTCCAGCTCGGCGAAGTCGACCAGCAACTTTCCGATCAACATCACCTGCTGCGTGTGCGCACGGCGCTCGAGGGTCTCCGCCACGATGATCCGTACCGGGCCTGCGGCGGTTCGCGTCACGACGCTGGCGGCGCGCCAAAGCTGACCTTGCAGCGGCGCGTTCCAGTAATTGGTACGCCCCGGTGCGCGCCCGGACACCGGTTCGCTATCGGGCAGTTGCGGCGTCCCGGAAATCAGCTCACGGGCAGGGCCCACGATGGCGTAGATCGCCCCGCTCTCGAGGGCGCCGCCGGCTCCGGCGGGCATGAATCGCAACTGTCCATCCTCGATACGGATATTGGCAGCGAACGCGGCCGCCGTATTGGCGAGCGCCTGGTCGTAGGCATTGCGCGTCGTCAGCACGGCCACGCGATAGTCGACCACGCCGCCGATGAGCATCAGTAGCGCCAGGGCGGGCAGCAGCAGCGAGAGCAGCCGGCGACGAATCGTCATCACTCGCGCAGCTCTCCGACTTCGTCCAGACGATAGCCCAGGCCGCGGATGGTGCGAATGACGGCAGCGGAGCCGAGCTTTGAGCGCAGGCGCGATACGTGCGTTTCCACCGCGTTGGGCGTGAGGTCCTGCTCCCAGCCGGCGAGCGCCTGCATCAGGCGGTCCTTGGTGACGATTCGCCCGAGATTGTGCGCGAGGCTTTCCAGCACCAGCCATTCGCGTCGCGTCAGCTCTACCACCGCTCCATTGACCTGCAGCTGGTGGCCGTTCAGATCGATCGTCAGCCCGCCCAGACGCACGAGGCCGCTGGGGGTCAGGCCCGCACGACGAATCAGCGCGCGGCATCGGGCGGCAAGTTCCGCCTGCTCGAAGGGTTTCATGAGGAAGTCGTCCGCGCCGAGTTCGAAGGCGCGGATCTTATCGGCCAGGGTATCGCGTGCCGTCAGCATGAGCACCGGCACCGCGGTGCCTTCGTTGCGGAGCGCGGCGAGCAGGCTCAATCCGTCTGCATCCGGCAGCCCGATATCGACCACCGCCAGATCGAAATGCTCGTTGCGCAGCGCGGTCCGGCCACTTTCGGCGCAGGCTGCGTGATCGACGGTGAATCCGGCAATCGAGAGGCCGCGGACGACCGCGTCCGCGACCAGCTCGTCGTCTTCGATCAGCAGGATGCGCATGCGTTGTGGGGCGCGCCCGCCGTGCCCTGCAGCCTTTCAGCCGCTCGACATCAAGGGCTGTCTGCGTGCCGCATCAGTTGGGATTAGCACAGGTGTTCGCAACGCCGTACGGGCTGACGACACCGGGAATTGTCGCGGTCGTGGTGGTCACGTAGCTCGCCAGCATCGGCAGCCAGAAGGACGCGCTGCTCGAACTTTCCGTTCCCTGTACGGTCGCCGTTGCCGTCAGTTTCACCTGTACCCAGAGCGCGTGATCCTCGGGATAGCTCAACGTCATTGCCGCCGAGCCGTTGATCGTAACGGTTGAGCTACCGGTGGTGATGCTGGTGGCCGCCGTGGTCACCGTGCCCGGCGATACCGCTGCGACATTGCCCGGATCCAGCTTGCCATTGCCGTTGATGTCTTCCGACGCGTCCGAGGCGTTCAGGATGCCGTTACCCAGGACATCCTCGTTGACACAGACCGCCGAAGTGGTTTGCGCCCAATTGGAGCCGGAAACGGCCCAGATGCCCTTGCCGTAGTAAAGCGGTTTGACATCCAGCGTGATGTTTACGCCATTGACGGCGTTGCCCGCGGCATCGACCGCCTGCACGGTGTAGGGCAGGATGAACTGGGTTTTGTCGGCATTCTCGTAGATGGACTCGCCCGTGCCCAGGGATAGGAACACGGTCTGGCCACCGACGGTGAGGGTCACGTTCGCGGGCGCGACGGCGGGAGAGGCTGGAATCGTCGCGGTGATGCTAACGCCGTTGGCCGCGCTGGCGGTATGGCTGGCGGTGTAGACCGTCGTCGCCAACCCCTGGACATCCGTGATCGCCGATCCCACCGATAACGACCCGCCGGTCACGTCGGTGAGTTGAAAATCGACCGTCTGATTCGCCACCAGGTTATTTTGGGCATCGCGCACGATGGCGCTGATGGTGCTCTGCCCCGCTGTGGGCACGGTTGCGGGACTGGCCTGCAGCGACATGTCTGTGGGCGTGCCGGCCACAAAGGTGACCTGCAATTGTGCGCTCAGCGTGCCCGAGCTGGCCGTGATGATGGCCGGACCGGCCGTAGCCGCGGCAATGTTAACCGTCGCCGTCCCGGTCGCGTCGGTCGTGATCGAAGCGGTCGTGGCAGTGGGACTGCCGTTGAACGTGCCGCGCGTGGTCGAGAAGGTGATGACCTTTCCGCTCTGCGGCACCCCGCCGGTGCTCCAGACCACCGTCACGGGCTGTGTGGCAGCCAGCGCAATCAGTGCATTGTCGGCCGGTGCGGTAAACGCGAAGCTCTGGTTGCTGACCACAACTGTGAGGGCCTTACTGACGCCCAGCGCACTCGCGGTCAGCGTATCGCTCCCGGCATTGACCCCGGCCATCGTGAATGTGGCCTCGCCTGCGGAATCAGTCGTCAGACTGGCCGAGCTGAGGGTATTGCCGGCGCTCGATGTGACGCTGACGGTCGCCCCCGCAAGGGGGGCCGAGGCAGGTGGCGGCCCGGTCAGCGTGACGGTGTATTTGCCGGCCGCACCACCCTGAATCAGGCCCGCCGGTCCATTCAAGGCGATCGACGTCCCTGTGACGGCGACGGCGATGGATGTCGACTTGGTCCCGGCAGTTGCCGTGACGGTGATCGTACGGTCGGTTTGATCGCCGCCGGTGTCTAATACAGCGGTCGCCTGGCCATTGCTATTGGTGGTGGCAGTAGTGACGACCAGGCCGCCGGAGCTCGTCTTGAACGATACCGGTACTCCCGAAAGGTACAGGTTGCTGGCATCGCGCACGTAAGCGGTGAGGGTCGCGCTCTTGGAGTTATCCGAAGGAATCTGCGGCAGGCTGGTCGCCATGCTGACGGACCCGACGGTGGCGGTGGTCGTGCCGCTGCTGCTGGATGTCGTTGTGGCAAAGGAGCTTGGATCGTTCCCACCGCAACCAGTCAACGCCAGCGCGGCTGACAGAATTCCAAGCAAGCAACCAAATTTACGCATCGTATTCACCTGAACTTTCAGTTTTCAGACTGCATCGCAGCCAGCCGCGACGCAAACGTATTAATTGAGGCCTACGCCCTCATGGATAATCTTCGGCGTGACGAAGACCAGCAGCTCATCCCTGTCATCGGTCTTGGTCGTGTTCTTGAAGAGATTACCCAGCACCGGGATGTCCCCGAACCAGGGTACCTTTGTCTCAGCATCGGTGTGATTGGTCGTGAGTATGCCGCCCAGCACCACGGTCTGGCCGTCGGTGAGCACTACCTGCGTGTTGATGGCGCGGGTATTGATCGAGGGCACGTTGACCCCGCCCGATGCCACGACCACCTGGCCAACCGTGTCATCGGACACGGTCAGATCCAGGATGATGCGGTTGTCCGGCGTGATCAGCGGCTTGACCCTGAGCTCCAGCACCGCATCCTTGAACGCGATGGTCGTCGCGCCGCTCGAAGCCGACTGCTGGTAGGGGATTTCGATACCCTGCTTGATGCTCGCCTCGCGTTGATTGGCCGTGATGACCTTGGGCGAGGCGATCACCGTGCCGCGATTTTCCTTCTGCGCTGCATCGAGTTCGAGGTCGACCAGGAAGTCCGATCCGAGAATGCCCAGCGCGATGCTGCCCGCCGGGCTGGCAACCGGCAGATTGACGTTGTATCGATTCGAGGCCGTCGAGCCGGTCGGCAGAGTCACGGGATACACCGTCCCGTTGGTAGAAAGATTGCTCACGGACGAGCTGACGCCCTGATCGACACCGGCGGCCGTGCCGGTAGTCTCGAACAGGCCGTTGCTGCCGTTGTGGCGAGTCGCCGTCAGGCCCATGACCGCGCCCAGATCCCGTTCGTAGTCGTTGGTGACCACCACAATGCGCGCTTCGATCAGTACCTGGCGAACCGGGATGTCGAGCGTAGCCACGAGGCGGCGCACGTCGGCGATACGATCGGCGGTATCCTGCAACAGCAATGTGTTCGTACGGTCATCGACCGAGACGTGGCCGCGCGCGGACAGCACTGCATTCTGGCCACCACTGCTCGCCCCAACGCCGCCCGAACCTTTCAACAGGGTGGCGATGTCCGAGGCCTTGGCGTAGTTGACCTGCAGGTATTCGGCACGCAGCGGCTCGAGTTCCTGCAGCTCCTTCTTGGTGGCAAGATCCGCCTTTTCGCGCGAGGCAAGTTCGACGGATGGAGCGACGATGATCACGTTGCCATCCTGGCGCTTATCCAGGCCCTTGGTGCGCAGCACGATATCCAGCGCCTGATCCCAGGGGACGTTCTGCAGCCGCAAGGTGACGCTGCCGCTGACGGTGTCGCTGACGACGATGTTCTGGCCGCTGGCATCGGCCAGCAGCTGCAGCACCGCGCGCGTTTCGATATCCTGGAAATTCAGCGTCAAACGCTCGCCCTTGTATTCCTTCTTCGCCTCGACCGCCTGGCTCTGGCCGGGCTTCTTGGCCGCGGAGACTTCCACGACATATTCATCGTCCGACTGGTAGGCCAGCGGCTCGACCTCGCCGCGCGCATCCAGCACGATCTGCGTGTCGCCGTTGAGTTTCGCGGCGTCGAAACCGCTGACAGGCGTGCCGAAATCCATCGTGTCATAGCGGCGCTGCAGATTCCTCGGCAGGTCCGTACCGCTGAAATCGATCATGACCTGCGAGCCCTGCTGCTTCAGGTTGATTGGCGTACGCGGATCGCTCAGGCGCACGATCAGCCGGCCGGCGCCGGTTTCGCTGCGACGGAAATCGATACTGCGAATCGCGCGCCCACCGGCAGGTGCCGCGGCCGCATGCGCCGCGGGGGTGTTCGTCTTGGCAGTCGCCGCGCCGCGGGTTTCGATCGCGGTTCCAATCATGACGACCACGTCATTGCCACTGACATGAGTCTGGTAGGGCATCGGCTGATCGAGATTGAGTACTACGCGCGTGCGGCCATTGGCTTCGGCCGCGATCACGGTGTCCACGCCGTTGCTGCCGACGTCGATGCGGCGCGAGGTCAGCGCCACGCCCGTATTGGGCAGGTCGAGCGATATGCGGGCGGGCTTATCGACGGTGAAGGCGAGCGGCTCGGGCGCCGGCCCGGACAGGTGCAGGGTTACCTGCAGCTGGTTGGCGTTGAGTTTCTGAACGTCGATCGACTGCAGCTGGTTGGGCGACGCCGCGGCGGCATCGGCGCTGGCATCGGCAGCGTGCGCGCTGATTCCTGCGAGCATGCCGGTGGCCCACAGCAGGGCGACCCAGCGGATACGTCCGCGCAGCATTTGGGGGATGAACCGTTTCATTCGATGTATCTCCGTGCCGATCATTCGTTCAGACCCAACGCAGCGGGCCGTTCGATGTAGCCGCCCAGTCCGTCCGGAATGATCTCTACCAGTGCGATTTTTGACGGCGAAATAGTGGTGATCTTGCCGTCGTTGGTACCTGCGTGCTCTCCGACCACCACACGGTGCACCCGGCCGTCCTTGGTTTGTACCAGGCCGTAGTTGTTGCCGTTGAGGTTGAGCGTGCCGACCATCTTCAGCGTGTCGAGAGAAAACTGTTCGAGGTAATCGCGATTGCGATGACTGTCCGGACGCACACCGCCGGGGCCCCCGGCGCCGCCGGGCACGAACGGTGAGCGTTTGTCCTGGTCGGCGTAGCTGAAAGCCTCATAGGGCTTGATCTCCGGCAGGGGCTCGACGCGGCCGCCGGGCTCCTTCTTGGTGGCATCGATGAAACGATCCAGATCCGAATCACGTCCACCGCAGCCGGCCAGCAGACCGCTCAGCAGCGCCGCCGCAGCCGCCCATTTAACGATCGACAGGTATCGCGTGCGCATCACTTCAGCTTCCATGACGTTTCGCTTCGTCGGCCTTGCGCCGGTCCGCTTCCGCCGCAGCGAGCTCGTCGTCATCCAGATAGCGATAGGTCTTCGCGGTGACATCGAGTTGCAGCTGATCGAAGCCCCCACTCTTTTCCAGTGGAGTGATCGTGATGTCGTGCAACGTGACGATTCTAGGCAGCGCTGCGATGCCGCTCACGAAAGCCCCGAAGTCGTGATAGCTGCCGGTCAGCGTGATCTTGATGGGCAGCTCGGCGTAGAAGTCCTTCTTGGCTTCGGTGCCGGGCTGAAACAGTTTTTCCTGCAGCGCCGAGGCCAAGCCGGTCTGGGAAATGTCCACCAGCAGGTTCGGTACTTCGGTCTTGCTCGGGAGCTGCCGCAGCAGGGCCCCGAAGGATTTCTCGATGTCAGCGAGCTGCTGTTTGTAGAGCGCCAGGTTGACTGCCTTGGCATGCTTGGTGTGGAACTCGTTGCGCAGCGCCTGTTCCTGGTCTTCACGCTTTTGCAGTTCGGGCATTCGATCCTGCCAGACAAAGAAGTAGATCAGCGCCAGTGCCACGATCAGGAAACAGACCGCCGCAGCCAGGGCCCTTACCGCAAATGGCCAGCGGCCCGGATCGCGTGGATCGATGCCGCGCAGTTCCTGGATCAGATTCATTTGTTGGTCCCTGAAGTGGCGCGGATGGGCCGCTTGGGGGCGTTGCTTTCATCGTCGGTGGCGACGCTCACCTGTGTCGCATCGAGCACGAAATGGCTGCCGCCGGTGTTGTCCTTCGCCGTCTCGACTACTTCGAGCTCCGGATTGCGCAGCCACTGTGACGCGGAGATATTGCGCATCAGCGTCGACACGCGCGTGGAAGACTGTGCCACGCCTTCGAATTTGAGCCTGGTGCCGGTTTCCTTGATCGAGGTCAGGTAGGTGCCATCAGGCATCGCCTTGACCAGTTCATCGAACAGGTGGACGACTTCCGGCCGCGACCGCTGCAGCCTCTCGATGATCTGCATGCGCGCGATGAAGCGCTGCTTCTGCGCTTCCAGGTCGTTGATCTCCTCGATCTGCTTATCGAGGAACTTGATTTCGCCCTTCAGCCGCTCGTTGCGCTGGTCCTGGGCGTCGATCATGGCGCCGAGCATCAGATACGCCGCAAAAGCCACCACCGCGGCGGCGCCGGCTGCGACACCGAGCGCGACGAAGAATGCGAGTTTGCGTTCGCGGCGCTGTTGCTCGCGCCAGGGGAGCAGGTTTATACGAGGCATTAGTCAAAGCTCCGCAGGGCGAGGCCACAGGCCGTCAGGAGTGCCGTGGCATCGCGCTGCACCGCCTGGGCACGGGCACGCGAGGAAAGTTTCATCTGCCCGAGCGGGTCGCCGCGCTCGGCATTGATGCCGACGCGGCTTTGCACCACGTCGGCCACCCCCGGAATGTTGGCGCAGCCGCCGCAGATCAGAATCTTGTCGGGTTGCTCGCGCCCGGAACCGGAGGCCAGATAGAACTGCATCGAGCGGCTGACCTGCTGGGTCATATCGTCGATGAAGGGATCGAGCACCTCGGCCTGGTAGTTGCCGGGCAGTCCGCCTTCCTTCTTGGCGCGTCCGGCTTCTTCCATCGAAAGTCCGTAGGTGCGCATGATTTCTTCGGTGAGCTGCTGGCCGCCGAAGGCGAAGTCGCGCGTATAGACGACCTTCAGGTTCCGCAGCACGCTGAAAGTGGTGCTGCTGGCACCGAAGTCCACCACCGCGACGCTGTGATCGATGCCGCCGTCGGGCATCTGGTGCGTCATGAGACGGCAGGCGTTCTCCAGCGCGAAGGCTTCGACATCCACGATGCGGGTGGTGAGGCCCGCGGCGACGACCGCGGAGCGGCGCTGCGCCACGTTATCGGTGCGCGAGGCCACGAGCAGCACGTCGATCGATTCCGCGTCCTTCTCGGAAGGACCGATCACTTCGTAGTCGTAGCTGACCTCGTCCATCGGAAACGGGATGTACTGGTCGGCCTGCATCTCGACCTGGGCTTCGAGCTCAGAGTCGCGCAGTCCGCGCGGCATCTGGATGACCTTGGTAATGGCGGCGTCACCGCTGATCGCGATCGCTGCCTCATGGCTTTTGGCGCCGGATCGCTTGACTGCCCGCCGAATGGCCTCGCCGACCGCTTCCGGATCGACCAGGGTTTTCTCGTTCATGGAGTTGGGCGGGGTCGGCTCGGCGGCGTAGGACTCCACCCGATATTCCCCCCCCACCATCGCCAATTCGATCAGCTTGATCGACGACGTGGTTATATCCAGGCCGAGCAGCTGCCGGTACTTACGCGAAAATAGCAACACTTTTTCCCTGACCTTTCAGTAGGCTGCGCGATTTTCTAAGAGACCCAATCGAACTTTGCCCGCAATATATAACAGGCATAAGTTAAATACGACCCAGGTCTGCTCGACCACCTTCCTGGTCCACACTCACCTTAAACTGCGAACGGAATCAGCGGCCGTGAAGTACATCTAAGTTCTTAGGAAGTTAGTTTGGGCGTCGTCGGGGTGCAGAAAGCCGCGACGCAGTGCCCCCTGTCTAAATAAGGTGCACTGATATGCTGCCCGAGCCGCTCCGGGCCCAGGCACCGCCCCGGTAACCCGTACCGTCGCTCATATAACGACGGGTACGCTGCGAGATCAACGAGAATAGCGCAAATTTAGAGTGAATTCGGTGAAGATCAGCACAGTTCGATTGGCCGGCGGCGCCCTTTGGGTGGGCTTGACCCTCGCGTTTCTGGCCTTCTACGCGCTAATCGGCAGCTATCTATATGTGTTGCCGTCGCTGCCGCCCATCGATGCCATGGGCAGCCTGAGCCTGCCCGTACCCATGCGGGTGTACACCCGCAGCGGGCAGCTGATTGCCCAGATTGGCGAAAAGCGGCGTGAGCTGGTCGCCTACGATGACATCCCGCTGGTCGTGCGCCAGGCATTCATTGCCGCCGAGGACCAGCGCTTCTATACGCATCATGGGTTCGATTACAGCGGCGTACTGCGCGCCATTTGGGTGGACCTGACCTCGCACGGGTACGCGCAGGGCGCCAGCACGATCACGATGCAGGCGGCGCGGAACATGTTTCTGACGCTCGACAAGCGAATCGTGCGCAAGCTGCAGGAGATCTTCCTGACGTACCGCATGGAGCACGAATTCACCAAGGAACAGATCCTCCAGACCTATTTGAATGTGATCTTCCTCGGGCAGCGCTCCTACGGCGTCGCCGCTGCGGCAGAAACTTACTTCGGCAAGCGGCTCGACCAGGTTTCGCTGGCCGAGGCCGCAACGCTCGCCGGCCTGCCGCAGGCGCCCTCGACCTACAACCCGGTCACCAATCCCAAAGGGGCGCAGGGGCGACGCCGATATGTGCTCGGGCAGATGCTCAAGCTCAAGTACATCGATGCGGCCACGGCGCAGTCCGCGGGACAGGAGCCGGTTGCCGCGCACGATTTCGGCATCATCCCGGACGTCGAGGCGCCCTACGTGGCCGAGATGGCCCGCGCCGAAGTCGTCAGTCGCTATGGCGAAGATGCGGTCAATTCGGGCTACAAGGTCTACACCACCATCGACGGCCGGCTGCAGACTGCAGCGGATCGCGCGGTGCGCATCGGGCTGATTCAATACGATCGCCGGCACGGCTATCGCGGTCCGCTCAAGCAGGTGAACCTGGAGCAGCGCTCGAGCGCCGCGCAATTCGATGCTCTGCTGGCCGGGGTGCCGGGGATCGGCGATCTGTGGCCCGCGGTGGTGGTATCGGTCGCGCCGCAAAACGCGCGCGTCTACATTCGCGGCCTCGGCTTCGCGCAGATCGAGTGGGATGGGCTCTCGTGGGCCAAGCGGCGCGTCTCGGACACGCGCACCGGCGCGCCGCCGAAGCGCGCCGAGGAGGTCGTGCAGCGCGGCGATGTGGTCTATGTGGTCACGAACGGGGAGGGCGCGGCGCAGCTCGCGCAGTTGCCCGAGGCGCAGAGTGCGCTGGTGGCGCTCGATCCAAACGACGGCGCCATGGTCTCGCTGGTCGGCGGTTTCGACTATTTCAACAACAAGTTCAACCGCGCAATCCAGGCGCGGCGCCAGCCGGGGTCCGGATTCAAGCCGTTCCTGTACTCCGCGGCGCTCGAGAATGGCTTCACGCCCTCGAGCATCGTCATGGACGCGCCGATCGTGTACGACGACAGCGGCCAGGAAAGGACCTGGCGACCCGAGAACAATGAAAAAGGCTTCGAGGGTCCGATGCGCCTGCGCGAAGCACTGGTGCATTCTCGCAATCTGGTGACGATTCGCGTCGTGCGCCAGCTGGGAGTGGATGCCGCCATCGACTACGCCTCGAAATTCGGCTTCGACCCGCAGGAGATGCCGAGAGACATGACTATCGCCCTTGGCAGCCTGCCTGCCACCCCGCTGCAGATGGTGAGCGGCTATGCGATCTTCGCCAACGGCGGTTACCGGATCGATCCCTACTTCATCGAGCGCATCGACAATGCCGTCGGCCAGACCGTTTATCGCGCCAATCCCAAGATCGTGTGCGAGCCGTGTGATGCGGATGCCGCCGGCGGCGCGGCAGCGACGGCCGCCGCCGCGGATGGCACACCGGTGGCGACCACGGCAACTCAACCGCCAGCGGCGCCTGCCGCAACATCCGTCGCAACATCCGCGGCCGCATCCGCGGCCGCATCCGCAGCGGATTCGGGCGGCCCCATGGGCGATCCGAATCGCCGGCCCGCCAGCCTGGCCGCGCCGCTGATCGCGCCCGCGCAGGTGGCGCCACGCGTAATTTCGCCGCAGAACGTCTGGATCATGGATGACATGATGGCTGACGTCATTAAACGAGGCACCGGCATCCGTGCCGGTCTTGCGCTCCACCGCGGCGACATTTCCGGCAAGACGGGCACCACGAATGAGGCCCGCGATACCTGGTTCAATGGCTTCAACCGCAATATCGTGGCGACGGTCTGGGTCGGCTACGATCAAGAGCGGCCCCTGGGCGAAGGCGAGGAAGGCAGTCGTACCGCGGTACCGATCTGGGTGAATTTCATGCGCGAGGCGCTTCGCGCCCAAGCGGATCGCATGCGTCCCATGCCCGCAGGCCTCGTAACCGCGCGCATCTCGGCGAAGACGGGCGCACTCGCGGCCGCCAACGACAGCGATGCGATCTACGAGACCTTCATGGAAGATCGCATGCCGACGGCGGGCAACGCGGTCAACACGCTCCAGGGCGCAAGCCCCCAGAATCCGGGTGCGAGCAGCGAGCCGCTGTTCTGACGGCTGTGGTCTAATGTCTGCCTGACTTCGGTCGGGATAAAGGAGTGGACGATGTACCGCCGCGCTTCACCCCGAAAAGACAATCTGCGCCGCGCGCTCGCTCAGGAGGCGGCGCGCATCATGGCACAGCACGGCATCCATGATTTCCTGACCGCCAAGCGAAAGGCGGCCGAGCGTCTGGGCGTGACCGAAGCCAGCGCCCTGCCGCGCAACACCGAGATAGAGGAGGCGCTGGCGGAATATCAGCGGCTATTCGACCCGGACGGCCACGAGGTCACCCTCGAGGCCCAGCGCCGGACCGCTCTGCGGGCAATGAACTGTCTGTCGCAATTCGAGCCGCGCCTGGTCGGGCCCGTCCTGAGCGGGACCGCCACCGAGTACGCCGACATCCAGCTGCACCTGTTCGCGGATACGCCCGAGTACGTGGCGCTGAAGCTCATTGATCGCGGCATCGCGCACGAAATCACCGAGCGGCGTGTGCGCCTGGATGCCGAACGCACCAAGGCCTACCCCGGGCTGCGGTTCGCGATCGATGACCGCAAGATCGAGGCCACGGTATTTCCACTGGATGGGATTCGGCAGGCACCCGTGAGCCCGGTCGATGGCCGGCCGATGCGGCGAGCCGACGCGGCCGAGATTCAGGATCTGCTGCGCAGCGCGACCGGCACGTAATCGCGTCGCTTCGGCCCGGTATAGAGCTGGCGAGGCCGGCTGATGCGCATGCCCGGATCGGAGATCATCTCGAGCCAGTGCGCCACCCAGCCTACGGTGCGGGCAATGGCAAACATGACCGTAAACATCGATCGCGGAATGCCGAGCGCGCTGTAGATAATCCCCGAATAGAAATCCACATTCGGGTAGAGCTTGCGGGAGACGAAGTATTCATCCTGCAGCGCGATCTCTTCCAGGCGCAGCGCCAGCTCGAACAGTGGATTGTCGGTGCGGCCGAGCTTCGACAGCACCGTGTGGCACATCTCGCGGATGAT
>Ga0265338_10008646_pt1 | contig 12316 bp, 6 predicted proteins | sample 42126metaG_FD_193579 | JGI IMG/M metagenome (GOLD analysis project Ga0265338, IMG submission 193579) | Rhizosphere microbial communities from Carex aquatilis grown in University of Washington, Seatle, WA, United States - 4-21-26 metaG | ecosystem: Host-associated > Plants > Roots > Rhizosphere >... | reverse complement strand
ATGTCACGAGCGCGTCCCAGATGATGACCGTGATCGCGGCGAGCAACTGCTCCTCGAAGAGCTTTGGATGGCCGTATAGCCAGCCCGTCGCAGCGAACGCACTGCCGCTCGTCGTCAGCGGGTATACGACGACACTCGGGTCAGCGAAGATTCCGACCAGCAAACCGCCGCAGAGACCGGCGATGCCGTGCGTGTACAAGACACCCATGGCGTCGTCGACTCGCTTGATGAGGATCGGCTGGAGGTAGGTCCACGCGAACCACACGATCACTGAGGCGATGATGCCTTCGAGTAGTGCACCAAAACCGTTGACGAAACCGGCTCCCGGGGTGATGGCCACCAAGCCCACGATCATGCCGTTGACGGCGCCCAGGAACGTCGGCTTCTTCGACTTGCTCAGGAACATGTCGCACAGCACCCAGGTCAACAGCGCCGCGACAGTAGCGAGGTTCGTGTTCATCACGGCAGTTGCGGCGTCAGCGCTGGCGAAGTACGGGTCGCCACCGTTGAAGCCGTTCCAGCCGAGCCAGATGATGCCGGCACCGATGGAGACCAACGGCAGGCTATGTGGCAAGAATCTCGTGCGGTCTCGCGCGAGGCGCGGGCCGATCACCCAGGCAGCCACGAAGCCGCTGGTGCCGGCGGCCAAGTGGATGACGTAACCACCTGAGTAGTCGACGGCTCCCTCGTGCGCCCAGTAGCCGCCACCCCAGATCAGCATCGCGTTGATCGCGTAGACGAACGTCGTCCAGAGCGGGACGAAGATGATCCACACCTTGATCTTGATGCGGCCGATGACGCTACCGAGGAACAGCAGCGGCGTGATCGCAGCGAAAACAAACTGGAAGTAGAAGAGCGCCGCGGTCGCTTGGCTCAGTGGCAGCGAGGTGCCGCCGTTGGCCGTCAAGCTTGCTTGGCTGATTTGCGACGTACCGCGCAGCGATGTTTCTGGATGCCCGACGAAGTTGTAGAAGAAGTTCTTGAAGAAGTTGCTGCCGTAGGTGTAGCTCCACGTGTTCGCGGTGCCACCGCCGACGGGTGCGCCGAAGCCCATCTTGTACGCCCACAGCACCCAGACGATGAGGACGGCGGAGAAGCCGCTGAAGGCCATGAACATCGTGTTCACGACCCACTTCTTGGGCACCAGGCCGCCGTAGAGCAGAGCCAGACCAGGAACGCTCATGAGACCAACGAAAGTGGCGGCGGTGAGCTGCCACGAGTTGCTTCCGGTGTCTAGCCACGACGGCTGACACGCGGCCGGTGCGGCGGTAGCAGTGCACGTGTTCGCTGCTTGGTGCACTGCCGTCGCGAGCTCGATTAACAACGGGCCCTCCTTGTTCACGGGTCGGGCGAGATGGCCGTGCGGCCGCGCACCGAATCGGGCAGACCATAAGCTCGCCGTGTTTCGCCGATTCGACGTGTTTATTGCAGGTGTGTTAACTAGCCCCGCGCTGAATTCGCCGCCGCCGGATGTGCAGTGTTGCCCGTATTGGTGTGGATGGCCGTTCATCACGACGTCTGCACCACTGCGATACGCGCCGTTTACAACGAGCTTGACGACCCCAACCGCTCGAGGTGGTCGGTAGGCTTGTGCGGTCGCAGCAGGGGCGGTAGCTCAGCCGGTCAGAGCAGCGGACTCATAATCCGTCGGTCCTGGGTTCGAGCCCCAGCCGCCCCACTGCCTTTGACCTGCGTGGATGCTCTGGCCGCGATCCGCTCGGTCGCCCGATTCGTCCCAAGGCGGGCACGAGGCGGGCACACGGGCGCCGAACCGGCCGCAGCGGGCACCGCGCGCGGCACGATCGCGGCCACGCTTTCGGCCGCCGCCAACCCCACTTCGTCGGTGACTGACGTGTAGCGGTCGGCGGTGAACGCGAGCGTCGCGTGCCCGAGTTGTTCGCTGATGGCCTTCATGCTGACGCCGGCGGACAGGCCGATGGTGGCGGCGCCGTGCCGAAGGTCGTGCAGCCGGACCGGCGGCAATCCCGACCGCGCCACGAGACGCTCGAAGCGCTGGCTAACGCCGTCAGGGTTCAGTGGCAGCCCTTCGACGGTGGCGAATACCAGATCGTTGCACGCCCGCAGCACCCGATGCACTTGCGCCGCACGATGGTCGCGTAGCGCGTCGACCGTGCCACGGTCGAGGTGCACCAGTCGAGCGCCGTGCTTGGTTTTCGGTGAAGTCCAGGTGACCTTGTGGTTGATGGTGGTGATCGCCCGGCGGATCGTGATTGTGCTGCGCTCGAAGTCGACATCGGGCCATGTCAGACCGAGTGCTTCGCCTCGCCGCAGACCGCGCAGCGTGATGAGTCGCCAGCACACCGCGAGGTCGTCGTTTGCGACGAAGTCGAGGAACGCGCCGGCCAGTTCGGGTGTCCAAACGGCGACCTTGTGCCGCTTGCCGGTGCGCTTCCACTCGCGAATCGCGGCCTCCGTCCACACGACGGGCTTCGGCGCGCTGACGTCGCCGAACTCGATAAACCTCGCGACGTTTCGCGCCAACATCTGTTGCCTGACCGCCCGCGCCAACGCGACGCTGATCACTGCATGCGTGCGCCGGATCGTCGCTTCAGTGGGCCGCCGACGAGTGCGCGCGGGATCGTGCCTGGCTGCGGTGATCCGGCGCAACATCTCCGACGGCTTGGCGGGCAGCTCCGGTCCGATCTGCCGCATCGCCGTGTACAACTGCTCGAGGTCGGTGCTGCGCAGATCGCCGAGCCGGATGTGCCCGATGCCCGGCTTTACGTAGATGTCGAGGTGCCGCTCGTAGCTCGCTACGGTGCTCGGCCTGATCGCCGTCCTTCCGGACAACCAGCCCGTGAGGTAGTCGGCCACGGTGATCTGCCGGTCCGCGATTGGCACGCCTTGGTGGGTTCCGGTCAACGCCTCCGCGAGGGCGACCTCGGCGTCGGCCTGGGTCGCGAACCGTTCGGGCAGCGTGACCTGCCGGCGCTTCCCGTCGCTACCTCGAGGCGCGTCGAATCTCGCCACCCAACTGCCGTGGCCCTTCGTCCTCCGGCGAGGGCATCGCCTGTCCGGCTCGCCGGCCTTCGGTGCACTGACCACATATTGGCGACCGGTTGCCGGATCGCGGCAGTCGCACCGCTTGAACGTCGAGCCTTTCATCGGTCACTCCATGTCTGCAGTAGCCGGATGCCATTCGTTGCTCGTCGCACCTTTTCACGTGCCTGCGTCATCTGGGGTTCCCCTTCGAACGGTGCGGGTACTGCGGTCAGCTTCGCGGCGGGTCGAAGTGGTGTCACCGGGCGCTCCGGTGACCTGGCGCATGCCGGGGCTACCAGCCTCATACGCCGATGCCGCGGCCGGTTCCGCGTTCGGCGCGCCGGTGCTGGTCGAGGATTAGTTGGGTGGCGAGTCGGCGACTGCGGGCCGCTTCCTCCTCCGCGGCCGTCTGGATCGCTGGCGCGGATGGCACTGGCAGTGCGGGTCGGATGGCGGCGTTGGCGCGGTCGAGGAGGGTGTGGGCGGCGTCGTTGCTGGCGCTGCGGGCGAGGGCCGCTTGGAGCATCTGCCGTGCGCCGGTGTCGCTTGCGGGCGGGTGCGCGTGGTCGTCGTCGAGCGCGGGTGCGAGGTAGGCGTGGTTCTCGTCTCGTCCGCGGGTGAGTCCGACGTAGAGGTGTTCGCGGTCGATGCCGGGTCGGGCGAGCAGGATCGCGATGCCGGTGGTGGCGCCTTGCGCACCGTCGATGGTGGTGGCCCAGCCGTGCTCGACATGCTGCGCGACGTAGCTGGTGGGCAACAAGGTTCGGCCCTTTCCGCCGAGGTCGTCGACGAGCAGTCCGCCGCCGTCGGTGGTGGCAAGGACTGTGTAGCGATCGCCGTTGCGCACGTGAGTCTCGCCCAATGTGATGCTGCGGTTGTTGCGTCGGGTGCGGATGACGTCCCCTGTCTGGAACACGGTGTCGCCGACGACGAGCTGCGGGCCGTGGGATTGGCCGGCAGCTTGGGCCGCGGTTTTGGCGAGGGCGTTCAACTGGTCGACGTCGTCGCGGGTGCGGGCGAGCATCATCACCTCGCTGCCGTCGGCGCGTGCCTTCTGCCAGTGGGCGAACACGGCGGTTGCGGCTTGGTCGGGGTCGGGCACGGTGTGCAGCCGGCCCGCATCTTCGTAGACGTCGATGACAGAGGCGTCGCCGTCGCGCAGTCGCAGGGATGCCTGGGCTTCCCACTCATTGTGGAAGCGGTGCACGTCGGTGAGTTCGATGCCGTGCCCGCGGGCGACCAGTGCGGGTAGGAGTCCGCCGGCCGCGTTGATGGTGCCGATCTGGGCAGGGTCGCCGACCAGGACGACTTTGGCTCGGGCTTGCCGGGCGATCCGGGTCAGGGTGTGCAGGTCGAAGGTGGATGCCATCGACGCCTCATCGACGACCAGTACCGTCCGAGCGGTCGGTGTCCACGCGGCCTGCTCCGCTGGGGGCACCTGCGAGAGTCGGGCTTGTTGGTGTAGCCATTTGGCCAACGTTTCTGCGGTGCCGCCGGTGGCCTTCGCGAGTTCGGCGGCGGCGCGCGCGGACGGCGCTAACCCGACGACGGTGAACCCTGCGTTCTGCCAGATGCGTGCGGCGGCGCCGAGGGTGGTGGTCTTGCCGGCACCAGCCGGTGCGGTGAGCACGATCACGAAATCACCGCCGGTGGTCAGCTTGGTGACGGCGGCCTGCTGATCTGGGCCGAGGCCGGCTATCAGCTCGGGGTCGACCGCGGGGACTTGGGCGACGCGCTTTCCGTGGCCGGCGGCAGCGACCCGCAAAACCTGGGCTTCGGCTTGCAGCACTTCGCGGCTGGTGTAACGACGGTCGGACGCACGAGGGGTGACACCGACCGTGGGTGCACCCAAACGCAGCGTCGTCCAATGGCCGACGCTGCTGTTGGTGAGTTCTTCGACGCGCATTCGCACCTGCTCCGCCGTTTCCGCGACGACAGGCAGGGAGGCGGCGATCTGGATGGTGAGGTCGGCGCGGGAGAACACCCCGCGTCGTCGCCCGGCTGCGAGCACCGCTAGCTCGGCATGCGAAGGGGTGACGGCAGGGGTGACAGCGACTGTGAAGGTTTTTGTCACGGGGGTGCCGTCGGCTGCGAAGGGTTGTGTCACGGGGGTGACACCGAGTGCCAAGGGTTTTGTCAGGCCCGTGACGGCAGCGTGCAGGGTTTCCGCGCCCCACCCGAGTGCGGCGGCTTCGGTACTCCAACGGTCGTGCAGTACCGACACACTGCTCGCGGGTTCTTTGCCTTGCCGAGTCTTGAGCACCGCGGTCTTGGTGACTGCGGCGCGTTCGTTGCGGGTCAGCTCCCGGCCGAGGGTCGCTTCGTAGTCGGCGATCACTGGTGCTGCTTCGACGGCGATTTGTGCTGTTCTCTTGCTCCAGGCGGTCATGACTTCTTTGGGGACACCGAGGATTTCGGCCTGCCCATGCGCAGACGGTACTCCGAACGTCACGCCGAGCCGGGAGTGGAGTTCCGCGCGCAACGCTGCTTGGTAGAGGACCCCGGCGGCTTTCTTGTGATGGAACAGCTCATGCCCGTCGATGGTCCGCCAGATCCCGTCCGCGCACAGGAGTTTGTTCGGCACGAGTGCGTGGGTGTGCAGTTGCGGATCCCCGGCCCTTGACGTGCGGTGGTCGAACAGCGCCGCGGCGAACCCAGCCGTGCGGATCTGTTCGACACCGTCGGTGCCGCGCCTGGAGAGAGCGGCGTGCGCGTCGAGGTAGGCCAGTGCTGCGAGCACTGCGGCGCGGTGCGCTTGGGCGACTTGGGCTTGCGCGGTGGCACCGCCGAGTGCCCAGAGAACGCTGACGCTCTTGGGTGCGGAGAACGTGAGGTCGAACCCGGTGACCGCATCCGCCCGCCAGCCCCGTCCCAGTGCCTCGCCGGTGACTGGGTGCAGGCCGCGGGCGAACACCGCCTCCAGTTCCTGCTCGCTAACCTGCTCATCGGCCTCGAGGCCGAGCGCAGGCAGCCCGCGACCCACCCACACGCCGGGCTGTTCGCCGGCACCGAGGTAGTACTCGCACGCGCCGACCGCGACGCTGGCCTGGTAATACCGCCACGAGGTGCGGCCGATCTTCGCCGACGACAACACGCGTCTTTTCCCCCGCACCGATATCGCGACCCGAGCCGCCACCATACATTCCCCGAATGCATATGTCTGCTGAATAGGTGGGTCGATTATGCAGGGCATGATTTGTGGTTGTGGTGTCGTGTCTGTTGGTGCTATTTGGTTCGTTTCTGCTTACGGGCTTGGATTTTCGGATGGTTGTTGGGGATGGTGTGCTCATGATCTTGTGCGGGTGAGTTTCGGGTTGTCTGTTTTGCTTCTGACGTTCGACGGCTTTACCGGTCAGCAAATAGAAGCGCGTGATGTTCGGCGACACAAGGCGATATTCGGCGAACGAAATGAGAGCTAGAGAATCGGTTTCGAAAGATGGCGCGCGCAATGCCTGGAGGGCCGATCCGGTGCTCATCGCGGGCAGGGATGACGACAGGGATGACGACAGCACCGCAGGCCCGGCGACCTGCTCGGGCCCCCTCGGTTAGACGTCACCCACGGTCTCGCCGAGGTCCTGCCGCCGTTCAGGTCCGCGGGCGTGTCCACTTCCAAGGTGCCCCAGACGCCTGTACCTAGCGGACGACATGACACACAGCACAGACAGCAAAGATTCCCCGGACAAGGAGCGACCCGGATGGCAACAACCGACACGACACCAGCAGCACGCGACCGAAACCCGGGCCCCGGACGACCGACGACACGCGTCGACCCAGCGGTACCGCTGCCCGCGGTCCTCGACCTCGTCCAAGCCGCCGCGCTCCTTGGCCTCGGGCGAACAACTGCTTACCGGCTCGTACACGATGACCAGTGGCCGACCCCCGTGCTGCGGCTCGGCAGACTGATCAAAATCCCCACCCAACCGCTGCTCGATCTCCTCGCCGGCACCACCCACGAGGTCGCCTGACACGGACGCCGGCGGCAGTTCGGTATGCGCCGAAGTGCCCTGGCGGTCGCGGATGGTGCGCGACCGAGTATCGGATAGCGCCGTTTATAGATCCTTGGTCCAGTTTTGGCGTAACTAGGGTCCTTCGGGTGAACTATGGGTGAATCTGCTGTCTGGGTATTGCCAACCGGCTTGGGTCGTTAGTACGTTTCCGCCCGGTAACCCCCAGACCGTGGGTTCGCGAGCTTTGCGTATCCGTGTGCTGGTTGTCCGGAGCATGGCTTGCTGGCCGGCCTGGTCGGTGAGGTTGGCGCATCGCCGCGGTGGCGGCGGATGCCTCCGACGGGGATGGTTTCGATGCAGCGTCGCGCCTTTTCTATCCTGACCGCAGGTCTCGCACTGGCGGTGTTGGCGGCAATGGGCGGTCCTGCGCTCGCGTCGTCCAGCACTCCGGCGTTGACGCCGAAGGCGGCTACTGCGGGGGCGTCGAGCCCGGTGACGGATCCGTGGGCGAACCTGGTGGAGGAGCCGTTGGGGACGTTCCCGACGGATCCGTCGGCGACGAAGTGGGTGCCGACGCCGGAGGCGCCGTCGGACATCAACGAATACCCGCCCGGTACCACTGCACCCAGCGGCGCGGTCGCCGGTGGGCGCGTGTCCCCAGCTCTACACCCACGCACATTGACTGTGACGGTGTCTGGGACGGCGGCTCAGGACACTTACACCTTGACGCCGGACGTGTTAGGCACGGTGACATCCAGCGCCGGTGGCACCGTGCAGGGGTTCTTCTACGTCCGCGACCACGGATCAGGAACCTGGAATCTCGCGAACGCCGCGGAGGTCGATGTCGCGTCAGGGACGGTCGCGTCCTGGCGGTTCGCCGACCAGATGGGCACCCCGGGCGGGCGGTATGACTGGCAGATGAAGGCCTGCCAATCCTCGACGTGCTCGGCGTTGACGTCGATTACCACGTTCGAGATCAACCCCATGGTGGGGTCGGGGGACCGCAGCTACCTGCAATACCTGGACGAGCCGTTGAGCAGCGCGGCGACCGCACACGTCAACTACGCGAACGGGAACTTGGCGGTGGACTGGAACGATCTGTCGATCGCCGGGGTCAACAACTTGAACCTGAATTTTGCTCGCACCTACAACTCGATCACCGATGAGACGATCGCACTCAGCGATTTCGGGTCGCATTGGACGAACGCACTAACCGACCCGTTCACCGCGGTGCAGTCCAGCGGCGGGATCCGGTTGCAAGGCCCGTCGGGGTACTTGGCGGAGTTCTCCAAGCGCGGCAGCAGCTACATCTCGCCGTCCGGGTTGGACGCTGATGTCGTCTTGTCCGGGGGGTCGACGACGACGATCACGTTCCACCACGACGCCGACGGCTACCACCAAGGCGACCAGTTGGTGTTCACCGGCAACTACTTGCACACGATCAAAGACAAGCACGGCAACACGCTGACGTTGGCGTACTACACCGGCGCGCCTGAGGTGAAGACGATCACCGACGACCAGACTGGGCGAGCCATCACGTTGTCGAACTACAACGCCGCCGGGCAAGCCCAAACGGTCACCGACAGCACCGGTCGTACGCTGACCTACACGTACGACAGTTCGGGTAACCTCTCGACGTTCGCTGACGCCGGCGAGGGCACCATCACCGGGGATGCGACGACCGCGTACGTGTATGACTCGGCGCATGAGTTGACCCAGATCACCGACCCGGCCGGTCTCGTCACCAAGATCGGCTACACCTCCAACCAGGTCACGTCGTTGACCCGCGGCTACGGCACGACCGATGCGACCACGACGACGTTCGCCTACTACCCGATCGGTGATAGTCACTGCACCGCGTATTCGGGTGCTTTCGCGTGCACGGTGGTTGCGCAGGACCGGGTCAACGCCACCCCGACCGCGGGGGCGAGCTATGAGGCGACCACGTACTACTACGACAAGTCCCAACGGGTGACCCATGTCACGGATGCGTTGGGGCATAGCCGGGCCAAGACGTGGGACGTGAACAGCAACGTGCTCACGCAGACCGACAGCATGACCACCCCGAACACGACCACGATCGCCTACGACACAGGTGGGTTGAACAACCCGAAGACGGGCACCGACGCGACCGGCGCGGTCGCCACTGCTACCTACACCGGCAGTGGGCATCCGTATCAGGCTGACACGTCGAACTTGCCGAACAATCAGTTGTCGCCGACTTCGACGACGACGTCATACACCTACACCGCCGCCGGATCCTCGACGACGTTCGGCGACGTCACCCAGGCGGTGCAGGGCTCCACGACGTTGAAGAGCGCCTACCAGGGTGATGGGACGACGACTTGTTCGGCGCAGCCTGGCGAGTTGTGCACGACGACCAATGGCAAGAGCGGCGTCACCTCCTATGGTTACAACACCAGCGGCGACGTAACGTCGATCAGCCCACCGACCCCGCTGGTGGCGAGTTCGTTCACGCCGGACGCGCTTGGGCGGGTGACCTCGAGCACGGACGGGTTGAGTCAGACCACAACCGCGCATTACGACGCGTTGAACCGGGTCACTGAGGTCGATTACCCGGCGTCGAGTAAGACGATCAAGTACACCTACGACGGGGACGGCAATGTGCTGACCGTCAAAGTCACGACCGGCAGCACCGTTACGTACACGTTCAGCTACGACCATTTGAATCGGCTGACCCACAAGACGCAGCCGGCGAACACCACGGTGGTTACCGACGATGCCTACACCTATGACAAGCTCGGCAACCTGCTCACGCTCATCGAGTCCGGGGTGACCGGCGGGAACACGTTGTCGCTGACCACCACCTACACCTACGGCAACACCAATCTGGTCGCGACCGCGTCCGGGACCACGTTGGACCCAAGCGGGTCCGGCGTCACGACGGCGGCGATGACATACACCGATAACAACAACGGGCAGGTGACCGGGATCGCGATCGGCTCCGGGGAGAGCAGGACTTTGGTTTACGACACCGCCGGTCGGGAAGTCGAGACGAAAGCGACGAAGACAAGTGGGGGCACCGTGTTGACCGACCTGGTGTACTGCTACATCAACCCCGTGTCGAAATGCCCGTCCACCTCGACACCGAACGTGTACCCGACCGGGTCCGGGTTCGTGGTGACCAACAACAAGCAGCAGGTCGTCGACACCGTGGGCAGTAGCACCATCGGCTACACCTACGACGGGTTGAACCGGCTCACCGACGCGAACACCACGGTCGGTGGCACCGATCACCGCACCTACGTCTATGACGCGGACGGGAACCGGACCAGCCAAACGATCAACGGCACCAACACCACGTACACGTTCAACAGCGCCGACCAGGCCACCACCACCGGGTACAGCTTCGACGCCGACGGCAACGGCACAGCCACACCCGCGCTGTCGAACCTGACCTACAACCCTCTCAACCAGACCACTGGCATCACTAAGTCCGGGACGACGACGAACTTCGCATACGCGGGTGGTAACCAAGCCACCCGCACCACCGCGAACAATGTCGACGCGTCCCTGTCATCCCTAGGCACCGATATTGAGGCCAGCAGCGGCAGCGTGTACCACTTCTATATCCGCGGCCCCGGCGGCAACCTGCTCGCGATCGTTAGTGACTCCGCGGGCAGCTTCACCACCCGGTACCCAATCCTCGATGGCATCGGTTCGGTGATTGGGCTCACCAACGGATCCGGCGGCGTCAGCGACACCACCAAGTACGACCCCTACGGCATCGTGCTGTCCCACACTGGGAGCGATTACAACCCGTTCGGCTACACCAGCAGCTACACCGACTCGACGACCGGCCTCATCCACGACGGCGCGCGGTACGACAACCCCGCCGACGGCCGCTTCACCCAACAAGACCCGTCAGGCCAAGAGTCAAATTCGTACGCTTACGTGTCCGATAATCCCACCAATGCCGTCGATCCGAACGGGACGAGCCTGTTGGATGTCGTGTTCAGCGGGTTGGACGTAGCGGGCGTTGCGCTAGGGCTCGGCACCCCAGAACTCTACGTAAAGGCTACGGGCGTGGTCCTCGGCGCCGTAGTGGGCGCCGCGTGCAGCTCACTCACTGAGGAGATTGCCGGTGAAGAAGATCCCCTGGGGTTACTAGCGGGAGCGACGCTGTGCGCGGCGGCAGCGCTCTATGTGAGCACGAGCGTCGAGAACAGAATCAATTCGGCAACCGGTCTTGGATAGAGTCGGTTCCTGGGAGATGAGGACCGATGGACGCCAAGTTGCGGAAACGGATCAAGCTGTTGAGCTGGGCAATGCTCGCGGCTGCGCTCGTGGTGAGCGTAACAGTGCAGCTGCCCCACGCGCTTCCGCTGATTCTGCTCATTTGTGCTGCCATCGTGTTCGCGGTCGTAGTGATTTTCGGTCGCTACCGACGATCGCGACATCGGTAGCGTACTCACCACCACCGGCTCGTGAACCGATTGTCCATTCGTCTACCAGGCGGCTCGCTGTGCCGACGCCGATGTCGGCCGTACGCGCTTAGCCGAAGACAGCCGGCACGGCCCATCACGAGTACCCGTGCGGCTGGTGGCAATCCCAAACGGGCCAACCCCGCAGTCGCCGCACAACGCCCATCGGTCAAGCACGGCAACTGGCATGAAAGGCTGCGAACTAGATGAGATACCACCGTATGTACGAACATTTTGGGAGCGTGGTAGGCGACCGTGCTGTTCTGGGCGACCGCACGTCGCACTGTTCGTCAGTGAGCCGACCCGCTTGCCTTTGTTCGTGCCTATGGCACCGGGCGCCACCGTCATGTAGCGAATGACACAGATCGCCACAGCGGTCCTCACCGCTCTCCATCTCGGCGAAGAATTTATCTCCCGCGAGGTCGCCGAGATGGGTAGTCATCAGCTCACAAAGACCGCGAGTCGCGGTGTGTTCGGCACCATGAACGATTTCGCCTACCTTGCCGCAACTCAACGGGTTGAGATGAACCCGGCGGACCTCGTCGAGCTATCGCTTCAACTGGCCCAAACACCCTGCGGACCGCTGTATCGAAGCCACGTCAGCCCCGCCCGGGAAGTCACCGCGTACGTCGCCGAACACACCCCGGTGACGCGGTGAGCGAGTCGCTTACCCGGCTCCCGCCGGTGCGTCTCTGGAACCGCCCAACTCGTAGGAGTTTGCAGGCGGGCACGAAGCGGGCACAAACGCGCCGCATGTGGCCGGTTTCTTCCGACACCGGGCGACACGGAAACCCTTACACTGTAGGAAAAAGCGGACCAGGCTGGCATCCGTCGGTACCGTCCGGCACGGCTAGTTCGGCACTCATAATCCGTCGGTCCTGGGTTCGAGCCCCAGCCGCCCCACCGGGTCGAAATTTTCTG
>Ga0265338_10008645_pt1 | contig 12317 bp, 11 predicted proteins | sample 42126metaG_FD_193579 | JGI IMG/M metagenome (GOLD analysis project Ga0265338, IMG submission 193579) | Rhizosphere microbial communities from Carex aquatilis grown in University of Washington, Seatle, WA, United States - 4-21-26 metaG | ecosystem: Host-associated > Plants > Roots > Rhizosphere... | reverse complement strand
TGGACGGCCGATGCCGGACACGAGCGCCGTCACGACGGCCGCCAGTGCCCCAGCGCCCCATAGCGCAATGACGCTCGCCAGCGACAGCGCCTGCAGCCGATAGAGGACGAGCGCGCCGCCGACCGAGATCAGGCCGTAGAAGGCGGCCATCGCCGCGGCGACCTCCTGCCGGTCGCGGATATAAGCGAGCCGCCGGCAGAACAGATAGAGGCGCTGCAGCGGATTTGCCGCGGCGAGCGCCAGCAGGGGGCCGACATAGACCGGCCGCCAAACGCCGACGAGGGCGGCTGCAGCGACGAGCAGCAGACTGCTCATGCCGCCGAAACCGATCACCACCCAGAAGGCGGCGCCGTCGACACGGCTGCGGTGGTGCGCGCTCTGCCGGCCATGGCGGCTGACGATCGCCGGCAGCGAGTCGACGATCAGCGAGGTCTGGATCGCCTCGATGAACAGCGACACCGTCCACACCACGACGTAGCGGCCGAACGTGTCGAGCGGCAGCCATGAGGCATAGAGCACCGTCAGGACGAAGTTGGTGACGCTGTAGAGGCCCTGGTCGGCGAAGGCAAAGAGCACGCGGCCCTTCCAGCGGTGTGCCATGTGCCACGCGCCTTTCAGGCGCGCGCGCATTCGCGCGCGGACGAGGCCGGCTTCGATCGACGTCTGCGGCGACAACTCGCTCATGATGGCGGCACGCGCGACACCCGCGCTCCGGCCAGCCACTGGCGGAAGATGCGGCCGAGGAAGATCGGCATGTCGACGAGATAGCGCCGCCACAGCCGCTGCGGCTCGTGCAGCAGGCGGAACATCCATTCCAGTCGTGCCGATTGCACCCAGCCGGGCGCGCGCGGCACCGACGCGGCAAGGAAGTCGAACAGGCCGCCGACGCCGAAGCCGAGGCGACAGCCGCTCGCGCTTAGATGCGCGTTGAGCCATGCCTCCTGCGCCGGATTGCCCATCGCAACCAGCAGAATGTCGGCACGCGCGCTGCGGATGCGCGCGAGCAGGTCGCCGCTCTCCTCCGGCGGAAGGTAGCCGTGGCTGTGGCCCACAATGTCGTGCGCCGGCGCGATCTCCTTGAGCCGCGCGGCGGCGCGTTCGGCGACGCCCGGTTTGCCGCCGACCATGAAGATGCGGTAGCGCCTCTGCGTCTGCCGCAGATACTGCGGAATGAAGTCGGTCCCGTTCAGGTTTTCCGGAAACGGCCGCCCGAACAGCAGCCGACTGGCGATATCGACGCCCACACCGTCATTGAATACGATGGCGCGGTCGAGCAGGGAACGCACCCCGGGATTGAGCGCCGTCTGGTTGAGCGTGTGCGCGTTCGCGAACACCACCATCGTTGGCTTGCAGCGGTCGAAGCGCTCGTCGAGGAGCCAGGTCGCCTCCGGTGACGTGCGCACGAGGATCGGCACGTCCAGAATGCTGCGCACGTCCTGACCGAGCACGGAGCGGTAGAGGGCCTCGTATTTCTCGCCGACATGGCGCCATTCAAAGGCGGCGGCGGCATCCATGGCGTCGCTGCGCACCGTATCGTAATGCCTGGCAATACGAGGCCATTGCGCGAGGAACGCGCGCGCGGCCGCATCGGGGTCGGAAAAATCGAGTATGGTGCCGAGGCGTGTTCGGTCCGCCAGCAGCCGGAACGGCGGAATGTCGCTCATCACCGGCCACAGCCCGGCGGACATACCCTCGATGACCGTCAGGCCGAAGCCCTCGTACTCCGACGAGCTGATCAGAGCCGAGCACTTCGTGATCAGGGTGTGGATGTCGTCGTCGCAAGCTTCGGTGACGATCTGCACCGCGTCGCGCGCCCCGAGGCTCTCGGCAAGCGCGTAAAGCTCTGCGGCGGCGACGTCCCATTGCCGGCCGACGATACTGAGCTTCCACTCCGGGTCGAGCCGGCGCAGCGCCGCGACGAACTGCACGGCGCGGTCCAGGCGCTTGTTGCCGGAGAGGCGGCCGATCGCCACCATGTGTTTCACCGGCCGCATCGACGCCGCGTTGAAGAACTTGGCGGTATCGACGCCGTTTTCGATCATCCAGCGGCCGTGCCTGCGGATGCGGCCGAAGGTGGTGTCGTCGGGCCCGCTCACGGTTATCACGCCGGAATACCAGCTCAACGACAGCCGCGTGATGCACTGGAAATAGAAGCGCTTGAGACCGGCCGCGAACGAGGTGTGGAAGAAACCGCCATGCGTCGAGACGACGAGCTTGCGTCGGTGTAGCGGCCGCGTCCATGCGAGATAGTCGAAAAAGAAATCGATGCCATGCACGTGCACGATATCGGCATCTCGGATGTGACGGAGAACCGACAATGCGATCGGGTATCGTTTGGAACCGAAGTAGGGGATGCGCACGATTTCGAAGCCGTTGAACCATTCATGCTTCGGCAGACGGTATGGTTTGGCGGCATTGAAGACGCGGTCGAGCGTGACGATCCGTACCTGATGCCCGTTCGCGCGCTGGGCGCTGGCGAGATTCTCGACGACATTCTCCATCCCGCCCACGGCCGGATGAAATTGCCGCACGACGTGCGTGATGCGCATGTTTGCTGCTGTCCCGAAAAAACCCTCAGCGCCAACGCGGATCGCATCAATCCGTTCCTGATAAAAAACTGCGCACGCTGCCGATAAAATCGGCGGATCAAATTTTCATGCTTCGGCCGTCTTGCCGTCGTGTTGCCACCATGAATCTCGTCTGCAATTCGCGACGGTGATTTGGTGGCGCGGCGGCGGGAACTTGCGTCCCGCCATCGTGCCGTTTTTGACATAAGTCGGAACGATTGCGAGGTGGAATGCGAAAGCGTGTCTCGCACGGGCTCATTCTCGCGGCGCTCGTGATCGGCGTCAGTGCGGCCTCGGCGGCACCGGAAGGCGAGCATCGCTTTCTCACCGGCGTGAACATTGCCGGCGCGGAATTCAACGGCAAGAAATTACCCGGCGTCGCCAATCAGGATTATTTCTACCCAAAGCCGGAGACGATCGATCATTTCGCCGCGGAAGGCATGAACGTCATCCGCGTACCGTTCCGCTGGGAGCGCATTCAGCCGTCCCTGAACGGCGAACTCGATCCGGCCGAATACCGTCGCCTCGCCGATACCGTTCATCGCGCAACGGCGAAGAAGCTCTACGTCATTCTCGACGTCCATAATTACGCCGCTTATCGCGACATGCCGATCGGATCGCCGGGCGTGCCGGTCACAGCGTTCGCCGATCTGTGGAAACGGCTGGCCGGAAAATTCAGGAAGGAGACGCAGGTCGGGTTTGGACTCATGAACGAGCCGAAGGGCCTGCCGACGGAAACCTGGCTCGCCGCCGCCAACGCAGCGATCGTTCAGATCAGGGCCGCCGCCGCGCGCAATCTCGTCTTCGTGCCCGGCAACGGCTACACCGGCGCGCACAGTTGGTTCGGCAAGAGCTACGGCACGCCGAACGCCGCCGTGATGCTCGGCATCAACGATCCGGACAACAATTACGTCTATGAGATCCACCAGTATCTCGATTCCAACTACTCGGGCACGCACCCGAGCTGTCAGAACGAAACCATCGGCGTGACCGCGCTCGAGCCGGTGACGAAATGGCTGCTGCAGCACCACAAGCGTGGCTTTCTCGGCGAATTCGGCGTCGGCAAGGACGCCACCTGCCTGACGGCGCTCGACAACATGCTCGCCTTCATCGATCGCAACCGTCAGGCCTGGCTCGGCTGGACCTATTGGGCGGCGGGGGCGTGGCCGCCGCGCTATTTCACCAGCGTGCAGCCGGTCAACGGCGTCGACCCGCCGCAGATGAAGATCCTGCTCCGGCATGTCGCGCAGCCGCAGCAGGACAGGGCAGGCTTGCGGTGACCTTCGTCGTTGCCGGACGGCGGCGGGAGACGGGCGTAGCGCAGCTATCGCCGCGGCTGTCCTTCGTCATCGTGCTCGGCGCGATGACCTTCAACATGGCGCTGTGCTTCGTCAATACGAAGGTCGGCGGGGTGGGCAACGCCGCGATCATCGGCTGCGAAGTCGTCATCGTGAGCACGGTGCTGCTGCTGTCCTATCCGGTGATCGATTACGCGCGTTTTCTCGTTGTCAGCAGTGTGCTCCTCTATCTCGTTGCGCTTGCCGCGGTGCGCACCGCCTTCCACGGCGAGGGTATCCAGATCAAGCCGGTGCGCGATCTGCTGATCCCGATCGCGTTCTTCTTCTTCGGCATGCGGGCCGCCGACATCAGGCGCGCGGATCTGCTGGTTGGCATCGCCGCCGCGATCGTGGTCGGCGTCGGCCTGATCGAATACGCATTTCCGGACCGCTTCACCGACGTGTTCAACATCGCGCGCTTCTATACCGACCGGGGTGCGATGAGTAACGGTCAGGCGCCGCAGGCGTCGAACCTGTTCATCAGCGGCATGCGCCCGGATGCCCTCGGCGGGCGCAATCTGCTCCCCTTCCTCGGCGATCACCGCGTTTCATCGGTTTTCCTCGAGCCGATCTCGGCGGGCAATTTCGGCATAATCCTGTTCATGTGGGCGATGGTACGGTCGCTGGCGAGCGGGCGTCTGTATTGGAAGACATTCGCCGCCGCGACGGTCATGATCGTGCTCTCCGACAGCCGCTTCGGCGCCATGTTCTGCATTGTCGCCGCAGGCATCGCGTTGCTGCCGCCGGCGGTCGGCGCGGTGGTCGCGGGCGCACTGCCGGCGGTCGCGCTGACGGCGCTCATCGTGCTGCCGGAGCAGCTGGAGAAGATGCACGTGGTCGGCAACGGCTTCGTCAGCCGGCTGATCCTGTCGGGCCACTTCATTGCGGCGCTCGACCTGCAGAACTGGCTCGGCATCGCCATGCCGGATTTCCAGCCGTTCGATTCCGGCTACGCCTATTCCTTCATCGGCTTCGGCATCGTCGGCGCGGTTGCTTTGTGGATCGTGTTCTGGCTGATCGGCGGCCGCGGCTGGCAGTTCCGGACCTACCGCAATCTCGTTGGCGCCTATTACGGCGTGCTGCTTTGCGTCAGCAACTCGCCTTACACGATCAAGACGGCGTCGCTGCTGTGGTTTCTGCTCGGGGCCTTGTCGGCGGCGCGCGATCCGGCAATCGTGTCTGTGCGCCGACTGCCGTATCGGCGTAGAGCGCCGGCGTCAGCATTCGCTCCGCGACCTCTTCCCAGCTCAGCACCGCCGCCGCGCCTGCAAAGCGCCCGTGCGCCAGCGCCCGGCGGATTGCCGTGACGATGCCGGCCTCGTCGCCGCAGACGTAACCGAAGCGGTTGCGGCTGGCGCCGGCCGCGTAGTCCGGACACACCGCGGGCAGGCCGAGATACTCGTATTGCATCAGCTTCAGGCTTGACTGGGCGAGGTAGCCCGAGTTCGCCTGCGGCTTGTAGGCGGCGATGCCGAAGTCGGCATGCTTGAGATAGGGCAGGGTCGCCTTGAACGGCATCTCTTTATAGTGATGCACGTTCGCCGGCGCGGCGAACGGCTCGCCGGTGCCGATGAGGTGGAACCGGACGTCGGGAAATCGCGGCGCTGCCAGTTCGAAGAACGAGCGATCGAACAGCATCGAGCCCACGGTGACGGCATTGACGCCGCCGCTGTAGGGCGAGGGGCCGATGCTCGCGAACTCCTCGCGATTGATGCCCAATGGCACGACGTAGGTCTTCTCGGCGGCCCATTCGAAATCCGCGGCCATCTTTTCGGCCAGCAGGCAGAAGGCGTCGACGTCATCGACGCGCTTGCGCAACTCTGCGGCCAAGGCCGGAGGCGCGCCGATCGTCTGCAGCGCGTCGGAGCCGCGGTAGATGATGCGGGCCCGCGGGTTGAGCCGCCGCGCGCGATGGATGAGCATGATGCCGAGGCCGGATTCGACAAGGATATGCGAGGCGGAGCGCAGTTCGTCGTCGATGAAGCGGTTCGGCCACGACGCATAGGCCGAAAACAGCAGACCGCTGGAATTATCGATTGCGGGAAGGCCGGTGCGGAACGGGTGGAACGGCGTGCGCCAGAGATAGCACTGCACGCCGTTGACGGTTTCCGGGCAGTTGGCGCGGTCCCACAGGAACAGCCGGTGATCGCCCTTGGCGCGCGAGATGGGGCTGAAGCGGACGGAGATGAAGCTGACCTCGTAGCCGAGGCGCAGCAGCGCGTCGGCCAGCGCCTGGATGCTGCCGCGGCGGGGCGTGCGGTAGTCATGCACGCCGGAGACGATGACGACTTTCGACCTCGGCATCGCGGGTGACGCCTCTTGCGTGGCTTTACGACGGTTACACGCGCTTGCGCAGCAGCGCCCGGACGGATTGCAAGGCGGGACTGACAAGCCGTTGCAGGCGCAGGCTTTTCGAATTCATGACCGCATGCCATATCTCCGGATGAATGACAGCGGCCGCTGCTGGAGGCGGGTCGACCTCATAGGCTTCGAGCCGCCGGATCAGGTCGGGATTGCCGCGGTTGGCGAAGATGAGCAGGTTCTGCCGGTACCAGACGGCGATGCGGCGGTCGTTCCAGATGCGCCAGCGCAGGAAATCGAAGCAGCGGTAACCGCGCTGGGCGAATTTCTCCGCCCAATAGGACGGCCATTGTTCGTTGACGTGGTGCACGCCGCCCTGAAACGGTGCGGCGGCCGAGAACACCACGGCATCGGCGTGGCGGGTGATGTTGCCGACGAACGTATCGGCGCATTCGGCGGCGAGGTGCTCGCCGACTTCCATCGAGATCGCCAGATCGAAGGTGCGGCCGATGTCGAAGGGCGCGGACAGATCGCAGGCGCCGAACACTTCCTGCGGAACCGAGAGGACCGGCCGTGCCCAGGCGCCGTCGACGCCGAAGCAATCGTGCAGGCCGAGCGACATCGCGCTCTTGAGCCACGTACCTTGGCCGCATCCGACATCGAGCAGCGACGTCGGCTCGAAGATTTGCACGAGATAGGGGAGAATGATCGCCGCCGAGCGAAGCGAGCCGCCGCGCTGGTCGTCGAAGAATTGCGCGGAATAAACGTTGGACAGGATGGTACCCCTCAACCTTGCAGGACGGCGGTCAGGCTCGCAGCGTCGCAATGCACGGCCAAACGGCAACGAGACTGCTTTGTTCCCTGCGACGATAGGTCCAGCGGAAAGCTGACCACGAAATCCGATTTAAGCGCGATCAGGTGAGGGCGAAAACGTGGCAATCGCACGCGGATATCGCGCGCGGCGGAGCGGTACTCAGTGCATGAGGCCGCGCACGACGACGTAGACGCCGACGGCGGTCACGATGCCCGAGAAGATACGCGTCAACGCGTGCTTGTGCGACGACAGTCGGTGCGCAAGCTGGATGCCGGCGATGCCGCCGAGCGCACCGCCGAGGATGAACAGGCCGGCGAGCGGCCAATCGACCAATCCGGAGAAAGAGTAGCTGACGGCCGTGGTCATGCCGAAAGCGGCGACCGCGAACAGCGATGAGCCGATGGCATTGATCAGCGGCATGCCGGTCGCGGCGATCAGACCCGGTACGATGAGGAAGCCGCCGCCGATGCCGAAGAAGCCGGAGAGCGCGCCGACCAGAAAGCCGATGCCGATCAGGTGCGGGAGCAGATGCAGGCTGTCGCGGTCGAGCCGCACGTCCGGATTGCTGCCGGATTTGCGCGGCCGCAGCATCAGAAGGCCGATGACGATCATCAGCGCGCCGAACAATGTCAGCAGGCGGCTGCCGTCGACGAGCTTGCCGAGATGCGCACCGCCGGCAGCGCCGGCGATGCCGGCGAGCGCGAAGACGACCGCGCAGCTCCATTTGACGGTGCGCGCGCGCGCGTGGCCAACGAGATTTGCCGCTGCGCTCACTGCGACGGCCACTGCGCTGGTGCCGATCGCCACATGCGGCGAGGCGACGCCGACGACGTAGACCAGCAGGGGTACGGCCATGATCGAGCCGCCGCCGCCGACCAGGCCCAGCGTGAAGCCGACAATGCCGCCGGAGCCGATTGCGAGCAGATTGTGCAGGACGTTCATGTCGCGGTGGCGTGGGTCCGGCGGTTCCAGGGCATTAAGGCGAGCAAACGTGCCATCCCGCAGAAGCCGGTCGTACCGGCAAAGAGCAGGCCGGAGCCGACGAAGGCCGGGATCGCATAGAAGCCCGGCGCGACCAGTGCCCCGAGAATGACGCCGATCAGCACCAGCGAGCCGGCGCCGATCTGCACCTGCCGCATGATGTCGATCGGCTGGCTGCGGTCGAGCGCGACCGGCAGCCCGGCTTTCTTCCACGCTTCGAGGCCGCCATCAAGGATGTAGGCTTCACACGCCGAGGTCACATGCGCGAGGCGAGCGGCATTGCCGCGAGTGCGCGCACCGGAGCGACAATGAAAGACGAGCACCCCGTCGCCGTCGTGCACTGGCGCGTCCGTGTCGATGCGGCTCAGCGCGTGGTGACGCGCGCCGGGAATGCGTTCGCGCGCATATTCGTCCGCCTCGCGAATGTCGATCAGCACCGCGCCTTGCCGCATCAGTTCTGCGGCGCGGGCGGGGGAGATGGTCTTCAGGTCGGTCATGGTTTCTCTCGTTTTGGATGTGCTTGCCGTTGTCACCGGCAGTAGATGTCTTTCAGGAGGATCAGGAGCCGCTGCGCGTTCTCATTGGCGATGCGATAGAAGATGGTCTGGGCCTCGCGGCGGGTGGTCACGAGCCCTTCCTCGCGCATCCGGGCGAGGTGCTGGGATAGTGCCGATTGGCTCAAGCCCACCGCGGTGGCGAGATCGCCGACGGCCATCTCGCCCTTGAGCGCCAGTCGGCACAGGATCAGCAGGCGGTTCTCGTTGGCCAACAGCTTGAGCAGCGCGGCGGCCTCGGCCGCCTTGCTTTCCAGTTCGGCCATTCCCGTTGCCGCCAGTTTGCTAACCTGTGCGCGTGAGGCCATGTCCTGCTCCGTCAATTAGGCATTGCTAATGTAGTATTAGCTAATATATACGTCAAGTCCGAAACGGACGGATCAGCCAGCCCGAAGGAGTGCGCCATGGCCGCAAGCGCGAAACCCGAGATCAAGGCCTTTTTTGACGAGCCGACGAACACTGTGAGCTATCTGGTCTGGGACCCGGCCACCAAGGATGCGGCCGTGGTCGACCCCGTACTCGATTTCGATCACAAGAGCGGCGAAGCCAATGTGAAGGCCGCCGACGCCCTGCTTGCCGAGGCTGCCAGGCTCGGGCTGAAGATCGGCCGCGTGCTGGAGACGCACGTACACGCCGACCATCTCTCGGCGGCGCCCTACATCAAGCAGAAGACCGGCGCGCCGGTCTGCATCGGCGAGCATATCCGCGACGTCCAGCAGATATTCCGGCCGGTGTTCAATGCTTCCGACGTTTCGGGCGAAGGCTCCGAGTTCGATCATTTGTTCAAGGACGGCGAGCGCTTCAGCGTCGGGACCATCGACGCCGAGGTGATGTACACGCCCGGCCATACGCCAGCCTGCGTGTCCTATCGTATCGGCGACGCGGTTTTCGTCGGCGACACCATGTTCATGCCCGATTACGGCACCGCGCGTGCCGACTTCCCGGGTGGCGATGCGCACCAGCTGTATCGCTCGATCCGACGCATCCTGGGACTGCCGGGAAAGACGCGGCTCTTCATGTGCCATGATTACAAGGCGCCGGGCCGTGACCAGTATGCATGGGAAACGACGGTCGCCGAGGAAAAGACGCGCAATGTGCATGTCCACGAAGGCATCGGTGAGGACGAATTCGTCGCCAAACGCAACGCGCGCGACAAGACCTTGTCGACGCCGCTGCTGCTCCTGCCGTCGATCCAGGTGAACATGCGGGCCGGGCATTTCCCGCCGGCGGAAGCGAACGGCGTGCGCTACCTGAAAGTGCCGCTCAAGCTTGGGGCGTGATGAGCCGGCAAATGGCGACGTCAGGTGGCCGGGCCGGCCGCAGGCCGGGTTGGTCAGTTCGACTTCGCGCGGAGCAGATGCTCAGCGGCGGCGGCGATGTCGAACAGGCGGCCGTCGCCGCCGTGATGGCCGATCAACATCAGGCCGACCGGCGCTTCGCCCGGCCGGTGGCAGGGCAGCGAGATCGCACAGGCATCGAGGAAGTTGGCGATCGTCGGATTGCGCAACAGCAGAAGGTTGATGTCGCGATAGGCGATTTCATCATCGAGGTCGGCGATGCGCGGGGCGATGATCGGCACCGTCGGCAGCAGCAGCGCATCGAACGGCGCGACGATGGCGCCGACGCGGCGGATGAAGTCGGCGCGCGCGCGCACAAGATCGATGTAATCGGCGGCGTCCTGCTCGCGCCCGCGCAGGATGCGGCTCAGCACGCGCGGATCGTAGAGCGCCGCCTTGCTCTCGATGAGCGGCCGATGGAAGGCATACGCTTCGGCCGCGCCGAACCCGCCTTTGCTGTTGATCCGGCCCAGTTCCGACAATTCGCGCAGCGGAAGATCGACGATCTGCGCGCCAGCTTCGCTCAGCCTGGTTCGTGCGGCGGCGAAGGCGCGGGCGACATCGGCGTCGATGCCGTCGAAGACCAGCGTCTGCGGCACGGCGAGACGCAGGCCGGTCAACGGGAATTCACGGAGAGGCCGCGGCTCCTCTCCCGCCAGAACGGCATCGAGCACGGCGCAGCAGGCGACGCTCGCGGCGATCGGGCCGATCGAGTCCAGTGACGTTGAGAGCGGCACCGCGCCGTCGAGGGGGACGCGCTTGGCCGTCGGCTTGAAGCCGACGAGGCCGCACAGCGCCGCTGGGATGCGGCAGGAGCCGCCCGTGTCGGTGCCGAGCGCAGCGGCGGCCATACCGTCGGTCACCGACACCGCCGCGCCGGACGACGAGCCGCCGGGGATGCGCGCATTCTTGCGGTCGTAGGCGTTTGCCGGCGTCCCGTAATGCGGATTGATGCCCAAGCCGGAGAAGGCGAACTCGGTCATGTTGGTGCGGCCGATCGGGATGAAGCCGGCGGCGCGCAACCGGCTTAATGCCGGTGCGTCGCGCTTCGCCGGCGGCGCGTCACGCAGCGCCATCGATCCCGCGGTCGTCGTATCGCCGGCGATATCGAACAGGTCCTTGATCGACACCGGAATGCCGGCGAACGGCGAGGCGGCGGCGCCGTTGCGACGCATCGTGTCGTGGAAATCGGCGGCGGCGCGGGCCTGCTCCGCGTGCACCTTCAGGAAGGTGCGCCTGCCTTCTCCCTCCGGCGCAGCGATGCGCGCGAGACACTGTTCGATGATGTCGCGGCTGCGCGAACCCTGGTCGAAGCTGCGGGCAAGATCGGCGAGGGTTGGCACTGCGGAGATCTCCATAGAGCGGCTCAAGGCAAGAAACGCGTGGCGAGACGAGGGTAGTGGGTGCCGCCATCGATGCACTAGTGATATTTCAGGCAGAACTCAATGCACAATGCCTAGAAAATAGCGTTGACGCCTGATCTGTAACAGTGAAATATCACAGCCGCCGACCAGCTCGTCGTGCATTTTTCCGGCACTGGAGAGAGATGTGTCCGTTACCGCCGAAACCGCGCCCGCCGTCGCGCTGACCTTCGATTTCGACCTGCAGACCGGAACGCGCGCGCAGCGCACGGCCGTGACGATCAAGCAACTGGTGGTCGCCGGCTGGACCGGACGCGATCCGGTCGCTGTCGAAAAGCATATCAGGGAGTTAGAGGAGCTCGGTGTGAAGCGCCCGGCCTCGACGCCGATCTTCTATCGGGCTTCGGTAGCGCGGCTCACCACGCAGGGCGTCATCGAAGCTACCGGCGACGCGTCCGGCGGCGAAGTCGAATACCTGCTGCTCAGGCACGATGGCCGGCTCTGGGTCGGCGCTGGCTCCGATCATACGGACCGGCAGGTGGAGACCTACGGGGTCACGGTGTCGAAGCAGATGTGCGACAAGCCGATGGCAGCGCAGTTCTGGGCCTACGACGAGGTGGCGCCGCATTGGGACCGGCTGATGCTCCGCTCCTACGTGACCGAGGGCGGCAAGCGCAGTACCTATCAGGACGGCACGGTTGCGGCCATGCTGCCGCCGCAGGACCTGCTCGCGCGCTACGGCGCAGATAAGATGACGGACGGCACGCTGATGTTCTGTGGCACGCTGGCTGCGCGTGGCGGCGTCCGCGCCACGCCGAATTTTGAATTCGAGCTCGAAGACCCCGTCCTCGGGCGGAAGATCAGCCATGGCTATCGGGTCATCAGCCTGCCTGTTCTAGGCTGAAGAATTGAACTTGCGGCCGCCGGGACGCTGCCGCGCAGCAAGAGGAACTCCGCAATGCCGATGAACAAGCCGCACCTCGAATTCCATCAACTCGATATGAATGCCGGTTGGGCGACGCCGCCGGGCTATCCGTCCGGCATCAAGCAGAAGATTCTCGCCAG
>Ga0265338_10008642_pt1 | contig 12319 bp, 7 predicted proteins | sample 42126metaG_FD_193579 | JGI IMG/M metagenome (GOLD analysis project Ga0265338, IMG submission 193579) | Rhizosphere microbial communities from Carex aquatilis grown in University of Washington, Seatle, WA, United States - 4-21-26 metaG | ecosystem: Host-associated > Plants > Roots > Rhizosphere >... | reverse complement strand
TATAATTGGAATTGTGGATTAAAAAATGCGGCAGTTCCATGAAGGTCCCCGCGGTCCCATCCAGCACGAGTGCGCCGCCGCTCACGGTGGCGGTCCCCATGTTCGTGCCCGTGGCTCCGCCGACGCTGTCCGTGGTGTCGCCGTTAAAACTCCAGCGATGGGCCAGGAAGTTGTCGCTGCCGACGATGAGCTGGGCCACGTGGCTGGTGGCGGAAAAGCCGGCGGTGTTGGTGATGACGCAATCATAACCACCCACATTCCCGACATCGACGGACGGGATCAGATAAGCGTTGTTCGTTGCCGTGTTGCCGGCGATGGGCGTGCCGTTGAAACGCCAGCGATATCCCAGCGAGGTAAGACTGGAGGCCGTGACGTTGAAGATAACCGGTTGCAGGTAGTCAATGCTCTGGGAGGATGGCTGCTTCACAATGGTGACCGCCGGCGAGGCAAACATCATCTGGCTCGGGCCGCGGCAAACCTTGCTGATGCGGACTTCATCAATCAGGCCCCGGAGATTTTCCGTCGAGGGCCCGCGATTCTCATTGCCGATGATGACGGGGGACAGGGTCGTTCCGTTCGTCGTGCTGTTCCAGGCGAACGGCCCGCCGATCTGGTTGCAGGCAGTGGAGTTCGTGTCGAGCCTGGTCCAATAGAGCAGCAAATTGGTGCCGTCATAGGTGACCGCGGCGTGAAACCAGGTGTTGGCAATGAACGCGTGCGGGCCGGTCGTCGGGATCGCCGCCGTCTTGGAGCCGGAAGTGGGGGAGCCGATGAAGTTGAACTCCAACTGGCCATTGTTATTGATCCGGAACTGAAATCCACGCTGGGGACCGTTGGCATTATCCGTGCAAACGATTTCCTGAAAAACACCGACGCCGATGTTGGTGCAATTAACCAGGGCTTCAATGGTAAACGGTGAATTCCCCGTGGGGGCGACATTGGTGTTGCCAATGTTCAGGTTGGTCATGAGGATGGCATCGGCGCTGGCGGTGCCGTTGATGTCGGCGTTGAAAACCCCGTTGTTGTTGCCATCATAACCGATCAATCCGACGATGGTTGCGTTCAGGGCGGGGTCAAGCGTGTTGGTGGCGCTGACGCAATTGCCGAAGCCCGGGAAGGATGTTTTCCCCAGCATGTTGGTTGAAACCGGCGGCAGGGCAAGACCATTGCCCGTGGTGAGATTCGTTACGGTGATGCAATTGCCCCCCTGGAGTCCCACGTTGGTGGTGACCGAACTGCCGGCGGGTTCGTCGAAGTGGAAAAGGTAGAGTGTGTTTGCGTCGGTCGAGTAAGGGCCGACGATGTTGGCACGGGTCACACCACACGGAATACAAACGGTGGCCAGCAGCAGCGTCAGCCGGCGAGCGACCACGTTCGGGATGAATTTCAAGGAGATGTTGTTCATTGGGGTATGGAGGTGGTTCCGATGATTAGAATCCGCGGTTTGGGGCCGTCTCAAAAGCAATGGACTTCATGTTTTGGGTTAAAAGGATTGTTGCTAAAAATTTTAGCACAGATGCAAGCGGGCATAATATCCCCCAAATACGGGATGCTGCGTTTAAGCTTCGCGGGAGAACAAAGCCGGCCGGATGGGCCTTTGGGGAAACTTCAGGGGTTGATGGACGCCTTAAATGGCCTGAAAAGCGGCCAATTTCACGGTTTATCGGTCATGTATCGCGCCACGGCCTCGGCGCGGGAGCGCACATGCATTTTTTCGTAGATATGCTTCAGGTGGCTGCCCACCGTTTCCACGCTGATGGACAACTGGTCGGCGATTTCCTTGTTGGCATAGCCCTTGGACAGCAGGATCAAAACCTCCTCTTCGCGCGCGCTCAGGCGGACGGCGGGTTTGGGCGACTTGGTCAGGGCGCGGAATGATTCCACCACGCGCCGGGCCACCTCGCTGGTCATGGGGGCGCCGCCGCGCAGCACCTCCAGCAAGGCCGTCCGCAAATCCGCCGGCTTGGTGCGCTTGAGCAAATACCCGTCCGCCCCCGCCTGCAAGGCCATGAAAACCAGTTCGTCATCCTCCACCGCGGTCAGGATGAGGATCTGGGTTTTGGGCAGTAGTTCCTTGAGCCGGGCAGTGCATTCGATGCCCGACATGCGCGGCAGAAAAATGTCCATCAGCACCACGTCCGGCTGAACGCCGGGAATCACCCGCAACGCCTCCTCGCCCGAGGTGCAGACCCGGACGCACGAGAAACCCGGAAGCAGGTTGATGAGCTTCGACCAGCTGTCTCGCACCTCGGGCTTGTCCTCCACCAAAACGACCTTTACCAAGGTGCGGGAGTGGGGCAATGCCGGGCCGGGTGAGGGGTCGGATTTCATCAGGTTCAGGAGTTGGCGGCATCGGGCGAGGGGACCCCGGCACCCGGAGGCAGGTTTTCTACCTCCGCTTGCAAGCGCCGCCGGCCCAGCCACGAAGGACCGGACGAATGATTCAGCGAGACGGTGAATTCGATGCGACAGCCGTTGCCCGGCTGGCTGGCCACGATGAAAGATCCCCCGATCTCGCTCATGCGTTGGGTCATGTTGGTCATTCCATTCCGCGCGGCGTCAGCCTGGGCCGGGTCAAAACCCCGGCCGTTGTCTTCCACCACCACCGTCAATTTCTGGTTGTGGCGGAAGATGCGCACGAACACTTCGCTGGCCGCCGAATGTTTGGCGGCATTGTTCAAGGCTTCCTTGACCGCCAGGAACAGGTTGCGCCGGACCGGAAGATCAAAAATGACCGGAGGGATTTCCGGCTCCACGTCCAACCGGCAGCGGATGGGGGTGGAATTCAAAAAGAACTGCGCGTATTTGCATACGTAGATCGCAAAGTCGCGCAGGGTGTCGCGCCGTGAATTGACCGCCCATACTACCTCGTCCATGGCATGCGCCAGGTCGCGCGCCTTTTCGCAAATCTGGTTGAACTGCGCCCGGGTTTCGGAATCCGCAGGCAGCTCGCTCTGGGCCACCTCGCCGAGCAACAGCAGGTGCGTCAGCCGCGCGCCGAGGTCGTCGTGAATGTCCCGCGCGATGCGGGCGCGCTCGATTTGCAAAAAGCGCTGGGCCTTCGATTGCGCCGTCAACTGGGTCATCAGCCAGAGGCAGAACACGACCGCCAGCGCGCAGACCGTCACCAGCGTGAGTTGGAACCAGCCGGTCTGCCAGAAATGCACGATGATGGGCCGCAAGGCCGGCTCGGTGGAGACGCCAAACGGCCATTTTTCCCAGGGATGCTGGTGCATGACGCCGACCACGGTGGCGTTGGGCCAGTCGGGCGACGCGTTTTTTTGGTACACCCAGTTCCGCAACGTATTGGGAACAATGTGCCAGGTGTTGTCCGACACCACCTCAATCGTGTTCTGGTCCAGCAATTGAATGTCCAGGCCGAAAATGAGTCCGGCCTCCAGCCGGTCGTTGAAACCTTCCACGGTGAGCACGTGCCGGCCGGGGGGCAACAGCCAGGTCACATCGTATTCCGTTACGGTCCGCCAGTCGCTGCCGCGCCCAATCTCCCGCCCATCCAGAAAAAGCCGGTAGCCATTGTCCACCGTGATGCGCAATGTCGCATGCGAGACCGAGGCCCCCGGCGGAATCGCGAATGCTTTCCAAAGCCGGCAGGTCTGCTTGTCGACGGCTTTGGTGTCCCAAATCCACAGGCCCAGGTGATTGGTCGCCTCGGCAATCAACGCGTCGATGTTGTTGGTCACCGCCTCGCCCGCCGCCCGGCCGGCCAACGGGGAGAACAGGACCAACAGAAAAATCAGGGTCAGCCACGGAAAACCCCGCCGGATCGAAAAATTGTAACGTGATTTTGGTTGGAGTTGCGACATTTGGAGGTCAACCGCACATTGGGACGACAAAATCATGCTTTAAGCGTCCTGGTGTGGCAAGGGACAATTGGCGCGTTCAACGGGCCCGGACGCGGCCGGCTATCGCCCCGGTGAAACAGTTTGCTTTCCATTTTGATCCTCCGCCAGCCGGCCAAAGCAGCAGCCGCCAGAAGTAATTCCGGCGGCTGGAGCTTTGTAATTTGCGAATACGCTTCGGAACTGCCTACTTTTTGCGGCGCAGCCAACCCGCCAGACCCAGAAAGCTGCCCAGACCACCGAAGGCCATCGCTGACGGTTCGGGGACGGGGATGGTTGAGATGGTCAAGTTATTAAAAAAGCCGAGGATTTCTGAAGTGGCTCTGAGATCGCCGTAGAAACCGATCTGAGTTCCAATGGTGCTGCTTCCGGCGAACGTTACCGTCTCGCTAATATGTTGAACCGTGCCGGCGTCAATGTATCCCAGGGTGAATGAATTGACTGAAGTCCAATCGATAAAGAGCTTGCTGACAGTGGATGAGCCGACTCCGGTGAGGACGCCGCTGCTTGTGGTTAGTGTGCCACTGATTGAAGTGTTGGCACGGATCGAACTTTGCGGCGGCCTTACGCTGACGCTGGCCCAGTCGAACAGGGTGCGTGAATTCCAGCTGTTGCCTGCGCTGGCTGCGACCGGCCCCGTGGCGGAGATCGCGAGCCCGAAATCCTCGGTGACCGCGCCACTCTGCGGACCGTTGGGAACCGCTACGTCAACCGTAAGCCGGTCGCCCACAGCGAAGGTGGTGCTGAATGATGCGGCGGGCGCCAAAAACAGGGTTTGTTCAGGGGTGGTTCCGGTCCCGACATAATTATTCTGCAGCCCGGAGCCGCTGGAAGTAAACGATACACCCTGGCCTGCGCCTAAGGAGTTGTCGAGCACCGGGGTGGTCGTGTAGCCGGCCAAACTGCCGGTCAAGGGGTCAATCACCTGGGCCTGGACAGCCAAAGCCATTGAACCTGACGTTATTAAGACGAGGATTCTGTTCCAGTTGTTTTTCATAGAGTTCTCTTGAATTGTTAACCTCTGAATGATTACCGTTTACTTACTTTATCATGCCCGCCGGCGCGTTCATATCCCCCAATTACGGGATGCTATAAAGGCTCCCATCAGCTCGGAGTTCGGTGTATTTGTTATGTCCGAGCATATGCGCTATTCTCAGATAAGTGGCCTCACGACCTGGCGAAAAACGATCGCGTTTCCCTTGGTTTATTTTTTGCTGACGGCTTGCGTCTGGTTTTCAACCGTTGCCGCCTCTCCCGCCCCGGCGCCCGGGATGACCCTGGAAAAAGGTTGGGATAATCCGCCCGGCGATGCCCGTCTGCGCGCCTACTGGTGGTGGCTCAACGGGAATGTCACCCGGGAATCCATCACCCGCGATCTGGAACAAATGAAAGCCAAGGGCTTTGGCGGGGCGGTCCTTATCGATGCCGGCGGCGCCGATCAATGGGGCAACAACCAAGTGCCTCATGGGCCGACTTTTTTTACTCCCGAATGGCGCGCACTTTACCAGCATGCGCTGCATGAAGCCGACCGCCTGGGATTGACCCTGAGTCTCAACATCCAGAGCGGCTGGAACCTGGGCGGACCGATGGTGGCTCCGGATGATGCCGCAAAAAAACTTGCCTGGTCGGAGCTGCGGGTGACCGGGCCGACGAATCTTGACCTCGCATTGCCCGCGCCGAAAAGCCGCGACAATTATTATCGTGACCTGTTCGTCGTCGCCTATCGCATACGGCCGGACCAGGCCGCCCATCAGCCGGTGCTGAATTGGCCGCAAAAGGCGCTCTATAAAACCCTGGAGCCGTTTTCCGCGCCCGACAGCGCGCCATTGTTCCAGGAAATTCCCGCCACGCCCGGCGAGGAGGACACGTCCCCGACCGAGGTGGTGGATCTGACTTCCCGGCTCGACGCTCGGGGCGTGCTGCGCTGGCCGGCGCCCGCCGGGGAGTGGCAGATCCTTCGCTTCGGCTGCACGATCGGCGATCATTCCTACGTTTCGACGTACAGCGAGGGCTGGAACGGTTATGCGATCGACGTGTTCGACGCCGGCGCGTTTCAACGTTACTGGGATGCCGTGGTGGAACCGCTCATCACCGATGCCGGGCCGCTCGCCGGCCGGACGTTGAAATATCTCCACACGGACAGCTGGGAGGTGGAAACGGTCAACTGGACGCCGACCTTGCGCGGGGAATTTCTTCAGCGTAACGGTTACGATTTTCTGCCCTGGCTGCCGGTGCTGGCCGGGCGCATCGTGGCCAGCCGCGAAGCCAGCGACCGCTTTCTGTTCGATTACCGTAAAACGCTCGGAGCCCTGGCGATTGACAATCATTACCGCTTGTTCCGGGACAATGCCCGCCGGCACGGCCTGGAAATCCATCCCGAGTCCGGCGGACCGCACGCGGTGCCGATTGACGCGCAACGCTGTCTCGGCTGGGACGACGCGCCCATGAGCGAGTTCTGGGCCTGGTCGTGGGAACATCGCATCGGCGACTCCAACCGCTTCTTTGTCAAACAGCCGGCTTCCGCCGCCCATACGTACGGACATGACCTGGTTTTCGCCGAAGGTTTTACCACCATCGGCCCGCATTGGCAGGAACACATCTGGGACAATCTCAAGCCGTCGTTCGACAAGGCGCTGTGCGAAGGAATGAACGTGCTCGTCTGGCACGCGTTCGTCTGTTCGCCCGAGTCCACCGGCGTTCCCGGCCAGCAATATTTCGCCGGCACGCATCTCAACCCGAAGGTGACCTGGTGGAACCAGTCCGCGCCGTTCTTTAGCTACATCAACCGCTGCCAATGGCTGCTCCAACAGGGATTGTTTGTCGCCGACACGGCGTATTATTATGGCGACCAGGTCCCCGATTTCGCCCAACTCAAAAAATCCGACCCGGCCCGCGTCCTGCCCGGCTACGATTACGATATCCTTACCGAGGAAGCGCTGATCACGCGCGCCAATGTCCGGGACGGGCGCATCGTCCTGCCGGATGGCATGAGTTACCGGGTGCTGGTTTTGCCGGATCGTAACGTGATCTCGCTGCCCGTGCTTAAAAAATTGAAGGAACTGGTCGCCGCCGGCGCCACGGTCATCGGGCCGAAGCTGATGAAAGGCGAAACCCTGCAAAATTATCCCGCCTGCGACAGCGAAATCGCGAGGCTCAGCGACGAAATGTGGGGTAGCAGCACCCGGCGCGAGCTGGCCCTGAATACCCGGGCCGGTGACCTGACCAGCGACGAATTAAACCGGTTTATTCCCGCCGCCGTGACCCGGTTCGGAAAAGGACGCGTCATCACGGACCTGACCGCACGCCAGGTTCTGCAAGCCGATGGTGTGCTGCCGGACTGCGAGTTCCTCCCAACCCTCGCCCTCCAGCCGTCAAACGACTTCGATTATATTCATCGCCGTGACGGCGGGGTGGAGATTTATTTTGTCGCCAACCGCACCAACGCCGCCCAGACCGCTACGGTGGCGTTCCGGGTGACCGGCAAGGCGCCGGAACTGTGGAACGCGGTGACCGGTGAGCGCCGGTTCGCCACAACTTACGAGCAAAAGGACGGGCGCACGCTGGTGCCGCTGGATTTTGACCCGTGCGGCTCCTGGTTCGTCATTTTCCGCTCGCCGGAATCGACGCATCCCGCCACGGCCGGGAGCAACCACGCAACACTGAATCCGCTCCAGGAACTTTCCGGTCCATGGACGGTCCATTTCGATCCGAAATGGGGCGGGCCGGAATCCGTGCCGTTTGACCAGCTGGTGAGCTGGACGACCCGGCCGGAACCGGGCATCAAATACTATTCCGGCACCGCGACCTATGAGAAGACCTTCGATCTGCCGCAATCGGTCACCGGCGATCGGCGACCGGCAATCTTCCTTGATCTCGGCAGCCTGCGCGAACTGGCCGAAGTGAAGGTGAACGGCCAATCGTGCGGCATTACGTGGACGCCGCCGTTCCGGGTGGACATCACCGGCGCCGTGAAACCCGGCGCGAACAAACTGGAAATCGACGTCGTGAATTTCTGGCCGAACCGCATCATCGGCGACGCGAGCCTGCCGCCGGAGCAGCGTCTGACGAAGACCAACATCCGTAAGCTGACGGCCGGCACAGCCTTGATGGAATCCGGTTTGTTCGGCCCGGTGCAGATTCTTTGCTCCTCTCCCGGTGCTGATGAAAAAATCCAGAACGGACCTGTTCCCGATCGCAATGCCGAACGTTAAATAACCGCCCCAGACTTCGGTTGGGCTTCAAGACTCCCAACGAAGCCTACGACTAACCAATTTGTCGCACTTCAAATTTGAAACTAAAGCGTTTTAGAAAAGCCGCGGATCGCGGATTGATACGATTTCATAAGACGCCTGTCGATCCTCCGATTGCGCTCCCACAATCGTGCCAAACCCTATCGGTTTCGTTTCTCCCGGTTTGATGCCGTACGTAAGAAGCTCCTCTTTGCGTTCGCTTCCGGTTCCCGTAATTTTTCTGACCTGAACTGTCCAGATTCCACGTCCTTGAGCGCCAGCCGGTATTTCTAAACATACCAGCTCGACCAAATTGCCTTGAGCCGACTTCAAACCGGATACCAATTCGATAATTCGTGGAGCAGTTGCTGTACCCTCAGCCCATAATGCGCCAAACGTCAGCAGCCATAGACCGACGCCAATCAAAACGATGCTACAACTTTTTCTGGTTTTCATAATTTTTTGCCTAGCCAGTATGGCTGGCGATGAAAGAGAAAGCGGTGTCTGCTCTCCGAGAACGTGGGTTGCGACCCGTGATGCGGGTTGCCGAGCCACCAGTTGTGGGACTCGCGCCCCAAACAACGAATGAACGAAGAGCAAACACCATGAAAAAATACATACTCCGTGATCCCCAAACTGTCGAGCCGCAAGAATCAGTGCGCCAGCCACGCCCCCAAACCACCGTCCCGACACTCATCCAAGGCCCCATCCTGTTCATCGGGCTGGACGTGCATAACGATTCGATTGCCGTTTCCCTGGCGCCGTCGGATGCGACCGAGGTGCGCCGGTACGGGATCATCGGCGGGGAACACGACGACGTGCTCAAGCTCGCCAAAAAACTCCAAGCCGCCCATCCCGGCGCGACCTTGAAATTCTGTTACGAAGCCGGGCCGCATGGTTTTGCCCTCTGCCGCTGCCTGCGCGCGCACGGACTGGACTGCATTATGGTCTGTCCCTCCAAGGTGCCGCGTAAGCCGGGGAAGCGGGTCAAGACCGACCGGCGGGATGCCGACCAACTGGCGCGGTTGTATCGCGCAGGAGAATTGACGGGCATTTATGTGCCCCAACCGGAAGATGAGGCGATGCGGGATCTCATCCGTGCTCGGTTCCAGGTGGGCAAAGGACAACATCGGGCCCGGCAGCAGCTCAAGATGTATCTGTTGCGCCACAACTTGCGTTACACGGGCCAGACCTCGTGGTCAGCGGCGCATCTGCGTTACCTGGCCCAAATCAAAATGCCCTTCCCAGTCCAGCAGATCGTTTTCCAGGAGATGCTCAACGTCATCACTGAAGCCACTGAGCGGCTGGAGCGGTATGACCAGGAAATTGAGCGGGCCGTGCCGGGCTGGCGTTGGGAACCCGTCGTGCGGGCCTGGATGAGTCTGCGCGGGATGGCCCTCTTGCACGCCGCGACGCTGGTGGCTGAATTGGGTGATTTCCGCCGCTTTGAGCATCCCAGCCAGTTGATGGGTTATCTCGGCCTGGTCCCCAGCGAGCACACCACCGGCAACGACCGCCAGCAAGGCGGCATTACCAAGATGGGCAACGGCCCAGCCCGCCGCGCCCTGGTCGAAGCGGCTTGGCAATACGTCGCGCCCGCACGGATCAGCCCGCCTTTAAGAAAGCGCCAGGAAGGGTTGCCCAAGGCCGTCACCGATATCGCCTGGAAGGCCCAAGGCCGTTTGCATCACCGCTACCAATACCTCACCCGTGTGGGCAAGAAAAGTCCCAGGCCGCCGTCACCGCCGTGGCCCGCGAACTCTCGGGCTTTGTCTGGGCCATCGGCTGTCTGGTCCAGCCCAGGGCGGCCCAGCCGTGAACCCGTTTCAACAGTATGGATGAACCGCAAAACCAAAAACGCTTAGAAAGAAAAGAAGATGACATCGCCCGTGACATTTTTTTGATTCAGCGGCAGGGACCCGGTCAGGCGTGACGCTCGTTGGACGTTAAAAGGCAATCCCGCAGTGGCGGGATTGCTCCTTGAGCCTAGGGTGAGAAAAAGCGCCGCCTCGGACCGTGACCTGTTGATAACTCTCCGACGCAAGTCGGAGGTGGACTCACGTATCTCAGCATTGAAACCGCCGTCATAGCGTCCCGGTCGCTGACTCAGAAAAGTTCGCGCTGAAGCCAAACCGGAAAGAAATGAAAATTTCGGAACGCAGACTTATCGCTCACTTGACATTTGTAGCCATATCAACGACCAAGCTCAGGCACAGCCACCGGAGACTGAGCTTGGTTGCAATGATGATGTCCGAATTTCATAAGCCGGTCAACTGGCAGGCGCGGTGGCTGTTGCCTGCAGCGATTTTGTTAGGCCGACGTAAATCTACAATCATGTGCTTGCCAAAAACCTCAACGAATAAACTCCGAAAATAAATGCGGCGACTGCAAAAAGAAAATGCACTACAGCCACCTGTGGCTTGCGAGCAGCCACTTCGGTAACACCGCCAAGAATAAACAGGAGAAAACTAATAACGTAACCAAATGAAATATAAATGACCCAATTTGGCGGACCACCACCATGCCTCGGCCACGACACTCCCATCAGATACTCAGTCACGAAGGCGATAAAGACATAAACCCTGAATGGAAAGAAAATGAACTTGCTCCAATCCTCGGATGATTTAGGCAAAAGTCTCATGGCGCATTCGGCCTAACAGTGTTAATAAACGAAAAAATTTTCGGTATATCAGGAAAACGGCGTTAACGATTGCGTTTTCGGTTTTGCCAGTTCGAATAAATTCGTTTTCCTGACTTGTCAAGAGCATAAGGGTCTGCTATGCAGCCGTCAAGCCCGGATTGCCCACTTTAATGCTAGTGGATTGGCTTCCTGATAAACCGAAGCCTTTTTCGCTTTATCAGGCGTTTATTGGAAGGGCTAAACCGAAGAGCGCGCGTAAAGCGCGCAAGTGGTCACGCGACAGGTCAAGCTGGAAAGGAATCGGAGTATGAACGAAATACGGTTTGTGGCATGGGCCCAGGTGTTGGCTCAAAGCCAACTGCCGGAACGGCAAAGGCGATCCTGGGAAATAACGCTGCGTTGGTATTTGAGTTTCTGCCGGCGTGGCCGGGCGAGTGTCACGGTGCAATCGGCCCGCGATTTCATCGCTTGGGCCCAGTCGGAGAAAAATCCCCAGCCCTGGCAAATCGAGGAGTGGAAGGAGGCGATCAACTGGTTTTTCCGGGAGGCCAAGGTGGCGGCCAAGGGCATCCAAACCATGACACCGGCAACAAAGGTTCGGAACCCAACATTCGACGCTCAACATTCGACGCCGCGTGCGAGCAAGGAAAAGAGTGGGCCGGAGCCTGTCCGGAGACATGAGACTCCGGCCTGGAAGACGGCGTTTCTGACGGTGATGCGGCGGCGGCACTATTCGTATCGGACCGAGCAGAGTTACTTGGTGTGGCTCGAACGGTTTGCGCGCTTCTGCCGATCTGACGATCTGGCGTCGCGCGGAGCGGAAGACATTCGGGCATTCTTGGACGGGCTGGCGCTGGATCAGCGGTTGAGTGCCAGCAGCCAGCGGCAGGCGTTGAATGCCGTGGTATTTTTGTTGCGGGAAGTGTTCGGCAAGGAGTTGGGGGATTTCGCCGATTATCAGCGGGCCAAGGTGCGGACGCATGCGCCATCGTGGCTGACACCCAGCGAGGTGAAGTTGCTGCTGGAGCAACTGGAAGATCGCTGGGCGTTGCTGACCTGTGTGGCCTTTGGCAGCGGGCTGCGCTTGATGGAACTGTTGCGCTTGCGGGTCAAAGACGTGGACTTGGAACAGGAGATCATCACGGTGCGGGCGGGCAAAGGGGACAAGGATCGCTTTACCCCGCTGGCCCATGTGGTGGTGGAGCCGCTGCGAGGGCATTTGAGCCGGATTCGGCGGTTGTACGAACAGGATCGTCAAGCGGGAGTTGCCGGTGTGTGGCTGCCGGACGGATTGGAACGGAAATATCCCAAAGCCGGAGAGGAATGGCCGTGGTTCTGGGTTTGGCCGGATGATCATTTGAGCCTTGACCCGCGCAGCGGAGTCCAGCGGCGTCATCATGTATCGGACCGGCTTTTCCAGATGAAGATCAAAGAGGCTGGCTGCAAAGCCAGGTTGAACAAACGGGTGACGCCGCACGTGTTGCGGCATTCGTTTGCCTCGCAAGCGTTGGACGGCGGCACGGACATTCGCACGCTCCAGGAACTGCTTGGTCACAAGAGCGTGGAGACGACGATGATTTATACCCACG
>Ga0265338_10008640_pt1 | contig 12320 bp, 8 predicted proteins | sample 42126metaG_FD_193579 | JGI IMG/M metagenome (GOLD analysis project Ga0265338, IMG submission 193579) | Rhizosphere microbial communities from Carex aquatilis grown in University of Washington, Seatle, WA, United States - 4-21-26 metaG | ecosystem: Host-associated > Plants > Roots > Rhizosphere >... | reverse complement strand
GCCGACCATGGGTGACGCGTAAGTCGCAGGGCGCGACGGCGTACACCCAATTGCCGGCGGCCTTTAGTCAAATGGACTTGACGGAACTCGTCTCCAAAGAAGGTTTATCCAATGGAGGTCACGTATGAGCATCCATCGAATCCTTGTCACCGGTGCCGGCGGCTTCCTCGGCCACCACTTGGTCCGTGCCCTCAAGCGTCGTGGCGCGTGGGTTCGCGGTGTCGATCTCAAGGACCCGGAATTCGAACCAAGCGACGCCGATGAATTCGTGCGCACCGATCTGCGCGAGCCGAAATCCTGCGTCGCGGCCACTGAAGGAGTGGACGATGTTTACAACCTGGCCGCTGACATGGGCGGGATCGGGTTCATCACTCGCTACTTTGCCTCGGTCGCCCGGAACAACAGCCTCATCAATTTGAACATGCTTGAGGCCAGCCACCAAAACGGAGTGCGGCGATTCTTGTTTACCTCGTCGGCATGCGTGTACAGCAAACACATGCAAGAGCAACCGCGGGTCGATGGATTGAAGGAGGAGGATGCGCACCCTGCCGCTCCGGAAAAAGGCTATGGCTGGGAGAAGCTGTATGCCGAGCAACTCTGCGAGTATTACCACGATGATTACGGTCTCGACACGCGGGTGGTGCGACTGCACAACGCCTACGGACCCTTGGGCACTTTCGAAGGGGGGCGCGAAAAGGCACCCGCGGCGGCCTGCCGCAAGGTAGCGATGGCCGCCCCCGACGACATGATCGAGATCTGGGGCGACGGCCTGCAGACGAGGTCGTTCCTGTACGTCGATGACTGCGTCGAGGGGCTGCAGCGGCTCATGGAAACGCCCTTCGTCGTTCCGGTTAACCTGGGCTCCGAGGAATCGCTGACGATCGCCGAGTTGTTCGAGCTGGTGGCACAGATCGCCGGCAAACGGATCAAGGTGACCTTCGACACCACAAAGCCGCAGGGCGTGCGGGGCCGCAACAGCGACAATCGGCGACTGGCCGGCATTCTGGGTTGGACACCATCCACGCCATTAGCTGTGGGCCTGGCGGCCACGTACCGCTGGATCCATGCGGAGTTGGCCGCGCGCGAACGACATGGCCGTGAGGAACAGATTGTGGCGGGCAATGTGCCAGTCGGTGCACTGGGCTGATGGATGGGAGCCAATGACATTGACCGAGGGAAGGTGAGGTCAGCCATGAATTTCGCTGTCGCCGTCGTGGGACTAGGAAAACTGGGAGGCCCCCTGGCGGCGCTTTTGGCCGCCAGGGGAAACCGCGTATTCGGGATCGACCTAAATCCGTCGACTGTCGAGGATCTGAATCAGGACAAGCCACGCTCGGAACCGTGCTTCGCCACCACGCTCAAAGTGGCGCGCGAGTGGCTGACCCTCACGACCGAATTTGCGGAGGCGATTCCGCAAACGTCGGCGGCGTGCGTCGTCGTGCCGACACCTAGCGATTCCGCCCATCCCCGCTTCTCTCCTGACCAAGTGCTTTCGGCGGTCGAGCGGATTGTCGAGCAGGTGACGACGGCATCGCTTCCTCGTTATACGATCGATATCATCAGCACGCTCATGCCGGGCGACTGCGATCGGGTGATATGGCCGCTGGTCAAGAGGGCCTTGCTGAAATCATCATGCCGCATCGACCTGGTCTACAGTCCCGAGTTCATCGCCTTGGGGGACGTGCTACGCGGCCTGGAGCGCCCCGACTTCCTTCTCATCGGAGGACCATCTGCCGAGGCCAATGAACAGGTCGTCGAGCTGCACCGCTCGTTGCACAGCGTCGAGGTTCCGGTCGTTCAAACCAATTGGATCAACGCGGAGCTCGCCAAGCTGGCGGTCAACTGCCTGTTGGGCGTCAAAATCAGTTGGGCCAACCTTCTGGCCGCCGTCTGCGAAAACTTTTCTTCCGCGGATGTCGATGAAGTCACGCGCGCCGTGGGCCACGACAGCCGGATCGGCCCAAAATACCTTACGGGAGGATTGGGATTCGGCGGTCCCTGTCTACCGCGCGACATTCGGGCGCTAGTCTCCCTGGTCGGTTCGCTGGAAATCGGCACTCAATTAGCGGAGACGATCGTCGCCTGGAATGACGGGCAGCCGGCGCGCGTCGTGGACTTGATCTCAGCCCACTTGCCCGCCGGCAAGACCGTGGGATTCCTGGGCGTGACCTACCGCGAGGACTCGGCGGTCGTCGAGGCCTCGCAACCGTTGAGAATTGCCCAGGCACTTGCGCGCCGAGGCCACAAAGTGATTGTGTTTGAACCGTTAGGGGGCAGTGAGCTGTTTACTGCCTGCCGAGAATTAGCAGCATCTGGCGGCGAGCTTGCGGTTGAGAGCGGAGGGTTGCACTTTGTCGCGACGGCTGCCGAGTGCATTGAACAGGCCGACTGTGTGGTCCTCGCCAAGCGATGCGAGCTGTGGAAGCAGGTGCCGGCAACAAGCTGGCAACAGCGGGTCGCGCTGGTCTTCGATTGCTGGCGGCAGTTGCCGCCAGCAATGGTCGAGAGTCTATCGGGAACGTATCTCGCGGTCGGCAGAGCGGTGCCCGCACCCAAGCCGGAAGAGCTGCGGCAGCAATGCTCCCCGGACGCAATGCCGCCGGAACCGAACGAGAACCGTGGAAAAAGCACCGTCGCAAACCCGCTGAAGGGTGCGATTCTGGCCGAGATGGGAACGGCCCGCCGCCGGCCTGTTGAACGGAGCCAAAGTAACGTGATCCCCTGACGCAATCTAAGGAAGACCCATGTTAGTTCAAGACACTTGGACACTCGAAGAATCGGCGCGCGAGGCATACCTTGCGGTTTGCGCCCTCGCCGCCGACGGGGCCGGTTTGGGGGTCTTCAAGCGCGACAGCGCCTACCGGGCCGTGTTGGAGCACGTGTCGGAAGCACAGGGGCGGGCCTACCTCGACGAGATATTGACGGAGAGTCCCTGGCTTGTCAAGTATTTCAAGCGGTTCCAACAAAACGACCGCTACGGCGCCCCCTTCACGTTCAACTACGATCGGCGCGTGTTTTCGCCCACAACGCTCCGGTATGCCAAGGTGCTCGGCGACCTGGTGCGGCTGTTCGGGTCGCTCGACGGCATGGATCTCGTTGAAATCGGCGGCGGTTACGGCGGCCAGTGCAAGATCATCTCTGACGTGTTTGCTTTCCGGTCGTACACGATCATCGACCTGGCGCCGGTCGGCAAGTTGCAGCAGCGGTACTTGGCAAATTTGGGCGTCCGAGGTTGGACGTGCGGGACACCCGAGCGGCTTGCCGGCCGAGCATATGACCTCGTGATCAGTAACTATGCCCTGAGCGAGTTGAGCGCCGAAGGGCGGCGGTTCTATGCGGACAGCCTGCTGTGTCGCTGCCCGCGCGGCTACATCACTTGGAATTCTTCTGATCCATTCGATTCATTCGGTCATCCGTTAGCACTCCAAGTGACCGATGAACGGCCACAGACAGGTCGAACCAATAAAATCATCACTTGGGGACACACCTAGAGAGGACATCGCCATGCCACGACGTCGGTCACCTCGGTTCACGGTTTTTCGATTCTACGTTCGTCTGCGCGGATATGAGCCTGCGATTTGGCGTGTGGTTTGCGTGGCGGACTGTCTCCTCGACGATTTGTTCCAATCACTCTTGGTCTCCCTGGGTTGGCGCAGCGAGCATTCGCTGCGCTGCACAGCGCTCGAATCGCCGTGCGCTCCGCTTCAACGTTTTTCATCGGACGATTGGCCGCTTTTTTGGCTGAGCCAGGTGTTGGTCAAGGATGACGCGGAGCTTCGCTTGCGATGCGAACTGGGCTGCGACGACCCCTGGCGGTTCGAGATCGTCTTCCAGGGTTGCGCGACATCGACCGTGCGGGCGTCGTACCCGCTTTGCCTGGCGGGCGAAGGAGCCGGGATCCCGGACGATGACATTGAGCCGCGTCGGTTTCGCGCCTACCTGGCCAAGATTCCGCGGCAAGCGGCCGAAGATCAGCAATCCAAAGGGCCGCGCCGCATTGCCACCGCCGGGCAGGCGGCATTCGACCAGGCGGCGGTCAACGCCGAGTTGGCCCGCTTGTGCAAGCCGCGATACCCAATTGGTGTGGAAGAACGGGCATTTCGCGTACACGTATCCCCGGCCGAGCGCGAGTTGTTCTTCAAGCACGCGCGCGTCAACGGGCTTGCTTTCCCTTGGCTCAGGGATCGCCAGCCGCCGTCAGTGCTGCCCGTCCACGGGTCCGACGCCTGCGCGGCCGCACGTAGCTTGGCCCTGGCCGCCAACCGCGCCGAATCGGGTAAGCCACGCAGGCAGTTGGAGCGATTGGCGGGACGGTTCTATCGCTGCGCCGTCGAGTATCAGGAGCGTCTCAAAGCAAGTCGGCCCGAGCAACGGCGGCAGCTCTTGGCATTGGAGGCCCATTGATCGGAGAAGTTTTGGCCAGATCACAAACGCTGAGGCCCAACGGTCATGTCTGAGCGATCGAAATCGAGATTTGCGGTTTACCAGTTCCTGGTGCGACTGCGCGGCTTCACGCCCACGATTTGGCGGCAGCTGGCGCAATCCAAACGGTCCGACGACGACTGGGAACCCCTGATGCGTGTGTCGCTGACTGACGACGCGTGGCGGCAGTTCTGGGAATTTGCCCCTGTCGATGACGACGAGCGAGACCGGATGATGACCTCGGCCTGGCAAGAGGGGGGTCTGGCTCTACCTGCCCGAGGCGGTCAACACCGCGCAGAACCTGATTATGGCGGCCGCACAGGCCGAATCGGAACAGGCTCGCGACCAACTCGATCTGTTGGTCGGACGCTTGCACCGCCACGTGATCTTCCATCGCTTGCGGTGCCCTCAGCCGCAAGACATGGCCCACGCTGGCGCAGGTGCGGCGCCGAACACGGAAACCGACGCCCCGCGTGCGGGACTCGATTAACGAAAGGATGTCATCCATGCAAGAATCGAATTACCTGTTCACGGTACATCAGTTCTATGTTGAATTGCGCGGAATCCAAGGGCCGATCTGGCGTAGAATCCGGTGCCAAAGTGTGGTCAAGGGAAGCTGATTGCGGCGATACTTCGCTCGTTCGGATGGACCGGCGGAGAGATGCACGGGCAGCCCACGACCGATACGCAGCGCGCCATCGCAGTTCAAGACAGCAGCTATCGGAGACCTGGAGGTTGGATCAGCGTCAAAGTATCCTGCCGGCCTCGGCTGCGGTTACAGCGGGGTACAGATGAGAATGAGCCGTGGTTCTTCGACGCGATGTTTGAGGGTCGGCTGCGCTTAGCTCGCGCCGAAAGCTACCCGCGCTGTATCGCGGGAGAAATGGCCGCCCCGCTCCTCGATTTTATGACTCCCGCCGACTACGACTTATTCCTCCACATCGTCAGCGATCCTTCGCACCCGCTCTGCGAGGAGTTGCTCCAGACATGTGGGTTCGATCCTGAGGCATTCGACGCTATGGCCGCCTCCACGGCGATGCAAGGCGATGTGTCAAACGGTTCAGATCCCGAACAATTGATCCCAAGCTTCGCATTCCGAGTGCTGTCCGCCATATTTCGTCCACGGCCGCCATGGTTGCACGGCGTCGCTGCGGACGCAGACGCGACATCCAACGGAGCTCTGATCTGCGAACCGTCGAGCACCCAAAGCCATCCAGAGCCCCGTGCCCCGGCGGCTACCGCGGGCCCCGTACGCCTCGCGCCTGCCCCCAGACCGAATTGGCTCGACCCGATCTGGAGCTAGCGGTCGAAGACGGTGATTGAGAAAGCGTTGGAGGGACATGAAAACGAGAAAACGATACGAATGAGTGTTGTCACGACTGGGCGCGCGTAGAGCGCAGGCCGTCGGCATCGAGTAGTTGCTCGGTGGCGGCCGGCGAGTGCAAACCGCCGTGCCCGTAGTAAGGATTCCAGGATGAGCTGCCACAGAATCAATCGCGCCGATGACGACATACATCGGATTTTTAGCGACTACCTGAGTGTGGTCGATTGCATAGCCTTGGACAATCCCGCCAGGCAATTGGCCTTGGCCGCGCGCCACGCCGGTTCAATTCACGATTGGTGGAGCGCGCTCGCGCACTCGACCGACGCGATTCGGCTCGATCCAGGCGTGGCGTCCGCCTTTGCGATGCGTGGCGCCGCCCTGTATCAGCTTCGCAGCCGGCATGCCGCTATCCGCGATTGCAGCCAAGCGATTGCGCTTGACGCCACGCTTGCCGCGGCATTTTACGTGCGTGGGTCAGCCTTCGTGAGCCGCGGCCGAGACGACCAGATCAAGGCGGCGATTGAGGACCTTAGCACCGCCATCCGCCTTGCGCCGCGCATGACCCACGCTTACAGTCACAGGGGCTGTTTGCACGATCGCCTCGACCAAATTGAATTGGCGGTCGCTGATTTCAGCGCGGCGATTGAAAGGAGCGAAAATCCCTCCGGCATGTACTGGCTTCGCGCCACAGCCTACATGCACATGGGTGCTTACGACAAGGCCATCGAAGATATTACCGCGATGATCCAATGCTCCCGGTTGCTTTGGTCGCTGCCCTACGCCCTGCGTTCGCATTGCAGGGAAGTCATCGGCGATCATGTGGGGGCGATAGAAGATCGGAGGATGGCGGCCCAGCTTGGGACGATAGCGCCGGAGAAGGCTAGGACGACCCGCGAAACCACGCGACTGCCCGCGGAGTCTCCGATTCGAAAACGTCGTGACGGGCTGGATGGCCAATATCCGTCGCGTCGTCCCACATCAATCGTATATCAATTTCGCCTGCAATTGCGCGGGTTCGATCCGCCGATCTGGCGGCGCCTTCAGGTCAAGGACTGCCTTTGGGGAGACTTGAACTCGGTCTTTCAAATCGCGATGGGCCGATCGTGGGATTTTGGCCGCTTCGACGCTTGTCAGCCGCACGACCATCCAGAGTTCGGCAGGCCCTGGAGCGTGTCCTTGCTGCGTCTCATCAGCCAGGACCTTCCAGGCGATTTGACAAAGTTCAAGTTCACTTGGACCTTGAATTCGTGGCCGCATGACGTGCTGTTGGAAGGGCGATTGACCGCGGCCGAGGGAGTTTTCTATCCGATTTGCGTCGAAGGGGAGCGGGCGGCTCCCCTCCCAGGGTTTCCCAATCCCGACGCGTTCCGCATGTTCTTGAAGGTGATCACCGACCTTCGCCATCCCTTACGCGACGAGTGGCTGGGAATCTGTCCGTTTGAACCGTTGGCCTTTGATATCGGGGTGGTCAACGCCGAGTTGGCAGGCCGGTTCAATCGAAATCCGCCTTTCGATCCAGCCGATGTGCCGATTCGATTGCGGCTTTCGGCCGAGGAAGTCGTCATGCTTCGAGAGCACGTGGCGCTCAAACGGGATGTGATTGATCAGCTTGATTTTTGCCATGACACCGGATCGTTTGCCATTTTCCTTGCCGATGTCTGGCCAATGGTGCGCAAACTGTCGGCCGCGGCTGAGAAGGCGGGGAAAGGGCCTCTCCGGAGGCGTTTGGAACGACTCATCGGCCAAGTCCAGCGTTTGAATTGTAAACGTCAGGAGCGAATTGCGGCCTGGCAAGCGCGTCACGCCCCAAAGAAGTCCACGCCGAATGAACCGTCAAGGCCGCCGGACAACAAGCATGCGGAACTCGCTGAGCGCGCGAGACTTCGCGAGTGTATTGTCGTTCGTCGCGCCGAGTGAACATGACCCCAAGGTGCCTGCCATGCTCATCCCAAACCGCGATTATACGGCCCGCGAGCGATCGGTCTGCGAATTGCTGGCTCCGCTGGTCAACGTCCGGCGCATGCTCAACGTCGGGATGCGGTATCCCGGCGATCCGCGCAACCTCTGGTGGATCACGATCTGCCAAGCCAACGGCACGGAGACCCATGTGCTGGAAGTCTTCGCGCCGAACTGCCGTGAGCTGCGCGCCGCTGGCGTCGAAAACGTGACCTGCGGCGATGTGCGCGATGTGCGGAAACTTTATGACCGGCCGTTCGACGTGATTCTCTGGTGGCACGGCCCGGAGCAGATCGAACATGCCGAAGCGCCGGCCGTAATCGACGAATTATGGCGGTTGACGGAGGGGACGTTGATCCTGGGCTGCCCGCTCGGCGACGAGCGGCAAGGGATTTGCTACGGCAACCCGCACGAAAGGCAACTCTCGTACTGGCAGCCTGAGGATTTGGCCGCGATGGGATTTCGAACGAGGGTGGTTCGCGATGGACAACCCTTCCCACACATCACTGCCTGGCGATCGCGGGACGAATCGACGGTAGAATCGAAGTCAACAGACGCCGATTCGTCTGCCGCTTCGCGAGCGGCGATGGAGTGCTCAACCGCAACGCAAGCGGATGCGTCAGTGGCGGAAAGCTCGGTCAGCGCGATCGGCTCGGACGCATTGAGCTCCTCCTGCTCGTTTTCGGAACCCGCGTCCTGCGTTTCGATGGCCGTGACTCTCGATGTGACCGGTGACCCGACTGCCGACGATGCGTGGCCATCCAAGCCCGTCTCGAGTCCGACCGCGGAATTGTCAGGCGATGTGATGACTCGCTTCCCTTTGCCAGACTGCGAAAGCACCCAGATCGTATGTCATTCATCGATCGATCGGCCCAACCCGCATGATGCGCGGATCGAGGCCGAACCGTCCCAGCCCATCCGCCGCGTCGCGATCATTTTTGACGAACGAACGCGGCCCGACACGACGAGAATTTATTGCAGGAAGGCGCTCCAGTCGTTGGTCGAAGTCGAGTATTTCCATCCCGACGACGTCGCCAACGTGCCTCGCACCGGCTTCGACTTGTACCTCGTGATCGACGATGGACTCGATTACCCGTTGCCCGTCGAGTTGCGCCCCATGGCCTACTGGGCCATCGAGACTCACTTCGACTTCGATCGTTGTTTGCAGCGAGCAATGCAGGTCGATTTCGTCTTCGCCGCCCAGAAGGACGACACCGAACGTATGCGGAAGGCCGGCGTTGCCACCGCCCAATGGCTGCCCTTGGCCTGCGATCCGGAGATCCACGGCCAGCGGGACGCGGCCAAGGAGCGGGACCTTTGCTTCGTCGGTAACGTGCCCGCCGGTCCGAGGGCTGACTTGCTGCGGCTACTCCAGCAGTATTTCAAGGACATCTACGTTGGGAACTCGAACTGTGAGGAACTAGCTCGCATCTACTCCGCTACGAGGATCGTCTTCAATCGTAGCCGAGGCAGCGACGTCAACAGACGCGTCTTCGAGGCCCTCGCCAGCGGGTCGCTGTTGATAACCAACGACCTGACGGAGAACGGCCAGGACGAATTGTTTCGCGATGGCGTCCATTTCGCAACGTACCGAATCGGAGAGGAGCTGCTCGACAAACTGAGGTACTATCTGCGGCACAACGAGTTGCGCGAGCGGATCGCCGCGGCGGGCCGCGCCGAAGTGCTGGCCAAGCACACTTACCGGCATCGGATGGAGGAATTGTTAGCGAGCGTCGAGGCAACAGTCTACAGGTCGCGGGGGAAGGCGATGGTAGGGAACGTCATCTCAGGCGTTCTGATGAGTACGGAACAGGGAGCCGTCCCTCAATACGGGTACTCCGGTGCCGAGCAGAATGGCGATGAGCAGATGTTCCTCGCTGCCCAATGCCTCATGGCCACGATTGGCGATCCAAAATCCAACATCCGAATTCCCAAATCGGCACACGACCCTTCGTATTTCGAATTTGACCGGCCCGAGCTGTTGGCCCTGATTCCGCGAACCGCAGCCACCGTGTTGGAAGTCGGTTGTGGCCGAGGACGGCTGGGAGAATCGCTCAAAGCGCGGCAATCATGCGAGGTGAACGGCATTGAATTGGACGAAGAGGCGGCGACCATCGCCCGCGGCAGGCTCGATCGGGTTTTCGTCGGCGACATGGAACAGATGGATCTGGACTTGTGCTCGGAATATTACGACGCGGTTGTCTGTGGAGACGTCTTGGAGCACTTTCGCGATCCGGAAAAGCAGTTAGCCCGCATTCGACTTTGGCTAAAACCGACGGGTGTCGTGATTGCCAGCATCCCGAACGTACGGCACCACAGCGTCGTGCGATCCCTCTTGGATGGGAATTGGACCTACGAACCGGCCGGCCTGTTGGACGCGACCCATTTGCATTTCTTCACCCGCCGCAATATCCAAGAGCTCTTTGAGAAGGCTGGCTACGCCGTCACACGTTGGGCGGCCGTGCCCGGCCCCGGTTACGAAGAATGGGTTCAGCAAGGGCGTCCACTTAACATTGATCTGGGCCGCACTCAGTTGACGGGATTGCCCGAACCCGAAGTCGAGGAGTTTTTCATCTACCAGTGGCTCATCACGGCAACACCGACGCACTTCAAATCCGAACCGAAACCGGTGCAACTTCCTCCGGTCGAGCAACCCCGCCCGGCCGCGCCCGGCATCGCTCCGACCTCGGGGGTCGAACCAGGAGGGCAACCTGCGGTGCTCCCGGCGATCGCAAAGGAGGTTGGCTGCCGATCGCCGTCCGTCCGGTTGCCCTCCTGCTTATTATTGATGGTCACTTACAACCGGCTGGAATACACCAAGCTCGCGTTGGAATCGGTGCTCGCGCTCGACTATCCGGACTTGATGATTGTCCTGTGGGACAACGCCTCGACCGATGGTACGGTGGACTACGTTCGACAGCGGCTGCGTGACGAGAGTCGCGCCCGACTGATCGCTTCCCCCGAGAACCGGGGTGTGGTCTACCCAATGAACGCCGTCTGGTGGGCCGATCATGGGGCGGAAATGCTGGTCAAGATCGACAATGACACCTGGGTGCCACCTGATCTGCTGCGCCGCTTGGCGGAATGCCATGGACGCAGTAAGCGGTTTGGCGTGCTCTCCGGGTTCCACTTCCGCGCTGAGGGGGAAGCCCTGATCAACGTTGACGGCATCCAGGAATTCGACGGTGTCCGTATCTTGGCCCAACCTCATGTGGGTGGTTGCGCGGTCATGGTCAGCCGCGCAGTCCTCGGCAGGCTGGGACCTATTCCGTGCCGGCCCGAGGGCCAAGAATCGCCCTTCATGGACTTCGGCTGGACATTCTACCAGCAAAAGATGACGGAACAGGGGCTGGTCAACGGCTACCCGTGGCCGCTGATCCACGTCGACCACATGGAGGATACACGCTCGCCTCGTTGCGTGCGCACGGACGAGCACCAGGCTTACAAGCAAGCCCTGCGGGGCATGAGTCTGGAACAATTCACCCAGGAAATGTGTGTCTGGCGGCCGAGCTGGATGCAAAAAGATGGAGGCAACGGGAAGGGAGTGCCCTTCGCAGAGCCCGGCCATTCTGGAAACGGTCACTCCAACCCAATCCAAGTCGTCCCCGCCGTCCAACGGGTCCCGCTGGCATCTTCTGGATCGTCCACCTTGCAGCGGGGCAACGGACGCCAGACTGCGCCGCCGAACGAAATCGGTTCGCGTCCGATGGTTGCGGCGACGACACGCGTCAGCCCGATGAAATTCAGTCAGGACTTTCGCGAAGACTTCGAGCAGTTCGCCTTCTTCGGCCCGCCATTCGCGTTTTCGAGGTTCGCCGACGGCGAGCGGGCGATTTGCATGGGGCAACCCATTCAGGGCGCTGATGGCTGGACCTACGCCGGCGGTTCGTCACAATTCCGCGAGGCCCTGCTTGCGGCGCTACGATTCAATGCCCCGGACTATTACCTCGGCGTGTCGGACGCCTGCTGTGACCCAGCTGCCAAGAATTGGTACCTGCAACAGATCACCGTGCCTCTCCGCCAAGTCACGTTTTCGAATATCTTCGTCAACGGCAATTACCCACGCTTTCGGCAACTCGATTTAAGCGCGGCGGCGATCGTGGCCAGCCAAGGTGGTGACTATTGGGTGCCTGACGATGCAATGAACACGACCTTCGACATCGACCGGCTCGTCGAGCGGCTGCTTCAAGTCGATCGAACGATTCTGGTCTCGGCCGGGCCGGCCTCCTGCGTAATCATCCACCGCTACTGGCAGCGGGCCACGCCCCAGAAGCGGCAGGTGATCGTGGATGTCGGTTCGGCGATCGATGAATGGACTAAGGGGCGCAAGACGCGGCAGTACCAGATGCCGGGGACGAGGACCTCGGAGCTGGTCTGCACGTGGTGAGCAGAAATAATGGAAGTCGAGGGATGAAGACAGGCCGGAAATTCAGCGAGGACCCAACACGAACACTCTAGGCCTTAAACAAGTATAGCCGGAACCCATTTCGAATGGGCGTGCCAAAAAAAGCTCGAAACGTCCGGCATTTTGCGGCAAGTTCTTGTGGGTGACAAAAAACACACCACAGAAGCACGGAGGGTTTCGAGTGCGCAAGATTTTTGCAGATCGGTGTCGGGC
>Ga0265338_10008638_pt1 | contig 12320 bp, 13 predicted proteins | sample 42126metaG_FD_193579 | JGI IMG/M metagenome (GOLD analysis project Ga0265338, IMG submission 193579) | Rhizosphere microbial communities from Carex aquatilis grown in University of Washington, Seatle, WA, United States - 4-21-26 metaG | ecosystem: Host-associated > Plants > Roots > Rhizosphere... | reverse complement strand
AAATCACCACGACAAACCCGAGGACGCCGAGGATCGAAGCGTCCGAGCCGGGCCAGTGCGCGCCGGCTCCCTCGGTCGACCAGAAGATCCCGAACGTCGTGAGCATCACGCCGACGGTGAACTTCATGAGGTTCTCCGGCACGCGCGCGAGCGGCGCGCGAACCGCGACGCCGACAATCGCGACGAGCACGACCGCGCCCGCGGCGCCGACCGCGGCGAGCGGGATCGAGTGCTGCGCGCTTCCGAAGGTGAGGACGATGAAGACGACCTCGAGCCCCTCGAGCAGGACGCCCTTGAACGAGAGGACGAAGCCGTACCAGTCGACGCCCGCGCGCTCGACGCGCTCCGCTCCCTCGGCGTCCGCGAGCTCGCGCGCGAAGATCGCGTCCTCGTCGTGGAGCGCCTTGAATCCGCTCGCGCGGAGGATCGCCTTCCGCAGCCACTGCAGCCCGAAGACGAGGAGAAGCGCGCCGACCGCCAGGCGCAGAGCGTTGAGCGGGATCGCCGTAAGCGCCGGCCCGAGCGCGGCCGTGATCGCGGCGAGCGCGAGCGTCGCGGCGCCGACTCCCGCGAGCGACGAGCGCCAGCCGCGCGCGAGCGCCGAGGCGAGGACGATCGTGAGCGCCTCCACCATCTCGACGGCGCTCGCGAGGAAGGCGGAGAGGACGAGGAAGGCGTTACCAGTGGTCATGCGCGACCGTCCGAGGGTAGCCCGAAGCCTCCGCGACGGCGGCTGCGGTCGCGACGTCCTGCGGATAGGTCAAGCGCGCCTTGAAGAGCAGCCACGCGCTGGCGCCGAGCGGCACGAGCATGACGACGAACGTCCACTGCAATCCGATTCCGTCGGAGAAAGCGCCGAATAGCAGCGGCGCGAGTGCGATCGCGAGCGAGCGCAGCATCGTTCGTACCGACTCGGCCCGTCCCCACAGACCGGGAGGCATGATGTCGAGCTGGCTCGCGGCGACCGCCGGGTTCTGGAGCGTGAGGAAGAGAGCCGCGACGACGAGGTACGGAAGCGCCGAGAACGCGCTCCCGGCCAGCAGGGCGGGGAGGAAGAGGATGGTCGCGCCGCCGGCGCCGATGACGGCGACGAAGATCCGGCCGTTCAGCCGGCCACGATGCAGGAGAGCGTCGCCGATCCCACCGCCAAAGAGCACGCCGAGGATCGCGCCGCCGCCGACTCCGAGCAGCATGAGGTTCGCCTCCGCCTGGTTGATCCCGTACTGGTTGCGCATGAACTCCGTGCCGAACGTCTGGACGCCGGCGAGGAAGTAGTAGCCGCACGCCGTCGCCCCGATTAGAAGGAGGTTCGTCCGCACACGGAGCACGTACCGCGCGGCCTCGAAGAATGAAGCGCGCCGCATGTCGCGACCCGTTGCGAGCTCTGGATCCGGCGCGATACCGCGCTCGCGCGCGAGTGCCTGGGCAACGGTCTCGTGCGTCTCCTCTGCCTCAGGCGGCAGCGGCTCGGTCGCGTGTGCGAGGGCGCCGCTGCCGCCGCGCGCCGGTTCTCGCAGCCTGACGACGAACCAGCCGAGGATGAACGAGAGGATGGCAAGGACGACGAACGCTGCGCGCCAGCCGCCGATCCACGAGACCGCGGAGATGTCGCCCGTCACGGCGAAGCCGAAGCCGGCGCCGAGCAGCTCCCCCGCGAGGACGAATCCGTAGATACGGCCGCGCTCGGACGCGGCGAACCAGTCGCCGATGAGCGACGCGGCGAGGGGGCCGGCGGCCGCGACGACGGCGCCGAGGCAGAGTCGCGCGACGAGGAGCTCGTGGAAGTTCGCGACGGACGCGCTCCAGAGCATCGCGCCGGCCCAGAGGAAGATCGCGAGGCCGAGCGTCGTCGTCCGCTTCACTCGGTCGGCGAGGACGCCGAACGGCAGCGTCGCGATAGCGCCGACGAGCGCTGTCACGGACACGAGGAGTCCGATATCCGTGTTCGAGATGTGCAGGCCCTTCTTGAGCTCGGACGCGGATGCGCCGATCGTCGCCGCGTCCGCTCCCGCGAGCCCGAGCACGCACGCGAGGAGGACGATCACGCGCGCCCGCTCCTCGCCGCCCAGCAGCCGCGTGAGGCCGCGCGCGATCCCGCGCGCCGCGGTCGAGCCGAGCGCGTAGGCGTCGATGAGGACGCGCGTCGTCCGGGACTCGTCGGCGCTCACCGCTCCATGGTAGGGAGGGGGCGGGCCGCTCTCTACAGGGGCTTGTACAGGCGGCCGCCAACGCGCAGCCAACGCACGGAGCCGTCGTCGCCGCGGATGAAGTGGCCGCGCGCGCCTTTCAGGGGCCCGTCGTCGACGTACCAGCGGTCGGGCGTGTAGAAGAACGCCTCGGCCGGAGGGAGCTGCGGGCCTGGCGGCGAGTCCTTCTTCGGAAAGCCGCCCAGCGACTCGGTATCGACGCGGATTCGTGCTCCCTCCAGCGGCGTGAGCGTCACGCGGTCGATCGTCGTCCCGTAAGTACCGGCGTACTCGTCCATCGCGACGGTCTCGAGAGGCTGCGGGTGCTCCGGCGCCAGCCCTGCCGCCCGGAGCATCGCGTCCATCACCTGCACGCCGGACGGGGAGTGGTTCGTGAGCAGGGCGAGCGCGAACCCGCGCTCGGGTACGAGTGCGAGATAGGCGATCTGGCCGTTCGTGCCGCCGCCGTGGCCGATCGAGCCGTAGCGATCGTTCCCGTACCAGGTCAGCCCGACCCACTCGCCCTCTTCGCCCGCGGGCGCCTGCGGCTCCTGCATCGGCGCGAGTGCCGGCGGCGGGTCGAGATGGAGGCGCGCGTAGCGGAGGAGGTCCGGTGTGGTAGAGGCGATCCCGCCGCCGGCGGCGGCGTACCGACCGATCTGCCAGGGGCGCGCCACCGCCAGCTCGTCGCCCAAGCCGACGTGACCGACAGCGAACCGCTCGGTCATCACCTCCCACGGCCAGAACGTCGTGGAAGCCAGCTCGAGCGGCTCGAAGACGAGCTCCTTGATCACGTCCTCGACGCGCTTGCCGGTGACGCGTTCCACGACATGTCCGGCGAGGACGAAGCCGGAGTTGTTGTAGGCCCACAGCTCGCCGACCGGCGTCTGCTGGGGCAGGTCGCGCATCCGCTCGACGTAGATCGCGAACGCGTCGTCGCCCCAGCCCGTGTCGTCGAAGTAGTCGCCGAACCAGCCGCCGGTATGGGCGAGGAGATGCCGCATCGTGACGCGCTCGGTCGCATCGGCGTCGGCGAGCACGAGCTCGGGGACGTACTCGCGCACCGGCCGGTCGAGCTCGATCTCGCCGCGGGCCACGAGCTCGGCGACGGCGGTACCTGTGAAGGTCTTCGTAATCGAGCCGATCTGGAAGCGCGTGTCCGACGTCACGTCGAGCGGGTTCTCGATGCTCGTCACGCCGTACGCCTCGTGCCGCTCGACGCCGTCCTCCAGCACGCCGATCGCGACTCCCGGCACGCCCGTCTCCTCGCGCGCCGCCTGCACCGCGTCGAAGACGTCCATGGCGTGGACTCTATGCCCGGCGCGGACTAGACGTCGCGGCGGCACAGCAGAAACGCCGCGATGGCGATCGCCGCGGCGCAATATCCGGCGAAGACCACGCCGCCGGCGAGCGGCGTCAGCGTGTGCGACGCGTGCTTGAGCGCGAAGATCTGCTGTCCCGCGTCGCTCGGCAGGTACTGGCTGATCGCGTTGTTCCAGCTCGACGGCAGGAGGTTCATCAGCGGCGGGATGACGAAGAAGATCCCGGCAAACGTCGCGATTCCGCCGGCCGTGTTCCGGACGATCGCGCCGAGTGCGAGCGCGAAGACGCCGACCATCGCGACGTAGAGCGCGCCGCCGACCATGCAGCGGGCGACGCCCGGCGCGGTGAAGGACACCTGGAGGATGTCGTGCCGCGCGAGGATCGCCTGGCTCGAGAAGAAGCTCACGAGCACGGCCGGCACCAGCACCACGAACGAGACGACGGCGTAGTCGACGAGCTTCGCCCAGAGAACGGGCAGCCGCTTCGGCACCGCCGTGAATGTCGAGCGGATCGAGCCGGTCGAGTACTCCGCGCTGATCACGAGGACGCCGAGGACGGCGATCGCCAGCTGCGCGACGAAGACCCCGGCGAGCGCGATGTCGAGCGGGGAGCGGCTCGCGCGCTCGTGCGCCGACATCTGTCCCCAGTGCGACGACGTCACGGTCGCGAAGAGGATCGGGAAGAGGATCGTGAGCAGGATCCCGACACCGAGCGTCCACGCTGTCGAGCGGACGCTGCGGAACTTCGTCCATTCGGCGAGGACGACCCGCGGGAACGTGACGCGGCCCGGTGCCTCGAGCTTCGGGATGGTCGGCGCGGCGGTGCTCACGCGACGACCTTCTCGGGCTGAGCGCCGAACTCGACCTCGTCGCGCGTGAGATCCATGAACGCCTCCTCGAGCGACGCCTGCTGCGGCGTCAGCTCGTGGAGCGCGATGCCGGCGGCGGCGGCGGCGTCACCGACCTGCTCGGCGGTGAGACCGTGCACCTCGAGCGCACTGCGCTCGCCGTCCGTGAACGCCACGCCCGGGCCGGCGAGCGCGTCGCGAAGCCGCGTCAGGTCGGGCGAGCGGACGAGTACGACCCTCTCCGACGCGCTCGCGACGAAGTCGTCGACGCTCGTGTCGGCGATGAGCTTGCCGCGCCCGATCACGATGAGGTGGTCGGCCGTGAGCGCCATCTCGCTCATGAGGTGCGACGAGACGAACACGGTCTTGCCTTCCGCCGCGAGGCCCTTGAGGAGGTTGCGGATCCAGTGGATTCCCTCGGGATCGAGGCCGTTGACCGGCTCGTCGAGCAGCACGGTCTTCGGGTCGCCGAGAAGCGCCGCGGCGATGCCGAGCCGCTGGCCCATCCCGAGCGAGAAGGTCCCCGCGCGCTTCCGCGCGACCTCGTGAAGCCCGACGAGGTCGATCATCTCGAGCACGCGCCGCTTCGGATAGCCGTGCGTTTGGGCGAGCGCGAGGAGATGGTTGTACGCGGAACGGCCGGTGTGGACGGAGCGCGCTTCGAGCAGCGCTCCGACCTCGCTCAGCGGCGCCGGGTGGTCGCGGTAGTGGCGGCCGTTCACCGTAGCGTCGCCTCGCGTCGGAGCGTCGAGGCCGAGGATGAGCCGCATCGTCGTCGACTTGCCCGAGCCGTTCGGCCCGAGGAAGCCGGTCACGATGCCCGGCTGGACGGTGAAGCTCAAACCGTCGACGGCGCGCTTCTCGCCGTAATCCTTCGTGAGACCCCGCGCCTCGATCACGGGTTCACCGTAGCCCCGTAGCGTAAGCGCGGGGTGAGTATGTACGGAGTGATCGGTTTCCTCGTCTCGACGCACACGATCGAGGGCTGGCTCTCCTCGTACGGCTACGCGGTCGTGTTCGTCCTCGTGCTGCTCGAGAGCCTCGGCCTGCCGGTGCCGGGAGAGACGGCGCTGATCGCCGCGGCGCTCTATGCGGGCTCGACGCACGACCTCACGATCGGCTGGGTGGTCGCTCTGGCCGCCGCCGGCGCGATCGTCGGGGACAACATCGGCTTCATGCTCGGCCGTTACGGCGGCGCGAAGCTCCTCCTTCGCTACGGGCACCGGATCCGGCTCCACGAGGGTCGGCTGCGGATCGGGATCTGGCTCTTCCGGCACCACGGCGGGAAGGTCGTGTTCTGGGGGCGCTTCGTCTCGATCCTCCGCACGTACGCCGCGTTCCTCGCGGGAGCGAACCGGATGAGATGGCCGCGCTTCCTCGTCTTCAACGCCGCGGGCGGATGTGTGTGGGCGGCCGCCTTCGGGTTCGGCTACTACGCCTTCGGCGACGTGCTCGAGCGGCTGAGCACCGCGATCGACGTCGGGCTCGGCGCTCTCGGCGCCATCGCGATCGTCGCCTTCGTCATCTGGGCGAAGCGGCGCGAGGCGGTGCTGCAGGAGAAGGCCGACCGCGAGATCGTCGGCTCCGTCGCTGAGCAGCTCGGTGAGCCAAAGCCGCATGCGTAAGCTGGCAAGCATGTTCCTCTTCGAGAAGATGACCAAGATGGTCTCGCCCGCGGACGCGCTTCCCGGGCGCGACACGCCGATGCGCGTGCCCGAGCGGCACGAGGTGCTCGGCACGCCGCTTCAGCCGCCGTTTCCCGAGCAGATGGAGCAGATCGTCGTGGGGATGGGCTGCTTCTGGGGCGCCGAGCGCGTCTTCTGGAAGGCGGACGGCGTCTACACGACCGCCGTCGGCTACGCGGGCGGCTACACGCCGAACCCGACGTACGAGGAGGTCTGCTCCGGCCGTACCGGCCACACCGAGGCCGTGCTCGTCGTCTTCGACCCGGCCGCGATCTCGCTCGAGAGCGTCCTCCGCCTCTTCTGGGAGGGGCACGATCCGACACAGGGCAACCGCCAAGGCAACGACGTCGGAACGCAGTACCGCTCCGCTGTTTATCCCTCACGCGAAAACCTCGAGGTCGCTTATGCGTCGCGTGCCGCATACCAAGCGGAGCTCGCGAAGGCGGGCTACGGCGAGATCAAGACGGAGATCGCCGAGGCGGGGCCGTTCTACTACGCCGAGGACTACCACCAGCAGTACCTCGCGAAGAACCCGAACGGCTACTGCGGCCTGGGCGGGACCGGCGTCGCTTGTCCCGTCGGTCTCAAGACGGCGTAGAGTCCGGATCGTGAAGCGCGTTCTCCTGGCCGCCGCAGCCATCCTGTCGTGCACCGTCGTTGCCGGTTCGGCGCGTGCGAATACCCCGGCGTTCGTCACGTTCCTCACCCCGTCGGGGAACATCGGGTGCGGCTACGAGAACGGGATGGAATCGGCGAGTCTTCGCTGCGACATTGCGAGCGGCCTCAAGCCTCGCCCGGCCCGTCCGAAAGGCTGCGTCCACCTCAACTGGGGCGACAGCTACACGATGAACGACCACGGCCGCGCGACCGTCACCTGCCATGGCGACACCGTGATCATCAAGGGCTCGAAGGTCATCCCGTACGGGAAGACGTGGAGGCTCGGCGGCTTTGTGTGCTGGTCACGCACCATCGGCCTGCGCTGCAAGAACGCGAGCCACCACGGCTGGTTCCTCAGCCGCCGGCATTCGTACCGCTTCTGAGGCGGCGTTACTTCCGGTGCTTGGCCGCCGAGCTCCCGCCGATCGAGAGCAGGGCGACGATGAGCACGATCACGGCCCACCACGCGATCGCGAGCGTGCCGTCGTGCCAGCTGAGAACGTCCCACATGGCTCGACCGTAGGCCGACGACGTCGTCTAGCGGATCGGGGCATTCACCGATGACGCCGCCGACCGCACGGCGAAGGATTGCGGCCATCGAAAGAGGGGCGGAGGCCATGGCTGGAACGCTCGAGAGCAGGCAGGTTGAGCCCGGGGACTTCGTAGCGACGAGCGGCAGGCACGTCGGCGATCCCGGGCGCAGCGGAGAGATCGTCGCGGTGCTCGGCGACGACGACCATCTCCACTATCTCGTTCGCTGGGAGGACGGACACGAGAGCATCCTCTATCCGGGCGAGGGGACGACGATCAGGCCGCACGACGCGGAGGCCAGCTGGGCGGACTGAGGGCAGGCCCCGAACGACGGTTACTGGAGGCGCTCGGCGAGGTAGCGGATCGCGAGCGGGTAGCGGTACTCGATGCTCGCGTGGCCCGCGTCGAACAGCTCGAAGAAGACGTCGGTGATGCCGAGCGCCTCGAGTTCGCGGCGGAAGGCGTCGGCGCCGAGGTCGAGGAAGTACTCGTCGTGCTTGCCGGCGTCGATGTAGATGGCCCGCAGGCCGCGGAGCGCGTCGGCGTGGCGGCGCGCCATCCGCACCGGATCCCACGCGAGCCAGCGCTGCCAGACCTCGTCCCGCAGCATCCCCGTCGCGGGATCGAACGGCAGCTCGATCGAGCCGTCCTCATTCGCCGAGTAGCACGCCGCCATCGCGTACGTGTTGAGGAGCTCGGGATCCTTCTTCTTCGTGAAAGCCGGCCGGGAGCGGAAGTCCTCCCAGAACGTCTCGTACGAGCCGTCGTAGTCGTCTCGGAGCGTCCGCGCCACGTCGCGGAACTCGGGCAGGTAGCAGAGCTCGAAGAGCGCGTCGCCCGAGTGAGTGGCAAGGCCTCCGAAGACATCGGGCCGTAGCATCGGCACGACCATCGCGCCGTAGCCGCCGCTCGACTTGCCGGTCAGGCCGCGGTGCCCCGCCTCGGTCAGCGTCCGGTAGCCCGAGTCGACGAACGGGACGATCTCGTCGCAGAGGTAGCCGAGATAGCGGCCCGTCCCCGGCGAGTCGATGAACTGCGAGCCGCCGTACGATGTCCAGCAGTCGGCGAACACGACGATCGCCGGCGGGCAGCGCTCGTCGGCGAAGAGCCGGTCGATGTTCTCGGGCGTGTTCGGGCGGAACGCCGTGCGGTTGCGCCACATGTCGAGCTGCCCGGTCATTCCCTGGATGAGGTAGATCGTCGGGAACGCCCGCTCCGGCTCGGCTTCGTACGCGGGCGGGAGGTAGACCCAGAGCGGCCGGACGTGCGGGTCGCCAAGCGGGTTGCCGCGGAGGAGCTCGCTGTCGATCTCGAGCTCGTCGAGCTTCCCCTTGCGCTCGCGAGACCACGGTTCCACGAAGCCGTTCTATCACTCTGCTTTGGCCGACGGGGGCGGGGCTACACTGGCGGCATGGCCGAGTACGGGACGATGCGCGTCAAGAGCGGGCTCGCGGAGATGCTCAAGGGCGGCGTGATCATGGACGTCGTCGACGCCGAGCAGGCGAAGATCGCCGAAGCCGCGGGCGCTGTCGCGGTCATGGCGCTCGAGCGCGTCCCGGCCGACATTCGCCGCGACGGTGGCGTCGCGCGCATGTCCGACCCGGAGAAGATCACCGAGATCCAGGAGGCCGTGACGATCCCCGTCATGGCGAAGTGCCGCATCGGCCACTTCGCCGAGGCGCAGATCCTCCAGGCCCTCGAAGTCGACTACATCGACGAGTCGGAGGTGCTCACGCCCGCCGACCTCGAGCATCACGTCGACAAGTGGCAGTTCACCGTCCCGTTCGTCTGCGGCTGCACGAACCTCGGCGAGGCGCTGCGGCGCATCTCCGAGGGCGCCGCGATGATCCGGACGAAGGGCGAGGCCGGCACCGGCGACATCGTCAACGCGGTCACGCACATGCGGGCCGTGTTCGGCGCGATCCGGCGGCTCGGCGCGATGCGCGAGGAGGAGCTGTACGCCGATGCGAAGGAGCATCGCGCGCCGTACGAGCTCGTCAAGTGGGTGGCCGAGAACGGAAAGCTTCCCGTCGTGACGTTCACCGCCGGCGGCATCGCGACGCCCGCGGACGCCGCGCTCTGCATGCAGCTCGGAGCGGACGGCGTGTTCGTCGGCTCCGGCATCTTCAAGTCGGGCGACCCGGAGCGGCGCGCGAAGGCGATCGTCGAGGCGACGACGCACTACATGGACGCGGAGATCCTCGCCCGCGTGTCCGCCGGCCTCGGCGACGCGATGGTCGGAATCTCGACGCAGACGCTCGATCCGAGCGAGCTGCTCGAGACTCGCGGCTGGTAACGGCCCTCTCTCGCGGCCCTGATCCGACCCCGCGAGCCCCGGCAAGTGGCCCCGCGCGACCGCGGCCGGTGGCAGCCACTTACGGCTTGGTAGCGAACTTTCCACACCGGCGAAACGTTGATCGAAAGCCGGGTTCCGCTGCCGGCTATGGAACGCGTGTGACTCTTTCGTAACGGTGGCTGCCACCGGTCGGGCTTTACTCCGTCCGGCTAGCGCGAGATGATCCGCGCGATGGTCAAGGTCGAGACCAAGCCGGTCTGGAATTCTTCGTCGTTTCTGATCTATGCGGGCGGGCTGACCGTGCTCGGCGGGGCGATGCTCGCGCTCACCTATCTCTCGACGCAGTTCCTCGGCGCCGGGCAGGGGACGGCGTGGTCGCTCTTGGTCTTCGTCATCCTCTCCGCGATCGCCCGCGGGTTCCGGCGCGCCGACCGGTGGCTTGTCGCGGGAATCTTCGCCTTCACATCTGTGCTCGCCTGGGGATTTTTCGTTGCGGTGACGCTGAAATGGTGGGGCTGGGAAAACCAGAGGTTCCACGACGTCACGGTCTGGTCATGGACGCGGCTCCTGCTCGAAGTCTTGATCCTGTTCGCCGCGACGGTCACCCGGTGGCGCTTCAAGTTCCCGTTCATCCGCCTCATCTCCGCGCCGGTCGGAGCCTTGTTTGTGATCGATCTCGTGACGAAGGGCCATGGCAATCCGGTGGCAGTCGTTGCGCTCCTTGTCGGGCTCGGCTACCTCGCCGTCGGGAAGATCAGCGACAAGCCGTCGACGTTCTGGCTTCACCTGTCCGCGGGATTCCTCGTCGGCGCGCCGATCCTCTACTGGTGCCACAAGTCGACCTTCGACTTCGCGGTCGTCGCATTCATGTCGCTCGTGTACGTCGTCTGGGCGTACTGGACGAAACGCTCGAGCTGGGCGGTATTCGGGACGATCGGCTTCTTCACCACGGCCACCTACTTCGTCGTCAAGGCCGTGGAGGGCACCGTCAGGTCGAGGGCGTACGGCGGGGGGTCGATCGTCTCCGACCTCTGGTACGTCCCACTGGCGATCGGCCTCCTCGGGTTCTGGCTCGTCCTGCTCGGGATGCTCGGCAGGCGGAAGAAGCGTGACAGGCACGCCCCGGTCAAGACGGAGACCAAGCCCGTCTGGAACTCGTCGTCGTTCCTCGTCTACACGGGCGGGCTGACCGTTCTGCTCGGATCGAGCGTCGGGCTCGCCTATCTCGGCTCCCAGTACCACGGCAACGGCGCGAGGACCGGCTGGACGCTGCTCTTCCTCGTGGTCATCTACGGCATCGCGCACGCGCTCCGCCTGCGCGGCCGCTGGCTCGCCGCCGGGATCTTCGCGTTCGTCTCGGTGCTCGTCTGGGCGACGCTTGTTCTGCTCACGATGCGCTGGATCGGCTGGCATCCGTTCAACCTGTTCGGCCTCTATGTCTACGCGTCGCCGTTGAGCACCTGGTCGTGGTCGCGGATGCTCTTCTGGGTCCTGACACTCGCGGCGGCGTGGTACGACCGGCGGGTATTCAAGTTCCCGTTCATCCGGCTCATCTCGGCGGTCGTGTTCTGGCTCTTCGTCGTCGACCTGCTGACCTCGGGGCACGGCAACTGGTTGGCGGTCGTAACCCTTCTGACTGGCCTCGCCTACTTGCTGGTCGGGAACGTCATCGACAAGCCGTCCGCCTTCTGGCTCCACCTGGTCGGCGGCGCGCTGATCAGCGGTGTGCTCATCCACTGGTTCAAGGTGACTGACGCAGATTTCGCCGTGATCTCGATCTTCGCCGTCCTCTACGTGCTCGTGGCGTATTGGACGAAGCGGTCGAGCTGGGCGGTGTACGCGACGATCGGATTCTTCGCAGCGACGGAGCACTACATCGGCCTTTCCCCCGGCCATAGTCCGCTCACCGGCATTAGCCAGATGTGCACGGGCGGGTCAGGGATCCCAACGACCTGTACCTCGGTCGGTCCTTCCCCGTGGGCGCCGGCGCTCGCGTTCGGCCTTCTGGGCTTCTGGCTCGTCGGGCTCGGGATGCTCGGCAAGCGCCGCAAGCACCACCATGACGCCGCGGTCGTCGTGACGCCGCTGGCACCGCCCGTGGCCACCGAACCGCTCGCCGAATAGCGCTCGTTACCATCGAGAACGTGGAGAAGCCGCTCAAGATCGGCGTCCTCGCTCTGCAAGGCAACTTTCGTGAGCACGCCGCAGTCCTGCGACGCCTCGGCGCGGAGCCGGTCGAGGTGCGGCTCCCGGAGCAGCTCGAGGGCCTCGACGGCCTGATCATCCCCGGCGGCGAGTCGACCACCATCTCGCGGCTGATGTGGATCTACGGCCTCGACGAGGCGGTGCGCGCGTTCGCCGGTCCGATCTTCGGCACGTGCGCGGGGATGATCGTCCTCGACCGCGACCACCTCGGTGTAGGCGACTGGAGTACCGAGCGCAACGCCTTCGGCCGCCAGGTCAAGAGCTTCGAGGCAGACCTCGACATCGGGGACGGCGACGAGCCGCTTCGCGCCGTCTTCATCCGCGCGCCGTGGCTCGAGGAGCCAGGCCCCGACGTCGAGGTGCTCGCCGAGGTCGACGGGCACGTCGTGCTTGCGCGCGAGGGGCGGCTGCTCGCGGCAGCGTTCCATCCCGAGCTGACGGATGACACGCGCGTCCACGAGCGGTTCCTGAACATCGTGAGGGAGGAGAACACCGCCGCGCGCGTAGACTCGGCGGAGCGCGTCCAAAGAGCGAAGGCGCCGGATTTGCCGGCGCCGGGAGCGGGAAATGTCCGGGCATAGCAAGTGGTC
>Ga0265338_10008637_pt1 | contig 12322 bp, 10 predicted proteins | sample 42126metaG_FD_193579 | JGI IMG/M metagenome (GOLD analysis project Ga0265338, IMG submission 193579) | Rhizosphere microbial communities from Carex aquatilis grown in University of Washington, Seatle, WA, United States - 4-21-26 metaG | ecosystem: Host-associated > Plants > Roots > Rhizosphere... | reverse complement strand
GCCGCCGTCCATTGCCTTAGCCAAAAGAGTGTTCTGACCAGCTGCTGACGTGATCATATCGCGCCGAGCCTCGAGCTTTCCTTCAGAGCTCAAACCAAGTTCCTCAATAGCCTCAAGGCGCGTGATGAGGGTATCCATGACGACCTCCTGATGTTGAGTAGGGCGGGATGCCCTGACTTCTGACAACATTATGAACTAAAAGTCAATTATTGTCCAAAAAACCCTTATTTTACCATATAAAGTAAATGGTTTATTTACTTTTATACCATAATTTGCTATAGTCTAGGGGTGAATCTGCTAGACCCAAAGAGCCTCGAGGATCAGATAGCGCACTTTCTTATAAAAGGAGGGCGAGGGACAACCGAGTTACTCAAAGAGCTGCAGACCTTGCGGCCCGGCACCACCAAACAGGGCTTTTATGCCGCCCTGCGCAAGCTCAAGGCCGAGGATGTAGTGGTTGTTTATAAAAAGGTGGTTGCGCTTAATGTTACCTGGGTTAAACAGATGGAAGAGATGCTGGCCCGGGCGGCAAAAACGTATACGGTTGAAGATGACTCCTCAAATCTTTTATCTTTGGCCGATAAAGAGAGCGTTTCATACAGTTTTGCGAGCATAAAACAGCTCGACAACTATTGGGGCCACGCGCAAAATATTGTCGTGCAAGCAACGCCCGCGGACGAGCCGGTATATACCTACGACCCGCATTACTGGTTTTACATCGCAAGGCCGGAAGTGGAACGGGGGCATATGGACGGCATCAATGCGCTCGGGAAGCAATTTTTAATGACGGTAGGCGGCGCGACGCCGCTCGACAAGGCGATACAGTACGCCTTCAACAACGAGCTGCGGCAATATCATATGGAGCGCATGTTTGCCAAAGAGCGTTACTATGTGGTCGTGATAGGAGATTATATTTTTGAATCTACGTTTAACGAGGATATCGAGCGGCGCATCGGGGATATATATGCGCGCGACGCAAACCCGGCGGCCGAGGTTGCTAAAGCATTTGAGAGCATTTTGAACGCGAAGGTGCGCGGCAAACTAAAGATTACGCGCAACAGGACAAAAGCGCGCAAACTAAAGGCAAAGCTCGGCAAAAACTTCGTTATCAAAAAGCAAGGAGTTTAATCGAAAAAAGTTTGACTATCTGCTACTATAGCTCTGCATGAAATCTTTTTTCAAATATCTGGGGCTCGCGATGCTTGGGCTGTTTGCTATCATTGGCCTGCTTTTTAGCGGCGTATACGTGGCAATGCAGTTCGGCCTTTTTAACGTGCCGGGTTCTATTGCCGAGCGCAATGCGTTTTTTACCGGCTCCGCCACCAGCACCATCCCGGCGCAGCCGTGCGCCGATGCTTTGCAAACCGTTTGCAACTGGGACCAGACGCCCGAGTGGTCGGTGATTGCCGGAGGCCTCACCAAAGACGCTTCGGTTATTGCGCAGGTAAGCCAAGAGACCGGTGTGTCGGAGAGGATGATAGCGGCCGTAGTCGTGCCGGAACAAATACGCTTTTTTACTTCCAACCGAGAAGTGTTTAAAAGATATTTCGAACCGCTCAAGATCTTGGGATCGTTATCGCAATTTTCTCTTGGCGTATCAGGGATAAAAGAAGAGACGGCCGACATGATAGAAATGAACGCAGGGAGCAGCAGCTCGGCGTTTTACCCCGGGCCGGGGATGGCCGCGCTGTTTAGCTACGAGGGCACTACGACGCCGCATGATACGGCGCTTTTTAACCGCCTGAGCGATCCGAAAAACCATTATTATTCATACCTGTACACCGCCGTTTTTATAAAAGAGGTGGAAGCACAGTGGCAGCGGGCCGGCTTTGATATATCGCAAAACCCAGAAGCGGTGGTAACGCTGTTTAATATCGGGTTCCAAGGATCGCACCCTAACGCCGCGCCGCAAGCGGCAGGGTCGGTGATAACCACCGGCGGGCAAAATTACGTGTACGGCCAGCTAGGCGCCAACTTCTATCACTCTAACGAACTCACCGACATCTTTCCTAAATAATATCAAAACAAAATAGAGTTTAAGGTCACCACAAATTTTCTGCTGAAAATTTACTATGTCTCGCCTCGTCAGGCTTCGACTGATTGCCCTTAAACTCTATTTTGTTTTTTATTTATTCTGTGGAGCCGAGTGGGAGCGAGGCAAACGGGTTTTCCGCGCCGCGGACTTCAAAGTGTAGGTGGTTGCCGGTGGCCTCGCCGGTCATGCCAACGCGGCCAATGGTGTCGCCCTGCGCCACGCTCGCGCCTGGAGAGGTAAGCACTTGGCTCATGTGCGCATACAAAGTTTCGGTGCCATTGGGGTGGGATATAACCACGTAGTTGCCGTAGCCACCGTTCCATGCTCCGTTGTTTTTAGCAACGATAACCGTGCCAGCCGCTGCCGCATATATAGGAGTGCCTTTAGGCGCGCCGATGTCCACCGCGTTCCACCCGTGGAGGCCTTGGGTCACGATGCCGCCCGCAAGCGGCCAGGCAAAGTAACCGGGGATAGGCGCGCCGCTGCCGCCCAAGTACGGCTCTGTGGCGCTGCCTGCGGCTATCTTCGCAATGACTTTTGCATGCGGAGTGGATGCCGTTGCCTTAGTGGCAGTCGATTTTGCGGAAGTCGAACCCGAAACGACGGTCGTTGCTTCGCCATTGGGGATAATAAGAGTTTGGCCTACGGTAAGCGCCGCGCCGTCATCCAAACCGTTGTAGGATGCTATGTCGTTGGCGTCTGAGTTATAGCTTTTGGCAAGACTTGCGAGCGTGTCGCCTTTGACCACCACGTGGGTTGCCCCGATGATAGGCAAGATAATAAGCGTCTGCCCAGGCTGGATGACGCCGTTTTTTATATCGTTAGCGCCTACGATAGTAGGAATGTTTACATCAAACATGGACGCAATGCCCGAAAGGGTATCCCCGGGGCGCACCGTATACACGCTAATCTGGGAGTTTTGGTATTGGCTGTCGCCGATATCCGCTGCCGTGCCCGAAGGGCCTTCATCGGGCTCTAACGCTGAACCATCTACCACGGTAATATCGCCGCCGCCTATGGCTCCGTTCGGGTCCACATTGATAGCCGCCGAGAGGAGCGACATGGTCTGCGAGTTTTGCGTGGGTGTCTCGATAGTCGAAGCCGAAGCGTCGGTGCCCAAGAGCGCGCTTATAAAAGAAAAGGTGCTTGCCTCTGCAAGCACCGGAGTAAGAAGCATAACCAACGAGGCGCAACCTGCTACAAGGTTGAAAAATAAGGGGTTTTTGAGCTTCTCGGTAAAAAAACGTTTAACGACCGAAGAAGTACCTGTTTTATGAGAGCCTATAAGCCTAAATTAAGTGAATATACTGTGATTCTCTCAATTAATGGCTCTGTTGAGCCATATAATTGTGCCAATTCCCTGTACTTACCCAGTGTACCCCGCTGAGTTCGAGAGTCAACTAGACAAACCGCTAGGTGTGTATAACTGTTTTTAGCATGAAGAGAAAAATCAGCGATATACTTGAGCAATGCCCCCGCAGGAACAAGTAAATAAGATGCAGGAAGATATGGATCAGACTTTTGAAGAGGCTAAAAAGGCTGCCCCATACGCTAATGATAATGAAACGACGCCAAGCCTAGATCCTCAAGTCATAACGAATGCAGCAGCACTCGTAACGAGGCTAGAAACGGAAAAGGCACAGCGCGAGCGGCAAGAAAAGATAGAAGGGAACATCCAGGCCGGCATGCCAGGCTTGGATGCCAACTTGGAACAATACCGAGAAACCGTTGTCAATCCGACTATAGCAGCCGGAAGCATACCGCCGATCGAACCGCCTGCCGCTCCAGAGCCACAACCCGCAACTCCTCAACCTATTCGGCAGGGCGCACCAGAGGTGCGCCCGGTAACGAGCAAAGACAAGTTCGACCCTTTTTATCCTGGAGATAAGGAAGAGAGCCTGCTCGACAAAGGCGGACGGATGGTAAAGGAAAGCGCCGCATATGTAAAACAAGAGGCGGCCGAAAGGTTGCCGTATAGTGTTTTTGGCAGGCTTGGCGCCAAGTTTGAACGGCTGGGCATAAAAATAGCAAGCGCTCCTAAAAAAGACATGCTTGAAAGAATGTCTCAATGGCGCGGCGAGCGCGCCATAAAGGCAGAGGCCGGTTGGACCGGAGCAAAGAAAGCTATTGAGGTTATCGAAGGAAAACTTGCACAATTAGAAGCCGGTCGACAGGCAAGCGAAGATAAGATAAAAAGCGGCGGAGCGCATTTGTATGATGCGAAGGTTGCCGCCAAGCAGCAAATCGAGTATACGCGCAGTCGCAATAGACTGATGATCGAGCTCGAAAAAGCCAAAACTAAGGAAAATAAAGCGCACGCAAAATTTGAGTACCGCACGCATAAAAAAGAAGGGGCCGACAACAAGCAGAACAATTTTGCCAATAAAATAGTGCGCGGCGTAGATGCACGGCTTGAGTCTGACAAGGTAAAATTTGCCGAGCTTATGGCAACTCAAGACACCATCAACAAAGAGTTTGAAAGGATACAAAGCGCTGTAGAATTTGGCAAAAAAGGTATAGAAACTTTGCGCACAAAATTGCAGGCTATTGAAGACATCCCTGGCAAAGAAGCGTTCGTGGACAGCATACAAGATCGGATACAAGAGATCGAAAAAATAATCGGGGATCTGCATGCGTACCGCGAGAAAAAAGAAAAGGAGCTGGCTGGCATTGCCTCGAAAATGAGCAGCCTCAACCTTTACCTGGGGCAGTGGAACGTGTTCCGTAATGAAGAGTTGCGCGTTACCACGCAAGAAAGAAACTATGCCGACCATGTGCCGCAGCATGTGGAAGAGGCGGGGGAGAACCGCGAGCACACCTACAGCCACGCGCCGGAGACGCCGCCCGAGGTACCGGCCGCGCCTCAGGCAGCACCTGCAAACCCCGAGCCGCAAGCGACTCCGGAAACGGAAGCGAACTTAGAAACTATCGGCGATAAAGAAACGGACGCAAGAACGTATTTGAAAAAATGGAACGAGCTTTTTGAAGGGGACAGTAAAATAACGGCTCGAGATCTTTTGCCCGCAAGAATATTCGGAAAAAGTACTATGCCCGTAAAAGATATGGAAAAGGTCGTACAGAAATTTTTAGAAACCAAGTACGCAGGATCCCCGCAAAAAATCTCGGGACTAAAAGACCAGTTTAACCAGATACGCAAGATTATATGAGCACCGACCAAGACACAAAAGATACAGAGACGGAACTCCAAGCTATCCTTAACCGCCTCACGGCCGAGAGCGCTGCGGCACAGGCATTGGACGTAACGATAAAAAAGTTTGGGGATGACGTTGATGCACTCGATACGCATGTAACAGCGTCTAAAAAAGACATTGCTGTTTTTATGGAAGAGCAAGGTAAAGAACTCGATGCCTTGATAGCCGAGGAACAAAAAGACATGGATGCCGACAAAGCCGAGCCTGAAGAACCAGAAGAAACATAGCTATTTTATGTATCGGTTTTGTTTATTGAGTTTGGTTGGGATATAGTTGCTTGCGTGAACCATCTTTCCGGACTGAACGACGCGCAAAAAGAGGCTGTCTTGCATACCGAAGGGCCTTTGCTCGTGCTTGCCGGGGCGGGGGCGGGGAAGACGCGCGTTATTACGCACCGGATACTCCAGATAGTTTTGCAAGGCACTTTACCCGAGCACATACTTGCCATAACGTTTACCAACAAAGCGGCGACAGAGATGCGCGAGCGAGTGGTAAAACTGCTCGGCGACGGTGGCGGCCGGCCGTTTGTGTCTACCTTCCACTCGCTGGGGCTTTTGATAATCAAAGAAAATTTTAAATTGCTCGGACTTAAGCGCAAGCCAACCATTTATGACCGCGCCGACAGCACGCGCACGGTAAAAGACGCTATCAAATCGCTGAGCGCCGAGAGCGAGATAGAGCCGCGCGGCGCGCTTGGCACCATATCGAAGCAAAAAGGCGAGGGAGTAACCGCCGGCGAGTATGCCGAAGCTGCGCGCAACAGCCGCGAGCGTTTGGTGGCCGCTATTTGGCTTAAGTACGAGCAGGCGCTTACCGCAGACAACGCTCTGGACTTTGACGACCTGCTTTTGCGTGCGGAGCGCTTGCTTTATGCCAACACGGAAGTCCGGAAGCGCTACCAGGAACGTTGGAAATACGTACACATAGACGAGTACCAAGATACCAACCGCATACAGGCGCAGCTCGCGGAGCATTTGCTCGGCGCCGCTAAAAACGTGTGCGCGGTGGGCGACATAGACCAGACCATTTACGGCTGGCGGGGTGCCGAGATAGCAAACCTCATGCAGTTCGAAAAAAAGTTTCCTGGTGCAAAGGTTATCATGCTTGAAGAAAATTACCGTTCCACTAAAAATATTTTAGCGGCTGCCAACGACGTGATATCAAAAAACGTGTACCGGCGCGATAAAAATTTATACACCAAAAATGCCGACGGTGAGCTGCTTTCGCTCTTCCAGGCGTACGACGAAACCGACGAGGCCGCCTATGTGGCACGCACGATACAAGCGTTGATCGAAGAGGGTGCGGCGCCGAAAGACTTTTGCGTGCTTTACCGCGCAAACTTCCAGTCGCGCGCGATAGAAGAGGCGCTGCTCGGCGCGGGCATAGACTATCAGGTTTTAGGCACGCGGTTTTTCGAGCGCAAGGAAGTGAAGGATGCGCTTTCTTTTATACGCGCGGCGGTGGAGGGTGGAAGTATGGATGTGGCGCGCGTTGCCAATGTGCCGCCGCGCGGCATCGGCAAAGTAACGCTTTTAAAAATGCTTGCGGGAAGGGAAGCGGAGCTGACCGGGGCCGTGCGCGACAAAGTGGTGAATTTCCGCTTGCTCCTGATGAAAATCGGGCAAGCGGCGCTGCAGCTGCCACCATCGCAGTTGGTGCGTTTTGTCATAGCCGAAACCGGGCTTGAAAAAATGCTGAGAGAAGACAAGTTGGAAGGCGCCGAGCGGCTTGATAACTTGCGCGAGCTAGGCAACCTTGCGGCGCGCCACGACCACCTGGCGCCGGGAGAAGGGCTTGAGGCGTTTATGGAAAGCGCCGCGCTCGCGAGCGACCAGGACGAACTGAAAGAAAACCGGAATGCCGTGCGCCTTATGACGGTGCACGCGGCAAAAGGACTTGAGTTCAAGCAGGTGTTTATTGTAGGGCTTGAGGATGGCCTGTTCCCCTACGAGCGCGACGAGGGAACGGAGGCCGACAAGGAAGAAGAGCGGCGCTTGATGTACGTGGCTTTGACGCGCGCTCAAAAAAAGATTTTTTTATCGTACGCATCGTACCGCACCGTGTTCGGGTCAAAAAATGCCACGCTGCCGTCGCAATTTCTCTCCGACATCCCGCAAGATCTGCTGGAGTGGGAAGCGCCGGAACGTCGCGGCCGCACTATTTATTTAGATTAGCTATGAAACCTTCTCTCGATCAATCGGCCATTCTGCAAGCCGCAAGCGAAATCATAGGCGAACCTTTCGCCGAGACGAAGCTGGCCGCCGAAGGCATAGACAATATTGTTTTGCTCGTGACGACCGAATCGAAGAAAAAGTATGCCATTAAAACGGGAGAAAATGTGAGCACAGATGCTTACGTATTGCGAATGCTAGCCGGAAAAAATTTCAAAGTGCCGCGGCTTTTTGGAGAAACTACTATCCCGAAAGGAGGAGCTTCTTTTCCGCTCATCATCATGAGTTTTTATGGCAGTCCGCTCCTCAAAGAAGCTCCCGACCAATCCCTTTATATAGAAAGCGTATTGAAAGAACTCCAGCACATACACAAGATGCCTTCTCCAAAAAGGGCTGGCCATGCGCTTGATGTGGAAAAAGGCGACGATAGCAGCTGGAAAGATTTTTTAACGGGAAGGTTGTCCGGCAAAGATGCGGATTTTGACTGGGAGAAAGTGTGCGGGCATCCGCTGGTAAGCCGTGAGCTGATAACAAAGTGTCTGGATTGGGCTATGCAAAACGTAGCCGGTCTACCGGATACTTTACCAATGCGGCTATTGCATACTGACATCAACAGTACCAATATTTTTATTAAAAACGGCGAGGTAGAAGGGATAATAGACTGGAGTGATGCGAAATTCGGGGACCCGGTATTCGATTTGGCCCGGCTCCATATGCATATTAAGGGCTGGCTCGACCAAAAATGCCTGGAAGCATACACGAAGTATGCGGAGCTCTCCGAAGAAGAATGGCAGCGTGAAAAAACATATCATGTGATAAATTTGCTTGAATACCTCAATTGGTACGTGCTATACGGCCTCGATGAACGGCTACCCATACTGACCAAACAATTAGAAAAAATATCCTATGCATAAAAAGAAAAAGTCACTCGGGCAACATTTTTTACATTCTCCGCATTATTTGGGAATGCTGGCCGATGCCGCCCATATAAAAAAGGGAAATATGGTGCTCGAAATAGGCCCGGGAGAGGGAACCCTGACAAAAGTTTTGCTTGAACACGGAGCGAAAGTCATTGTGGTCGAAAAAGACAGGCGATTGATACCACTGCTCAAGGAAAAATTTGCGAAAGAAGTAGCAGCTAAAAAATTAATCATCGTTGAAGGAGACGCGCTTGAGTTTGATATATCAAACTATCTTCCGAAAACAGAAAAATACAAAGTCGTGGGGAATATCCCGTACTACATTACCGGCGCTTTGCTCAAAAAATATTTGACCGCAAAAATACAGACCGAGACGCTGGTGTTTTTGATGCAAAAAGAGGTTGCGGAGCGCATTACCAATCACGGTATGCAAAGCAAAAACCCGAAAGAGAGCATTCTTTCCCTTTCGGTAAAAGCATACGGGCAGCCCGCATATATTGCTACCGTGCCGCGCGGCGCTTTTGCACCGGCACCCAAGGTGGACTCGGCCATACTTGCCGTTACCGGCATTTCGCGCCGACAGTTTAAAAATGCGGAGAATGAAGAGCGGTTTTTCAAGCTGGTGCGCGCCGGCTTTGCACAAAAAAGAAAATTATTGAAACGGAATCTCGAAAAAATACTTGGAAAAGACGCCTTACTGGCGCTAAAAAACGCCGCGATAGAAGAAAACGCCCGAGCAGAAGATATCCCACTCGAAAAATGGCTTGCTTTAAGCAGGGTTTCATGAATTTGCAGGGAAGTAAGCCTCTTTTTACTATATAATGAGAGGATGAAAATCGGGCGTTATGCACCAAGCGCGCAGTTTACCGCCATCGTAGTCGCTTTGCTGCTCTCGGGCGGCCTGGTATACGGTGCGGAACTGGTAACGCACCCGACCCAAGGGAATACACAGGGAAATATCACCGTGGACACAGGCGCGAACCCGGCAGAATCAGATGACTCTGGCAATTGGCAGGCGGCGCTTGCGGCCATACAGGCGCAAAATGCATCAACTTCGCTTGTGGCACCAAGCGCCAACCTGGTCAACCAGTTCCTGCAGGCGGCGCAAAGCTCTAACGTAACCGATACGGTCGCCCGAACGATACTGGTAAACCTCAGCAACGCGAAGTCGCAGGGGCTTGGCGACGACGAGCCCACCCAAGACCAGATTGTGGCTGCAGCGGCTGCGCAAGTGGCAAGCGGGCAGACATCGGCAACCAGTTATGGATATTCCGACCTCACGATAGTGCCCGCGTCGAATGCCACACTGCACGCCTACGGCAATGGCGTCATGCAAGCGCTTGGCGCGCATCCGGAAGCCAGCGAGCAGGCAACGCTTCTTTCTATAGACGAGGCGGTCGAAGGAGGCGACAAGAGCCAATCGGCGACCCTTGCAAAGATAGGGGCGGCATATAAAGCCGCGGCGGCCGACATGCTTGCCGTACCGGTGCCGCAAACGCTCGCGCCGCTCGACTTAGAAGCCATAAACAACTTGCTGCGCACCGGCGCGACTTACGACGATATGAAAACCATCACCACTGACTCGGTGCGCGGCCTCGGCGGGCTCCAAGCATACGAAACGCTTATGGACGAGAACGCAAACGTGTTCATAAATATCGCGCAGGAGTTAAATAAAGACGGTATACTTTTTACTAAGGACGAGCCAGGAAATGCCTGGAGCATCTTGCTGCCTACCCCGGCAGTATCCGCAGGGTCACAATAGGCACATGGCAAGAAAAATAGTCTACATCGTACTGGGGGCGCTGCTCATTTTTGGGCTGCTCTTTTTAGTGTGGACCTGGTTTTTTAGCGGGTCGGCATCGACGTCGCAAAACAACGGGCAGTTTGGCACTGCAAGCGACACTAATCAAACGGGCGGCATACAGGGCGCCGGCGGCAACGGCATAAATGCGCTTGGCCAGGCAGGCAGCGGGCAAAGCTCGGCTAACGGTAGTATTTCTCTAGGCGGGAGCGGAGCGGTTGGTGCTGGCACTAACAACAATAACGGGAGCATAAACGGGAGCGCAAATGGCAGTAACGGCATCAATAATGCAAACGGGAGTACGGTTGGTGCCGGCAGCGGCGCCACTATTGAAAATACTGGCAACGGGAGTAACGGCAGCATCGGCGGCGCTACGCTCCAAAACGGCACGGTTGGCGCTAACAATGCGGGCACCATTGGTACAAACGGGACCACCAATACCGGTACGGTAGGCACAGGCGGCATAAGTAACACTGGTGCTGGCAACACTACTAACAACAGCGGCGGCACTCTCAATACCGGCGGTACGGTATCGCCAACGTCCGGCAGCACCGTTTCTCCATCCGGGGTCATATGGCTTGGCGGCACGACCTTTACGCCTGCGGACATAAATACTTTATCAAGCGACGCCGGCGGCGCTACGCCTATCATCACCTCGAACGCGCCAGGCAGCAGCGGCACAAGTTTGGTAGAAGCCCTCGCGGGCACGGCTATTGCCGGCTCGCTTACTTGCGGGCTGCAAGCCGGGGTCGCCGGGCTGGCAACGGGAGGAGTTACCACAGCGATCGGCGGCGGCGCGACTGCAGTCGCCGCCGGCTTGGTCACTCCTCCTATCCCTGGAACTTCTCCTGGCGTACAACCTAACGTCGTTGCCGATTATGGCACGCGCCAAATCCTAGCTGCCTCATATGGGTTGCAAGCAGCTACCGCGGCGAAAAATACGGCGAAGGACAATATTCCTTTTGTACAATGCCTCGTCAACGTCATCGCGAAAACGGCGCTGCAGCAGATAACCATCAGTGTCGTCAATTGGATCAACTCGGGCTTCAACGGCCAGCCGTCTTTTGTCACCAACTATCAGCAATTTTTTACCAACGTCGCCGACCTGGCAGCCGGGCAGTTCATACAGGGCTCGGGGCTCGCGTTTTTGTGCAGCCCGTTTGCGCCGCAGATTAAAATCGCCATCGCGCAAAGCTACGCCAACCGCGGCGCGCAGTCGTGCAGCCTGACCGGCATCATAAAAAACGTAAACTCCTTTATGAGCGGTAACTTTGCCGCGGGCGGCTGGGCCGGCATGCTGTCATTTACCACGGTACCCACCAACAACCCTTACGGGGCCTTTGCCTACGCGCAGATAGGCGTTGCCAACGCGCAGTCAACTGCCGTTTCGAATGCCAATAAAAATATTTCGCCCGGCGGATTCCTGGGCTTGCAGCAGCAAACCTGCAACGGGCAGACAACCATCCAACCGCTGATAGGACAAAACCCGCAAGCGGCCATGGCGGGCAACGTTGTACAACCCGGCTGCAAAGTTACGGTTACGACGCCAGGCACCGTCATACAAAATGCGCTTTTCAAGACCGAGGGCAGCGGCATCGACCAGCTTGGCATCGCCAATGATCTCGACCAGATAATTTCGGCCCTTACCACGCAGCTTATAACCAAGACGCTCCAAAACGGCCTGACCTCGCTCTCCCAAGGGACTACCCAGACAGCGGGCGACCTCGCATCGCAACAGCAAGCGGCAAACCTCCTTATCGACATGCAGGGCAGGGTTACCATCGCGCAGCAAGTGGGGACTATAAACCAAGGGAGCATCAGCGACATAGAGAGCGCGCAAAACAATCTCAATACGCTTGCCAATTGCTGGGGCTTCGTAGCGTCTTCAAGCAGTGCCGGGGCGGCGGTGGGCACGCAAAATGCAGCAGATGCAAACACGACGCTGCAATCTTTAAACCCGCAAATAGATGCGCTCAATAACAACATCACGCAGCTAAACGCCGAGATAGCGAGCATCGACGAATTTGAGGCAGAGGTATCAAGCGCCGCCACTATCGCGGACGTCGCTAACGTAACCGCAAGTTACAATGCAGCTATCGCCTCGGGCGCCTTTGCCTCGCAGGCAGACGTAACAACTGCGCAGCAAAACCGCACGACGCTCCAAAGCCAGCTCGCGACGCTGA
>Ga0265338_10008633_pt1 | contig 12325 bp, 8 predicted proteins | sample 42126metaG_FD_193579 | JGI IMG/M metagenome (GOLD analysis project Ga0265338, IMG submission 193579) | Rhizosphere microbial communities from Carex aquatilis grown in University of Washington, Seatle, WA, United States - 4-21-26 metaG | ecosystem: Host-associated > Plants > Roots > Rhizosphere >... | reverse complement strand
GCTGGCGTCGACATTACCGTACTGGTCAATTAAAAGGCGATATAATCCTCCCCGCATAGTTTTCCACGCCGCCCCTCCGTTGTCGGGATCGAGGAAATTCTTTTTGCTCCGCACTATCGGGATAATGAGGCATCGGTCTCTTAAATCTTCCGGCAATTCGCGGATAGACGCGAATGCCTTGGGGCCATAGGTTTCGTATTCCACGACCTTCCGCCCCTTGTTCTTGTCAAATTCGACGATACGTCGCTTGCCACCGCTTCGCTTATAGGAATCGGTCAAAATATCGAGCATCTCTTCGCCGCCTTTCCTGCCCAGCGAATCGGCCTGATCGATTAGGCAGGTGCCATGGAGGGCGTCTACCGTATCGCTCAGCGCCGCCAAACTCGGTCGCGCCTTGATTGCGTTGAAAGAGAGTTTCTCGAGAACTGTGAGCAACTGGCTTTTGCCGGAGCGCTTTGGCCCTTTTGGATTCAGGAATGGGTATGCGGGGAAGAGGGGATGAAAGTACGTTCCGACGATCCACGCAGCGACGAGCGCATAGTCGGTTTCTTTTTCAAGCTCCATAAATCTCTTAAGCGACGTGACTATTTCATCGAATAGTTGTTTGGGGTCCGGGAACGGATTATTGAGCACATTGTCGTGGTCTTCCAGAAATTGATTTGCCTCCGCGAGACCCCATTGTTCCTCGAGCCGTGCCAATTTCCGTTTTCGCAGTTCAACGAAATATCGAACACCGTAGTTTTCAAACTCCGTTCCATTCAATGTTTCCACGTTGCCGTTTCGTACGATGAGAAAAAAATCTTTTTCTTTTTCCGCCGTTGCGCGGAAGCGGAAACCGATGATCAAGACACCTCCTTTCATATCGAGCGATGGGTGAAGAATCTCTCCCTCAAAACCTTCAATCTTATTTGTTGTTGGTTTCATAGGAGTTATTGACCGTAGATTCGGTTTTTGAGCATCCGCAGGTTGTCAAAGAAAGTTCGCGCATTCACGATGAGCTTGTCGGAGAAATAATCTTCGGCGGCTCTGTCCAGCTCTTCATCGCCACGGAAAATGAACCCGACCTTACGTGGGTTCTCTTTATCCAACTCAACGAGCGCGAACCCCACGCTTACAAGCGCGGCGGCGCACCCGAGATCATGAGTATAGTATTGCGACTGTTCCGATGGTAATTTCTTTTTCATGGTAATTGTGGGCTTTGTTGCCCCTTTACCATGACAGGGTGAAATCATACCGAAAAGAAAACGCCCGGCCAGTTTGCCGAGCGTCTATCGCAATTTTCCGATTAGGTGGTGAATCGGGTGAAATCACCCAGGATCAGTCAGCTCATCAAAAAACTCTTTAATACCCAGATCTTCCTTTTGCGCCCGGGGTTCAACCTCTGGGGAAACGAGCTTGAATCTTGCTTTATAGGTTTTGGTCTCGTTCGCGTCATAAAATGGGTCGGTGTCGTTCTTGAAGAGATTTTTCAGTAGATCAGCAACTTGCAGCTTGAGCTGTTTAATGCGATCAGGAATCGGCGTGGGTAAGGTTTCGGTCTCGCCCCCATTTTTTGCCATCTCAAATAGGAAATGCCAGGCCCGATTCGGGGTTTTCGCTTTGTCGTTAGAAAATCCCAACCCCTCATAATCCACTGTAGTCGCCCTCTCTCCGGCCATGAGATAGACCTGCCGCTCGTCAATAAACCGCCAAGTAACATTGGTCCACTCTGTACGCGAAAACTTTGGGAGATTGATCCGCTTTTTCTTCTTTATCACCACCGATTCTTCCGGGTTTCTGACGATGACTTCTGAAGAAGGCACAATTTGAACCTTCAAAATCCGATCCGCGGCATTTCCCATGGGTACTGATTGGGGTAGCGGATTTTTATGAGATAGATTTTCGCGCTCCTGATTGGCATCTATGTTCTTCACGATGCGATCCCATCGTGCCGTTTTGTCCTTGCGATGCTGTTTGACTACTTCATCAATCTCGTTGAATCGTTTCGCCATCCATCCAGGGATTGGAAATACTTGCTTTCCAGTTCGTACCCACGCCGATTCGACATCGCCGACAAAGCTCAGAAGCTGGCTTTGGGCAAACTCCCACCAAACATCCAAATCTTCCAGCCCTTCGAAAAGGTGCTTTGGTAAAAGATCGGGCGGGAGATCGTCATGGAGCTCTTTGCAATCTTGGCGCTCCAAGAGCGCGGAGATATCGTCGTAAAGCAAGATATATTCGGCATTCAAATTTTCATCAGCCATAAACACCTCACCCGTGGCGACCACCTCAAGAATGTGGACAACGCGAGGGAAGAATAGCTTGAGCAGGAATATTGCCTGCTCGTATGAGATCTTATCAGCTTCTATCTTCTCACCCCCGATCGCCTGTGTCGCCGCGGCTATTCGCGCAATCATTTCAGCGTGCTTTTCCGTCTCTTCCAAAACCTTTGCAGGATCGGGTTCAAGTGCAATTATTTTAAGGAGAAATGCGCCGAGGAGATGAAGCGGGCTTTCGGCTCCTTTGGCACGCGCCTCCATTTCGGCAGTTGCGAGAGATGTGAATGGCCGCTTATATTCGTCTCTCAATCCGAACAGCTCTCGGTAGTGTATTATCTCTTCTGCCTGCCCAATGACTTCGAGATACAACTTTTCCAAGTTTTTTCTATCGAGAGTTTCATTGTTTCGATGAGAGCTCTCCAGGATAATAATCTGGTTCCATAATACCCAAAGCTTTGCGAGCTCGGCTGGATCAAGGGTATCTCTCGTCGTGTGAACCGAATCCCCATCGGCATTCATCGACTCAAATATCCCCATCTCCATTTCTTCATCCGATGGCGACAAATACACCTTCCCATCTTTTTCAATGCGAATACCGTCATATTTCAGCCATCCTTGATATTCTTCCCGCGTTTTGACTGTTTTCACCGTGTCGCCAGCGAACATCAATGGGTGAAGCGCCTCTTGGATAAGTTTGAGAAAAATATGGAAATCGCCATCGTATTCCGCAGTTGAGTAATACGACAAAACATAGAATACGGCACGCCATTTCGTATCTTGCACAAACATGCTTTCCGGCACGCCTTGGTCGCGAAAGAATTGGACAATTTTATCGAGCGTAAACCTATTGCCGATTTCTTTTGAAATCAACTCCAAGGCCTCTCTCCTCACGTGCCCGTTCTTGCCAGTGACGCGCCCGACGATTTCAAGGAATTTATCGCCGGACAGCGTATATTCGATGATCCGATTCCTAACCTCGCGATGCGTCTGCTTTTGCATCTCATTCCAGTCATATTCGACAACGCCAAGATCGATAAGAAGCTGGATAAGGTCATCGTTTTGTTCTTCTGTTGGAAGCTTATATTTATGGGCCGCCTTTATAATGCGTGTGTCACCAACCATTTGAACGAACTTTTCATAGAGATCGCGGTTGCGCAGAAAATCATCGATTGTTTTTATATGAGAAAGAAGATTGCTTCGGCGGATCTTTTTAGGTTCGCTTTTCGCCTCGGGCATTTCAAACCAAGCGCCGCATCCATCTTGATCTACGGTGAGGTTTTTTATATATCCCTCTTCCTCAAATTTTTTAAGGATTGATCTTTGCTCGCTACGGTATATCAGGGTTGGTCCCTCTTCGTATTCATGAACTTCGTAGAGTCGTAAATGTATCGGCCCTTTTGGGCTTATCGCCACCTTCTCACCTATCGCATCCCTGACGTACTTTAGCTTCTCTTTCGCGTTCATTGTAATCTCAATCGTAATTTCCCTTAATCTACTGCTTTATGGTGATTTTCTCAAGCGGAATCATATTATCGCGTTCCCTAAAGTGATATAATTCCAGTATGTATAAACGTGGGTCGTTACGCTCGGAGAAGGGCTTCACCCTCATCGAGCTTCTGGTTGTCATCGCGATTATTGCCATCCTTGCGGTCGTCGTCGTCCTCACCCTGAACCCCGCAGAGCTCCTGAAGCAATCAAGAGATAGTAATAGGGTCTCCGACATGGATACCTTGACCCACGCCCTTAGCCTCTACCAGCAAGATCTCTCCGCAAACTCCTTGGGAACTGCTTCTACTACGTATATCTCCATTCCTGATCCACAAGCCTCTACGACCGCAGGAGATCAATGCCAAGGCTTAGGTCTTGCAACTTCCAGCCTCTTCACCTGGCATTGTGCCTCATCAAGCACCTACCGTAATACTGATGGTACCGGCTGGATCCCCATCAATTTCTCCAGTATGTCCACCAAGTCTCCCTTAGGATCCCTCCCCGTCGACCCTACGAACCAGACATCCTCAGGCCTTTTTTATACCTATCAGATGAGTGGCACCAAATATGAATTCACCGCCAATCTTGAATCTCAGAAGTATCAGACGACGGAAGCAAATGACGGAGGCAATTACTCCGATCTCTTTGAGAAGGGAGCATCCCTTGCGCTTGCGCCCCAGGACTATGGCAATCAGACCTTTGGCAGTGGTAATGTCTCCCAAGCAAATATGAAGATGAGCGTCGCAAGCAACACCGCCTTTGTGGACTTCTCTTCTGCGGGAACCCTCACTCCTTATATCGGCGACAAGCTCACCATCACCGATTCCACCGGTCATCAGCTTGTGGGATGGATCAAGGCTGCAGGGTCAGTGGAGACGTATGGAAGCGAAACATTACCAAACACCAGCTTCAATAACACGACAAGCGTTAGTACGTGGCAAAGTACCATAGCTTCGGTGTCCGGCGGGGAAAGCGGGAACGGACTTCAGATTACCCTTACGGTGAATGGCGACGGAGCTCCCTTCGAATTTCCTACCGTTGTCTCTGGGGGGTTGTATAAAGCCTACAGTTATACAAAGACTGGAACAGCGGGCAGTATCAATATGATTTTTTCGGATGGCAACCCTCCCAATGAATGGTATATTTATTCTTGGTATAATTTTGGTACATGGGGCTTACAGACCGTCTATGGAACGACAAATAGTGTCAATGCCCAACTTGAATGGGATGTCAATGGAAGTAATGGAAATACTGGCTATGCAGATGAAGCTAGTTTGAAGCAGGTTCTTACCCCTTCTGCCACTGGCGTCACTATCGTTTCTGTCTCCGGCGGTTCCACGTATAACTGGACCTCGGAGGCGTCGGGGTTTAACAGAGATGATACGAGTGGGTATACGTACATAATCACCCATTCATAAACAAAATTTGCTATAATTAATTCAAACAAATAAATCAACAGCAGGCACGTCCAGATGGGATTTTTCGCTATCATATAGAGATCTGGGCGGCGGCCTCCATTTATGCGTAGAGTGGGTAACTGGTGATGAGATGATTCGGGCTAAAGAAATTTAATACATTATTTATGGGCCCATTGCTTTTTCTGAATCCAAAGAATCAAAAAAAGACACTTGCCTTCGTTGTGGTCTTTGTTTCAATTTGTCTCCTTGCCCAATTTCTATCACCAATCTATCAGGCAAAGGCATCAGGTGCGACCTACTACGTCTCCAACTGTGGCGTTGTCGGTAACGATTCGAACGCTGGGACTAGCCCTTCGACCCCTTGGCTCACAATTGCGAAAGTCAATTCGTCTACTTTCAATCCCGGCGACTCAATCCTTTTTAATAGAGGTTGCGTCTGGCGCGAAGAACTCACGGTTCCGGCCTCCGGCTCCGCAGGGAATCAGATTATTTTTGGGGCATATGGGAGTGGGGCGATGCCAGAAATCAGCGGGGCTGACATCGAGACAGGTTGGACCTCCGAATCGGATTCAAGCGGTCTTACCGGAGACCCAAATATCCAAGGATATTGGATGATGGAAAACAATTTTAATGATGGTACGACCAACGCCAACGCTCTATCCAATAATAATGGGGTAACATTCAGCACCACGACACACCAGGGAAGTTATTCAGCATCGTTTTCGAGTGCCAGCTCTCAGTTTTTGGATCGGACGGATACCTCTCTGTCCGCTAATTTTCCTGGTAAATCAAGTAATACGGCACCAATAGATTTTACTATGGGCGCGTGGGTACAGCTTAAATCTACATCCGCCGACATGGTCCTTATATACAAAGAGAATGGCTACGACCTTTTTTGGGAAAAATCTGATTCAAAATATGTTGTCCAGTTTTACGATGGTGGGTGCTATACAACGGTTAAGAGTAACGCGACCTATACAGACTTAAATGCATGGCATCATATTGTTATGCGCTTCAAAGGAACCACTACTAAAGAACTATCACTTTTTATTGACGGTGTAAAACAAACAAATACTGCCACTACTTGTAATGCAGGACTGACTACTGACAATGTTGAATTTATGATAGGAGGACTGTGGTACTCGAGTTTCTGGAATGGGCTGATTGACGAAGCTTTTGCGTTCAACCGTGCGTTGTCAGATACGGAGATTGCGAACGTCGAAACTAACGGTTTGGCAGGTACTGCCTTTACCGCTTATTACAAAACATTCGCATCGCAACCGACGGTTGTATTACAGAATGGAACGCCGTATACATCCGTTGCAACCAAATCAGCACTGGTGCCAGGAACTTATTGGTGGGACTCCATCAACTCACGTTTGTATATCCGAACCACCGGAGACATCAACCCAACGGGCTACACAATGGAGGCATCCGCCCGCAATCTCGCTGTCAATCCTAACGGTCAGGATTACTTTACGTTACAAAACTTATATATCTATGGTGCGGGCGCTCAAACATTATTCGAAGGAACATCAAACCATGTCATCTTAAATGATGACCGATTGGGTGATTCATATTTCGAAGGCGCCCTTTTCGGAAGTTCGTCCACTCGCGCGATGCTAGGAATCGGCGCCAATCAACAACTGAACTACGCCTATCCGATGGGCGCGACGGCACAGGCAGGACTCATCAGTACTTTGGGCGGTAAGGTGTCCCTCAGTGATGTAGATTGGTCGCAGGTTGAGCCTACGGAGGGAGTGTTCAATTGGAGCGGTCCAGATGCTGCTGCGGCTGCGTGTCAGGCGACTGGGATGCAGTGCATATTCTCGATTTATGGTTCTCCGCCGTGGGCAAATGGAACGTCGTCCAGCGAGTTCTCTGTTCCAACTGGTTCCGCATTTACGGCGTGGGTGACGGCATATACCAGTTTTGCGCAAGCAGCGGCGTCCAGATACCATGCTTCTGTGAAAATGTGGGAGCTATGGAACGAGCCGAACGAATATATTTTCTGGCAGTCACCAACAAACCCATCGGTATCGGAATACGTGACATGGGGAGAGTCTGTCTATTCGGCTATGAAGGCGATCGATCCCACCTTGCAGATCGTCACTCAGGAAGGGGCCCTGAACATCGGAGACGGAGTTACAGTTATCCCTGGCGTCACATGGCTGGCGGATCTCTATGCCGCCGGTTTCTATGCCGACGGGACTTCGATCCACCCATATTCGGGAAGCGAGGATAATTCAACCGAATCATCACCGTATAGCACTATTAGTGGGCAAGCTAACTTTTCGGATATTGCCTTGATTCGAAATGTGATGGTGACTGCGGGGCGTAGCAACGACCCACTGTGGGCCACTGAGTTTGGATGGTCATCAGGGCTTATGGGCGCATCCACGCAGGCTCAAGATGTTATGCAGTCCCTGGAAATGTTGAAAGATTTATACCCATACGTTTCGGTTGGAACGTACTTCGATGACATAAACAATCCTGGCCAGCCAGCTCCTTTTAACACGATGGGGCTTTATGACGACAATCCGACTGAAAAGCTAGCAGCCAGAGCATTCAATGAATTCAATGAATTATGGGTTGATCCCGCCGTCCTCTCCGTCCCCACCTCGACCCTCAATTTTTCCGTCACGCAGGGGAGTGCTACGACTTCTTCCCAAAGCATTATCGTCACGAACACCGGCGCCGCATTCACCACTCTTAATTGGTCTGCCACGAGCACTCAGCCTTGGCTCACCTTCAGTTCAGTATCCGGCTCCCTTGCGGGAAGTGTATCATCAAGCATCGCTCTTATCGCGAACCAGTCAGGTCTCGGGGTCGGCATCTACAACGCGACGGCGACGATATTAGATCCCAACGCCTCAGGCTCGCCAGAGACATTCGCCGTCACCTTTTCCATCAACGAGCCTCCGCCTCCTCCGGGCGTCCCGCAGAGTACGTTTGTATTCGTTGCATCAGGAGGATCTTCAACGGCATCGACGACCACTGTAACCTCAACCACGCCTACCAGCACTGCATCATCTACCACTCCTAGCGTTGCCTCAACGACGACAATCGTCGCATCGACAAGTACTCCATCAAGCAGCACAACCTCCTCTATCTCTTCTCTCCAATCCCAGCTGAATATGCTTCTCGCAGAGCTTGCTTCTCTTCAAGCTCAGGCAGGAGCAGGAAGCACCACTCCTATGATTACTCCTTCTTCAACGTATTCCTTCTCCCGCAATCTCCAACTCTATGATGTAGGTTCCGATGTTACCGCTCTTCAGACGTATCTCATCCAACAGAACAAAGGCGCTGCCGCACAGAAGCTCAAAGCCCATGGCGTCACTCAGACTTTCGGATCACTTACCTTCAATGCTTTGGTAGAATTTCAGAAGGTAGCGGGCATTACTCCTACGTCAGGATTCTTTGGTCCGATTACGAGGGGATGGGTGAGCGGACATCAATAGAGGTAATTGAAAAAAGGTTATCGCTTTGGCGCGTAAAAATGGGCAAGTGTCCCTTCCCAGTGGACGAAGAGCTAAGATGATTTTCATATGATAGAATTGCCTTATGGCATATAGCCGAAGGACGCAGGGGCGTGATGATCATCCGGTCTTTGAGCTGGTAGCCGGACTTTTAAGTCTTTACCTTCTCGCGATGTTAGGTTTGTATATCACCAATAAAGTTCTCTTTTGGGAGTGGGTTGGGTGGAGCTGTCTCCTTGCAATAATTATCGGTGCAGCGGCCGGTTATTTTGTGCGACTTCAGTCAAAAAGGAAACAGGAAAAGCTGGATGGTATTATTAACGATCTGAAACAGCACGGCCTTGAGGGTGACGTGACCAGTTTCATTGATAGCTTTGGCTTGCAGAAGAAGCCAGCAAATTCATGGAAATATGAACGCTATAGCTTTTCATGGGAACAGATGGAACGATTTAGGAAATTTCTGAATGAGAAAGGGATGCAGCTTTCTACAGATAAATGGGATGATTTTTCTTTTGTGCTCAAATATTACATAGAGGCAAAAGAAAATCGTTTTATGCGAGATAGTGTGAGTATGGCTCCGAGAAGGTTTGTCGATCTCTCTGGTTCTGCATTCGAAGACTTATTAGTCCAGCTATACGGAGCGATGGGGTATTCGGTGCAGAAAACGGGGCAGGTAGGGGATGCGGGGTGTGATCTTGTGGTCAATATGGGCAATGAGAGAGTAGTGGTCCAGGCAAAGCGCTATGCGGGGACTGTGGGCATTGCTGCTGTGCAAGAGGCCAATACCGCAAAGCCGATATATAACTGCAGCAGGGCCATGGTCGTCACAACGTCAAGTTTCACAAAGGAGGCCTATGAGGCGGCCAGGGCCAACAACGTCAAGTTGGTTGAAGGTGAAGAGTTGGGAGGACTGCTTTTGCGGTATCTCAAACAGAACTGGAAGTAGCTGTCTGCCGATTTTCGAAATCGCTGAGGTCGGGGATGTAAATATACTGATTTTGTCGCATGAATATGGTTCTCACGTCCTCTACTACGCCGTACTGATTGACACCGCTGTTTATTTATGCTAATATAATTTAGGTTTGCCCTAGGAGGCATTATGAAAGTCGAAGATTTTCTCAAGGGTCTTGAGGTTGATAAGGATGGATACGTTGAGTTTGGAGAGGTCTCCAGGGGGATTCTAAAGGAGCAGTGCCAACACGGATCCAAATTTATCACCGGAGTCAGTGGCTATCCAATGCTGGCAGATGGATTGCGCACTCTTAATCCAGACCCCGGCAACTATCATGCCATCAAAATTCATCACGATGACGTGGAAGAATTCGTAAAGCGTGTCGCCGCGTACGAAAGGGAAGGATATCCTGATGCTATGCGATGGATCGAATAATTCAGTTGTAAGGGGGCGCTATCCTTAGGGACGGCGCCTCATTTATTTATAGCGGTTCTAAACGCGTCCAGGGTGGTTGTACATTTTGAAGTTAGCGGGACGGCTTTGAAACGACTAGGGTGAGTTTGCATATTGTCTATAATTATTATATAATATATCGGCAAAGTTAAGCACATTTCAAATTGAAAAAAAGGAGGATTTCCCATGTGGGATCCATACGCAGAGTTTGAATCGACAACGCTTCCAAATGGACTTACGATCCACGCGGCGCACTGGGCGGGACGACCGTGGGAAGCCATGGGATTTCTGATCCACAGCGGCGCGGAGCACGATCCAATTGACCTCGAAGGCACGGCTCATTTTGTCGAGCATCTGATCTCCGAGAATGCTCCCATGCCCTGCAAGGAATTGAAAGAATTCTTTGAGGGGAATGGTGGCAAAGTAAGCCTCGGTTCGACGAGCTGGCATCGCACGCAATACGATTTTTGGATGCCGATCGATCCGGCGGTCTTCTCGAAGGCGCTATCGCTTTTTGGTACCGCGCTTTTTTCCGCAAAGCTCCAAAAATTTGTGGAAAGGGAACGGCAGGTAATCATCGCAGAATTTCATCGGAAGTATGTGCACAAGATCACTTACGATTTGGCCGTGCGGGAAAATTGTGCGCTCTATCCAGGTTATTGGCTGGAACGCTCGATGACCCCGCTCGGTTATCCGGAGTCGATCGCACGCATTTCGCAGGATGATCTCCAATCGTACTACGATACCCACTACACTCCGGCGAACATAAGTATCGTCGGTGTCGGTGGCCTTACGCTTGAGGAGCTGGCAAAATTCGTCTCCGAAAGTCCGTTCGCGGTGGAGAAGCCAGGAACGCGGACGCAACTACCGACTCCTATCACGGACATCAATCCGCCATCGGAAACTCGTTACGTTTTTGAGATATCGCAACACCTCAAAACGGAAGTTCCGTTCGAGGTAGGTGGGTACAAAAGCGTAACAGTCATGCCGACCGGCGGCGCGACCATGGCAGTGAAGATGCTTTCGCAAATGCTCGATGAAACACTTACCGAACAGGTTCGAGAGCGGCGAGCGATGACCTATCACATCAGTTCATCGTTCTACAATCATCGTCATTTCTACGAATTCGAGATCACCTGCAATCGGCTCGAAGTAGCTGCCCTTGATGAGATCGAAAATATCATCGAGGCGTGTATTGGCTCAACGTATGACCATATCGACCTTTTCCAAAAGGAGAAGCGGTGTGGACTGGCGGCGGCCTTTATGATTGATCCGAAGGCACGGGATATCTGCGACGGCGCGCTCAAAGATCTCGCCAATCATCAGAGCATCAGTTCACTGGCGGAAGATGCTCGTGATATCGAAGCTCTTACGATGGATGATATCCGCAAGTTGCTCCAATGGCTCAAACCGGAACGGCGGTGGACTTGCGTCACGACCCCTTAGAAAAAACAATAAGCGGCGGGATTTACCTAATAATATAGGAAGCTCCAGCCGCATTTTTTTATTTATATATCTTAGTTAGGCCAATATTAGTAATTGCTCAATCTGCTTCCTCGCAACCACCGGATCGGGGAACGCCTTCTCCCAATCAAAAGTTTTAAACGCGTCCGCCCAGGTGTACTGCGAAAATTTGATATACTTTTAAGATGGAAGAAAGACCAAAAATTGGATTGGGCGTTATTGTTGTCGATCAAGCAGGGAAAATTCTTGTTGAAAAAAGGAAAGGAAGTCACGCACAAAAATGGTCAATCCCGGGAGGGCATTTGGAATTAGGAGAAACGTTTGAGGCGGGAGCTATTCGGGAAATAAAAGAAGAGACCGATTTAAATATTAAGAATCCTCAAGTGATTGCGGTCACTAATAACCTGGAAACATACCGAGAAGAGGGGAAGCATTATATTTCCGTGGTACTCCTTGCGAGCGCATGGGATGGGATGTTAAAAATAATGGAACTAGATAAATGCGAGGAACAACGATGGGTGGATCCGAAAGATCTCCCGCTGCCCCATTTTGATGCAAGTAGGCTAGGAGTTGAGTGTTATTTAAAACATAGTTTTTACGAAGGGATCCGATAATGCGGTTCTAAACGCGTCCAGAGTGGTGTACTGCGAAAATTCAAGTTTGTTATACTCCTAATATGCAGGAAAGACCTAAGATTGAATCTGATCCTAGAGAAGAGATCGATGCATTTTTAAAATCCTTTAATGGCCTGACATTAGAGACATCGGACGGGTGAGTTTGCTATAGTTAATTAAAACAACATGAACCCACAAC
>Ga0265338_10008632_pt1 | contig 12326 bp, 17 predicted proteins | sample 42126metaG_FD_193579 | JGI IMG/M metagenome (GOLD analysis project Ga0265338, IMG submission 193579) | Rhizosphere microbial communities from Carex aquatilis grown in University of Washington, Seatle, WA, United States - 4-21-26 metaG | ecosystem: Host-associated > Plants > Roots > Rhizosphere... | reverse complement strand
AACCTGAAGTAGAAATTAAAGAAAACATTATCTACAAAGACGTTATCAAAAGAAGAACTGTCTGGGTAGATGTCATAAAAGAGCGTGATGTTATAAAGGAAAATATCATTTACAAAGATGTGATAAAAGAAGTAGAAATAGTACATGAAATAGAGAAGAAAGAATTTGTTATCAAAGAAATACCAGTCATATCTAGCTGTGTTATATGTGATGGGGTTCCTAAGGTTTTCATAAAAGAAAGAAAACATGGATTAGTTATTAAATGTTCAGCATGCGGCTACTCAGGTTTGGTCTGGAGCTAAAGGATGGTTCGAGCAAGAAGGTATATATCCAACATTTATTGAAGCTGTAATGAAGTGGAATAAAATGCTGCGTAAAGTAGGTAAAGATACGCCAACCAATGACTTATTAAAGTTAGTGGAACAGATATCAAGTAAATAACAGGTGAGGATAGCAAATGGAAACTATTTGTGACTACTTAGAATTTTGTTGGATCTGCTTTGGAATATATTGTGTGGGTGGGTTTATATATTTTGTTATAAAGGCAACTATAAATGCTATTGTTAATATGTTATTTAAAAGGTAATGAATGCAAGAAATAGAAAATCGTTTTTTTAATATAAAAGATGTTATAAAAATTACGGGCCTATCAAGAGTGACTATTTGGAGACTGGAGAAAAAAGAAGGATTCCCAACAAGAAGATTTATTGGAGATAAGAAGACTGGTTGGTTACGAGAAGAGATAGAGCAATGGATTGGATCAAGAAGGCTTGGTGTAGGAGTTAAAATGGATGAATGGAAAGAAGCTTTGGATGATTCTTTGGAAAAAGAATATTATTATTACTATGCATTAATAATAAGCCTATTTAATGAAAAAATTCCTAAAGAATACGATGAGTTGGTGGATTATCTCGATCAAGAATATGATCAGAAATACAAGTGCTATTTAAAAGAAATGTTCAATGATCTATACGAAGTTTCATTAAAGGGTGTATTAAATAGAGATGTTGCTGTGGCTTATATAGATTATAAAAAATCACAAATTAAAGTATTAGAGATCCAAGCTAAAAATGAGTAAAACAAAAAACTGTTTTCTGCGTGTGAAAGATATTATATAAATAACTGGTCTATCTAGAAGCACGATATGGCGTTTAGAAAAGGCAGACAAATTTCCAAAAAAGCGTCAAATATCTACACATTCAGTAGGATGGCTACGTGAAGAAATAGAGAAGTGGATTATTTCCAGAGATATTATCTGCTGATCCGTTTTCTTAAATCAGTTTTCTCTCCAAATACTTCAGCCACTAAGTTAAGGTTGCTAATAGATACTTTTAGGCTATCTCTTTCATTTTTTAGCTCTTTAATTTCTCTATCTCTTAGTATGATTTGGTCTTTAAGTACATGTAGGACACTTCTGGCATGGAAAAGCTGTGTTCTAATTTTAGTTAATTGTACTTGATCGAAGTTGTCATTTTCTCGCTCTTCCATGATCATCCCTTCTTCACATATCTAAAGTAATTGTTAATAAAATCAGACTCTGTTGCAGCGCCCTCGGCAGTATTATAATACTTTTTGTAGTAAGTCCAAATAGCGTTTATATCGTTTTTTGGGGGTATGGGAGAGCGTACTCTTGAGTAGAAGATGCGGGCTATTTGGGTGGCGTATTTAAGGTTAAAGATGAGATGTGAGGGGTCTGGTGGAGAGCTATAGTTATTGGACTTGAGCACCTTTTCTTTTAAGACGGTACTTTTGCTTATATAGTTGTTCCAGATGTCTAGGTAGGTATCTGGTTCGCACATGTATATCCCGAGGGCTGGGCCATGAACTTGTCGAACATAGTTGCCTAGAAGAGATTCTTGGCAGCAGGTGGCTACTAAGAGCTCTTCTGCGTTTTCGGAGTATATTCCTAAATCTGTTAGAGCTGGTTGAATTACATCTTGGCGAAGTTGTTGTAGTGAGATCATCCATGATCCTCCAATAGGTTACATCTTGTAACCGGATCAAATTACCTATCCAATGCATTTAAGTTTATTAACTATTCATTCTTTTAGGGGTATTTTTCTATTTTATTTACGAAGCCCCTGTGAAGCCAATGAAATGGTAATAAGGGTGATTATACATAGAACCACGCTTATTAAGCTCCTAATGATTCTTAATAATCTACCTCCGCTTGTATGCTTGGTGTCGGATAGTCATGTAGGGGGAATTTTACTAATAATATATTTCTTAACTCTAATGCTTCTTCTTCATCTAAATCAAAAGTTAACCTATCTCTATTTAATGTTAAGCCAATGTCTATTGTGTAATAAGCTGGATCATTTCCATAGTACGATGTTTCAAAGGCTATATTTCTCATTTGCTCTCATCCCATTCATTTGTAACTTTATTTATTTGGTCAACTTTTTCTTGTAGATCTTTGAGTTCATTTTCTAATGGGAATTCTTTTAACAGCGCATCTCTAAGTTCAATTGCTTCTTGTTTTGTTACAGGCTTTAACCATCCATCTATACCAATATCTGGAGTGGAATCGATGGCATAATTATTATCGTATGGATTTTTATAAACTTCTATCATTTAAACCTATCCCTCTCAAATCCCACAATGTAATGTTTTAAAGCGCTTACTGCTTCTTCGAGAGTGTAAACAACATTCATACAATAACCAAGCTCAGTGAGCTTATCTCGGAACTGTTTTTGAGTATCTGTTAGCTTGTTAGGATGGATTTTAAATTCTAACCATAGCCCAGGAGACTTGTTTGTTGGCCATGGAATAAACACATCCCACACACCTGCCTTTAGGCCTTCTGCTTTCATATAAGCTCCGAGCTGAGGAGAGCGTCTAGCAGCATTAGGAATAGCGAAAGAAATATCATCCAGATAAGGATACTGGTAGCGAAGCCATTTGAAAAACGACGCTTGGAGATTGTGCTCTTCACGTCGTCTACTCATTACATTTTACAGGCTTTTTTGCCTTTGGACATTTTCATCTTGCCCATTTTGGCATCGCCTTTCTTTTCGCCCATTTTCATTTTCATGTCTTCACTACCTTTGGCCCACATAGGACCATCGGCCATCATTTTCTTGTCTGCTTTCTTCTTCATAACTAGATATCCTTATCTAAATAACGGTTCTTAAATCGAAGATACTTAAGATGTATGTGAAACTTAAATATCTTCCACTCACGCTTTACCCAATGCTTAAAGTTTTGTAACTTCAGCATCGATTACTTGTCCGGCTTTGGCTTCAACAGCAGCTACCGCTTGATTTCCCAGATTGGTAATTTCAGTTTCAGCCGCAGTGATAAGAGTGCCTTCAACAGCAGCAAACTCTTTTTCAGCAAAAGACTTTAACTGCTCTTCAACTTCTGCCACTCTTCCTAGTAAAGAGTTATGATCTGCTATAGACTGTTGAGCTAGTTGAATTAATTGTTTTAACCTTGCTTCTAAGCTTTCTTTTGTCATTCTTGATCTCTCCTAAAATACTGTATAATTGCCTGATAGAATTAAATAAATATAATTAAAATGACCCTATCCAGTAGTTAGATAGGGCCTAATATTACACTTTAAACAGTAGCGCTCACGATATTGTAATTAATTACAAAAGTTAAACTAGAGTTTGTTCCTGTTGTAAATAACTGGGTTTGGTTAGAGAAATACAATCCAACATTAGTTATTCCAGTAAGGGCTGTAGTGCTACCAGCATACCGAATAACCTGAGAAGATGCTGCCGTGATGTTAGCTGAAGCAATAGTGCCACTTAATGCGTTAGTTCCAGCTCCATGTGCTGTGGACGCAAATTGCACGACGCCCACACCTCCGGCCGCGAAAGCAGTGCTAACATTTGTATAGATAATACAACTGTTAACCATAATAGCTAGGCCAGCTCCAGGAGCCGCGATTAAAGCGATACCGGCAGTATAAGCACTATTAACTGAAGCGGCATTGAGAGTGACGGTCGCAGTTAAGTTTTGCAAAGAATTAGCCGAGGTGCTAGTAGTAGAGATGCCAGAATCTACAAACAATCCTGCAGTACCAGAAGCTTTAGGAAGGTTTCCGCTAATGAATGGTGTTGCAGTTGCGCCAATCATAAACTGACCGATTGCATTTGCTGGATCGGGGATATTGATAGTAGAAGCCTGTCCCATAGCATCATTACTTAAAGTAGTAACATAATTAGCGCTATTGGAAACACCTTGGATTTCTAAATAACCAGTAGATGCAGTGGCAGGATATGTAGCTAAGTAGCCCGCATTCCCATTAGAGCCAGCAATGACATTACCGCCAGACTGAGTATTAATTAAACTATAAGTATAATTAGGACCTGTGCCGCTAATGGATACTTGGAACCATTCTGGGCCAGTTGTTGTATAAACAAGCGCCATATCATACTTTGATAATTGGCTTGTCAATGCAGGATAATTGTTCAGGTAACCGGAAGTGGTGACCGTCCCAACAGTATCATTGGTCTTGATAAGAACGATATTTGGTTCTTCTCCAGCCAATCCGGTAATAAGTGGTTTGTATCGTGTTACGGCCATTTTCTATCGCTCCATGATTTACGGTCAGTTAAAATTATTTACTTCTTTCCTTTCTTAGCTAAAACTTTGTTAGCTTTCGCATCTATCTTCTTTTCTTCAGCTTTAGACATCTTACCTTTGTTAACCATTTCAGATGCACGAGCTTTTGCATTCGCAGCATGACTACGATCGTTAACGGGATAGCTTCTATCAGGACCTGCAAATTCTTTTTTAGGAAGTGCGTTGCGTGCTTTAGTTGTGAGTTTTGTCATATTAATTCCTTAGGAATATTGCCAGATGATGATTATACCTGCTCCGCCTGCAGCTCCAGATTGCCCACTAGCTTCAGTTAAATAATTAACACCGCCGGATGCTCCATTACCTTGATTTGTTCCGCCTGCAACTCCTGCATTAGTACTCGCACCACTTCCATTTGGATAATAAAATCCTAAAACAATATTTCCATAAAAACTACCACCACCACTAGAGCCAACAAGACCTAAAGTACTATTTATTCCTACCGTTCCGATTCCTCCTGAAACATTAATATCTCCTCCGGACGCTGTGGCCGCATTAGAAGAATTAACTCCAGTATAAAAACCAGTAGATATCGCTGTCGCCACACCATGAGCTCCACCGGCGCCACCATTAGCTGTTAATGTGCTAAAAGTAGTATTTCCTCCTCCAGCGCCATCAGCGCTAGAAGTTCCAGCGGTGCCGCCTGCTCCAACACCATAGCTAAAAGTAGCACCGTTGCTAGTAGTAATAAATTTTCTACAATAAGCGCCTCCATTTCCACCCGCACCACAAGCAAATTGTACGCTTGTAGTAGCAGTAGCTCCGCCAGCACCACCGCCAGCACCCAAGCATTCTACTAAAATATGACTAATACCTCCTGGAACAGTATATGTGCCAGAACCACTAGTATAAATAGTAAAACTTTGCAAACATCCACCAATCAATGGAATACTAAATGCGCTATAACTACTCATGATTGCCCCTTAGCAAAATATGCATCTTGTGCCGCCTGTATTCTCTCTGCTTTACTTTGTTTAAAGTGCTCACATTCACGCTCATAAGCTGCTTTAGATTGTGCAGGGTCTCGATAGTCAAACTGTTCGGGAACATTACCTTTCTCTATCCAAGCGAGATATCTGCGATAATGGCCGTTATCTTCATCTTTTGGCAGCCATGCTCCATCATGTACTCTTTGAATACACAGATCGCCATTTAGATCTATAACATGTCTATAGCTGTGCCAATACATATTATCTGGATTACCATTTTCCAATAAAGGAATTTCTCCACTCATTCAATAGCTCCTAAGTAATATCTGCATCTACTTGGTAAATAACTGCATAATAACTGTTAGTTGTAGCGCCAGAATCTGTCGCAAATACTAATTTAAAACCATCATTACCTTGAGCTGTATTTGCTGTTGAAGCGCTACAGTCCGCAGAAGTTTTGTAATCATAAACTTGAGCATTAGCGCTAACTGGATTATACAAAGTCACAACACCATTTTTCCACGTATTCCTTCGATAAATAACACCCGTATTAGCAGTATTAGAAGCAGCGCAAGAACTTTGGAAAAAAGCACCCGCCACATTTCCAGCAGCCTGCGCAGGAGCAACAGTAGAATCAATATTCTTTTGATAAAATTGTTGGCAATTAGAAAGTTGTTGCGCAAGAGGAACTCTTTGAAATAAGTTAGCTGTCACCCCTATCTCGCATTGCAAATTTTGAATTTGAAAATAATCACTCGTACTAGCCGTTCCTACAGGAGTCCATGAGAACACAATAGATAATTGTGTGGCAGTAGTAGGAATAGAAGTAGATGTAAAGCTATATAAAGTAGCTGCTGCTGAAGTTCCAAGCGCTAAGGTTTGGCTAATAACGCTAGTAACACCAGTAAAAGTACTAGATATATTAGAAATATTACTTGTTCCTGTTCCATAAGCTACAGTAACAGTTAAGTTGCCGCTGGTTGGACTCCAATTCGCTCCCGTAGAGACAATAAATTGTAAAGTAACAGGATTGCCTTGTATCCCGGCACACATATCAGAAGTTAATGAAGTACCAAACTGCATAACTCCAGTACCGGTTTGACCACTATTTCTTTGTATTCTTGCTCCAAATATCCATTGAGTTATTTTAGATTGTGTTATTGTCGTAGCTTGATTTGCACCAGTTAATATTTGAAATCTATCCAAACAATATTCTGTAGTGCTAGCAGCAACGGCCAATGTAGCATTACCGCCAAATCCCATTGCTGTACGCTGGAAACACTGGAAGTCTCCATTCATGATCATGTTATTGCCTTGAACGTTACTGGTGCTGCTTCCTGGAATAACATCACCGCGGAAGTTCTGGTATATCGCGCTTGTAGTATCAACAGCCAACAGTACAGGCTTATTTATTTGCCCGGCTGTACTTGGAGGAGTGCTCGTGTAATTCCCGGCACTTGTGGGCGATAACCAATAAGTTGTACCAGCAGTTAAACCACTTAATGTTGTAATTACACCAGATGTTACAAGCGTAAAAGTATTAGTAGTGGTTGCAGAGATTATACCCACAACCTCCGCGTCTTGAGCGGTGTCTGCTTTAGCTAAAGCATAAGTATCATTTGAGCCAGAATATGTAAGTAAATTACCCACACTGAAACCATGAGCAGCCTGTGTTACTGAAGTGGTTGTAGCGCCTACAGCGCCTCCGCCAGCAGCTTGGAAGCTTGGTAATGCGCCTGCACCATTACTGGTAAGCACAGTTCCTGAAGCACCAAGCGCACTCAAGACCTGGAAATTACCGGTGGCAGTAGTGCCTGAGCACACCACGGCGTACGCAGTGGTAGCAGTACTGAGGCCGGTACCTCCTAAAGAAACAGATAAGGCGGATGCCCAAGTTGGAACACCAGACGAGGTTGTTAGCACCGCAGTAGTCGCTGTAGCTAGGGCTGACATTACATTAGCTGAGCTAGCATACAACAGAGTATTAATGGCATTAGTAGCTGGATAGGTGCTGGTAGACCAAGCGGGTGTAGCGCTAGAGCCGGAAAGCAATAACTGGCCTGCAGTAGCTGTGCCTGCAAGAACATTGAACTTAGTGCTATCGGACCATATAACACCACCTGCGCTAGCTGTTAATGCTTGATTGGTGCCGCCTTCAGCTAAGGTGACTGGTAAGCCGCCGATTAGATTTAATGCATTTGTAATTGTTGACATTCCATGTCCTTAGTTAAACAACCGTTAAGCTTCCTTGGATACCATAAGCAACGAATGTAGTATTTGCGGTCACACAAACTAAAGTGATGCAATCGTATTGGTTAGAGCTCGCTACTGTTCCTGTGCTTGCTGTAGAAGCTGTAGAACCAACGTGTATGGTCTGACCTGAGGCTACATCTATGATCCAACCGCCCGCACTTTTTCCAGCAACGATAAACAAGCTTCCTAGAGCTGCTGTAGTTGGCAAGGTAAGCGTTACAAGACTTGCGCCATTATCGATGACATAACCGTTGTTGACAGCCATGGTGACTGTGCCAGAAGTTTGATCGTTCCAGGTAATACCTGTTCCACCAGCTGCCTGCCAAGTTGGAAGAGCGCCTGCGCCATTAGATGTAAGCACATTGCCTGAGCTGCCTAATCCTGAAACTTGCTGCAATGCAGCAGAGCTCGAAGTGCCACCGCACACTAAAGCGTAAGACGTCGTACTGGCAATCCCGGTGCCGCCGTTTCCTACAATCAGTGTTCCCGTTAAACTTAAGGTTGCGCTAGAAGCTGTAGTAGTTAATCCGGTTGTACCGCCAGAAATTGTGACGGTAGAGCCTGTAGCAGAACCTGAGTTACCATCAAGTGTTACTATTCCGCTGCCACTAGCCGCTTGCCAGGTAGGTGCCATTCCCGCGCCATTGGAAGTTAATACATATGTAGAAGTTCCGAGACCGCTGACTTCTGTGAGAGCTCCAGTACCGTTTCCTAGCATGACCCCGTACTGTGTGAAAGTGCCTGCCCCGGTGCCCCCTAAAGGAACAGTGACAATTGTAAATCCAGTGGCCAAAGAACCTGAGGCTAAAGCTACAACGGCTGTGATATTACCTTGCACTGCAGCAGGCAAAGTAGAACTTATACTTGGAACACCCCCAGAGCTTGTGATTAAAACTCCGGAATTAGCGCTTGGCAATGCAGCCATAGTATTTGCAGAGCTTGCATACAATAAAGTATTTGCCGCATTAGTTGATGGATAAGTAGAAGTAGACCATGCAGGTGTTGCGGTACTGCCAGATAATAATAATTGTCCCGCTGTTGCAGTACCAGCAAGGATATTTAACTTAGAAGCATCTGACCAAACTATACCGCCATTACTCGCTGTTAATGCGTGATTTGTACCGCCGCTGGCTAAGGCAAGTATTCCGGTTAAGCTTAATGTTGCTCCAGAAGCGGTGGTGGTCAATCCAGTTGAGCCGCCAGATACTGTTACTGTGGTACCGGTTGCTGTGGTAGTGTCATCTGCTTCAAGAGTTTCTATACCGGCGCTGTTAGATGCCCAATGAGGTAAACTACCAGCTCCCTGGCTAGTGAGAACATATCCGCTAGTGCCTAAACCAGAAACATTCTGGAATGCACCGGTTGAACTGGTGCCAGCACACAGTACTGAGTAAGCTGTAAAACTGGTATTTGAAGTTCCGCCGTGAGCTACAGCGACCGTAGTAGCAGCCCATGTCCCTGTGGTTATGGTGCCTAAAGTAGTGATGGAGGTCTGGCCTACATAACTGGAGTCTATACTTAATGTGACGGCACCAGTTGGTGAAGAAGCAACTATTTGTCCCGCAGTGCCTATGATCTCAGTAACACTGCCGCCAATCTCAGAATCTACATATTGTTTTGTTGCAGCGCCCAATGGATTGGTAGGATTAGCATTTAGAATGAGATAGCCGGTCATTGTGCCGCCAGCCAAAGGAACTGGGACGACATAATTTGTGAGCACGTCTAAGCCGGCTCTCAGTGTAATAAGCTGATCGCCAGAGGCTGCGTTGCCAACATTGTTAAGTTGGCTAAACTTTGTCGTCATCCATGACTCCTTTCGTCTCCGCTAAAGCTTCGACGGAATTTTTGTCTACCCTTAACCGATGTAAGAATAGAAGTTCACTGTAACACTAACACCAGTAGCCGCAGTAATAAAGCTAATTGTGTCACCTGCTTTAACAATATATCCAGGAGGGTTTTGGTCCGAGCTTGTAGAGGCGAAACTAGAGCCAGCAGGTACAGCTGCATCTGTATTAACTGAAACAAAAACATCAGTTTCGGTAGATATAGGCTGACTATAGCGAATGATAGCTACGAACTTATTGTAAGTAGTGGATGCATTCATTCCCATACCGCCAGAGCCAGGAACCGTAACCTTCGTCGCACTATTTGCTCCTAAAGTACAAGAATAAATAGTGTCGCAAAAAGATAAGCCAGGGCTGTTAATGCCGCGAATGAACTGCTGGATTGAATAAGGTGTTGCCATGTTAAATTCCTTTTAAGTTAAATTGCCTCACTGACCTAAACGACAATCGGCCGTCCAGTGTATTCCGCCGACAGAACCTACCCCGGCCCCTGAAGGCGATGTACCATAAACTACGAATCCTGTGGTAGAAGGGCCGCTCCCAAAATTGGTGCTGCTAAAGTCAGTATTAGTATTTTCATTAAATATTTGTCCACTGGTATTTCCAGGAGAATATAAAGTAGTGGCCCCAGTTGATGAAGCGGGAACTGCATACTTAGGGGTTAGAAATGGGATTTTTGGAGAATAATTAACTGTGTTCTGACCCAATACCATGGTGTAAAGAAACTCACCAGTATTTTTTCCAGCGTTTTGTACCGGAACAGTTCCTTGGTTAAAAGACATCTCATAGTAATACTGACAGTCGCTTAAGGTCTCATTGAGAGTTTTAGGAGCTGGCCTTGTCGCAATATCACCCGCTTGTAAGCTAATAGAACCAATATCAACGGTATGAGTTGCAGTTAAAGACGCAAAACCCACCACGATAGCAACAAAAGTAGCAGTATTAGCACCAGAAGCGCCCAGCAAGTCCCAGCCGTTAAACCTGTAGTCATTCCATTCCGTAGTAGAAGAAGTGCCAACAGTAAATGTTGCATTACCTAATCCACTCCTAGGAACTTGAACCCAAGTACCATTGAAGGTAGCAGGGAATCCACTAGAATCCAAGGTTAGAACGATAGAGTTTTGGCTGCCAATACAGCTTGGCAAAGTAGAAGTTGTATACCAAAGCGAGACCGTGGCATTGATCGCATTACTTGCCAAGCCTGCTATATTTACGCAGGCTCTTTGGTTCAGCACTTTACGAGCTACTGATTGTGGCAAGTACTGTACCAGCGCAAATTGCGTAGTGTTAGTAGCAGTTACACGCATGGCGCCACTAGTAGCTCTAGAGACCGCAACACCGCTGGTCGCACTCTGGTATATAATTGTGTTATCCCAATAGTAATTACTTGTGTTAGCACCTGAAGCAATAGCGCTAATCGTAGGACCAAGAGGCTGTGTAGGATTTAAGGCAAAATCCCAACCAACTAGGTAGCTAGGAGTTTGTTTATAATCTAGAAGAGGCTTGTAGTACCAAAATAAGTTATTGATATTTTCTTGTGGAGTAGTTTCATCATAACTAACTAAAGTATTGCTGTTTACGCCAACTACCTGAACGTTGGTTAAAGTAGTAGTTCCGGTAACTGGTAAGGTAATAACGATATTCACATAGCCCGTTAGTCCGGTATCAGTACTAGAAGCAGTTGCAATGGGCACTGTGGCATCAAAAGTGAAGTATTCACCTTCCATATTATTCGCGGTCAAAAGCGTTGTAGCGCTTCCGGTAGAGGGCACATAGGCCATAGAGGTGATGGAACTTAGTGGGGCTAAGGTAATTGAAGAGGCTACATAGCCACTAGAGCCAACAGGAGACCAGATATCAGAAGTATTGTTTAGGGTCTGTGTGAGGGTTAAACCAGATACATTAGCGCCAGCTGTGATACTTAGGGTAAATGGAGGGTTATTTGGGTATTGAGATACTCCAGCTACTGCGTTTTGCGCAACAAGGACGGTTCCAGTTCCGCTGTAAACGACGGATAGTTGCCACCCTGGGGCGATGGCTACATTAGTTGTACCACTTCCACTGAATGAGATTGTGAGGCCAGCAGAGGCATTAAAGAGAACAGTTGAGAACTGTGGATTTGAGATCTGATTGTTATAGGAAGAGTTAGTTAGTACCGCAGAACTATCTATTGTCGTATTAGGCCAAGCTTCCCTAGTAAATTGTTCAACACCGTCTGAATTAAAGACAGCAATATAATAGAGCTGTATGTTAGCGTCAGGAGCAAAGCTGTCGTAAGGAAAATAATAGACAGCAATATTGTTTCCAGCACTGTCTTGAAAGTTCCCAGTATTCGAGAGCACAATCGGGTTGGGTAATGGAGTATAGGTGTAGTCAGGGGGAGAGCCGCTAAGTTCGTACACAAGTTTAGGCACGATTCTATCACTGTCTTCCCAGAATTCAACGTAGCCGTTGGCTAACAATTCACCACTGTCTTTGTCAGTTAGTGATTCACATAAATCAAGGGCTACTACAAATCTCGCGTCAAGTCCGGCCATATAATGCTCCTAAAGCGTGTAGCTCCGATTGTTTCATGTGGAACCTTGTGATAGTATCAAGCGGTGGAATATTGGAGGTGATGAGATGATTACAACACTTAATGAAGCTTTTAGTGGTACATGGGAATTGTTCAAAAAAGCAATTGGATTTACTTTTAGCGTCATGGTCT
>Ga0265338_10008630_pt1 | contig 12328 bp, 13 predicted proteins | sample 42126metaG_FD_193579 | JGI IMG/M metagenome (GOLD analysis project Ga0265338, IMG submission 193579) | Rhizosphere microbial communities from Carex aquatilis grown in University of Washington, Seatle, WA, United States - 4-21-26 metaG | ecosystem: Host-associated > Plants > Roots > Rhizosphere... | reverse complement strand
AGCGACACAGTCTCTCTCTTTCCAACGTGCAGCTCGGCACCATAGGCGGCCCGAACGCTTCGCAAAATCTTGCTGTCGGCGGGTCAGATGCGCCCGTGGGTTCCGTCGATGTGGGGTTTAGCGTTAACGCATCGTACGACACCATGCTCGCGTTCCTTCAGGATCTCGAACACAGCCTGCGCCTTATCGATGTCGAAAAGCTTGATTTTACCGCAGGCCAGAGTGGCACTGACACCTATACTTTTACCATCCGCACCTATTGGCTACATTAATATGGATTTTTTGAAACAAAATAAAATGGCGATAGGAGTCGGAATACTGCTTTTGGCGGGTTTGTACGTGTATATGAATTATTTTTCGAGTTCGTCCTCGGCAACTTTGACCGCGAGCGACTCCAGTACGACGCTCTCGCAGAATCTATTGGTTACGCTCCAAAACCTGCATACGATTCAGCTTGATAACAGTATTTTTAGCGACCCGGCGTTCCAGTCGCTGACCGACTTTGGGGTGAGCATTCCCGCCGAGCCGGTGGGCCGCCGCGATCCGTTTATCCCGCTCGGCGGTTTTGTGTCTTCCGGCGCAAAACTGCAGTAAGCAAACCCGCCTATGAACCTCCTCGAACTACTCACTCAAAGTGGCGCTCTGGCATCAGCTCTGGTGCCTCAGATAGAAAAGGAAATAACTGCGGCCGGGGCGACTCCGGAAGGGGTTCTCCAGAAAAACGGCATTTCGCTCAAGGACATACTCAAAGTAAAAGGCGACTATTACAATATTCCGACGCGCGAGGTAGGTGAGAACTCGGTGCCGTTCGACATTTTGCGTTACGTCCCGGAGGAAAGCGCGCGCCACTATCGGTTTGCGCCGCTCGGTATTGCAGACGGCGCGCTCGAGATAGGTGTTACCGACCCCGACAACTTAGAGGGCCGCGATGCGCTCACGTTCATATCGGCAAAAGTGGGCATGCCGTACAAAATCTTTTTAATCAACGAAACCGATTTCGACAAGCTTTTGAACCAATACAAGGGCCTCTCGGGCGAGGTAGGCAAGGCTTTGGGCGAATTTGAAACAGAAGCAACGAGCGACATACAAAAAAACGCCAAAGACACCAAGCGCTCGACTCTGCTCGAAGAGACCGAAGTAACCGACACCGGCGCGGACGCGGTCAACTCCGACGCGCCGGTTACTAAAATAGTAGCCACCGTTTTACGCCACGCGGCCGAGCAGCGCGCATCCGACATACACATAGAACCTTTGGCCGAGCAGACCCGCGTGCGCTTCCGCATCGACGGCGTGCTTATCACCAACATAACGCTGCCGCCCAAAGTGCACTCGGCCGTGGTGGCGCGCATCAAAGTGCTCTCCAACATGCGGCTCGACGAGAAGCGCAAGCCGCAAGACGGCCGCTTTTCGGCGCGCGTCGGCGGATTAAAAGTGGACTTCCGCGTATCGACATTTCCCACCTACTACGGCGAGAAGGTGGTGATGCGTATTTTAGGCAGCGCATCGCTTGAGCTGAAGCTCGACGATTTTGGCCTTTCTCCGCGCAATCTCAATATGATACGCACCGCGATAAAAAAACCCTATGGCCTCGTGTTGATATCGGGCCCGACCGGCTCCGGCAAATCGACCACGCTGTATTCCATCTTAAACGAAGTGGACAAAGACAAACAGAACGTGCTTTCGCTCGAAGACCCGGTCGAGTACACCATACCCGGCGTGTCGCAGTCGCAAGTGCGGCCGGAAATAGGCTACACGTTCGCCAACGGATTGCGCACAACGCTCCGCCAGGACCCCAACATCATCATGGTGGGCGAGATCCGCGACGCCGAAACTGCCAACCTGGCCGTGCAGGCGGCGCTCACCGGCCACTTGGTGCTCTCGACCATCCACACCAACAACTCAATCGGCATCGTGCCGCGCCTTCTCGACATGGGCGTCGAACCGTACCTTATACCGCCGGTACTTATACTCGGCATGGCGCAGCGCCTGGTCAAGACACTCTGTCCGGGCGGCGGTAAAAAGATAGCGGTAGAGCCTAGCATGGAGACGATGCTCACCGACCAATTTAAGGACCTGCCGGACCAATACCGCAGCGAAATCCCGCCCTTGACCGAGATATACGTAAAAGATCCGACGCCGGAGTGCCCCGGCGGCACGCGCGGCCGCACCGCCGTGTATGAAATGTTCGACATGAACATAGAACTGGAGCGCGCCATACTCGCCAACAAGCCCGAGGACGAAATGTACAACATTGTGCGCAAGCACGGCATGTTTACGATGAAAGAGGATGCTATCATGAAAGCTGCAAAGGGGATCATCCCGTTTGAAGAGGTCAACACGCTCGGCGGGCAGTTTGAATTGCCGGACGAAGCGCCCGAAATAGACGTTGCCGCGCCGGCAGTGGCGATAGATGAAAACACCGCAGAGAGCGCCGCCGACGTGGCGCTCGTCCCCGGACCTAAAAAAGACGCAGATATATAAAAAATTTCTATGCCAACCACCGCGACCAATTACACGCAAAAGCTCCAGCAGCTTATAGAAATAGTGATAGCGCAGGGCGCGAGCGACCTGCACTTGAGCGTGGGCATGCAGCCCATCGTGCGCGTTTCGGGCCAGCTCACGCCGCTTTTGCAAGAGGCGAAGCTTACCGAGGACGACATGCTCGGCTTGGTAGGGCAGCTTTTGCCTCCCGAGCGCAAAGATTTATTTTTAAAAACGCAGGAAGCCGACTTTTCTTTCGCTTACGGCGAAAAGGTGCGTTTCCGCGGCAACGCCTATGTGGAACGCGGCACCATCGGTATCGCGCTCAGGCTCATACCGCGCGCGATACGCACGATAAAAGAGCTTAACTTGCCGCCCGTGATAGAAGGCTTCGCCGACCGCGAGCAGGGGTTCTTTTTGGTGGTGGGTCCCGTGGGGCAGGGCAAGACCACCACGCTCGCGGCCTTGATAGAAAAGATAAACCAGGAGCGCGCCGAGCATATCATCACCATCGAAGACCCGATAGAATACCTTTTTGAAAATAAAAAGTCGCTCGTCGAGCAGCGCGAGGTGCGTGTCGACACGGCCGACTTCCCCCAGGCGCTCTCAAGCGTGTTCCGCCAGGACGTCGACGTTTTGATGATAGGCGAGATGCGCACGCCGGAAACTATCGCCACGGCGGTTACCGCCGCCGAGACGGGACACCTCGTGTTTTCCACCCTCCACACCAACAACGCGGCTCAGACCATCGACCGCATCATCGACACGTTCCCGGCGGTGCAGCAGGACCAGATACGCGTGCAGCTCGCCAGTTCTTTGGCCGGCATATTTTCCCAGCGGCTCATACCGCGCGTCTCGGGCGGCCTTATTCCCGCTTACGAATTGCTCATCAACAACAACGCCGTTTCAAACCTCATACGCGAAAAGCGCACGCACGAAATACAAACCGTGATAGAAACCGGGCATGATGAGGGCATGATAGACATGAACCGCTGCCTGGCCGACCTGGTGCGCGCGGGCGAGATAACCCCTGAGTCCGCCTATTCCCGCAGCTGGAACCCAAAGACGCTCGAAAGATTGCTATGATGAAAACTCGTTTTGATAACTATTAAAGTATGGCTGATTTTAAATACGAAGCACTCGACCAGGCAGGCAAGCCGCAGGGCGGCACCATAAGCGCCGCGACGCGCGACGCGGCTATAAACGCTTTGCAGCGCAAAGGCCTTACCATCACCGCCGTGAGCGGCGCCGCGCCGCAGGGCATCATGGCAAGCCTGCAGAACATCACTATTTTCGGCGGCGTAAAAAGCCGCGATGTCGTGCTGCTTTCGCGCCAGATAGCGACGCTCTTCGAGGCGCAGGTTTCGGCGCTCCGCATCTTCAGGCTCCTGGCCGAGCAGGCGGAAAAACCGGCTTTGCGCCAGGCGCTGACCCAGATAAGCGACGACCTCCAGGCCGGCAACAGCATATCGAAGGCGCTCGACAAGCACCCGAAGATTTTTAGCGAGTTTTACGTCAACATGGTGCGCGCCGGCGAGGAGTCCGGCAAGCTCGACCAGACCTTTATGTACCTGGCCGACTACATCGACCGTTCCTACGAGCTTTCCTCTAAGGCGCGCAACGCGCTCATTTATCCGGGGTTTATATCCGCGACGTTTATCGGCGTGATGACTTTAATGCTCACCGTCGTGATACCAAAGATAGGCTCTATTTTGGTCGACAATGGCGGTACGCTGCCCGTGTATACGCAAGTAATACTCGGATTCAGCAGCTTTTTGGTCGACTACGGCATTTTCATACTCATTGCCCTCATTATTGGCGGCTATTTTATCTTCCGCTACGTGCAGACGCCGGCCGGTCGCCTGGCGACCGGCCGGCTCAAGATAACGCTGCCCTACATTGGCGACTTGTTCCACAAGCTTTATCTCACGCGCATAGCCGACAACATGCACGTGATGCTCTCTTCCGGCATCAGCGCGGTGCGCGCGCTCGAAATAACCGCAGCTGTGGTGGACAACGACGTGTACAAGCAGATACTCACCGAGGCCGTCAATGATGTAAAAGCGGGGAGTTCGATGTCGCAGAGCTTTTCTCATTACCCCAATGAAATACCGGCTATTTTGGTCCAAATGCTCCAGATAGGCGAGGAAACGGGGGAAATGGGCAATATCCTCGAGCGGTTGGCCAAGTTTTACGAGCGCGAGGTCAACTCATCGGTCGACACTCTTATATCCCTGATAGAGCCGGCGCTTATAGTGGCGCTTGCGGTGGGCGTGGGCTTTTTGCTCGCTTCGGTGCTTCTTCCTATATACAACACCACTGCCAGCCTCTAGTTTTGCCTTCATTCTAGCTTTAGGCTTATCCACAAGCCTTATCTGGCGCTCCAAAAGGCCCGGTATACTTAAGAGCGTACGAAATAGGCAACTATTTATTAAATTATTAGCATTCAGTTATCATCTATGTATAAAGGTCTTAAGCGCGGTTTCACCCTCATCGAGCTCTTGGTGGTTATCGCCATCATCGGCATCTTGGCCTCCATCGTTCTTGTGTCTCTTAACAGCGCTCGCGCAAAAGGTCGCGATGCATCCCGTGTAGCATCCTTGCAAGAAATGGCAAAGGCAATAACTCTCGCAGACACGGACCCAGCTCCTCTTATCAGCGGTTGTAGCGGTGCTACGTCTGCAACTCCAGTTAGTGCCGCAACTTGCACTGGTATAGGTACTGCCCTTTCATCTACGCTTGTTTCTCCTTTCGCTACTAGTTTTGCCAGTTATCAAGATCCAACCACTCCAGGTACTCCTTGTACGTCAAGCTCTGCAGCTGCTTGCCAGTATTCTATGGCAACAAGCACTCCCTCGACTCAGCACTACGAAATCTGTTCGTATCTTGAGACCGGTTCCGGCTCTCTCCCGGCAGGCAAGGTCAACGTCAGCAGTTACTCTGGCGGTTCTGTCGTAGCAGGTTGCTAGTGTCTCTCCTTTAAAGTTTAAAGGAAAACAAAATCCCCAGTCTGCTTTTGGCAGGGCCGGGGATTTTGTTTTGTGGGGTACAATATACGTTATGCATAAAAAGCTGCGTGGCTTCACCTTGATCGAGCTCTTGGTGGTTATCGCCATCATTGGCATATTGGCAACCATTATCACCGTCTCTCTCACCTCGGCGCGCGCCAAGGGCCGCGACGCTAAGCGCATATCCGACATACGGACGCTCCAGCTTGCGCTCGAAGAGTATTATAACGATAACGGCTTTTATCCGGCCACGCAGGCAGCTGTATACACCATAGGCGTGTTGTCTCCCAACTATCTCGGCACGCTCCCGCTTGACCCTAAGGACAATCAGTCCCAGTACTCCTATTCGGCGTATAACGCTACTGCCACCAGCAACTGCACCAGTTCTAAAGCGATAGGCTATCACCTGGGTGCCGGGCTCGAAGATGCTTCAAACCCGGCGTTAGTCAGCGATGCCAACGCCGCCGCAACGCCCTCTACCGGCGGTGCCGCCAACTGCGCCAACGGCGGCACTCCGACGCCAGGCTTTAACGGTAAAGGCACGGTTACTACCAACAGCAGCGGAGTCATCAGCTGCGCGGCAACCGGCAACGCTTTGAGTACCAGCCAGTGCTACGACGTCACTAATTAACCCTACTTCGCTAAAGCTTCGAAGGGCAAGCCCGCAACTTCCTGCATGACTATTTTCACCATACTGTTAATCGGTGCCGCGCTCTTGGGCGCCATAGCCGGCAGCTTTATCAATGCACTTTCGTTCCGGTTTAACACCGGACGCCGCTTTTTTAGTGCGCATGGCATGGGCGGCCGCTCGCGCTGCATGCATTGCGGCCATGAGCTCGGAGGCCTCGACCTCGTCCCGCTCTTTTCATTTTTATTTTTAAAAGGCGCGTGCCGCTACTGCGGCACGCGCATCTCTCTGCAATATCCTCTGGTCGAACTTGCGGGCGCCGCTCTTTCGGTATCGGTATACCTTCTGTATGCGCAAAGTATACCCGTGTTTTTCTTCTGGTTTTTCACTTGGATGGTACTGCTTTTTGTGGTGATCTACGATATAAAGCACACCATCATCCCGCCGAGCTGTTCTATCCTGCTTGCGGTGCTCGCTCTGTGCGCGCTTTTGTTCGACCTCGTAGGTCCAACTTTTTTCCTGGTGCCGCATTTGGCCGCCCTCACGAGTTGGGCGCTCTGGGCCGGCCCGTTGCTCGCGCTTCCTTTGTTTTTACTTTCATTGATCTCCGGCGGCGCGTGGATGGGATGGGGAGACAGCGGACTCGAACTAAGTTTAGGATGGTTTCTTGGCGTCTCTGCCGGGCTTACCGCGCTTATGCTCGCATTTTGGATAGGAGCAATAGTGGGGCTTTTGCTCGTGCTGCTATCCCGCCTATTGCCGCCTGTGCGATTTTTTGGATATACAATAAGAAGCGAGATACCCTTCGCGCCTTTTTTGGCGATGGGGGCGCTCATAGTATTTTTCTTTCATGTGGATTTTTTCTCAACTCTTTCGGCGCTCCTCTTATAAAAGAGGTTTTACCCTTATCGAGATGCTCGTCGTGATCACTATCATGGCGCTTATCACTACGACGCTTCTTATCCGCCAGTCCCGCTTCGACTCCTCGACCGTATTGCGCTCTCTCGCATACAGCGTCGCGCTTTCCGTGCGCCAAGCGCAGGTGTACGGCACTTCGGTGTTTGGCACTTCGACCCTCTCTTCCAACTGCTCTGGCGGCTCGTATAACTCCGGTTTTTGCTACGCGGCTGGCTATGGGCTCTACATCGACTCGGGCTCGCTCACCGGGTACACGCTCTTTGCCGACCTCAACAACGACGGCCAGTATGAAAGTTCGGAAGCGGTAAAAGTATTTACGCTCGGCACCGGCTATGCCATTTCTGATTTTGGCGCCACCACTACCGGCACAGCCGTGTCGCGCTCATACCTCGGGGGCCAGATAAACAACCTGACCATTCTTTTCAAGCGGCCTAATCCCGACGCATGCATCGCCACCAGCAACAGCGCCAATGCCTGCCAGCCGCATGCGGCGCCGAGCGAAACGTATGCAAGCGCCTATATCCGGATCCAGGCAACTGGCGATCCAACCAACACCAAAAGCGTCAGCGTCTCGACCACGGGGGAAGTAACAGTATGCGCGACAACTGGCTGTTAAAGTATGAAAAACGCTTCAGTACATAGAGGATTTACGCTTATTGAGCTTCTCGTATCGGTCGCGCTCTTTTCCGTCGTTATGGTGATAGCGCTCGGCGCGCTTTTGTCCCTTTCGGTGGCCGACCGTCGCGCGGAGACTATTAAGTCGGCGATAGACAACCTCACCTCCGGGGTCGACAGCATGTCGCGCGCCATACGCACCGGCTATAATTATCATTGCCTCTCAGGCGGCCTCGCGGGAGTGCCGCAAGACTGCGTGCTCGGCGGCGACTACCTTACCTTTATTTCCGCGACCGGTGCGCAGGTGTATTACCAACTCGACACCAGCAGCGCCACGTGCGGGCAAACTGGCACGATAGGTTGCATCGAGCGCTCTACCGACGGCAGCATATGGTATCCCATAACCTCTCCCGACCTAGTTATACAAAATAACGGCTACTTATTTCATGTCCTTGGCGCGGCGCAAGGCGACGGCATCCAGCCGAAGGTTATTATTACAACAAGCGGCATTGTGCAGATAAGCAGCACGGCATCCACGACGTTCCATTTGCAGACCACCGTTACGCAGCGTATCTATGATCAATAAAAATATACATAAGGGTTTTACTTTGGTAGAGACGCTCGCGGCCATATTGGTGCTCACCATAGCCATTGCCGGGCCGCTTACTATAGCGCAAAAAGGCCTGCAGATATCGCTTATATCGAAAGACCAGAATACTGCTTTTAACCTGGCGCAGGATGCGGTCGAGTACTTGCGCTTCGCGCGTGATACCAACTGCCTTGCAGCGGGCGTCTCGGCTGGCGGATGTCCCGCCGCGCAATGGCTCGTCGGCAATGGTACCGGCCTTACGGTCAACTTAACCCCGTGCATCAGCGCCAACGGCACGAAAGCATGCCTGGTAGACTCTTATGTCAACACTGTTACCGCCTGTAGCGGCAACCCTTGCACCACGCCGCTCAATTACGACTCGACCGGCATAAACGCATTTTCTTACACGGTGGGAACCCCGAGCATATTTACGCGCACGGTGCAGATACAAAACGACCCAACCTGTACTACCACATGCAACCCCAACGAAGCCGACATCACTGTTACCGTTTCCTGGAATGATCCCTTAAATCATTCGGTAAGCGTTTCTGAAAGCTTATATGACTGGCAATAAAACTAAAGGATTTACATTATTTTATGCGCTTCTGGTAGCAAGCCTGGCGCTTGCCATAGGTGCGTCTATTTACGACCTGACTTTGCGCGAAATAGACCTCTCCGGCGACGCAACGCAATCACAATACGCCGTATATATGGCCGATTCAGGTGCGGAGTGCGCTTTGTATTGGGACAACAAGTGCACGACCACTGGATGCAACAGCGTCAACAGCGCTTTTGCCACCTCTTCTGCGAGCACTGCGACTCCGGCAAACGCTGGCTTTCTGTGCAGGGGAGTCGATATCACGGCCTCTGCTTCCAGTTGGAGCGTCGCGGCTATAGGCAACGCGGCGACTACCACCTTTACGATACTCGGCGTGACTTTTCATAACCAGACCCCCTGCTCGGTTATCTATGTCGCCAAAGTCGGCAATCCGGCGCAAACTACGGTTACCGCGCATGGATACAACACTTGCGCCGCCGGAGCGGTGCAGCTCGAGCGCGTTTTCCAAGTCAGCTACTAAAATAAGCGAATAGGTTGTAGATTAAAGGGTATGGTTTCCAAGAAGGAAGAGCGCGAGCGATATGAAAAGCTGAAAAACTCAATACAGCACTATCGTCGGCAGTACCATGTCTATGATAGAGAAGAAATATCGCCGGCGGCGCTGGACTCGCTTAAGGAAGAGCTGATGCGGATAGAACAGGCGCATCCCGAGCTCGTAACAGAAGACAGCCCAACACAACGGGTGGCGGGCCAGCCGCTGCCGCAGTTTAAAAAAGTACGCCACAAAGTGGCGCAATGGTCGTTCAATGACGCCTTCAGTGAAAAAGATATTAGAGAGTTCGATGCGAGAGTTCGCAGGGGCCTCGGAAAAATACCTACAAAGGGAGAGATGAACGGGAGCCCTACTCCCTTTGTTAGGGATTTTTCCGGGCCTTCCTATGTTTGCGAGTTAAAAATAGACGGGCTTAAAGTGGTGCTCGAGTACGAAAAGGGCATCTTAAAAACGGCGGCCACGCGCGGCGATGGCGCGGTAGGCGAGGATGTTACCCACAACGTGCGCACTATAGAGTCGGTGCCGCTGCGGCTCTCGCGGCCCGTCGATATCATAGTCGAGGGCGAAATATGGATGAGCGAAAAGCAGCTCGCTGCCCTCAACGAGGTGCAGAAGCGGGAGAACAGGCCTTTGTACGCCAACCCGCGCAATGCTGCCGCAGGCTCTATACGCCAGCTCGATCCTAAGATCGCCGCATCGCGCAAACTCGACACCTTTATATATGACGTCGCTGCCACCTCCGAGCCGCTGCCAAAAACGCAAGCCGAAGAGTTAGCATACCTGCAGGGGCTCGGGTTCAAGGTAAACAGGCATTTTATAATCGCACAGTCGGTCGAGGATATCTTAAAGTATTGGAACGATTGGAAGGCAAAAAATAAAAGCAAGAAAGATGCTTTGGGCTACTGGATAGACGGCATCGTGGTTAAAGTAAACGAGCACGAATTGCAGGAGCGCTTGGGCTACACCGGCAAAGCGCCGCGCTTTGCTATCGCGTTCAAGTTTCCGGCCGAGCAGGTAACCACCGTGGTAGAAAATATTGTGCTGCAGGTCGGGCGCACCGGCGTCCTTACGCCGGTGGCGCATTTAAAGCCCGTGTCGGTGGCCGGCAGCACGGTGTCGCGCGCAACTTTGCATAACGAGGATGAAATAAAGCGGCTCGACGTGCGCATCGGCGACACGGTCATACTCCAAAAGGCCGGTGACGTTATCCCCGATATCGTGCAGGTGCTAAAAGAAATCCGCCCAAAAAGCGCAAAACCTTTCACCTGGCCCGCCCGCGTGGCCGAGTGCGGCGGCGATGGCAGCATCGAGCGTATTCCCGGGGCTGCCGCATGGCGTTGCGTGTATAAAAATTCTTTTGCGCAGGAGCGCCGCAAGCTGCGGCATTTTGCCAGCAAAGGCGCGCTCAACATAGAGGGCTTGGGTCCGAGTACGGTAGACTCGCTCATGGAAAAGGGCCTGGTGCAGCACTTTGATGATTTTTTTACGCTTAAAGAAGGTGACCTGCTTACGCTGGAAGGCTTTGCGGAAGTTTCAGCTAAAAAACTTATTGCATCGATTCAAAAAACAGCCACGCAAGTAGAACTCTCTAGGCTCATCACTGGCCTCTCCATTCCCCAGGTGGGGGAAGAGACAGCCATACTTTTGGCGCAAAAGTTTAAAACAATAGACGACGTTGCCGGAGCAAACATAGAGAGCCTCGAAGCCATAAAAGGCATCGGCGACGTGGTCGCAAGAGCTCTCTACGACTGGTTCCACTTGAAAGAAAATAAAAATCTGCTCGCGCGGCTCAAAAAGCGCCTGACGATAGAAAATCCGCTTGCCGGTCGCGCATCGTTCGCTGGCAATTTGCCGTTTTCCGGCCAAACATTCGTCTTGACCGGCACCATGGAAACCATGAGTCGCGACGAAGCAAAAGAAAAGATACGCAAGTTAGGTGGCGACGTCTCGGGCAGCGTGTCCAAAAAAACCAGCTATGTGGTGGCAGGGAAAGAAGCCGGCTCGAAACTCGACAAAGCCGAGGAACTGGGCGTGCAAGTACTCACCGAAGAGAAGTTTTTAAAGATGGTTTCCTAGTGTACTATAACTCCATGATTTCTAAAGAGGAGGTGCAAAATTTGGCCGCTCTGGCTCGGCTGGAGTTAAGCGACGCCGAACTTGAAAGTTTGGGACACGATATATCCTCTATCTTGGATTACGTCGGTCAGGTTTCCAAAGTAGCTATCGAGGATGACGTAAAAACTGCGCCGGAGCATCACAACGTGTTCCGCGCCGACCTGCCGCGCACGGCGGGTGATCTTTTATACGGCAAGGAAGCCGCCGTGCAGGCCGCTTTTCCGAAGTCGGACGCAAAAGAGGGCGAGGGCATTTACAATGTCGTGCGCAAGATAATCCAAAAGGACGAGTAATATGCCGTTAAATCAACTTTCAATACAAGAGGCGGCGGCAAAGTTGCGCGCGGGAGAAATAACCGCGGTAGACTTGGCGCGCGCCTGTTTGGACGAAATAGAAAAGAAAAATAAAGACCTGAATATTTATCTGGAAGTGTTCGATGACGTTATCGCGCAAGCCGAAGCCGCCGATGCTCGCCGCAAAGCCAACAAAGAAACAGGGCAACAGGATCATGAATTGCTCGGCATCCCGCTTGCTATCAAAGACAATATTTTGATAGAGGGCCGCGTGGCATCAGCCGCTTCTAAAATGCTTGAGCACTACGTGGCCACCTATGACGCGACCATTATCAAAAAATTAAAAGACGCGGGCGCGGTATTTATGGGGCGCACCAACATGGACGAGTTTGCTATGGGCGGCTCGACCGAAAACTCGGCCTACGGGCCGACTAAAAACCCGCTCGACCCCGCGCGCGTTCCAGGCGGTTCCTCTGGCGGCTCTGCCGCCGCGGTTGCGGCACACATGGCGCTCGGGGCGTTAGGCACCGACACCGGCGGCTCCGTACGCGAGCCTGCGGCGTACGGAG
>Ga0265338_10008629_pt1 | contig 12328 bp, 13 predicted proteins | sample 42126metaG_FD_193579 | JGI IMG/M metagenome (GOLD analysis project Ga0265338, IMG submission 193579) | Rhizosphere microbial communities from Carex aquatilis grown in University of Washington, Seatle, WA, United States - 4-21-26 metaG | ecosystem: Host-associated > Plants > Roots > Rhizosphere... | reverse complement strand
GTTTGCAAGACTTATCAGCCTTTCTTGTCCTTCAGTTTTTGCGCCAGGAGGTATTTCTCGATGCGCACCACATCCTCGCGGTTCACCGCCAGGATTTTCAAGCCCGCCCGGAAGCCCCCATCGCCCGTCCCGCCCATCCTGTCCGACCTCACCACCTCGGCCACCACGGTCACCGGCGTCGGGGCGTCGGGCAGGTAAAGGTAGACCGCCACGGCGTCCCCCAGGGGGAACTCCTCGGGACCCGAGAGGGACATGCCCCCCATCGAGAGGTCCTGGGTGACGGCGCTCAGCACCGAGGAGGTTTTCGCCAGCTCGGGCAGGTGGTCCGTGGTGCTTTCCCGGTAGGCCGGGTTCGAGAGCAGTTCCACCAGCTCGGCCTTGGGCACGCGGCGGTACGTCACGCGCAGGGACGCCGCGACGCGCTCGAACATCCGGCGTTCCATCCAACCGACTTTGACGTTCATGGCGGCCTTTTCCTCAGCTCTTCCAATGGATGCAGGAGGCCGGACATCCGTCCATGGCCTCTTGGATATGCTCCGCGGTGTCCCCGCGGGGATGGTGCACCTCGGCCAGCCCCAGGGCCGTCAACCGGAACACCTTGGGGGTCGACGCCACGCAAGCCTCACAACCCGTGCAGGCGTCCTGGTCCACGAAGGGATCTTGGGGGGTGGAAGTCTTGGGCAATCGCGTCCCGCTAGATCTGGACCCGGAAGCTCGTGGAGAAGGACCGGTCCCGCCCGTTGGTCTCGAAGACATTCGACCAGCGGAAACCCGTGCCCAGCTCGAAACCCAGGATGTACTTGGGCTGGAGGACCGGCGGCAGTGCGACGTTGGTGAGGTCGAGATGCACGTTCTGCCCGGTGCCCACCACCGGCACCCCGCCGCTCGAGAGGGCTTCCTGGACATCCACCTGGAACCGGGAGGTCACCTGGCCGCCCTGCCGTTGGATGCCCATGGCCCCGAAGGGATGAAAGATGCCGAGGTTCTTGCCCACCACGACCTTGACGCCGAAACTGTGGACGTCCCAGGCGTTCATGTAAACGGATTGGCCGGACAGGGTCGAGGCGTAAGTCGTCCCGGAATCGACGTAGGTGGATTGCTGGTCGATGTTCGTGTGGAAGTAAATGTCGCCCTGCATGCGGTCCCAACTGACGTTCACCGTGACGCTGGGATACTTCACACCGGAAAGGGCCTGGTAACGCACCTCAAAGCCCCAGCCCCGGTTGGCGGTCGAGATCTGGTCGCGTTCGATGCGGGGATAGCCGGTGCCCCGGAGGCCGAAATCGAGGTCCTTGAAGAGTCCGATCTTGGCCTGCCAGATCGGGAAGGGCAGGGGCAGGACCCCGGGAATATTGATGTTGGAATCGGGGGAAAGGGCGTTCAGGGGCAGGGAATCCAAGTTCACCTTGACGAGATCGACCCCGAGGCCGACCCCGATTTCGCCCCGGGGTCCGCTCATCAGGTTCAGGACTTCCGGGCTGGTGGGCCAACCGAGGGTGGAGTAGAAGCCGAAGGTCCGGGCCAATTCGTTGTTCAAATAGGAGGAGATGTTGTTGTAGTCCCCCGTGACGGACGCGATAAAGTCGGCGTCCGGGGAAGGCGCGGCATGGACTGGAGCCCCCAGCAAAAGGCCCAAAAAGACCCCACCGAGGATGCGGCGAAGACTTTGCGTCGTTTTCATGGGCGCCTTCCGGTTTTGGACTGGTTCCCTATTATATCGAGGACCCGTGGGTCTGTCCCCCAAGGTGGTCCAGGGGACGGCCTGAATCGTCCCGGCCGGCGGGACTTCGGGATCGAATTCGGGTGGGAAACGCCTACAGGCCTGGGCTTCATTGGGATTCAGGGCCCTACGGGCCCCAAGAGCTTCTCGGTGCCGTCGGGCGCCCTCACCCAGACCTGGGGCGTCTCCAAACCCATCCTGTAATAGGTGACCAGTTGGACGGGAACCTCCCCTTTCTCCAGGATCTTTTTGACCGACGCCTTTTGGGGTCCCAGATCGGGCCGGAGGTCCAGAACGCGGTCCCCCCCGACTTTGAGGAGGACGTAGTTCCCCGTCTCCACCGAGAACCGATAGGTTCCCGTGACCCGGACCGGGAGGTTCCCCTCGAAGGCCGCCGAACGGAGGTCCACTGTCGCAGGGATCGGCGTCAAGGGTTCCATCGATTCATCCTCGTAGTCCACCATTCCCCGGTCCAGTCCCATCCGGCCCGTGAAAACCCTTCGGCGCCAGGCTCCCGGCGGGGCGGGCGCCCAAACGATCCAACGGCCCGATCCACCCGGGCTGGAAGCCTCCGGGATACGCCCACCCGAAACGTAAACACGGTAAAACATCGGGTCGTCCATCGGCGCCAACAAATGGTACACCGAGTCCTGTTCCCACTGGGCCGCGGGGAATTCCACCCGAGCCCTGGAGATCGCCTCCCTTTCGGAAGCCTGGAGGTAGAGGGCCAGGTCCGGGGGGGCGCTTCCCGGCGGCGCCCAGACCGTGAGGGGATGGTTCCGGATCAAACCCACCCCCAGCCGATCACTCAAAACCCCCAGGGAGTCCAGGTAGTCGTCCCCCTTGGGGAAAAACCCCCTCGACAGGTGGACCAGGACCTTTCGGCCCCGCGCCACATCCACCTTGGCGCGCCGGTAGATCGTCGTGTCAGTCGACGCCATGGCGGGAAGGCGGACGTAGAACCTTTGGACCATGGTCGAGCCGGCGAGGAGGCCATAGAGGATCAACCCCGCCCAAAGAACGGATCGCCCGTACCCGTTCCCCTCCAGGTTCCGGAAGAGGCGGTCCAGGGCCAACGCCCCCAACAGGCAGGTCGGCGCCACCGCGCCCATCAGTTTCGCCGAATGGGGATCCCCGGACAGGACATGGGGCGCCAAACCCGCGATCAGGCAGAGCAAGGCCAGGGCCGTGGTCCGGTTGGGTTTGGCCGCGAGGAACGCCAAACCCAAGACCGCCGGGAGAAGGGAGTAAAAGTCCAGGAAGGACTCTCCCGGAAGGCAGGCATAGGGCTGGTCCTGCCCGCCCGCCCACAAGGTCCAAAGCGTATTCCGCAAATGGGGCCAAACCTGCCCCAACGATCCGGAGTCCAAATGGAACACCCCATCCCGGTGGAAGATCGAGACCCCCGCCGCGTGTCCCGCGAAGTCCATCCGCAAGACCAAAGGCGCCATCAATAAACCCGCGGCCAACATCCCCTCGAACCATCGAAGGACCCGCGCGTCGTTGTCGCCCGCCGAGCCCTTGGCCCATGCGTAGAGCCCGGCGAGGAGGACGAGGAGGCCCGCCGGGGTCCAGGCCCCTGGACCCGCCAGAAAACCCGGGAGAAAAAGGTTGACCCTCAAAAACCAATAGGTCCATGCGATGAGGCCGACCGCCCCCAAGATACGGATCCGTCCGGACCTAGTCCCCGCCCCGCCGGAGAAAAGGGCCCAAGTCCCCACGGCCACCGGCAGGAGTCCCCAAGTCGGACGGATCGCTTGGTAAATAGTCGTCGAGAACGCGAGGGCCGCCCCCCATTGCAGGGCGTGGCGACGATCCGTCCGCCTGATGAATCGGAGGGTGAACAAGAGAAGGGCGGCGGACACCGGCACCGTCAACACGCCCTGTTGTTGGTCGAGGCAGATCACGAGGAGGGGTTTACAGAAAACCGCCCATGCGGCCAAGAGGATCCCGGTCCTCCGTCCCCCCGCCTCCTTGCCCAGGAGGTACATCAGCCAAACGCCCGAAAGATCCATTAAGGCCCAAGCCAAGTTTTGGACCTGGAACGCGGGCCAATCCGGCAGGAAACGCCAAACCCCGGCCAGGAGGTACTCGTAGAGGGGCGGGCGATCCCCGAAGGGGAAAGCGATTGGGTGCCATCCCAAGTCCAGGATGGCACGGGCGTCCGTCATGGAAACCGCGTAATCGAACCAATACATCGGGGGGGGCTCGCCCATGTGGGCCAAACGAAGGAAGGCTCCCGCCGCCAAAAGGGCCGCTAGGATCCAACGGCTTTTCGAGGAGGGGATATCCCCCTCCGATCCGGACCGTTCGGAGGAGACCTTGAATCCAATGAGGAGCAGGATAAATCCCGCCAAGAAAACGGATAGTAAGGGACCGGGCCAGGCGGGGATGGGTTGGGGAAAACAGAATACGGCCCCCGGTACCATCCGAAAGGTCAAGCCGAGAGCCGCCAGACCCAGGGACCAAAAGATCCAAGGTTTGCCGTCAAAAGGTCGGACGCCATGGACCGGCGCGAGCGGAACCGGAGCCGACGTCTTGGACCGGCGGGGGCCTGGACGGGTGTTGGGTTTACGGGGCAAGGGGAGATGCCTTACGGGAAATCGGTGTGGATCATGTTAAGGGATACTCCCCGGGGCCTCCCCAAAATTCGGGGCCAAGTGGACTTCCACGCCACCTGGCGTCCCACGGTCCATCCCCTTCAGCTCAAGCGATTGGCCTCGGTCATTTCTTTCATATAGAAGGAGGCCCGCAGGGCTCCCCTGGGTCCGTTGCCAAAGCCCACCGGGGTGGGCGATAATCCTAAGGTCATCAGATCCATCCGGAGCGGCCCCTATGACCACCGATTTTACCCTCACCTTTCGGGGAGTACGGGGATCCATTCCCGTCCCAGGCCCCACCACGCTCAAATTCGGCGGCAACTCGTCCTGCGTGCAGGTGAACGTCCTGGGCCACACCGTGATCCTCGACGCCGGCACCGGCATCATCCCCGTGGGCCAACAGATGGTGAAGGACTGGTTCGCCCTGGGCGAGGCCCGCAAGGTCAAGCGGCTGACCGCCACGATCCTGATTTCCCACACGCACCACGACCACATCATGGGCCTCCCCTTCTTCATCCCCCTCTACTTGGCCGACGCCTCCTTGCACCTCTTCGGCCCCTCGGTCTACGGGCCCATCACCAACGGCCGCACCGACCTGGAATATGTGCTGGAGATGATGATGGACCAGATGTTCTTCCCTATCGACCTGAAGGAAACCCTGTCCCTGAAGAAGATCTCGACCCTCAAGCCCCTCGACCAAGTGCTTCTGACCGAGGGGGGCGACCCGGAGTCGGTGAACCTGCAGACCGACTACAAGACCGTCTACCGGGACAAGGTCATCATCAGCCAATACCGCAGCTACTCCCACCCGAAGAACGGCACGTTGGTCTATAAGCTCCAATACGCCGGGAAGTCGCTGGTGTACGCCACGGACATCGAGGGTTATTCCCAGGGGGACCGGAAGTTGGTGCAGTTCGCCAAGGGGGCGGACATCCTGATCCACGACTCGCAATACACCGAGGAGCAATACGGGGGCCCGGCGACCACCCAGGGCTTCGGCCATTCCACCGCCGAGATGGCCTGCCAGGTCGCCAAGGAGGCCGGGGTCAAACAGCTTTTCCTGTTCCACCATGACCCGAACCACGACGACGCGGCCGTGGCGCGGAAAGAGGAGAAGGCCCGGACGATCTTCCCGAACGCCTACGCGGCGTACGAAGGGCTCACCATTACTTTATAAGCACTTCTGCCCCACCCTCCCTACGGCCGCCAGGCCGATTTCCAAAAACCAAGGAGGGAGGAAGGGTTGACGATCACGTTACAAACGGTCTTTTACCACGGGGGACACGGGAAGCACGGAGTTCATCCAGAAAACGGCCTAGTTGCAAATACTTAATCGATTTCCCCCGTGACCTCCGTTTTCTCCGTGGTTCAATATTGGCTTTCCGGTTTAATTCCGATTATTCTTCCGGATCTCCTCCAATTCCATCCGAAACGCCTCCAGGTCTTCCTCAAAGTCCTCCGCCGAGCCCCCGTCCCCGCCCGAAAACAGGTTGTTGAGGTCGAAGAGGATGGACCAGCATTCCTCCAGGGGCAGTTTCCCCGCCCGGGTCAGGTATTGAAGGTACAGGTGGAACCGAACGCAATCCTCGTAGAGTTCCAGGCATTTCACCCCAGAGAGCTCGGCGGACACCAGCGAGAAGGATCGGAGTAGGAGCTCCACATCCTTGAGGACGTGCTGGAGCGACCCCTTCACGTCGAAGTTCTGGATGTCGTCGAAATAAAGGGTGTCGAACCGATCCTGCTTGAGGGAGGACTGTACCAGGGCGTTGTAGTCGGCGAAGGCGTTCCGGAGCAGGGCCCCGCCGTGCTTGAGGCCGTCCATGGACTCCACCACCTGCGCCAGCCGGATCACGAAGTTCGTGCGGTCGATCTGGGCGTAACGGGTCAGGTCGTGGACCGTCTCCAGGTAACGGTAGGTGGCCTTGGCCGAGACCAGGAGCCCCTGGGCCAGGGGCTCCACCTGGTCCTGCGGGGTCCGCCCGAGGGCGAGGGCCCGGCGCAGGCCTTCGGCGGTCGCCTCACCGGGTTTCCAGTCCTGGATGTCCTTGAGGAATTGTTCCACCGTCGGTTCGCTCATCGCTCATTCCTCGAAGGGATCCCGCCCCATGGCGCGGCCGGGTTTTAAGCAGGATGATGAAAAAGTCGAACTGAAGAGACTTTTTCGTATCGTACCCGCGAATCATCCCCTCAAAACCGGGGGATTTACGGCGATTCGCTCGAACCACATGGTTGCTGACCCGCCTTGCGAAAACCCCGTTTTCGCTTGGGTCGTCAGGTGGCTTTGCCGCCTGACGGCAGGGTGAAAAACACTTTTTCAGCGCCCCGTTAGTTGAGGCTCAACAGGGGAAACGGAAGTCCTGGATCGCCCCGCTCGTCGTCGCCCTCATCTCCGGGAAGGCTTGCCGGCCCCCGGGGAAGTTCATCCGGAAACAATTCCTTCTCGTAACGGTCCCCGGGGATTTGTTTCGCGAAATGTCCCGAATCGTATTCCCGGAACCGGTAACCCCTCGGTTTGACCAAGTCCCGGATGAAATCCCCGCCCGAATCCGGGTGTTCCGCCGGCGTCCAAATGGAAAGGGAGTTCCCCGCCTTCTTCTCGATTTCCAGTTCCAAGGTGATCAAGACCTGGGATTCCAGGCCCAACCCTTTCCGGTCCTCCACCGCGCCCAGGAAACGGACTTCCCAATCCCGTTTCAGCCCCTTACGAGGTTCCGCCCAGGCGAAGGCGAGGGGATTCCCGTCGTCCTCCCAGAGCGCCGCCGCGCCCCGGACCGTCGGCTTGGACTTCAGCGCGGGAAAAGCCGCCTTGAGGGTCTTCAGGTCGCCGGGACGGCAGGGGCGGATTCGCATCAAGGGATCAGGTCAGGTAACCCAAGTCCTTCAGGCGGGACAGGACCAGGGCCACGCAATCGTCGATGCTCCGTTTGTCGGTCTCACAGGTGATCTCGGGGCTGAGGGGCGCCTCATAGGGATCGTCCACGCCGGTGAAGCCCTTCAGCTCACCCTTCGCGGCCTTTTCATAAAGGCCCTTCACGTCCCGTTGTTTGCAGACCTCAATCGGACAGCTGACATAGACTTCGACGAAATCCTTGATCTTGCGGCGGTTATGGTCGCGGGCCTCCCGGTAGGGGGAGATGACCGAGGCCACGGCGATGACGCCGTTTCGGGAAAGCAGGTGGCAGACGAAACCCACCCGGCGGATGTTCTCGTCGCGGTCCTCGTGGGTGAAACCCAGGCCCTTGGACAGGTTGGTCCGGACGATGTCGCCGTCGAGCATCTCCAGGGCCATCCCGCGGGAGCGGAGGTTTTCAGCCACCCGTTCAGCCAGGGTGGACTTGCCGGAGCCCGAGAGGCCCGTGAACCAGAGGGTGAAGGCTTTGGACAAGAGTATCTCCCGATGGGGGGTAAAGACCGCTTACCCTAGCCAGCTGGAAAAGGGATGTCAAGAATGTCCCTGGTACTGTTTGGCCATGGAAGGAGTCGACGCACACGCCGGAACCTTAGGCGCCGAATATAAGACTATGGGCAGAGGTTGTTCTTCACCCAATTCACCGGCAAATTAGAACGTCCAACGGACACCGCAACGACCCCTTGGGTAAACACGGACAAGCAGTACACCGTGACGGAACAATCGGGAAGGACATGAGCGTCCCGAAAATCGTAGTTGACGGTGACTTCGGCGTCGGTGAAGCAGACCTTTTGAAACACCACGTGATCTTGGCAGGATGAGGTGTAGGTTTGTGAATAGGCTAGGATCATTGTATTGTTCAGGTCCACGGGCGGAAGGGGAACCGGCGACAACCCCGCGCAATAGGATTGCCAATCCGACTGGCTGCGGATGACATAAAGGGGATTGGCTGAGTAAGCATGATTTGGGATTGTAACCACCTGTGGATCGACGCAAAGTGTTGAGTTGCCACCACTGCCGCTCCCACCGCCGCCATTGACCGGCACCGAGGCGAACCCCGGGCCGCTGGGTTCTTTACAGGCCGGAAAGGCCAACAACAAGATCGCGGCGAAAAAAGCCAAAACTCTTTTAGATCCCTTGATCTTCATAATCCACCCCCCCCCGCCATACTTCTGTGGATCATTCTACCCTTTTTTGACCGGCACCACAAACTGATGCCCTCGCGCACGGCTTTTGGTTAAACTACCGGGGTTTTCAACCGCGCAACAATCCGGAGGGATTTACATGGCCATCACCCGATCCAAAATCACCGTCGTCGGCGCCGGCAACGTGGGCGCTTCCTGCGCCGCCTGGCTGGCCGAGCGCGACCTCGGCGACGTCGTTTTGCTCGACATCCCCGCCGCCAAGGACATGCCCAAGGGCAAGGCCCTCGATTTGGCCCAGGTCGGCCCCATCTCGAACTACAACACCCGCATGACCGGCACCACGGACTACGCGGACACCGCCAACTCGGACGTCTGCGTCATCACCGCCGGCGTTCCCCGCAAACCCGGCATGAGCCGGGAGGACCTGGTGGCCATCAACCAGGGGATCGTGGCGGACGTCTCCAAGAAGCTCGTGGAGAAGTCCCCCAACACCATCCTGATCGTGGTGACGAACCCGCTCGACACCATGTGCTACGTGGCCTACAAGGCCGCCGGGATCCCGAAGAACCGGGTGATCGGCCAGGCCGGCGTCCTGGATTCGGCCCGCATGCGGACATTCCTGGCCCAGGCCCTCGATGTGGCCGTGGAGAACGTGATTGCCGCCGTCATCGGCGGGCACGGCGATGAGATGGTGCCCCTCGTTCGGTACTGCAATGTCGCGGGGGTTCCCATTTCCAATCTCCTGAAGGCCGACGCGATCCAGGCCATCATGGACCGCACCCGCAAGGGCGGCGGTGAGCTTGTACAGTTGATCGGCACTTCGGCCTGGTACGCGCCCGGCGCGGCCGCGGGCCGAATGGTGGAGGCCATCCTCAAGGACCAGAAACTCGTGGTGCCCTGCTCGGCGCTCATGGAAGGCCAGTATGGCCTGAAGGACATGTACTTCGGGGTGTTCTGCAAGTTGGGCCGCTCGGGGCTGGAGCAGGTGATCGAAGTGCCCCTGAACGACGAGGAGAAGGCCATGGTGGAGAAATCCGCCTCTCTGATAAAGGACACCATGAAAGTCCTCAAGTAGCCAACGGATCCAAGTTAAGTCGGTGTTTCAACCAGGGGAGCCTTCAGGCTCCCCTGGTTGATTCCTGTTCCAAGTCATAACCGTCCCGGGAAGTGCTTGAAAGTCTTGGGAGCCGACCCCACAATATGCGCCGCCCGGCCCCCTGAGGTGCCCGGATCCTCAAAACAAAAGACAAAACTCAAGGAGTCGATCATGAAGACGCGGAAGCTGGGATTATGGTTGATGACCCTTTTATTGTCCTTGGCCCTGACGGCGCCAGTCCGTTTGAAGGCGGCTGATCAGAAAAAGTCCGATGAGACTGCGGATGCCACCCCCACGGCCAAGTCCAAGAAGTCCAAAAAGGAAAAGGCCCCCAAGGAAGAAAAGGCCGAGAAGTCGGAGAAGGCCGAAAAGGGCTCCAAGAGGTCCAAGAAGGACGAGGCCGCCAAGGAAGAAAAGGCCGAGAAGGGTTCCAAGAAGTCCAAGAAGGACGAGGCCGTCAAGGAAGAGAAGGCCGAGAAGGGATCCAAGAAGTCCAAGAAGGATGCGGCCGTCCAGGAAGAGAAGGCCGAGAAGTCGGAAAAGACCGAGAAGGGATCCAAGAAGTCCAAGAAGGATGCGGCCGTCCAGGAAGAGAAGGCCGAGAAGTCGGTCAAGAGCGACAAGGCCGATTCCAAGACCGAAGGAAAGTTGGACCTGAACTCCGCCTCCAAGGGCGACTTGATGGGAATGGGCTTGAGCGCCGATCAGGCCTCGAAGGTCATCGAGGGACGGCCTTGGACCCGCAAGGACCAGCTGAAATCCAAGGGCATCGTCACCGACCAGGAATACCAGTCCCTCACCGACAAGATGATCGCCAAGCAGAAGTAAACAACTTTTCAATCCGGGCGGGGGCCGACGGCTCCCGCCCTTTTTTTATCCAGGAGGAAGGCCATGGGGTTTTTGGACGATTTAAAGGGCAAGTTGGAAGGGGCGGCAGGAACGGCGGAACTGGCACAACATTACCCGGCGCTCAGGGACGCCTTGATGGAGCATTTGGGCAACGACGCGAACGGCGGACTCGCGGGTTTGTTGGAGAAGTTCAAGGGCCAAGGCCTGGGGGAGATCGCCTCGTCTTGGGTGTCCAGCGGCGCCAACCTTCCCGTCACAGCCGACCAGGTCGAATCAACCCTGGGGCCCAAGTTCATCCAGTTGGTCGCGGACAGGACCGGGATCCCCACGGACAAGGTCTCGGCGGGACTCGCCTTCGTCCTACCGATGGTCGTGGACAAGCTCACCCACGGCGGCAACCTTCCAGACGATTCCAACCTGAAAAAGGGATTGGACGCCCTGAAAAACCTCAAGTTCTAGGTTCGGCTCAATGTGGATCGTTCGGGGGAGCGCCTCCAGGCGCTCCCCTTTTCTATTTCAGGGACCCTCGGTGGTCAGGCGGGTTGGGCCGGACGGTCCTTGAGGAACCCGTTGAGCCGGGCCACGTCGTCCTTATGGATGGCAAGGAACTTGAGGCCGGCGTGATAGAGCGTGCGCTTCATTTCCTCACTCGTGGAGATCCAGCGCACCTCGGCGAGGCATTGCAAAGGTTGGGGCAGTTGGGGGATCTCCAGTTTAATCAGCAGGCGTTCCCCGGGCTTGAAGGGGTCCTGGCTGAGAAGGGCCATGCCTCCCGCGGAAACGTCCTGGGTTTGGCCCGCGATCAGGCCGTCATCCCCCAAGAAGCCGGAACCAGGCGTCGCGAGGTAATCGGGATGTTCCTGCAACTCCAATGCCCTGACCGGCGTCAACCGTTTATAACTGGCCTTCAGGGTGGCTACCAGCCGCTCGTGTTGTCGCTTCTCGACCCAACCGGTCTTTTCCATATTGATTTCCCCCGCGATGATGGGGATAGGTTATCAAAAACCCGGGGTTCCCCATGGGAAAAACGTATTCCCCTCGACTCCGGGTCGGATCCCGCCTTGAAATCCCCGTGGCAAGGACCCATCTTAAGCTGAATTCCATTGATCGAGGGCTGACATGGCTACCGAAATGATACGACCCGTTGAAAAGTCCGTGAAAGGCCTCCCGACCAGCGACGGCGCGGGCGTGAAGCTCACCCGCATTATCGCCGGGCCCGAGCTCAACATGCTCGACCCCTTCCTGCTCCTGGACGAGTTCAAGAACGACGACCCGGCCCATTACGCCGCGGGTTTTCCCGACCATCCCCACCGGGGTTTCGAGACGCTCACCTACATGCTCGCGGGCGATTTCGAGCACCGGGATTCCCGGGGGAACCACGGCCACCTGACCGCAGGGTCGGTGCAATGGATGACCGCGGGAAAAGGGGTGATCCACAGCGAGATGCCGCTCCAGAAAGAGGGCTTGTCCTGGGGTTTCCAGCTTTGGCTGAACCTGCCGGCCAAGCTCAAGATGACTGAACCCCGGTACCAGGACATCGGCCCGGAGAAGATCCCCGTGGTGAAGCGCGAGGGGTTGGAGGTCAAGGTGATCAGCGGAACGTTTGAGGGTACCAAAGGACCCGGGCAAAGCCATTTGCCCATGACCTACCTGGACGTGAAATTGGCCCCGGGCGTGGCCTGGACCCAGGAGTCGCCGCTGGACCACAACGCCTTCATCTACCCCTTCGAGGGTTCGGTCCAAGTGGGGCCCGCGGGGAAAGAGAAGACCATGGCGCGGGGGAACCTCGCGGTCCTGGGAACCGGCACCAGCGCCCGGGCCCTGGGGGGCGAGAAGGGCGGGCGGTTCCTCTACGTGGCCGGCCAAGCCATCGGCGAACCGGTGGCCCGGGGAGGACCCTTCGTCATGAACACCCCCGCCGAGATCCAGCAGGCGTTCTTGGACTTCCGGATGGGCCGGTTCGGCTAACCACCATTAGAATTACTAGTTCATCATTAAAAATTAATGTCA
>Ga0265338_10008628_pt1 | contig 12329 bp, 7 predicted proteins | sample 42126metaG_FD_193579 | JGI IMG/M metagenome (GOLD analysis project Ga0265338, IMG submission 193579) | Rhizosphere microbial communities from Carex aquatilis grown in University of Washington, Seatle, WA, United States - 4-21-26 metaG | ecosystem: Host-associated > Plants > Roots > Rhizosphere >... | reverse complement strand
TGTTTTGCAACCACGTTTGACCAGATATTTCGCCACATCCTGCCGCTCCCGCACCATATACTGAGCCGGCGTGGATTCGTGATCAATGTCGAGCGCGTCAATGTCCGCTCCCCGGCTCAGAAGAAACTCCGCGATCTCGACGGTAGCTGCGAAGTGCAGGGGCGTTTGGCCGTCTCCACCGCGCGCGTGGACTAGTTCCGGGCTGAGTGCAACCAACTCTTTGACTCTTTCGAACAATCCCAGCCGAGCCGCGGCGTGAACGTCTACAACAGCGCCGCGTCGCATCGCATAGGCGGCCAGATCAGGTTCGGCGCAATGAAGGAACCCGAAGCCGCCGGCCCACCATCCGCTCTTCGCGTTAATGTCCGCGCCGGCAGCGAGCAACAGATCCAGCATTTCGCGGCTGCGGGCGGAGACGATCGGAGGTGAATCAAACGGACCCCACAACTCATTTACTCTGGATTTGAAGGAAGGGTGGCGCGACAACAACTCGCCCAGAGCCGCCACGTCGTTTTTGTGGAAGGCTTGCTTCGCTTGATCGATCAAATCATTTGTCTCGGGCATAATCGATTCGCTCAATTGTCATCGCGATAAAAGATGCGGGAAGGTGGCGGCTTTGTCACCTTGGCTTTGTCGAAAAGGTGGCTATTTTCTTGCGCTGTTTCAGCGCCGCGGAGGTGTTCACCCCATAAGAGCAGACTTGTAAGGGTGTAACATGAAGCAATGCGTGAGAAGTCTTCCTTTGCTGACCCGGCGAGAGAAGAGATGAGTATGGACGCAAGGGAGCAGGTGGAGGTCAGTGAGAGGCGGTTCCGACTGCTGGCGGACAGTTCCCCGGTGCTCATCTGGATGAACGGACCCGGAGGCTGCAAGTTTGTGAATCGGGCTTTCCTGGAGTTCTTCGGCCGGAAAGAGAGCGAGGTTTTGGGCACGGAGTGGACGAGCTACGTCCACCCGGAGGACCAGGATCGCTGGTTGAGCTGCTATAAGCGGGCGTACGCCGAACAGGCGGAGTTTAGCGTCGAGCACCGTTCCCGGCACCAGGACGGGAAATTGTTCTGGTTGCTAACTCGCGGGGTGCCGGACACGGGATTGGAGGGTGGTTCACACGGTTATATTTTTACCAGCACCGATATCGGCCGCCAGAAAGCGGCGGAACAAGCCGTGCAAAGGCTGGCAGCGATTGTGGAGTCTTCGGACGATGCGATCGTGGGCAAGGATCTGAACGGGATCATCACCAGTTGGAACAAGGGCGCCGAGCGCATTTTTGGATATACTGCCCAGGAGGTGCAGGGGCAGCCGGTCGAAATACTCATTCCGGAGGAGCGGCGGCAGGAAGAGCCAGGGATCCTGGAACGGATTCGGCGCGGGGATCGAGTGGATCATTACGAGACGATCAGACGGCGTAAGGACGGGAGACTGATTAATGTATCACTGACGATTTCGCCGATCAGGCTTTCGGATGGAACGATTGTGGGGGCATCAAAAATCGCGCGCGACATCAGCGAGCGAATTTCGCGGGAGCAGGCGCTGCGCGCGGTTCAAAAGGAGCTGGCGACCTTGAACGAGGGGTTGGAACGCCGGGTGCAAGAACGCACGGCAGAACTGGCGGAGACGGTGGCGGAGCTGGAGGCGTTTTCGTACAGCATCACGCACGATTTAAGGGCGCCCTTACGTTCGATGCAAAGCTTCGCCACGATGCTTGATCAGGATTGTGGCGAGCAGGTCGACGCGACCGGAAAGGACTATATCCGCAGGATAGTGACGTCGGCCCGGCGAATGGACCGGTTAATCCAGGATGTATTAACCTACAGCCGGATTGCGCGTTCGGAGCTGCAAATGGAAGTAGTGGATACGGATCACCTGGTTCAAGGAATCCTCGAATCCTATCCCGGATTCCAATCTCCCGCGGCGGTGATTGAGGTAAAACGTCCTCTTTTAAAGGTCCTGGCCAACGAAGCGGCGCTGACGCAATGCCTGAGCAATCTTATCGGAAATGCGATCAAGTTCGTCCCTCCAGGGAACGTGCCTCGGGTAACGGTGTGGTCGGAATTGCTGGAAGATCGAGTGCGAATTCATGTGCAGGATCGTGGGATTGGTGTTCCCGCCAAGCACCAGCAACGCATCTTTGGGATTTTTCAACGCCTGAGCAAAGCTTACGACGGGACGGGGATCGGGCTGTCGATTGTGAAAAAGGCGGCTGAGCGGATGGGGGGAGGGGTGGGCTTGAGATCGAAGCCGGGCGAAGGCAGCACTTTTTGGCTGGACCTCCATTGCGCCAAACTGCAGGCGCAGACTAAATGATATGAACCCCGGAACCGTTGTTTACGTGGAGGATGAAGAGGACGACGTTTTCCTGGTAAACTACGCGTTTAAGGAGGCGGGCATTCCCAATGCGCTGGTTGCGATACCAGATGGAGAGGTTGCTCTGGATTATTTGGGTGGGGTCGGGAAGTACGCGGACCGAGCCGCGCACCCGCTGCCAATTCTGTTGTTGTTGGACATCAATATGCCGCTGGTTTCGGGACTTGATGTGCTTCGATGGGTTCGGAGCCAGCCGGCGCTGCACACGTTGCCCACGCTGGTTTTGTCTTCTTCGAGCCAAACTGCGGATATCCGCGCTGCCTACGAACTAGGAGCTAACGGCTACCTGGTAAAACCGTCGGCTCTGGAAAAACTGGTGGTAATGGTGACGGCTATCCGGGATTATTGGCTGGTTCAAAACCAATTGCCGCCGCCCTTTATTGACGTGGAGGGAATAACCAGGGCTGAGCCCCCCTTGAAGAGGGGTAGCACGGTGCCGGGATAAGCGCGTTCAAAGGTTGGGCCTGTTTACCGTGCTTGTAGGGCAGGCCTTTCCAGCCTGCCGGTCAGGGCGACTTTCCAGTCGCCCGCCGACAACACAGGACTGGAAAGTCCTGTGAACCGGCAGGCTGGAAAGCCTGCCCTACACTGGTTGGCAGAAGCGTTAAACACATTCGAAATGTTTGAACGTTAAATGATTGCGCCGTTTTGCTGACTAGCGGTCGCCTGGAGGGTGGGAAGGGCCAGGGCCACCTCGATCGGGGCGAGGCCCTCGATCAGGGCGCGGACCCCGGTCACCACCACTCCGCGGGCCTCGGTCGCCACGATGCTCTCCGCCACGATCACCCCGCGGTTCACTGCGCTCGGGGCGACTCTCGGGACGATGTTCTGAGCGGTCGGAACGCTCGCCGTGCTCCGGGCCATGTTCTTCGGAGGTTGCACCGGGCTCAGCCGGAGCGCCGCCGGACATTTGCTGGTCGCGCTCGGCCATGGCGGCTTTGCGCGAGAGGCGCACCCTGCCCTTTTCATCGACGCCCAGGCATTTGACGTAAATCTCGTCGCCCATCTTGACGATGTCTTCGGTCTGCTTTACACGGAAATTGGCCAATTCGCTGATGTGGACCAGGCCGTCTTTGCCGGGCAGGAATTCCACGAAAGCTCCGAAATCTTTAATCGTCACGACTTTGCCGCGATAGATCTTGCCGATCTCGGCTTCGGCCGTCATGCCGGCGATCGCATCCCGGGCGATTTTCATTCCTTCTTCGGAGACGGAATAGATGTTTACGGTGCCGTCATCCTCGATATTGATTTCGCAGCCGGACTCTTCGACCAGCTTCTTAATGTTCTTGCCGCCAGGACCAATCAACGCGCCAATCTTCTCCGGGTTAATACGAATGGTCTCAATGCGCGGAGCGTACTTGCTGATTTCCTTGCGGGGCGCGGCGAGGGTCTTGGCCATTTCGGCTAGAATGTGCACGCGGGCAACTCGTGCCATCTCGACAGCTTCGGTCATGAGGTTGAGCGGGATTCCACGCAATTTCAAATCGAGCTGGAAACCGGTCACGCCTTTTTCAGTGCCCGCGATTTTGCAGTCCATATCGCAGAAGGCATCTTCCCATCCGATGATGTCGGTCATCAACTTGTAACTGGAAATCTTGTCGTTGTCGTCGTGATCGGTGCACAAGCCGACGCTGATGCCGGCGACCGGGCGGGTCATGGGAACCCCGGCGTCCATCAAGGCGAGGCAACCGCCGCAGACAGAAGCCATTGAAGTTGACCCGTTCGATTCCATGATCTCACTGGTGATACGAACCGAGTAGGGATAGGTATCGAGGGGGATCATCGGCTCGAGCGAGCGCTCTGCCAAGGCGCCGTGGCCAATCTCACGACGGCCCGGACCGCTGATGCGCCCGGTTTCGCCCACGGAGAAATTGGGAAAGTTATAATGGAGGATGAACTTCTTTTCACTGGCGCCGCCGGTGTAGGAATCGAATTCCTGGGCGTCTTCGCCGGTGCCGAGAGTGCACAGGGTAATGGCCTGAGTTTCGCCGCGTTGAAAGAGAGCCGAGCCGTGGGCGCGGGGCAGCACGCCGACTTCGCTGTAAATTGGACGGACGGTCAGGAAATCGCGGCCGTCGAGGCGTTTGCCGTGGTTCATGATCAAACCGCGGACGGCTTCTTTCTGGATGTAATAAAAAGCATCCTTGAGGACAAACTCGGTGACCTTTTCGGCGCCGAACTTTTCGATAAGCTTGGCGCTAATCTCCTTGGTGAGAGTCGAAACGGCGCTTTCGCGGGCAAGTTTGCCGGGAGTCAAAAGCGCAGTGACGATGCGGTCTCCGGCCAAAGACTTGGCTTCCTGCAGGATTTCCTGCGGGACAATATTGAGAGTGATTTGGCGTTTGGTTTTGCCGGAACGGGCCACAAGCTCTTTCTGAGCCGCGATGCAGGGTTGAATGGCTTCCTGGCCGAATTTGAGAGCTGCGTTGAAATCGGCTTCGGGAAGCTCTTCGGCGGAACCTTCGAACATGACAAGGTCGGTTTCATTGCCGACGTAGACTAAATCCAGATCGCTTTCAACCATCTGGGTATGCGTGGGATTGGCAACGAATTGGCCGTTGACGCGGCCGATGCGAACCGCACCAACCGGGCCGGCCCAAGGGATATCGCTGACCATCAAAGCGGCCGAGGCGCCCATCATGGCCAGCATGTCCGGATCATTTTCTCCATCGGCGCTGAGAACAATGCACTGGACCTGGACTTCATTGTACCAGCCCTTGGGGAACAAAGGCCGGATTGGCCGGTCGATGAGGCGTGAGGTGAGAATCTCCTTCTCAGTGGGACGGCCTTCGCGTTTGAAATAACCTCCGGGAAACTTGCCGGCGGCGGCGGCTTTTTCGCGGTAGTCAACGGTCAGAGGGAAGAAATCCTGGCCGGGTTTGGCTTTTGCAGCGCCGACGGCGGCGACGATGACAATCGTTTCGCCTAGTTGGACAGTTACAGCCCCGTCGGCTTGTTTGGCGATTTTCCCTGTTTCAATAATGATCTGCTTGTCCCCGATGGGGGCAGTGATTCTTTCTGGCATAATGTACTTTCATGCCCAGTGCCGCCGAGGAACTTCAGTGAACTCCGAAAGCCTTCGGAGCTGAATGAAATTACCCAGTGCAATGGGACCTTTAAATGACGCGAAGGTTTAGACAGCGAGTCGAGCTGTTCGCGCTTGCCAGCTCAACGTGATCGGAAAAAGCTAAGAACCCAGGAGTTCGGCAAAAGGCGAACAACTGGTTCAGCTGGGGCTACTTGCGTAGCTTCAGCTTTTTGGTGACAGCCTGGTAGCGGGTGAGGTCGGTAGTCTGCAAATAATCCAGCAAACGGCGGCGCTGGCCAACCATCATCAGCAAGCCGCGGCGAGACCCATGATCTTTGATATTCTTCTGCAAATGCTCAGTGAGATGATTAATGCGCTGGGTGAGCAACGCAATCTGCACATCGGCAGAGCCGGTGTCACGCTCGTGGAGCTTAAAATCGCCGATGGTTTTCGCTTTTGCTTGCATGTTCTTACTTCATCCGATCAATCTTCTTTTAATATTCCGTGAAATTTAGGTTTTCCACACGGTGGTGTAAAGAAGATTTGGAAGACAAGGTTTAGCGTTTTGGTGCTCGCAGGGTTAAGTGCAAAGTAGCGGAACCGGCCACGCCGCGAGACGGAGTTGGAACCCTGGCATGCCAAGACGCCCAGTTTAAGCGTCATCCCGGAGGGATGTTTGAGAATAGCCCAAGGTTTCAACCAGGTTTCAACCTTGGGTCCAGGCGCCACAGGGAAAAGTCCCGAAGGGACGGCTGAGGTTCTACCCTGTGGCATTCAGGAACGACGTCTATCCAATGGAGCCGGCTCTAAAAAATTTTGGGCCATTCTCAAAAAGCCCAAGGTCGGTTCGGTCGCAATGGGTTCCACCAGGTTGACAAAGTCCCCAAGGGACGGCTGAATGTGGACGTGTCTTACGTAAGTTCCTATTTCCATTGCGTTTTCAGCACGAAAGAGCGCAGGCCCCTCATCCCGCCACGGCTCCGAGACAGACTGTGGCCGTTTCTTGGTGGTATCGCGCGGCAGAACCAAATGAAGGCGATCGAGATCGGCGGCATGCCCGATCACGTCCACGTCCTGCTATCTCTCCCGCCGACCCTCTCCATAGCCAAGGCGCTGCAACTCATTAAGGGCGGCTCGTCCAAGTGGGTGCATGACACGTTTCCTGAAGATCGGCTTTTCCGCTGGCAGACCAAATACGGCGCTTTTGGTGTCAGTGTGTCGCAGTTGGACAGGACCATTCAATACATCAAGGACCAAGAGAAGCACCATCAGAAGATGACATTTCAAGAGGAGTTCCTGGCTTTTCTAAAGAAGCATCGCATCGCATACGATGAGCGTTATTTGTGGGAGTGAATGTCAGCCGTCCCTTCGGGACTTAATGATGCGGCGCCCGAACCCAAGGTTAAAACCTTGGGCTATTCTCAAGTGTCCCTCCGGGACATGCGGACAGGTGCACAACACCTTACCGGAATTGTGAGGTCATTTTCCAAGAAAACGGTTTTTCCCCTTCTTCTCCTCCTGCTGCTCGCCGGAGTCCTGGCGCTGCTATGGTTTGTGCGCAGGCCGTTGCCGTGGGAGGACGCAAAGAATGAAAGGCCATTGCCACCGGCGTGGGCTGCGCTTGAGGCCAGGGAACAAGAGGCGGACAGAACCATTTGGGCTAAGGAAATGCTCGCGGAGAATTGCGGACTGAGGCTGGAATCGCTTTGGGATGCGATTAACGCGACGAGCAATAAGCTGAGCGTTATTGCCGGGTTTCCCGCGCAAGAAGTCGTCCTGCCTCAATGGGGACCAGTTCAGCATTTGCCTCACGGGATTGAATTGCGCGAGGGTCTCCAACCCGGTTCAACGCTCCCTGGTGCCCAATGGCGGGAGTGGGTGGAACGATTCTCGCGCGACGCTTGGGAACTGGAGAATATCGAGTTTCGGCAGAACCGTTTCGATACGGACACTAATGGGCACCCCTCGCAGAGTCATTTCTATTTCGCGGCTCGGCTGACTCGGAGGGCGCCTCCCGAACGAGCCATGCTGGAGGGAGATCTGGTAGTGGATTGGGAGGGAACGCCGAACGGGGAACGGGGAACGTCGAAGCGCGTGAGTGATGAGAAACAACCTGGTGCTAGCACCCCGACCCAATTGGCCGTTGAAGAATCGCCGGCGGTCCGCCGATTGGATGCCAGTCATCTGACGCTCAAGAGCCGAGTGGGTGAGCCTTTTTTTGAAAAGATCCTGGAGGAAACGATCACGCCTCTAGACACGACTGGTTTCATTGACCCGCTCATACTTTATGATCTGGACGGCGACGGGTTGTCCGAGATCATTTTGGCGGCTCGAAACCTAGTCTATTATCGGCGGGGGGCTGACCATTACGAAGCACAGCCCTTGTGCCGCTTCCCGATCCCGTTCATGACGACCGCAGTCGTAGCGGATTTCGATGGCGATGGTTTTGCGGATCTGCTCTGCGCGAATTGGCGCGGGCTGCATTTGTTCAAAGGGAGTTCGCAAGGAACTTTTGACGAACCGCCGCGGCTGGTTTGGGCGGCCGAGCCATTCTTAAAGAACGCGATGGTCATGACCTGCGGCGACACCGACAAGAGCGGGCACCTGGATGTTTTCCTGGGACAGTATAAGGTCCCTGGGCTCGGACAGAGTCTGCGGCCGCATTACTATGATGCCAATGATGGCTGGCCTTCCTACCTGTTGCGGAATGACGGGCACGGAAACTTCACCGATGTGACCGAAACTTCAGGGTTAGGCGCGAAGCGCTGGCGCCGGACGTATGGCGCTTCGCTAGTGGATCTTGATGCCGACGGGAACCTGGACCTGATGGTCGTGAGTGATTTTGCCGGGATCGATCTTTATAAGAACGACGGCAAAGGCCATTTCACGGACGTGACCAGCCAATGGGTGGCGGAGCCGCACGGTTTCGGGATGGCGAGCGCGGTGGCGGATTTCAATGCCGATGGCCGGCTGGACTTGCTGATGATGAGCATGCCCTCGGCTACAGTTGACCGCTTGGAACATCTGGGGCTGTCTCGTGCTTACTCGGCGGAGGATAGGATGAGACGTCCGGCAATGGCGTTTGGGAATCGGCTGTACCTGGCGAAAGCCAGGGGCGGATTCGAGCAAACAGCGCTCAGCGATTCGATTGCACGCTCGGGCTGGTCCTGGGGTTGCAGCGCCTTTGATTTCGATAACGACGGGTTTCCTGACGTATACATCGCCAACGGATTACAAAGTAAACAATCCGTTCGCGACTACGAAGGGGAGTTCTGGTTGCACGACATTTTTATGGACGAATCGGTGGATGAGTCCGCGGCCAGCCATTACTTAATGAAACAGTTTAGCCGCACGCGCGGCAGCGGATGGTCCTATGGGGGTTATGAAAAGAATCGGTTGTTTTTCAATCGGGGCGGCGAATCATTTAGCGAAATCGGCCATTTAGCGGGCGTATCTCTGGAGCAGGATTCGCGGAACGTGGTTGGTGACGACCTGGACGGCGACGGCCGAGTGGATCTGCTGGTAACCACTTCTGAGGCATGGCCGAAGGCGAAGCAGACTTTGCAGGTCTACAAGAACAAGCTAAGCGACGCCGGTCATTGGATTGGGTTCCGCTTCCGTGAGCAAGGCGAAGGCAAGTCACCGGTCGGGGTTTGCGTGACGATCCAATACAATGGCCACAAGGCTACGCGTCAGATCGTGACAGGAGATTCGCACCGTTCGCAGTCCGCCAACACCATCCATTTTGGTCTCGGCAAGACCGACCGAGTTGAATCCGCCGAGATTCGGTGGGCGGACGGATCCTCAGTTATATTGCATGGGCCTGCGGCAGACCAATATCATGAAATTAAAAGCCCGAGCGGGCAGAATATTGAACCACGGATGGACACGGATAAACACTGATAGGAACAAAGGAGAAGGCGGCTTTTGGGAAACGAAGAGAACAAAGGACTTTCACAGGCTACGGCCCCGAAGTTTTTTTAAAAAGTCGCTCAACTTTAGGGGATGAGCGACAAATGCTAAAAATGTCAGAGTGGCCGCAGGAAAACACCAATGCTTGGTTGCTTCAGTGCAGAATGTAGCCGGTATGATCGTTGTACCAGGGTATGTCCACATTCTTGCCGATTGCATCTAATGGAGGCGGGGAGAAAACGTATTTAACGGGAACCCAAGAAGATGCGCTCTTCCACTTATGAATCTCGGCATGCCCGTCGGCAAACGAGAAGCCACAGGCGCCATTGTGGTAGGAAGCTGGGATGTCCCCCCAGTTGGCAGGTATTGCGGGGTAACCAACGGTGAAAAACGCGTCGTTGATTGAATCCGCCTGTTCATCGAGCGTGACCCAAGTGGTCCCGGGGTTGCGAACGTCGGTTTGTTTGAGGTATTGCACGTATTTAGAGTCAAACCAAGCGAACCCTCCCCAAGCTGCCTTGTCGTTTGAACTCCCGGTGTTTGGGGTGTCACTCGGCAGACCAAAGAGAGCATTCATGGAGTTACTGCGTACTCGGCGCGCCCAACCGGCCTTTCTTTGTATTCCACTGAGGTAATTATCGCCCGGGCATTCGTAAATTCCGATTGCGTTTGCCGTGTAAGTAGAAAGGACACCCTTCCTTACGTAGTCCAAGTTGGTGTTGTCCGTGGTGAGGGACCAATCGAGGACATTGTTAACCCAGTTCGCATATTTCCCGTCGGCTATCGTGCCTGAGGTTCCGGGAATAGTGAAGTTGTTGGCCACATGGTCTCTGTAGTCAAGCGAGTACATGTGCCAAGCCGTGATCAACTGCTTGTTATTGCTCAGGCATTGAATTCCTTGGGCCTTGGCTTTGGCTTTGCCTAATGCCGGCAAAAGCATGGCAGCCAGGATGGCGATGATCGCGATCACGACGAGCAACTCAATGAGCGTGAAGCCAGGAGCGCGAACTGCGGGGGGTCTTAAAGAGTTCGGCTTGCTATGGGAACAAACCAGCTTCGAAGGAATTTTTTTCATAGGGCAAGGGCTGATATACAATAATCATGCAGATTTCGAATGATCATGTCAAGCATTGCTGTTAGTCGCGGCGCTCACGATTTTAGGTTACAAGCAATGGTTTTCTTTGATTGTACTTTATACTGGTGAACCAGGATTTAGGGAAGTGTGCGTTTGCAGGCACAGGCGCGAGCGAACCAGCACCGTATAAGAGCAGTGCAACCGTTAGTTGCAAATGCCGCCCAACTCTCCAACCCTCCCTCTGACGCGTTTCGGCCCAAAGGGCCGACCGAGTCTAGTCTAGCCCAGGGCTGAGGCCGCAGGCCGATGCCCTGGGAGAACGATGGGTTGTCCACCGCGCCCTGAAAGGGTGCAAGAGCCGCTTGGCGCGGGTTTGCCGGAGTTTATATGAAATGGAATGTGATCGGCATAGCCAGGACAACTCTGCCGCCCTTTCAGGGCGGAAATCATATTCTTGGATGTGACCCAGGGCGTCGGCCTGGCGGCCTCGGCCCTGGGCTGGATTCTGGCGGCCCTTTGGGCCGGTGGGCCTTCGAGCGGCCTTCGGATTTGTTAGGCAACGTGGCGCTGGAAAGCGCCCAGAACCGGCAGCCTGGAAAGGCTGCCCTACATGGAATCCCTGTATGGATCAAAATTGTCCGTCATGGGCAAATCACGATTTCAGGCCTTTGGGGTCAAAATGCCATTTTTCGTTTGATTTAAGCATTTGGGCCCAGGTTACTTCCGCGTGCTTGTAAGCCGCGGTTCGACCAAGAATGGTCGTGAGATTGCTGCGGACACTGGCAGGCACCGTGGAATTAGCGCAGTCGCCCTTGGTGATGTCCTCATAAAAGGAGGTGATATTCTTCTCGACGCCAACGACATAGATATTATCCGTTTCGCCGCTGAACATGTCTTCCCGGCTGTGCAGCCAGCATTTGCCGCCGTAATTAGTTTCCACGGTGCCGGTCTCGCCATGAGCGCGGACCATGATGTCGTCAAAGCCGAACCCGGCTTGTTTGGAAGAGAAGGCGACGACCAGGTCGTTAGGGAAGAAGAAGAGCAACGAGAAATGGTCCCAGCAATCGCCCAAGAAGGGTCGCGAGCGTCCGCCGGTGCCATAGGCCTTGATGGGCTCGGCATCGACAATCCAGGCAGCCACATCCAAGGCATGGATGTTTTGTTCCGTGATGACGTCGCCGGAGAGCACGCGATCGATACCCCAGGAACGGAGCCGCACTTCCGGGTTGTGCGGGTCTTTGCGGAGCTGACCGTCACGGTCTTCGAACATCAGGTTGGTCTGATATTCAGCGTAGACGGTAATAAGTTTGCCGATATCACCTTTATGAATCCGGGAAACGACCTCGCGGTAAGAGGGCATGGCGCGGGTTTGAAAGTCGACACGGAAAGCCAGTTTCTTTTCGGTAGCTTTACTGCCGCTCGCAGCAACGGATTTGCACCCGGGAACATCCACGGCGACCGGTTTGGCCAGGTAAACGTGTTTGCCTGCGTCAACGGCCGCGGCAGCTTGCTCGGGATGGAAATAAGGCGGGGAGATGATGGCGACAGCGTCGAGCTTTTGCTCCAGCAAACGCTTATAAGCGGATAAACCGGTGAAGCGCTTGTCTTCAGGCACATTGAGCTTGGAGCCGGCGGCATCGACGCGGTCCTGGAAGTAATCAGCCAAGGCAACGACATTATAGTTGCCGTTCTTGGCTAACAACTCAGCGATCCAGGCGCCGCGCCCGCCGCAGCCGATGACTCCGATGTTGATTTTGGAGTTGGCTTCGGCGGCGGTGAGAAGATCAGGTTTCAAAATAGTAAAACTGAGCGCGGTGGCGCCGGCGCCGGCCAGGAATTTGCGGCGGGTGATGTCGGGGCTGCCGTGCGTGGAGGGGTCTAGCCCGGATATTTCATAATCGCGGAGTCGGAGCGCCGAGTTGCACTCGGCTTTTGATGGACGGACTAGCA
>Ga0265338_10008627_pt1 | contig 12329 bp, 13 predicted proteins | sample 42126metaG_FD_193579 | JGI IMG/M metagenome (GOLD analysis project Ga0265338, IMG submission 193579) | Rhizosphere microbial communities from Carex aquatilis grown in University of Washington, Seatle, WA, United States - 4-21-26 metaG | ecosystem: Host-associated > Plants > Roots > Rhizosphere... | reverse complement strand
GATCCCGTGCCGCTGGACATCGAACATCTCCGGCCGAGGCAGGTCTTCCGGCGGGTTCAAAATCGAAATCTCAATCGTAATCTCACCCAGTTCCTCCGGCCCCACGGGGGGAAACCTCGGGTCCTCCAGCGCGGATGCGACCGCCGCGTCCAGCGCGTTCAGCCACAGCGGTCGCTCGAAATCCATCTTGCCAATGCATCCGCGCAGCTCGCCCCGTTTCTTCAACGTAACGAAAACACCATGGAGCGCGCGCAGATGTTCGGTAAGCTCGGTCTCGGGGATTTTTATCGACGGTTCTTTGCGCACCGCCCCTTCTGCCGCTGTCCGCACCCATCGCAGCAGCTTCCTTTGCTCGTCCCGGTTGATTGGTGAATCATTCACCTTGGCCCTTGCGTGGCAGCAATCGTAAGCCACTCCCGTTCTCCGCCCCTATACTACGACCGGGCCCGCCCGCCGTCAAACACGTCGCGACTCCTGAACACCGCACCGGACCCGACAATCACGATTCAAGCCCAAGATCCGCGAAGTACTTCATGCCGTCGCTCGTGGCCGGATCGGGCAGAAAATCCATCGCGGCATTTTTCATGGCATTGAGGTCCATCGGGACCTGTTTACAGGTGGCGCGGACGTACACCTTGCCCTGCTCGTCACGCAATTCCGCTTCCGATTCCCACAGACGGCCGCGATCTGCCTTCAGCCGCGCGACACAAACCAGTTTCTGGCCTACGATAACTTTGTCAACGAATCGGACGTTAAGTTCGGCGGCGAGGCAAAATCGTTTTTGCACCGTGGCTGCCGCCCAAAACATCGCCTCGTCGAGGACCGTGGACAGGATCCCGCCGTGGACGATGCCGCGAAACCCCGCGTGCTGGCGCTGCGGTGTGAAGTCGGCGCGCACCTCGTCACCTTCCCGTCGAAAACGAAGGTGGAGTCCGTGTGGATTGTGCGCGCCGCAGACAAAACAATCACGCGTATAGGGAAGTTCGAGTTTGCTCATTTCATGAAAACCCGCAGGAGGCGTCCGACCAGATAAATGAACAACCAGGCCGGTAACGCGAAGATCAGCACCGACGCCAACGACGGCCAGTTCCAGATCACCAAACCGACTTGCATGGGATACAACGTGATCAGGAAGTACCCCGAAAAACGCGTATGCCCGAGGATCTGGCAGAGGGTGCGGTCTTTCTTGCGCAGTCCCAACACGATCGTGAAAATGCCGAGCCCGACCGCGCAAGCCGCGACCATCCACGCAATGGCCGTGCGGTCTTTGATGTTGCCCAGGTACGAGAAGAACCCGAGATTCGACAGGTGCATCGCCCAATTCACCCCCGTCCACAGCATCAGGAAACCATTGCCCACCGCGTGACCGAACGACACCTTGCTCTTGTATAATTCGCCAAGCAGCAGCGAGATGTACAACGGCACAAGGCCGAGCCACACGTGGCCGAAATCCCGAAACGGGGCCACAATCAATTCGATCAGCCTGACAAGGTATCCCTCCAGCGGCACGGACCACACCTCCTTTCATGTTTTCTAGCACAGGAGGTAACCGGCGGGCAAGCGCAGGCTCTGCCTTCCACTTTGACGCGTCCCCAGCCAGCGGGTATACTCCGTCCGTGGTTTTGGACATCACCAAATACGGTCATCCCGCGCTGCGCGAGAAGGGCAAACGCATCGAACGCGTCACCCCTGAGATTCGCAACCTCGCTGCGGACATGTTGGAGACCATGCACGCCGCGGAAGGCCTGGGTCTGGCGGCACAGCAGGTCGGTCGCGCGGTCATGCTCACGGTCATCGATGTGTCCGACTCCGACCGGCCATCAGAACTCTTCATCGATGGCCAGCCACAGGATCTGGCCGCCGCCATGCCCTTGGTGCTCGTCAATCCGCAGATTCGCAACCCGGAAGGCGAGCAGATCGGCGCGGAAGGTTGCCTGAGCATCCCGGACGTCAATGCGGACATTCGCCGCGCCCAAAGGGTGACAATCCGCGCGCAAAGCCTCGATGGCAAGGAGATCGTCTTCGATTGCACGGGGCTCCTGGCACGCGCCGCGCAGCATGAGATCGATCATCTGAACGGCATCCTGTTCATCGACCGGATGGATGCCGCCACGCGAGTCAGCTTCGATGGCAAGCTCAAGAAGATGCAGAAGGAAACATTGGCTACGCTTGCCGAAACCCCGAAGCGGCGGCGCGCACCGTCACCGATCAAATCGGGGCTGGCGAGTTTGTGAGCCGGCTGATGACCTTGTCCTGATCGAAGCCGAAGATCATTATGAACTTTCTGCGTTCCGTCATCGCGTTATGCAGCGGCTTCGTCACTTACCGCCCGTACCGCGATCTGCCGCTCAGCGCCTCGCTGAAATATCTGCTGAAGCTGATCATGCTGCTGGCGCTCGTCCTGGCAATCAGCGGCGTCCCGCCAGCGTTGGAAAGGATCGACGCGTTTGCGCGCCGGTTCGATGACCGTCGCCCGGAGTTCGCGATCAAAGACGGCAAGATTGTCAGCCAGGCGCCACAGCCGTATTCGTGGGGCACCAGGGATGTGCGGTTTATCCTCGACACCACCGGTGCCGTCACCACTCCCGACTCCAATGCAACCGCCGGCGTGCTGTTTAACGCCGACAGCTTTCTCTTTTGGCTCACCCCGACAAACGACGGCGTTTTCTTCTGGGCTGCGTCCTCGAACGCGACGACGATCAGCAGCACTCCCCCGCAAAGCCTGCACAGGTTTCCCGATGCCGTCGTCAACGGCGACTTCTTCCGTCAACTCAGCCGCGCGATGTTGTGGTTCCTGGTACCGCTCGGGTGGCTGGTGCTGGTGCTCTTCGGGATGTTGAGTTGCCTGCTCCAGGCGTATCTGTTTTCCGTCGTCGCCTCGTTCATGGAACGCTCGATGCCGGCGCCCCTGCAGTTGCCACAGTTACTCAATATAGCCATCCGCGCCTGCACTCCTGCCGCCATCGTGGTCACCCTCTATTCCACCATGCGACTTCACGACCTCAACCTGTGGCTGGTCTATCTGATCGTCTACGGGATCTTCATCATTGGCGCATCCATTGCCTGTCGCGATCATGTGGAAGGAAGAACACCGCGCGAGAATGATCTATTGTAGGGCCAACGAAGCGTCTGCCTTCAGACGGAAAAACTCTCGCCGCACGAACAACTCGCCGTCGCATTCGGATTGTGGATCTTGAACCCGCCGCCGATCATCTTGTCCTGAAAATCCACTTCCGACCCGCTCACGTACAGTGCGCTTTTTACATCCACCAACACCCGCACGCCCGCCGTCGAAACCAGAATGTCCTTCGGCGTCGGCGGATTCTTCTCGAAATCCATCTTGTACTCCAACCCGGCGCAACCGCCCCCGACGATCTTCACCCGCAACGCGCCATCCGCCACCCCATCGCGCTGCATGAGCTGGGCAACCTTCCGCCCTGCCGATTCCGTCAGCTTGATCAGTTTCTCGCTGCCGATGCGGGGGCTCACTTGTGTTGGAGTTTCGGTGGTCATTGCTGCATTACACTACTGGAGGCCGAGCCATTCAGCAACTCGCATGTCAAAGGCCCTAATCAATCCGCCGCAGGAAGTTCTTCCAGCGTAATCATAAACTTGGATGGCTGATCTTTGTGCTTTACGGTCAGATTGAGTTTCGTCCCAGCTACTTGATTCCAGAATCGACTCAGCGGCAGAACATGTGGGTCGGCCCGCCATTTGGTTGCGTCCAACTCTCCGATCTCCAATAAAACATCTCCATCGCGAACGCCCGCACGGTACGCTGGACTGTCCTTTATCACATGCGCTACCAAGTCGTCGCTCTTGTCTGCATCTTTCGGTACGAACACGGCTCCCAATCGATTGTAAGCATACTGGCCAACCGGGTGGGCGATCGGACGCGTGTACAAGAAACCATTCTTGCCGTCAATGATCAATGCCAGTTGCCTGAACGCGAATAGCCCAAGTATTGCATCACAATCCCCGAATACCCTCTCCACCGGCAAATTGGCGGCTGTCACAGGCACATCACTTAGACTGAACCTACCAATCGTTATCTTGGTGGCTCGCAACACTTCTTTCACTTCAAATCCGCCAGACGGGGTCCAAGACGCTTCGATGGTCGAACGTCCCTGCTTCAGGCCAGCGCGCCATACCTGCCATCGTTTGCGACTTAACAAAACGCCTTGATCGGAACCAGTATCAATCCCAATTTTCACTGTCTCCATGCTATTGCCCGCCTCGAATACCAGCAGCTCCGAATTTGGTACTAGTTTCCACCTTGACCAGCCGTTCAAATCGGATGGCACGTCATCTGGGAAACCGTAAATAATCCGCTCTGCATCAAGGTGAAAGACGGAGTTACTGACTGAATTCCAAGCGATGAATCCGTCGACGTCCGACTTCATGTTGTACGGAGGATCATCGATGACCCCAAACGTGGCTTTCACTAACTGCATACCGGTTTCCAACGTGCACTCCTCGGCAATATCGTACGGGACTTTTCCTGCTGCTAGCGGCTCCCTGTACTCCACCTTGGTGATCTTCAATCTCAGCCGTTTCGCCGCGCTACGAAAGAGAACTGAAAACTGAGCACCCGTGTCGAACGCGAGACGAACAGGCTGGCCGTTGATTTTCACGTCCCAAGGGAGTCTATCCGTTGCGTATATCACGGTCAGAGGCGAGCCGAACAGGAACGCCAGCACCGCCATATACTGAATGGTTCGCTCTTGCATCACTTGTGACAATCCGCGCAAATCCGCGACCCTACTCCCCGCCCTTCCCTCGAATTCCGGGCTCGGTCAGCGCGTGTAGATTGAAGATTTCATTCAACTGCTTCTCGCTCAAACCTGAAACTTCGCGGGCGACTTCGCGGACGGTTTTGCCTTCCTTGTAGGCTTTCTTGGCGATCTCGGCAGCTTTGTCGTAGCCGATGACGGGCGCCAGCGGCGTGCACATCGCCAAGCTTTGCTCGACGAGCGATTCGCAGCGTTCGCGGTCGGCTTCGATGCCCTTCACGCAGGCGTCGGCGAAATTGCGCGATGCCGCAGCAAGCATTTGGGCACTCTCTACTAATTGTGCTCCCATCACCGGCATTCCCACGTTCAACTCGAAGAAACTCTGCAGTCCGCACAGCGTCACCGTCAGATCTGCGCCGATGACCCACAGGCAAACCTGAATCAGGCTCTCGGCGATGACGGGATTGACCTTGCCGGGCATGATCGAACTGCCGGGCTGCACGGCGGGGATCTTAATCTCGCCAATACCGCAGCGTGGACCGCTGCCGAGCAGACGGGTGTCATTGGCAATCTTGATGAGGCTGACCGCGATAGTCTTCAGGTAGCCACTCGCCTCGACGCACGCATCGCGCGCCGCTGCGGCTTCAAAATGGTTTTCTTCTTCCTGCAACGGGACGCCCAACTCTTTTGAGAGTGCAGCGATCGTTCGTTTGGCAAACTCGGGATGAGCGTTCAAGCCGGTGCCGACCGCCGTCCCGCCGAGTGGCAACGCATCGAGTGCCCACATGATCTTCTCGGCACGATCCTCCGCGTACTTCGCCTGTGTCGCGTAGCCCGAAAACTCCTGGCCGAGACGAATCGGCGTGGCGTCCTGCAAATGTGTGCGGCCGATCTTCATCACGTCATCGAATTGTTTCGCCTTCTTTGCCAGCTCGCCGTGCAAATGCGCCAGCGCCGGGAGCAATTCCTCGCGAATCGCCTCCATGACGCTGAGATGGATCGCCGTCGGAAAGACATCGTTGCTCGATTGGCAGAGATTGACGTGGTCGTTTGGGTGGACGGGTGATTTGTCGCCGCGCTTGCCGCCCAATATTTCATTGGCGCGGCTGGCAATCACCTCGTTCGCGTTCATGTTAGTCGAGGTGCCTGAGCCGGTCTGGAAAATGTCCACGGGAAACTGCGCGTCAAGCTTGCCGTCGACTACTTCCGTAGCGGCCTGCACAATCGCGTCGGAAACCTTCTTGTCGATGAGGGCCAGTTCGAGATTGGTCCGCGCGGCGGCGCGTTTGATCCGGCCCATGGCCCGAATGAGTCGCGGCGGCAACGGCCAGCCACTGATCGGGAAATTGGTCACTGCCCGTTGCGTCTGCACGCCGTAATAGGCGTCGGCCGGAACTTCCAACGGACCCATGGAATCTTTTTCGATGCGGGTTGCCATATCGTCACTCCTCGACGTTCATGCCTTTGGGGCCTTTTCGTAAAGCCGAACGCAGTTGCCTTCGGGATCTTCAAACTCGGCGAGGTAAAAACCGTACTCCAACCGCGGGCCGTAATGAAACTTCGCGCCGAGTCCGGCCAGTTTCTTGATGAAGAAGTTGATGTCAACGACGTCGACGCTGAATCGGACGGTGTTCTTCTTGCGGTCGACGCCCTCGAAATGCAGCGCGTCGGTCTGGTGCAGCGCGAGATGCGAAGCGTCGCCCAGTTCGTATTCCACCCACCATTGGGAACTCACCACCGGCTTGGCGAGAGTGAACGCCTGTTCGTAGAAGTACCGGAGTTTCGCGAGGTCGAGCGCGTAGATGAAAACTACATTGATGCGATTGACCTTCGGATGCATGGACCGACTTTACCGCAAGCCAAAAACCTTTGCAGCCATTATCGACGCGTCAACCAGCGGCCGCTGGAAAATCCCCAGACCGATCATTGCCCCCATGCACACATACAACGCCAGCCGCATCGGGCCGCTCACGCTGATCGGCGACGCGTCCTCCGCTTCCTGCAGATAAATCGCGCGCCCGACGCCGAGATAAAAGTACAGCGAGATAACCACCGCCGCCGCGCCGATGCCCGCCAGCACGTAATAATGCCAGTCCGTCCGCGCCCGCTGGATCACCGCCGCAAACAATTGGAATTTCCCGAAGAACCCGCTCAGCGGCGGAATCCCCGCCAGTGACATCATTGACAGGAACAACGCCAACCCAAGAATCGGCGAACGTCTGCCGAGGCCCGAGAAGCTGGGGATTTCATCGCTGCCCGTCGCCGCCGTCGTGGCGATGATTGCGAGGAACGCGCACAGGACCGTGAACGCATATTGACCGAGGTAGAACAACACCGCACTCGCGCCGAGCGCGTTCACCGCGGCCACGCCCATCAGGAGATAGCCCGCATGGCCGATGGAGGAGTAGCCGAGCAACCGCTTGATGTTGCGTTGCGGGATCGCGCCCAGGTTCCCATAAAGCAGCGTCGCGCCCGCCAGCACCATGATCAGCGTGTTCCAAACCGCGTTCACGGGCAGTAATCCCATATACAAGACGCGTAACAGCAGCGCGAATCCCGCGGCCTTGCTACCCACGGCGAGGAAGGCCGTCACGGGCGTGGGCGCGCCTTGATACACGTCCGGCGCCCAAATCTGGAACGGCACGCTGGCGATCTTGAACCCGAGCCCGGTCAGCACCAGCAGCATTCCAAAAATGAATGGCGCCGACGGTGTTCCCCGCTGCGCCCGCAAGAACTCCGCCAGCTTGTCAAAATTCATCGTGCCCGTCGTCCCGAAAATATAGGCGATGCCGTACACCGTAAACGCGCTGGACAACGCACCGAGGATTAAATACTTCGTGCCCGCCTCCAGCGAGGCTACCTGCCGGCGCTGATAACTTGCCAGCACGTAGAACGTGATCGTCACCAACTCCAGCGACACGAACAGCAAAATGAAATCGTTGACCGAGGCGATCAGCAGCATCCCCGTCGCGCAGAACATCAGCAACGCGTAGAATTCCACCATCCCCGACTCGATGCGCGGCGAATACTCCGCCGCCATCACGAGCACCATCGCCAGCGCCAGCAGGAACAGGCGTTTAAAAAACAGCGCCAGCGCATCGAGGCGGACCATTCCGTGAAAGAACGTGCCATCCACCGGTTGGATCATGAAACTCCACAACAGCGCAACCGCCACAAATCCCGCCATCACGTACCCGACCGTCCGCTTGTCCGGAAACGGTTTGAAGGCGTCCACGAGGAGAACGAGGATGCCCCAGGTCGCCACCATGCACTCCAACTGTATGGCGTAGAGACCCATCATCGTTGCACCACATTGTTGCCGGGCACGACGTCCGCAGGCTTGTCCGGTTCGGGTGGGGCCATGCGGCTGACGATGGTTGACTCCACGCTCCGCTTGATGATGTCCGTCAACAGCCGCGGCCAGAACCCGACCGCCAGCAGCACCGTCAATAGCAGCGCATACGGGAACTTCTGCTTGAAGGTAACAGCGTCCTTGAGCATCGACCATTTCTCATCGAACGGACCGAAAAAACTCGTTCGCACCGCCCGCAGCAAATACGTGGCCGTCACGACTATGCCCCACACGGCGCAGATGGAGGCCACGCGAAAGATCGTGGAACCTTGCTGCCATGAGCCGAGGAACACCATCACCTCGCTCACGAAATTCGCAAAGCCCGGCAACCCGCTCGACGCCATCACCGCCATCACCATGCAGACGCCGATGAACGGAATCTTCCGCGCGAGACCGCTCAGGTCGGGCACAAACCGATTGTGCGTTTGATGGTAGAAGAACCCGATGAGCGCGAACGTCAGCGCCGCCATCACGCCATGCGCGAACATCATCAGCACCGCGCCGGTCACGCCGACGACGTTCAGTGTGGCAATGCCCAGCAACACATAGCCCATGTGGCTGACCGAGCTGTAACCGATGACGAACTTCCAGTCCTTCTGCGTCAAAGCCACCCAACCCGCGTACAGGATGTTGAAGCACGCCAGAATCGCGATCAGGTTCGCCCAATGCCGCGCGCCCTCAGGCAACATCGGCAACGCGAGCCGGATGATGCCGTACGCGCCGAGTTTCTTCAGCACGCCCGCGTGCATCATTGACGCTGCCGTCGGCGCTGCCGCGTACCCGAGCGGCGACCATGTGTGGAATGGCCACATCGAGGCGAGGAACCCGAACCCGAACAGCAGCAATGGGAACGCCCGCATCTGCGTGCTCGAGGCGAGCCAGATGTTGTGCTGCAACCTCTCGATATCCGTCGTTCCACCCGTGAAATAGATCATCAACAGTCCGAGCAACGCCAGCACTGCTCCCGCCGTCAGGTACAGCGTCAACTTCATCGTCGCGTATTCTTTCGTGCGTCCGTGCTTGCCCGGCGGCAGCGAACCCCACATGCCGATGAGTAGATACATCGGAATCACCGCCAGCTCGTAGAAGAAATAAAAGAAAAATAGGTCCATCGTGGCGAACGTCCCGCTGATGCCCGATGTCAGCGCCAGAAACAAAATGTAATACTCCTTCTCGCGGTCGTGAATCTCGCTGCTGACCAGCGCCGCGCAAAACGACACGAAGCCGACCAGCAATAGCAGCGTCATCGAAATGCCGTCCACGCCGAACTTGAGCGAGATCTTCCACGTCGGCAGCCATTCGATGCTCTTCACGAACTGATATCCACTCTGTGTCCGGTCAAACTGCGAGAAGATGTACAAGGTCAGCAGCAGTGACACGCCCGTGGCAAAAATCGCCAACCCGCGAATCGCTTTCGGCTTGTCCGCCGGAAACAAAAACGCCAGAAACGCCGCCGCGAGTGGAAGTAAAATGGCGATGGTTAATATGTTATCCATCTTCCTACCTCACCACCACGTAGTAGATAATTACGGTAACGCCGAGGCCGATGAGGAAGGCGTAACCGGAGATGCTGCCGGTTTGGAGCAGCCGCGTCGTTTTGCCGAGCAGGCCTGTGCCGACCGACAGGCCGCCTATGCCAAGCCGCTGGAGAATCCAGCGGTCGAACACATCACATACGATGGCAATCGTGCCCTGTATATATTTCACGATCCAGTGATACAACTCGTCCACATAGTATTTGTTCTCGACCAGCGTCCAGAGTTTGCCGAGCGCGGCTTTCACGGGCGCATCGCTGGGCTGGGCCTTCCAGTAAATCTTCGCCGCGGTGAGGAAACCCAACAACGGCACGGCAATCAGCCCCGCCGTCAGCAACAATGAATGATGCTCCGCCTCGCGTGGCGGCCCCAAAAAATCCGGCACCTTGCTGTACCAGCCAGCGATAATCGAAAGCACCGCGAGGAAGATCAGCGGCAGCGTCATCACCAAGGGCGATTCGTGCGCGTGATCGTAAGCATGTTGGTCGCGTGGTTTACCCAGAAATACCACGAACACCTCGCGGCCTATGTAGTAGGCGGTCAGAAACGCCGCTGCGGTCGCCATGACAAACAGCACGTGATTGCGCTCGAAGGCCAGCAGCAGAATCTCGTCCTTGCTGTAGAACCCGCTCAACGGCGGCACGCCCGCCAACGCCACCGCGCCGATGAGGAACGTCCAGAATGTGATCGGTATTTTTTTCCACAGACCACCCATCTTCCAAATGTCCTGTTCGTGATGCATCGCGAGGATCACGCTGCCCGCGCCCAGGAACAGCAGCGCCTTGAAGAACGCATGCATGGTCAGGTGGAACATCGCCGGCGTCGTTCCGCCCAGCCCGACCGCCATCACCATGTAACCGAGTTGCGACAGGGTCGAATAGGCGAGGATGCGTTTGATGTCATTTTGCGCGATGGCAATCGTCGCCGCCATGAGAGCTGTGAAGCCGCCGATCCACGCGATGAGTTCCGATGCCGTCGCGCTCGGTAGAATCAGCCACGACACGCGACAGAGCATGTACACGCCTGCGGCCACCATCGTCGCCGCATGGATAAGGGCCGATACCGGCGTTGGCCCTTCCATCGCGTCGGGCAACCACACGTGCAACGGAAACTGTGCACTCTTGCCGACCGCCCCGCAGAAAATCAGCGCGCCGATCAGCGCGAGCGTGCCACTCGACAGCCCGAGCGTCGGCACTTTTTGCTGCAGCTCTATAAAGTTGAACGTACCTGCATACGACCAGAGCAGCAGGATGCCCAGCATCATCCCGAAGTCGCCGATGCGGGTGACCATAAATGCTTTCTTTCCAGCCTCGGCGGCGCTGGGTTTCTCGAACCAAAAACCGATCAGGAGATAGCTGCTCAAGCCCACCAATTCCCAGAATATGAACATCTGAATGAAGTTGCTCGAAATCACGATCCCGAGCATCGAGAACGTAAACAGCGACAGGCACGCGAAGTACCGCGAGAAGCCGGGGTCGCCCTTCATGTAGCCGAGCGAATAGATGTGGATCGCCGCCCCGACGCCCGTGACGACCAGCAGCATCAGCATGGCGAGTGAGTCGGTCGTCATGCCGAATTCGATGTTCACGGTCTTCCCGATGACGAGCCAATGGATCGGATGGGGGCGGTGTGCAATGCCTTTCAGCACGAACAGGAGAAACAGGCGCAGCGAGAGCGCAAAGCTGACCAGGACCGCGCCAATGGACAAGGTCGCGCTGGCCCACTTCGATTTTTGCGCGAAGAGCGCGATCAGCGTGGCGGCCCCAAGGGGCGTGAACAAAAGGAGCCACACGGAGCAGATCGGCCAGTGGCCGTTCATCCCCCAATCGGTGCCGGAAATGGAAGCCCACCCGTTCATAGCCGCATCGTCGTCAGTTCGTCCACGCTCACCGTCTGCTTGCGGCGGTACAGCGCCACGATGATCGCCAAACCGACCGCCACTTCCGCTGCGGCGATGGCGATGATGAAAAACACGAGGATCTGCCCGTCGACGATCTTGTTGAATTTCGAGAACGCCACCAGCGCGAGATTGGCAGCGTTGAGGTTCATTTCCAATGCCATATAAATCACCAGCACGTTACGCCGGATTATCACGCCCGCGATACCCAGCGCGAACAGCAATCCGCTGACGACCAGATAGTGGTTGAGCGTGAGCGCGCTGGTCATTTCATCTCCTTCTTCGAGAGCAATACCACGCCGATCATCGCCACGAGCAGCAGGAGCGCGGTCACCTCAAACGGCAGCATGTAGTTCGCGAAGAATGGTTTGACGATTTGTTCCAGGCCACCTTGCAACTCCGCGCCGCCGCCGGCCAGTGGTTGCAATGGCCGACCCAGAACGATTACCAGTTCCCATATGAAAGCCAGGGCGACAACGATTCCGCCCATGACGCCCAACACCCGGAACTTCCGCCGTTCGCTCGCCTTGATATCGAGGAGCATGATGACGAAGAGGAACAGGACCATTACCGCACCGGCGTATACCAACACCTGGATCGCCGCGATAAAGAACGCGTCGAGCAACACGAATAGCCCCGCCATGAATACAAACAACAGCACCAGAAACAGAGCACTGGCGACGGGATTGCGGTTGACAATCACCATCAATCCGCAGCCCAGCATTGCGATACTGAAAAACCAGAATAGTATGTCGTGCACGTTCATCTGTTACCTGCCTCTGCGGTCCCCCGTCGCGACAGAGCCATCACCC
>Ga0265338_10008626_pt1 | contig 12329 bp, 10 predicted proteins | sample 42126metaG_FD_193579 | JGI IMG/M metagenome (GOLD analysis project Ga0265338, IMG submission 193579) | Rhizosphere microbial communities from Carex aquatilis grown in University of Washington, Seatle, WA, United States - 4-21-26 metaG | ecosystem: Host-associated > Plants > Roots > Rhizosphere... | reverse complement strand
CGGACGGTCTGCGTGCTCGGCACCGGCATCAACCTTGTTTTCCCGCCCGAGAACGCGGAACTGTTCGGGCGCATCGCCGAATCCGGCGCGGTCATCACCCAGTATCCGTTCAACCGTAACGCGGACAAACAATCGTTTGCCATCCGCAATCGCATCGTTGCCGGCATGACGCTCGGCACGGTGGTCGTGGAGGCGGACATGAACAGTGGCGCGCTTATCACGTCGAATTTTGCCACGGAATACGGCCGGCAGGTGTTTGCCGTGCCGGGCCGGATTGATTCGCCACGCAGCCGGGGCTGTCACGACCTGATCAAAAAGGGCGCCAAGCTGTGCGAAGGCGCGGAGGACATTTTGAGCGAGTTTGAGTATTTGTTCCCGGCCAGCAACCGGCCGCCCTCGCCGGGCGAAACCGGCGTGCTGCCCGCGCTGGAACTGCCCGCCAACGAAAAGCGCGTCTATGACGCGTTGAATAACGAGGAGTCGTCCATTGACGAAGTGATCCGGCGGAGCGGCCTGCCCAGTTCGGCGGTGAGCGTGGCCCTGTTGGGTCTGGAAATGAAACACGTGGTCAAACAACTGCCGGGAAAATTGTTCGTGCGCAATACCTGATCAAAACCGGGCTTGCGTGTTGGCGGTGAATGAATTAGAAGTCGGCAAACGCGGGAAAAACTTATGGCCACTTACACCATCATCGGCGGCGATCAAAAGGAATACGGCTCGGTCACGGCGGACGACATGCGCAAATGGATTGCCGACGGCCGGCTCAATGGCCAATCAATGGCCAAGGGAGAGGAAGACACGGAATGGCGCACGTTATCAACGTTCCCGGAATTCGCCGAGGCACTGGCCGCCGGTTTCGCACCGCTGCCGCCGCTCAGCACTCCGGTGGCCGCCACGGCCGGCGGCCGGGACACCGCCTTGCAGCTGGTCAAAGGCCCGGCAGTCGGCCTTAAAGTTACGGCGATTCTTAATATGGTTCTCGCGTTGTGGAGCATGGTAAAACTGATGTTTTTTCCTGCAAACCTGGATCGATTGTATTCCGGAATGCCCCAAATGAATGATCCTCAAATACAAAAAATGCTGCATTTGTTGTACGGACCGTTGGGGATGGCCGACAATTTGTTTGGGCTGACGATGTCGGTTTTGGTTTTGATCGGCGCGGTCAAATTGCAATCACTGAAAAGCCGTGAGTTTGCATTTGCCGCCGCCATCTTGGCCATGATTCCATGCCTTACGCCCTGCTGCATTCTGGGATTGCCCTTTGGCATCTGGACACTGGTGGTCTTGAATAAACCGGAGGTAAAGTCACAATTCGGCTGATGGCAATGATCAACCCGACGACCCGACCCTTGAGCCAGGCCCGAGCGTGGACTTGTGTTTTGACAAATCTGGCTGCGACGCCGGGGCTGGGTTCGGTGATGGCGTGGCGGTTCATGGCCGGGGCCGGCCAATTGCTGCTCAGCCTGGCGGGTTTTGCCCTGATCGTCGGCTGGATGTTTGAATTATGCCACCATGTTTACCTCCAGCAACTCGGCGATCCGGCCCCGCCGGTCGCCTCCGGCTGGATGTTGAAGTGGGGCGGCATCGGATTTGGCGCAGGCTGGTTGTGGTCCCTGGCCACCAGTGTCAGCCTGCTGCGTCAGGCAAAACGTGATGGGGCCAATGGATCAAGATCCGTTCCGCCGCGCATGACGGGCGCACCCGGCCAGCCGCCGAAACTGCCTTAAACGTTTGTGACAGTCACTGAAATGAGAAAGGTGTTCTATGTATAAAATTGTGGGAATGGACGGCCGGCAATACGGCCCGGTGAGCGCGGAAGAAATCCGGCGCTGGATTACCGACCACCGGGTCAACGCACAAACCCTCGTACATTTGGAGGGCAGCGCGGATTGGAAGCCGCTGGGGTCGCTGCCGGAATTTGCTTCCGAACTGAAGATGGCCCCCCCGCTGTTCGCACCGCCGGTCGCAGATGCATCGCGGGCGTCCAATAAAATCCCGGCGGGCATCTGCGGGATTCTGCTCGGCGGGCTTGGCATCCATAAATTCATCCTGGGTTACACCGGCGCGGGCATCATCATGCTGCTCGTGACGGTCCTCACCTGCGGCGTTGCCGGGGTGGTGATTCATCTGATCGGCCTCATCGAAGGCATCATTTACCTGTGCAAATCCGATGAGGAGTTCGTGCGCATTTACGTGGATGGCCGCAAGGAATGGTTCTGATTTTCCGCTGATGCGATTTGCCAAACGCCGGCCGGCAAACGAGGGTGAGCCATGAAGAAACTCATAGCCGCTGACATCAAGACTGCGCTCGTCACCGTGCCCGGGTGGAAGCGGGCGGACGACAAGATTGCGCGAACCTATCAATTCAAGGATTTCCCCGCCGCAATAAAATTCGTGAATGCCGTCGCCAAACTCGCCGAAAAAGCGTGGCATCATCCCGACATTGATATCCGTTGGAACAAGGTTGTCCTCACGCTCACGACGCACGATGCCGGCGGGTTGACGAAAAAGGATTTTGATCTGGCACGCCAGTTCGACCGGCTGTCACTTCGTTGAAGGCGGCAGATTGGTTGAATTGTCACGCAACAGCGTCGCTGGAACGGTGGGCGGCGTTTCGTCCGGCGGGAGGCCGGCGCGCGGCAAGCGCCCAATCCACGTGCCGCTGATCCCGTAACTCCATTCCAGTTGCGGAAGGGTGGGCGGACTGCCCCGGCCGCCGCGAATGACGAGGCGGTCTTCCGGGCGCATCTTTTTGACCCACGTTTCGTACGCCTTCGAGTCGCCAAAATTCCACAGGACCTTGTGAAACACACGGAAATCCTCGTCGGGCATGAACGCCGGTTCGTATCCCAGGATGTAACGCCAGTCCCCGTTGGGGTTTTTGTAAAAGGTCTGGTAAAAAACCGTCATGTCCACGGAGTAAAGCACGCCGTTCTTTTCTGGCATCCAGCCTTTGAGCTCGGGATGTTCCGCCGTCGTCAGATATTGCTGGGTCAGGTTGTAGGTCCAGCGGCCGCCCAGATCGCTGGTGATGACGAGGAACGCGAGCGCCGCCAGCCCGCAGGTCAGCGCCAGCCGTTTGAAGGAGTCCGGTGCGAACCGCGCTTGCAGGACGAGTTGCAGATCGCAAGCGACCAGGACCATCAGCGCCGGCCAGCCCCAGTCTTCCGTAAAACGAACGGCCTTGAAACTGAGCACCCAACAGATGCAGGCGAGCCAGAATGCCGGATTGGCGGTCAACAGTCGCGTCTTCAAGCCGGCCAGTTGGCGCAGAACCAGCAACCCTCCCAGAATGATCAGTCCGAACAGTTCGCCCGACGACGGCTGGAATTCGGTGACCAGCGTCCGCTGGGTGCTATGCATGCCAAAAGCCCGCCAGGCCATCACGAGCGCCTGGTAAAGAGATTCAAACGGATGCCCGGTACAGGCAGCGCCCAGAAATGCTCCCACCGCCCACCCCACCATCAGCATCATCCCCCAGCGAAACTGTCCGGCGAGAAAAAATGCCATCACCGGCAACGCCCAGAGATACCATACCCCGTGCACAAACGAACAAACCGCAATCACCGCCGCCATCCAGATCGCCGTCCACCATTTGGGCGGTGATGACCCATGTACCTGCCAGGCAAGCAGAATGGTCAGCAGCCCGGCAATCGTCACCAGAAACGGGCGGCCGATCATGAACCGCAGCGGCACATCCGACGCGAGGGTTGCCGCCGTCAATGCAATCAGCCAGGCCTCAGGCCTTTTCAACCACGGCAGCACCGACCAGCCCACCAGTGCGAACAAGGCCACAACCGTGAACAAGGCCAGCCCTTCGGTATCGCAATGGCTGCGGAGATAAATTTGCCGCAGCAGAAAATGCCAGCCGAAGTTGTGGTCGATCTGGAAGGCGGGACCCATCACCAGGATTTCCGGCCAGGGCTTGCCGCTCACCGCCTTGGCCGCGTGCCGCAGCGCGTCATCCGGCGGGAGGTAACCATAGCCGATGATTTTCAGGGGAATGGACAGGATGACCAGGAAGACCACCGCCCAGACCGCCAGGGGAACGTAACGTCGCAACGAATCAAAAGATTGGGGGGAGCTACCGGTGTCTTCGGTCATAGTCGCCTAGCCTGTTCTGCCAATCAAAACACCACCGGTACGCCTTCGTCAAGCATTCGCAATTTTTGCGTCAGATTTTCCTTCACGGCAATTTCGCGGAGCCAGCGCGGCGGTTCGTCCAGGGCCTCGAACGACAGTTTGAAGGTCCCGAAGTGCATCGGCACCAGCCAGCGCGCGCGCAAGTCATTGAACGCCTTAACCGCCTCGTCAGGCCCCATGTGGACATGCCGGAACGATTCCGGATGATACGCGCCAATCGGCAGCAACGCGATTTCCGGCGCGAGCCGCTTGTAGATTTCCTTGAAGCCGTCGAAATACGCGCTGTCGCCCGCGTGATAAATCTTGCGGCCCTGATGTTCCAGCACAAACCCGCCGTAACCCCGGTGGCTGTCGCGCAGCGTGCGCGCCCCCCAATGCTTGCTGGGGGTAAACGTCACCTTCCAGTCGCGTTGCGAAAAGCTTTCCCACCAGTCCAGCTCGATGATGCGGGCGAACCCGAGGTTTTGCGCCAGATCGCCGACGCCGCGGGGCATAACGCCGATTTTCGGTTGCGGCAGCCGGCGCAGTGTCGGCTTGTGAAAGTGGTCGAAATGCGCGTGGGTGAGCAACACGAGGTCAATCCGCGGCAGGTCCTGGATCTTCAGACCGGACCGTTTGATGCGCTTCAAAAAAAACAGCCAGTTTGCGAAGTTGGGATCAATCAGAACGTTCAGGTCCGTGAACTGGACCAGAAACGAGGCATGGCCGATCCATGTGATCGCCACCTGGCCGCGGATGAGTTTGGGAAACACCGGCCGGCGCGGCTGGCCGATCCGCGGCGTGAGCAGCGCCTTCCAGACCAGCTCATGAAAAAAAGTGCGCGGATTGAAATGTTTCGACGGCGTCAAATCCTTGAATGAACGCGGCAATCTCCGGCGGGGCGGAACGGGACGTTGTAAAACCGGTTTCTTCATACAATGTTCTAAATTTTAACCCTTTGGCGCGCCCGGTGAAATGCAAAACGCAGCACTTTTTGTTTTTCAAATCCCCAAAAATCGGCGATTAAGCTCGGGCATGGGAAAAATGGACAAACAATTCGACACCTTCTTGCGGAAACAACCAAAGCTCGGCCGGGGCGTTTACATCGCCCAAGGCGCGGTGGTCATCGGCGACGTGACACTCGGTGCGCATTCCAGCGTCTGGTACAATGCCGTGGTGCGCGGCGACATCAACCGCATTGTCATCGGCCATCACACCAACATCCAGGACAACGCCGTGCTGCACCTCGCGGATGATTTTCCGTGCCTCGTCGGCAACTGGGTCACGGTCGGCCACGGCGCGATCGTCCATGCGTGCCAGGTCGGCGACGAGGTGCTGGTGGGCATGGGTGCGGTGATTTTGGACGGTGCGGTCATCGGCAAACAATCGCTCATCGGCGCCAAGGCGCTGGTGAAGCAGGGAATGAAAATTCCGCCCGGCTCGCTTGTGCTCGGCGCCCCGGCGAAAATCGTCCGCAAGTTGGCGCCGAAGGAACGCGCCAGACTCAAATGGTGGGCGGAAAAATACGTGGATAACAGCGCCTATTGCCTGAAGCACGGAATCAATGTTGGCGGACCGTTATTAAGTTGACCGTCAAACTTACGCTCTTTTACACGGCTCGTTGTGCTCAACCAATCAAGTTGTTCCCAACTATTCCACCCAAGCTAACCATCAAGAACTCATCGTCCGCAGATTTTCTCGAATTGTGCGTGTCGCAAGAAGAAACAGTGATTAAACCCTCTCGGAGGCTTTTATCGGGAATGTCTTCTCGTTCAGGAAAAATACATCTCGGTGGAACATGCTCCCTCGACGTCGCGGGGCGGTCGCACATGTAGCATTGTTGGACGGCGCGGCTCACAAGTCTAAAAAAAGTGTAGCAAAAGAGTGTTAAAGCGCTGAGAAAGATTCCGGTTTGTTGATGGTGTTGAACGAAGCATTGAGAATTATCATTTCCGCAACATTCCCGGCAGCCCGCCGCCCATTCGGCCCATCATTTTCTGGAACTTGCCCATCTTCTTCATCATCTGTTGCATTTGCCCGAACTTGTTCAACATCGTGTTCAGCTCCGTCACGCTCACTCCGCTGCCCTTGGCGATGCGCACCCGGCGCTTGGCGTTGAGCAGAGCGGGATTCTGACGTTCCTTCAGCGTCATGCCGCAGATCATCGCCTCCATGTGCTTGAATTCTTTTTCCTGCTTTGACAGGTCGCCCTGCTGTTTCAACATCTCCGCGCCGCCCGGCAGCATGCCAACGATGCTTTCCAGCGAGCCGAGCTTTTTCATTGCGCGCAACTGTTCGAGAAAATCCTCCAGCGTGAACTGGCCCTTGCGCATCTTTTCCTCCATGCGCTTGGCATCGTCCAGGTCCACGGCCTCGGCGGCCCGCTCGACCAGGCTGACGACGTCGCCCATGCCGAGAATCCGCGACGCCATGCGCTCGGGATGAAACGGTTCGAACTCGTCAAGTTTTTCACCCACGCCGCCGAACTTGATGGGCTTGCCGGTCACGGCCTTCAGGCTCAAGGCCGCGCCGCCGCGCGCGTCGCCGTCGAGCTTCGTTAGGATGGAACCGGTGATTTGCAGCGACTGGTCGAAATGCGTGGCGACATTGACGGCTTCCTGGCCGGTGGCGGCATCGAGCACAAGCAGGATTTCCTGCGGTTTCACCAGGTCGCGAAGGCGCACCAGTTCCTGCACCAGCGGTTCGTCAATCTGCAACCGGCCGGCGGTGTCGAAGATCAACACGTTGCGGCTATTGGCCCGGGCAAAATCCAGCGCCTCGCGCGCAATTTTTAAAACATCAGTTTCGCCGCGTTTGACGAACACCGGAATTTCCAGTTGTTTGCCGAGTGTATCGAGTTGATCCATGGCCGCAGGACGGCAAACATCGGCCGCCACGAGCAACGGCTGGCGGCCTTGTTTCTGTAGCAGCCGGGCTAGCTTGCCGCTGGACGTGGTCTTGCCGGAGCCGTGCAACCCGACCATGAGGATGCTGCTGGGGCTGCCGCTGAGGTCGAGTCCGGCATTGGTCGAGCCGAGCAGGTCCACGAGTTCATCGTGGATGATCTTGATGATTTGCTGGCCGGGCTGGACGCTCTGGACGACCTCCGCGCCGATGGCCTTGGTCTTGACGCGCTCGATAAAATCGCGGGCGACCTTGAAATTCACATCGGCTTCCAGCAGCGCCATGCGGACTTCGCGCAGCGCGTCGCCGGCGTTGGCCTCGGAAATTTTCCCGAGCCCGCGCAGGTTTCGGAACGCGTTCTGGAGCTTGCTGCTTAACGAGTCGAACATCCGGTTAAGCTATCGCATAAGCGTGCGCATTGACAAGACCGGCGCGGTTTGGCTTAATCTGCGCCCCTCCTGTGGTAGGTTACCCAAGTGGCCAACGGGGGCAGACTGTAAATCTGCTGGCTTACGCCTTCGATGGTTCGAATCCATCACCTACCACCATTTCCAAGCACAATTTTAGGGAGTGAGGAAGTGAAACCAGCCGCTTGACATTCATCAGCCTTGAAACAGTACTATTTCTTTGTGCCTATCCACAAATTTCCACGGTTGTCTTCCTGCTTTCCGGCAAAAGCAGATTTTCCGAGGGGGACGGTCTGTCGGGCTTGGGTAACAGGGCATCACCCGGTCCTGACAGCCCTGTTCATCGCGGTTTTTGTAATTTCATGCGGTGACGGGCCCCGGCATCCAAAGGCGGAAGCAGGGCGGAATGACGTTCAGGTCGTAACCATCGATAATTCTGTGCCCCGGCGCGATGTTGATGGAAATATCATTGATGCTCACGATGGTTGTCTCCAGTTGTTTGGTCCGCTCTTTTACCTGTATGGGACGGCTTACGGGACGAATGACGGTTATAACACAGCCAACCGCTTCCGGGTTTACAGTTCCCCGGACTTGAAGCGGTGGACTTTGGCCGGTGAACTGTTCAAAGAACAGCCGACAGGTGTTTATTATCGTCCCTATGTGGTCTATAATCCGAATACCCGCAAATATGTGCTCTGGTATAACTGGTATCCGAAACAATGGGACGGACAGGCCGGAGTGGCCATCAGTGACACGCCCACCGGACCGTTCACCATTGTGGATTCAGCCGTACCGCTTGCCTGTTCCCATCCTGGCGATGGCAGTCTCTTTGTGGATGATGACGGGGCCGGTTACTACATCTACACGGCAATCGATCTCGGGTACATTGTTCGCGTGGAGCGTCTGAAGCCGGATTATCTGAGTTCCTCCGGCGAGATCAGCGGCGTTGTGGCCACGGGGGCGGAGGCCCCCCTGCTTTTTCGGCGAAACAATCTCTACTACACGATGTACGGGGAACTTTGTGCATTTTGTCGTGGAGGGTCAGAGACCTACGTTGCCATTTCCACTTCGCCTTTGGGCCCTTTTAGCCTGGCGCCGAACATTAATCGGCGCCCGGATGCCGACGCTCTGGTTCTGTCGACCCAGCCAAACACCAATAAGTTCCCCCGTCAGATCAAAGCACCCATCATACCGGCCCAAGAAACCTGGGTCGCACGAATTCCAATGTCCGGAGGACCGGCCTTTATCTGGATGGCAGACCGGTGGGAATCAGCTCCCGATGAAGTCAAAGGCCACGATTTCCAATTCTGGAGTCCGCCGCTGAAATTCAATCCGGACGACAACGCCATCCTGCCGGTTGAAAATGTACTACGGTGGGACTTGACCTGGTCGGCAAACCCGATGGGTCACCCCACGGCCATTGCGGTTGGAAACTTCCTGCCATTTACTCCGCCGGATCCGGCACAGTGCAACAATCTGGCATGGGGGCTCGCCACCGATCCTGCAGCAACCAACAGGAACGGCGCGCTGGCCGTCAAGCTGGCCGAATACGCCTGTGAACGGACGCACTATCAGAAAACCATGATGGTCGGGACGTTGGCGGCAGCGTACGCGGAGGCGGGTCGGTTTGATGATGCGATTGCAACAGCAGAAAAGGCCTGCAACCTCGCATCCGAGTCGGGCGAAAAGGGTTTGCTCAAGAAGAACCGGGAGCTTCTTGAATTATATCGCAAGCACCAGCCGTATCATGAAACCTCCGCACCACCTTCGGGTTCGTTGCCGCCCTGACTTTCAATGTGTTTTGATTTCGTTTGCCGGTTTTCGGGGATCGATAGCTGGTGGGGAATAAAAAAAGAGGCCGGACATTACTCCGGCCTCTCAATGAGAACTAAGCGCTTAAATCAACGTTTCGCAGTTGCGCGACCACGAACTTTTGCTGGATGCGGCGCCGCAGCCCACGCCTTGCTTCACACACGGAACCCTGCGTTTTGCAAACCAACGATGGGATTACGATACCAGTAGCCATATCCACGGCCAGTCACCAGTACTGGTTACAGGCCGGCACGGGATGTTACCGTTGACAGATGCAAATAGTTATGCAATGATTACCGCATGAAAAAGAACATTGAAACGGCTGTTGACGGGTTTGATGCCGACGATTTGAACCTGATAACGCTCGCGCAAGACTTCCAAGACGAGGACAAAGCGCGTGAGCTGTTTGAGTCGTGGCGCTGGCCAAATGGCAAACCGATTTGCCCGCATTGCAAGTTTGACGAGGTTTATAAGATGACTTCCAAGCCGAACACGAAAAACAAAATGCGCAAAGGTCTTTATTGCTGCGCGGCCTGCCGCAAGACATTTACGGCAACCGTTGGAACGGTGATGGAAGATTCACATGTTCCAATTAGCAAATGGCTTATGGCATTTTTTATTCTTTGTTCGGCTAAAAAATCCATCAGCGCAAATCAACTTCACCGGATGCTAAAGGTTACCCGCAAGACGGCTTGGTTCATGGCGCATCGCGTCCGCATAGCAATGGCGGGCGATAAAACCAAACTCACCGGCACTTGTGAAGTTGATGAAACATTCGTGGGCGGTGAGGGTGATGCAAAAACAAAATTTAGCCGCAAGACTCCAGTTGTCGCTTTGATTGAGCGCGGCGGAAAAATGCACACTCGCGTTGTGGATAGTGTTTCGCAAAAGAATTTGGCGCAATGTCTTTTTGAGTGCATTGACAAGTCTGCCACCGTGAACACAGACGACCATTCGGCATACCGGCCAGCCTTGAAGGGTTACAAGCGGCATGATGTGGTGAACCATTCCAAGCTGGAATATCACCGTGAAAATCCAGACGGCACAATTTCGTCAACCAATAGCGCCGAATCGTTTTTCTCACTATTGAAGCGCGGCGTTTATGGTTCGTGGCATCACGTCAGCCGCCATCACCTTCAAAAATATAGCGATGAATTTGGCTTTCGCTGGGGAACTCGCAAGATGACAGATGGGGCGCGGATGGCTTCTCTCATTCCACTTATTGACGGGAAGCGCCTTATGTATCATCAGCCCGCGAATTGAGGGAATAGAAAAGGCGTTTGCGCGGTGCTTATTAATAAGCGCCAGAAAACAAAACCTTGGGGACGCCCACGCTTCAGATCAAAGACTATTCCGCGTTTTGAGCGAACGCTGATCTTGCAGGCATATTATGACAGTCTTGAATGCATCGCCAAGAAACCGCGTGTCCAAAAGCCCTACATCAGAACAAAAAAAGAAGATTGCTCGCGGCAAGCTAGATGGCAACACCGGGCCAGAGCGAAAGGCAGTTGCGCTTGCTGCGGAAAGAAATGTGATTTCAACCCTAGAACAGGCAGGCCGCGCTTTTATTGCATAAAATGTCGCGCCAAGATTGCTCCATATAAAGCTTCAGTAATGCGAATACGCCGTCAATCTGGATTGGTGAAATAGTCGTTTGAATCAATTGGAAATGACTCGATATAATTTATATGGGCAAATATTCCATGAAGCTTAAACCGCATAGCGAATCTACCATTACTTTAAACGAACGCGGGATTTTTTTGACTCTAACCGTGCCGCTTTCTTTTGAAGCTTTTGAAGGTATATCATGTAGTTTAGGAACCGCCGGCGAAGTTCGTAATCCTCTCTCGCGGCTGAAGCGGCTGCGGGCGGAATTGTCTGATAAACTCGATCAAGAGATTGAATCAGCAATTTGTAAAATGTTGAAGAATGCATGTTTAGTTAGTGAAAAACGATACAGGTCAAAAAAGCGTTAATCTGTTTCATTACGCGATTGGTTGCCTTCCGCAGTCAAGCTGCCTTTTTATATTTTTCTTCTCATTTGCTGCCGGTGTGATTTATTGGTGATGATTTAGCGTTGGTTGGTAAGGCTGGATAGAAAACCGCGAATTTTCAAAACAGAGAGCCTTGCTTGCTGCGCGCCAATGGGCGCGGCTTGCGTGCTTTCTGAAAGGCGCTTCGCGGTGCCTCTATCCAAGTGCGTGAGTTCGCGCCTTTTTCCTTTCCATCCGGCGCTAGCCAATGAAAGGAAATATGATAGGTGAATTAAAGGGCGATTGTCAGCGTTGCGGTGAACCGATTACATTCCCAATTGATCTGAATAATACGGAATCAGATTGTCCCCACTGTCACAAGGTCACCACATTGCTTGCCAAGCGGCCCGAGTCTAAGGTTCGCAAGGCTGAACCGCCGCCAGCTATGCCCGGATCGGCCAGGGCGAATTATTCCGGTCTGGGAGCCATTGGCATTGCCTGCTCAATTCTACTTCCCATAATCGGGTTTTTCATCGGAATTTATTTGCTAACAAAAGGCCAAAACGCGCGCGGATGCGTCTGCATGGCTCTGAGCGTTGTCAGCGGTTTAGGATGGTTTGTTTTAATGAATTCTTGAAGCTTGCCCCGCCGGATTGCTCCGGCGGGGCGTTTCATTACAGGCGGAGAGGAAACCTCCAAGCAATAGGCTTAATCGGTTTCTGCATCGCTGGTGGGCAATGTTCCCGTTTGATTGGAAACAGACACGGCCAGCCGACTTCCCGCCCGCATGAAGTACGTTTCTTGCGCTTACGCATAGAAAGCTCCTTTCATTGCGGCGTTAATTTCTTGACGCTATTGGCGAAATTGACTACCGTGCTTTTATGTTGAGAGCGCGGTAGCTGGTTTATCCAGTGCATCGTGATGGGCGGCGAAAGCCGCCCTTTCTTTTTGGTTCAATGTGGTCGGCTTACATTGGGTCACCTGTTGACCTGACCCCGAAAAACTGGACGTGACAAAAGTAGGGTTCTGCTGCGAAAGAAAGAGCAGCAGAACTATGAAAAAGAGCAAATTCAGCGAAGAACAGATCATCGGAATATTACGCGAAGGCGAA
>Ga0265338_10008625_pt1 | contig 12330 bp, 10 predicted proteins | sample 42126metaG_FD_193579 | JGI IMG/M metagenome (GOLD analysis project Ga0265338, IMG submission 193579) | Rhizosphere microbial communities from Carex aquatilis grown in University of Washington, Seatle, WA, United States - 4-21-26 metaG | ecosystem: Host-associated > Plants > Roots > Rhizosphere... | reverse complement strand
GGTTAATCAAGTCAAGTAATTTGACTCATGACGGTGATGGGCGAATGAGGATTTCCTCAATGAATGTTCATTCACGGAAGCCTTGTCCAGCCGGCCGTAATCGTTGGTAGATCTGTCTCAGCCGGTTTTCCGCCTTCATCTGATTTCGGCGCAACAAGTTAAATCCGCGTTTGTCCGTGTCCATCTGTGGTTTAGTTCTCTGCGTCTTGGCGATTCAATTTTTCCTCGTTTGACTTTCGCTTCAATCTGTCCCTAATTCCGTCAGCGTGAGTCTGTCCGAATACATCCTGCTGGCGATCGGTTCGCTGTTTGTGATTGTGGATCCACTGGCCACCGTGCCGGCGTTTCTGGCCATGACGCCGAATGACACGCCCGAACAGCGCATCCGCTCGGCCCGGCTGGCTTGTTGCGTGACGGCGGGCGTCCTGCTGGCCTTTTCCGTGGCCGGACAGTTGATTTTCAAGGTCATGGGCATCACCATGCCGGCCTTCGAAATCGCCGCGAGCATCGTGTTGCTGCTCGTGGCGCTGGATATGTTGCGCGCCCAACGCTCGCGCGTCCAGGAAACCCACGAGGAAACGAAGGCCGGGACGGAAAAGATGGACATCGCCGTGACGCCGCTGGCCATTCCCATGCTGGCCGGGCCGGGCGCGATTTCGACGACGATTCTGCTCCAAAACACGGCTAAAAACATTCCTCAGCACATTGCCCTTTACGGCTGCATCCTGACGGTTTCGCTGTTGAGTTATCTGATTTTACGAATCGCGGCCCGAGGCACCCGGTGGTTGAACCCGATTGCGATGAGCATCGCCACCCGCATCATGGGCCTGCTGCTGGCGTCGGTCGCCATTCAATTCATGCTGAACGCGATTAAAACCTTTCACGCGGTTCTGATTTCACCATGAAGATGTGAATGTGGTCCGACGACAAAATCAAAGTCAGCACGGAGGATGAAGGAGGCTGGTTTTAACGAAAAAGGTTGATTGCATTTATTCGGTCAGATTGACCGGCCCGGGTTGTTCCTGGCCCAATAGCCGGGCAACGTTTTGATCAGCGCTGTTTCACGTTCAATCCAAATTGATTTTTCGACGGTAATGGTTTTTATTTTGCCGGCCCGAAGACGATTTTTCACTTTCAAACCTTTCAGATTGAATTTTTCGCCATGCGAATTGTCGAATCAAGGCGGCGTCATGGGGGCAGCTCGACGGTTTGTGGGAGCATTTCGGATTTGCGGACGACGAAATCGCGCGGCACATTTTATGCGGTTCTTTTTGACGTGTTCGACAACGAAGCGGTTGCAGTGACCGGGACGGGAAACACAAAGGGACAAAAAGCCATTTTGGAAAATGGCCAGCCGGTCTTCCGCGAGTTGTGTCGTTGACGTTGTAGTTATGGAAAAAAAGTCGTACCTGACAAGGGTCATACTGTATCAAAACCTCGGTTTTCTGGCGGTCATCGTGTTTTGTTTTCTGGATGAATTGTTGAAATTGCCAACGTTGATATTCTCGGAGCATCCCTTCGATTTTGTTTACCGCCGGCCTACGCTGGAAATGCTGCTCTTTCTGGCCATCTGGCTGTTGGTGAACAAGTCAACGCGCCGATTGTTGAAACGGGTCCGGCAGTTGGAAAGCTTCCTGCGGGTGTGTGCCTGGTGCCGGCGCATTGATTACAAGGGGAAATGGATGCGGCTGGAGGATTTCATGGAACAGGGGTTTGACACACCCACCACCCATGGCATTTGTCCGGAATGTCTGCTCCAGAAAAAAGCAGCGCTGGAACGGGCCAGAAGCGCACGGCAGAACGAGCCGGTGGCAGGCTGAGCCAACCCTGGCAAACCGGCTTTTCAAGGGACTTTCTCCACCTGAATCCTCGCCGGATCATTCACGCCCAGCTGAAGCAGGGCGGCATTGGCGTAAAGTTCCGGGTTGGGTTTAAACCCCGGTGCTTCAATGATCTGGCGTTCGCGATCGAGTTCCCTGATGGCCAGCGTGTCGAGCGCGACGGGATCGCGGCTGAACCAAAGCTGATTCAGCACCGTCGAATACTGCAATAATCCCTTGGCGCCGCCTTCATACTGGCCGATGAGCGCGTCGGTGATATTAAGCACGACGCGGTCGCCCAGCGCGGGCAGCGCATAAATCTCCGGCACAGCAACGGCGAGCCGTTCGGAATCGCCCTCAAAGCGCATGGTATTGTCCACACTGTCCATGGCGACGCCGTAAAGGTGTCCGTAAACACCGGCGGAGTCCTGATTGAGCAGGGGCGCAAGGCTGATGATTTTGGTGATTTGGTGGCTGAGGAGTTTGGAAACAAAGGATTTCTTGCCAATGTCCGGCCCTGTTTTCCCAAATTCAAGATCACCCCAAACGAGCCGACCGATGATGGGTGCGTCGGGTAGATAAAAGTTTGTCGGGTCGTAACCCGCTTCCGCGCTGCCGGCCACGCGCACGCCAAGTTGGGCGGCGAGTTTGGAGAATCCGGCGGCGCGCAAATCATCCATGTGTCTGTCCCAAATAATGACGTGGTCCGGCGGCACGCCCGCGTCGAGCAACCCGTGAATCACTGCCGCAACGACGGCTGGACGGGTGCCGCTGATCGGCCCGGCGGCGGAATAAACCTTGATGCCGACGACATCCGGTTTCGAAACGAGGCTTCGCCAGGCTCCGGTGACGGTCGCTTTGCCGGTGAAATTGGTGATGCCGCGATTAACCATGGCCTGGATGAAGGCGGCGTTCGGCTGGTACTGGTGGGTGGCGTTCAGGTTTTCGACAATGAGCACGCGCGTGCGCGTCCCGGCGGATTGTCGCAATGGCAGATCGGCGGCCGGAACCGGCTGGCCGGCAAACCCAAGGGCGCCCGCCAGTGTCAGCCGGCAAAATACCGGAACAAATTGAGCCAGTGCGTTTCTTGACACGTCAAGGCGTGGATGCTAACACCAGCGCCGATGCTGGCCACAAAAAACATACATCGGTCTGGCGTAGTCGGTTTTCTGGCGCTCGCCGTTTTCCTGGCCGGCTGCGGGCCGCCCGGGCCGCGCGCAATGCTGAAGGGCGAAAAACTTCTGGAGCGCGGTGATTATTCCGGCGCGGTGGAGGAATTGCAGGCGGCAACGTCGCTGATGTCCACCAACGCGCAGGCGTGGAATTATCTCGGGGTCGCGTATCAATACGCCGGTCATCCCGCCGACGCCGCGCTGGCGTATCAGCGCGCCCTGACCCTGGACCGCGATTTGGTGGCGGCGCATTACAATCTGGGCTGTTTGTGGCTGGAGCAAAACAAGCCGGACGTGGCCAGGACCGAGTTCACCGCTTACGTGCTCCGGCGCAGCAAGGAACCGGAGGGCTGGACCAAACTGGGCGTTGCCCAACTGCGTTTGCGCGACCTCGCGGCGGCGGAAAAAAGTTTCAACACCGCGCTTTCCATCGATCCCAACGCCGCCGGGGCATTAAACGGCCTCGGTCTGGACCAAATGCAGCGGAGCCGCCCGCGCGATGCGGTCAGGTATTTCGCCGCCGCGAAACAGGCCCACCCTGATTACGCACCGGCGCTGTTGAACCTGGCAACGGTGGAGCGGCAGTATTTGCATGATAATGCCACCGCATTGCAAAATTATCGCGCGTATCTCGCGTTGACCCCGCACCCGGCGGATTGGGACCAGGTGAATGGCATCGCCAACGATTTGGACCAGCAGGTGAATGGGGCCGCCAATCCGCCGCCGTCGAATCGTCAGGCCGTTTCAAATCCGCCGCGATCAAATGAACAGAGAACCCAGGCGTCGCCGTCAACCGGGACGCAGGCGTTGGCCCGCTCCAATCCAAATTCATCAAGCGGATCGGAGCCGGAAGACACCCGGGTTCAATCATCACCCGCCGTCGCAAGGACGCCGGGTTTGTCCACCTCGGAGACGTCGCCGGAGCAACCCGGCTTGAAACCGGGTGTTTTGCACCAGCTTAATCCGATGAACTGGTTTCGTTCCACGTCGCCGGAACCAACAGTGACGCCATTGGCGTCATCGAATTCGGAGAATAAACCAATCAAGGCGAAGCCGGCTCCGGAGCCAGATGCCAACAAACCGACAGCTTCCGCCACGCCGATGCACACCCGGACAAAACCGGTTCGCCTGGTTCCGCCGGCGCCGCCGGCGTTTCCGCGATATTTATATCGTTCGCCGTCCCAACCCCGGCCGGGTGACCGTCCGGCGGCCGGGCGCGTGTTCGCGCAGGCGCAGCAATTTGAACGGGACAAACAGTATCTGGAAGCGCTGGACTCATATCTTGAGGCGGCGCGGCTGGACCCAGGCTGGTTTGAGGCGCAATACAATTGTGGCGTGATGGCCTACCGCCTGGGGGACTTCGACCGGTCGCTGCCCGCCTATGAAATGGCGCTGGCGATCCGGCCGGATTCGGCGGATGTGCGCTACAATTTTGCCCTGGCCCTGAAGGCCGCCGGTTATGTGACCGACGCGGTGAATGAATTGAGGAGAATTCTCGCATCGAATCCGGACAATGTCCGCGCGCACCTGGCGCTCGGTAATCTTTACACGCAGCAACTGTATGATTTGCCGCAGGCACGGGCGCAGTATTTGACGGTGCTGCAGCTGGATCCGCGTAATCCGCAGGCGGCCGATATACAATTCTGGCTTTCGTCAAATCCGCCCTAGAGCATGGAACGGATTTTGCTGGAATGTGCGGCTGAAGACCTTAATTTCAATCCTATGTTCGCCATTTCCGTACAATCGCTGACCTCAAACAGTTTGCCGTTAAACTGGTTTGACGCCGTGGTCGTGCTTGTGCTGGGGTTTGGCATCTTTCGCGGCCGCAAGAACGGCATGTCGAAGGAAATCCTGCCGTTGTTTGAATGGCTCGCAGTGATCTTTGTCAGTGGGTTGTTTTATTCGATGGTGGCCCCGTTACTCGTTAAAATGGCAACCATGAATTCTCAGATGAGTAATACCCTGGCATATGCGCTTCTGGCGATGGCCGTGCTTTTGTTTTTTTCGATGATCAAACGTCCTCTGAGTGCGCGATTGTTCGGCAGCAACCTGTTCGGCAGCGCCGAGTATTACCTCGGCATGCCTTCCGGCATGGTGCGGTACGCCTGCGTGTTGCTGTTCGCGTTGTCCTTTCTGAACGCGCCCCACTACACGGCGGCACAAATCGAGGCTGGTAACAAATATCAGGAACGCTGGTATGGCGCGCATTTTTTCCCCGATTTATACACCGTGCAGGAACAGGTTTTTAAGAAATCCTTCACCGGACCTTACATCAAAAAATATCTGGGCGTGTTGCTGATCGAATCCACCGCGTCGAACGGCAGTCGACCCGCACAAAATGAGCCGGCCAATTAACCGGCCGCCGCGGGCGCGCGGAGACAGACGCTGAACGAGCATGGCTGGCACGATTCCTCCCGCAATCCTTGAACGCATTCGCGCTGCCAGTGACATCGTGGACGTCATTGGCTCGTATCTGCCGCTCAAAAAGGCGGGCGCGAACTTCGTGGCGCTCTGCCCGTTTCACAAGGAGAAGACGCCCAGCTTCAACGTCAATCCGCACCGCCAGATTTTTCACTGTTTCGGCTGCCACAAAGGCGGCGACGTTTTCACCTTCGTCAAGGAATACGAAAACATCGGTTTCATGGACGCCGTGCGCCGGCTCGCCGACCGCGCCAGGATTCCCCTCGAATTCGACCAGAACCCCCGCGAGCAGCAATCCCGTCATCTCAAGGATCAACTGCTCCAGATTCACGAGCAGATTGCGCAACGCTGGCAAAATTGTCTGCTCAACGAAGCCGCCGGGCAGATGGCCCGCGATTACCTGGCCAAACGCGGCGTCTCGCCGGACGCGGTGAAACTCTTCCGCCTGGGCGCCGCTCCGGATTTGTGGGATGACACGGTCAACTGGGCCAAAAGCAAGGACCACGACCTCGTGCTGGTCGAAAAGGCCGGACTGATTTTGCGCAAGGAAGGGACCGACCATTTTTATGATCGATTTCGCGGTCGGCTGATTTTTCCGATCTGCGACGAGCAGGGCAGGGTGATTGGATTCAGCGGCCGGGTTTTGTCCGGCGACGAAAAAGCCGCCAAATACGTCAATTCACCCGAAACACTCATTTTCACCAAGAGCAAGGTCTTCTTCGGCCTCGATAAATCGAAGCGCGCGTTGCTCGATGCCGGATTCGCCGTTGTATGCGAGGGTCAGCTTGATTTGATTGCCTGCTTCATGGGCGGCGTGCAAAACGTCGTCGCCCCGCAGGGCACCGCCTTTACCGACCAGCATGCCCGTATTCTCAAACGTTACACGGACGAAGTCGTGCTTTGCTTCGATTCGGATGAGGCCGGTCAGAATGCCGCGGTGCGGTCACTCGACCATTTGCTTGCGTCCGGTCTCGCCGTGCGCGTCGCCGTGGTGCCCGCGCCGCACGACCCGGACAGTTTCATCAAAGCCAACGGCGGCGAAGCCTTCCGCCAACTGGTGGAAAACGCTGAAGGATTTTTTGATTACTATTTGAACCGGCTTTGTGCGCAGAATGACACGAACAGTGACAAGGGCCGGAACGTTGTTTTACGCGGGATGGCCGAAGCTGTCCACAAGACCGGCAACACCGTGCTGATTGACACCTATGCGCAGAAAACCGCGCTGCGGCTCGGAGTTTCGCCGGAGGCCGTCCGTGCCGAATTCAAAAAGGTACCCGCGATGAGAACCTCGCCGGACGAAAGCGAGACCGAATCGGTGGCTGGTCAATCTGAAGTGTCACGTGCGCCGAATCATGAATTTCATCTGCTTAGACTGCTGTTGTTACACGATGATCTCGTTGCCTGGGCGGCCTTGCATCTGGATGTGAACTGGATTTCTCATTCGCTCGTGCGGCAAATCGTTACGCAACGGCTTGCCGCCCAGACGAACGAGACTTGGAAAAGCCTGGCGGCGTTTCTGGACGAGTGCGAATCATCGGAAATGCGCGGTCTCGTCACCGAAGCTGTTGCTGAGGACCGCAAAATTCCGAATCCCGAACAGCAGCTTGGCGATGTCGTGTTGAAATTGCGGAATCAATTTTTGGACCGGCAAATCGTCGCGCTCACACAAAAAATCAGCCAGCCGGGAATGTCCGAAGCGGAACAAAATGAATTGCTGCGCCAGCAGCAAAAGTTGCGCGAACAAAAGCGCGCGCCGCTCACTTAAAGTGACAAGTAACGTGTAACAGGTGACGAGAACGCATCGCCGCACGATTCAAACGATTTGTAACCAGGTCATCATATCCAAATCCGCCGAGTTTGATGGTGCTGTTGCGGTGTTGATTTTCCGTTTCGCTTCGTAAAACACGTTACCATTAGTGTTATTTGCTTGATTTTATTCTAAGTTATTGATATTTAATGAACCACTCGGGCTACCGGATGAAAATTTATTCATGGAATTATCACCTGTTGTCATTGGCTGCCCTGGCACTCAATCTATTTGTCATTCAACCGGCCCAAGCCGCTTCCTGGGTTACCAACAGTCCGATGACCACCGCGCGGTTTGGTCACACGGCGACCTTGTTGCCCAATGGAAAGTTGCTGGTCGCGGGAGGCCCCGCCGCAGGCAACAATGCGGAGTTGTACGATCCAGCCACCGGCACATGGACAGTGACCGGCTCACTATCTACTGCGCGCATGTTTCACACGGCGACTTTACTGCCCAATGGCAAGGTGCTGGTTGTGGGGGGTGCAGGATCAAGTGATGTTCTTTCCAGCGCGGAACTGTACGATCCAGCCACCGGCACGTGGACAGCGACCGGTTCGCTGAACACCGCACGATTTCATCACACGGCGACGTTGCTGCCCAACGGGAAGGTGATGGTCGTGGGGGGCAGGGATGGTATGTACAACACTTTTTCCAGCGTGGAGCTGTACGATCCGACCAGTGGAACATGGACGGCGACCAACGCGCTGAATGCCGCGCGATTTGAGCACACAGCGACCTTGCTATCCAATGGGAAGGTGCTGGTCGCAGGCGGCAATGCTAGCACCAACCACTCAGGCGCCATTTTAGGCGTCATTCTTTCCAGTGTGGAGTTGTACGATCCAGCCTCTGGGACATGGATGACGACCAACTCGCTAAACGCCCCCCGTTCTGTTCATACAGCGACGTTGCTGTCCAATGGGAAGGTGCTGGTCGTAGGGGGCGCAGGCGGCAGTGGTTTTCTTTCCAACGCGGAGCTGTACGATCCGACCACCGGGACATGGGCGGCGACCGGCGCGCTGAACAGCGCACGCTATCGTCACACGGCGACGTTGCAGCCCAATGGGCAAGTGCTGGTCGCGGGGGGCGACAACGGCGGTATTCTTTCCAGCGCGGAGTTGTACGATCCGGCCACTGAGACGTGGATGGTGACCAACGGGCTGACCACTGCGCGGTATTATCACACGGCGACGTTGCTACCCAATGGACAGGTGCTGGTCGCGGGGGGATATGGGTCAAGTGGTATTCTTTCCAGCGCGGAGCTGTACGACCCAACCATCAATCCGGCCACCGGGACGTGGACGAATACGGCCTCGCTGAACATAGGGCGCTATTATCACACGGCCACTTTATTGCCAGATGGGAGTGTGATGGTCGCGGGAGGCTATTACAGCATTTCCAGCGCAGAGTTATTCAATTCTGTTACTGGGACGTGGACCGCGACCAATGCGATGTCCATCGCACACAACCGGCACACTGCGACCTTGCTGCCTGATGGCAAGGTGCTTGTCGCGGGAGGTTTTAACGGCAACGGCTATATTACCGCTGGTGTGGAGCTATTCAATCCGACCACCGGAACTTGGACAACCGCCAACTCATTAACCACCACCCGTTCGGGTCACACGGCAACCCTGCTGCCGAACGGGAAGGTTTTGGTTGCGGGGGGAGTCAACAAATCCTTCTATCAGCTTAACAGCGCAGAGTTGTTTGATCCGGTTTCAGGGACATGGAAGGCGACGAGAGATTTAATCACCGCCCGTTTTGATCACACCGCGACCTTGCTGACCAATGGAAGGGTGCTTGTGACGGGAGGATACTGGGGCGACAACACAGCGGAACTATACGATCCGGCCACCGGGAAATGGACAGCGACCAGCGCAATGAATGTTCCGCGCTCCGAACATACGGCCACGCTGCTCCCTGATGGAAGCGTATTGGTCGCCGGAGGCTACAATTCTTCGAGCGGAGTTGTTTCCAGCGCGGAATTATATGATCCAACCCAGGGAAAATGGACACTAACCGGAAATCTCAACGACCCCCGCGAATATCATTCGGCGACCTTGATGCCTGATGGCAAGGTGCTGGTGGCTGGAGGGTATTGCGGCGGCGTTCTTTCCAGCGCGGAATTATACGACCCCGCGAGGGGGACATGGATGCTGACGCAAGACCTGATCACGGCGCGTTATTTACACACAGCAACACTATTGCCGGATGGGCGGGTATTAATTGCTGGCGGCCAAGATGGCTCCGGCAATTCCATTACGAACACTGAGTTATATTCTGTTGGTTTGGGTTGCAGCAATGCCTGGCAGCCGCAAATCACGCCAGTCACCTCGACGCTCGATCTCGGCGGCAGCCTCACGCTGACCGGCGCGCAGTTCCGGGGCGTTTCCGAAGGCTCAAGCGGCAATACCCAGGATTCATCGGCAGATTATCCCCTGGTACAGTTGCGCAGCATCGAGAGTGGACAGACGGTGTTTCTGGTTTCCACCAATTGGAGCACCAATTCATTCACTTCCCTGCCGGTCTGGAATTTCCCACCCGGTTACGCGCTGGCGACGGTGTTCGTTAATGGCATTCCGAGCACCAGTAGCATCGTCAACATCAACGTTCCGGTTCCAACCACTGCCACGCTGACCGGTGTGGCAGTGACCAACAGTTCGTTCCAGTTCGCCTTTACGAACAGTCCTGGCTCTCTGTTCGGCGTGTTGACGTCCACGAATCTGGCCTTGCCATTGACCAACTGGACGGCACTCGGTGGAGTAACGGAAATCACCCCCGGCCAGTTCCAGTTCACCGACTCGCAGGCGACGAATGACGGGCAGCGGTTCTATCGCGTTTTCTCACCGTAACACGATGTTTTCGGTTGCCGGAAATCAAAAGGCGCAATCCGTTTCGGACTGCGCCTTTGGTTGAAACTGGAAAATTATTTCGCGCCTTGATCAATCCACGCGCGCAGCAAACCGATTTGTTCCGGTGTAAGCGGGCCGATGTTCGCCCGGTTGTGGAGCGGCGGCATCCAATCATCATGGTCCTTGCTCAGGTGCGCGACCGCTTGAATGAGCATGCTTTTGGCGCTGTCACCGGCGACGATGACCTTGCCGTCCTTGCCGCCTTTGAGCGCTCCTTCGAGACTGTCGAGTTTCAAATGCCCTTTGGGTTTCTCGCCGCTGTGGCATTTGGCGCACGAGTTATCAAAAATGGGTTTGATGTCCCCCATATAAGTCACACCCGATTGGGTGGCGGCCGGCGGTAATTCGCCGGCGTTGATGGACACGATCAGGGCCGATCCCAGCAGAACGGCCAGGGCAGTCGTCAGTTTGATCCAAGTCATGATTTTCATGGTTTAGCTTATTTCCCGGACAATTTGAACTTAAGATGTTCAAAAGTTAAAAAGGTTTCAATAAAAAACGCATTTGAGGAAGGCCGGCTTGCGGATGGCTCGTCCCTGGGCTAACCCTGTCGCGTGAATTGCGATGAACTCACCGATGCCGCGCTTGTGGTGCTGGGCCACGGCACGGAGCAAAATGCCGATTCCGCTGCGCCGGTCCATCAGCATGCGGCCGAACTGCGCCGCCGGAACATTTTCGTCGAAGTCCGCGAGGCGTTCTGGAAACAGGAACCGCAAATCAAAAGGGTATTGGCGGACATTGCCGCGCCGCGCGTGTTCATCGCGCCGCTCTTTATCAGCGAAGGCTATTTCAGTGACGAGGTGATTCCTCGCGAACTCGGCTTTGCCGAAAACTCAAAACTTAGAACTCGAAATTCAGAACTGTTTTACTGCCGTCCCGTCGGATCGCATGACAGCATGACCGGCGTGATTTTGTCCCGTGCCCGGGAAATTGTGGAACAATTTCCATTCCCGCGCGCTCCCAGGCCCGGGGAGATCACGTTGTTCATTGCCGGGCACGGCACGGAGAAGAACGAAAATTCGCGCCAACCCATTGACCGGCAGGTGGCATTGATTCGCGCGATGAATCTGTACGCCGGTGTTCACGCGATTTTCCTTGAAGAAAGCCCGCGCATTTCCGAATGCTACCGGCTTGCGCAGACGAAAAATCTGGTCGTGGTGCCGTTTTTCATCAGCGACGGTTTGCACACGCGGGAAGATATTCCGGTTTTGCTCGGCGAAACGAAACCCGCCGTTCAGCAGCGGCTGGCTGCGGGTCAACCGGTCTGGCGCAATCCGACTGAAAAAAACGGCAAACTGCTCTGGTATTCGCCCGCCGTCGGCAGCGAGCCGCACCTGGCCGATGTGATTTTGGAACGGGTGCGGGAGGCGGCGATGTAGAGTCGGCGCTGCGCGCCGATTGATTCGAGCCACAGGCTCGACGTTACATCTTGAAACTTTATGCAAAAACTGCGGTTGGGAATTTTAAGCACGGCCAACATCGGCCGCCAAAATTGGAAGGCCATCTTCAATTCCGGCAACGCCATTGTCGCCGCCGTCGCCAGCCGCGACGCGGGGCGCAGCCGCGAATACATCCGCAAATGCCAGAGCGAGTTTCCATTCGCCGCCGAACCCGCCGCGTTCGGCAGTTATGAGGAACTGCTTGCGTCGAAGGACGTGGATGCCGTTTACATTCCACTGCCGACGGGGCTGCGCAAGGAATGGGTTTTGCGCGCGGCGGCTGCCGGCAAGCACGTTGTTTGTGAAAAGCCGTGCGGTGTCAGTTTCGCCGACGTTCAGGAGATGACGGATGCGTGCCGCAAGAACCGCGTGCAATTCATGGATGGCGTGATGTTCATGCACAACGCGCGTATGTCGCGCATTCGCGAAGTACTCGACGATGGCAAGAGCGTCGGCCCGTTGCGCCGGATCTCCTCAGCGTTCAGCTTTCTTGGCACTGGCGGTTTTTCCGATAGTAACATCCGTGTTGACGGGCGGCTTGAACCGTTCGGTAGCCTGGGCGATCTGGGTTGGTATTGCATCCGGTTCGCATTGTGGGCAATGAAATGGCAGTTGCCGCACACGGTCACCGGCCGGACCCTTGCGCAATCCGAACCCGCCGGCGGCCGCCAGCCGGCGAACACCGAATTTTCCGCCGAACTGGTTTTCGCCGACGGGGTTTCGGCGGGCTTTTACTCGTCGTTTCTAGCCACGTATCAGCAG
>Ga0265338_10008624_pt1 | contig 12331 bp, 20 predicted proteins | sample 42126metaG_FD_193579 | JGI IMG/M metagenome (GOLD analysis project Ga0265338, IMG submission 193579) | Rhizosphere microbial communities from Carex aquatilis grown in University of Washington, Seatle, WA, United States - 4-21-26 metaG | ecosystem: Host-associated > Plants > Roots > Rhizosphere... | reverse complement strand
GAACGTAAGCATCGTTCGCCGGGCGGCATCGGCGGCGGCCAGGGTACCCGTGGCCACGGCCGGGCGATTCGCCTGGGCAAGAAGATGGCGGGGCACCTGGGGGATGAGACGGTAACGGTGCGGAACCTCGCACTGGTGGGGGTGGATAAAGAGAAAAACCTGCTGCTGATCAAGGGCCCGGTTCCCGGCGCAAACGGGGAAGTGCTCTTCGTGCGGCAGGCGAAGACGGCGGCCTTCCGGGTGGCGGCGCCTTCGAAGAAGGAAGATGCGAAGAAGTAAGGCTTGGCGAGCGTTCGCGGCGAAGGACGCATACGAGATAGCGAGCAAGACTATGATTGAAGTACCGATACTGAATACGACGGGCACCGAGGTGGGGAAGTTCCAGCTGGACGAAGCCCTGCTGGGGACGACCGTACGTCCGGCGCTGCTCAAGCAGGCGGCGGTAATGTACCACGCCAACGACCGGCAGGGGACGGTGCACGTGCGGACGCGTGCGGAGGTCTGGGGCTCGACGAAGAAACTCTACGCCCAGAAGCACACGGGCAACGCCCGGCGCGGCAACATCCGCACGAACGTGATGAAGGGCGGCGGTTCGGCGTTCGGCAAGAATCCGCGGGACTTCCGGCAGGCGATGCCGCTGAAGCAGCGGCGGCTGGCGCGGAACAACGCGATCCTGGCGAAGGTCCTTTCGAACAACCTGAAGCTGCTGGACACGTTCACGGTGGCGGGTCCCAAGACGAAGGATGTGACGAAGGTGCTCAAGGCGCTGCAGGCCGAACGGAGCGTGCTGATCGCGACGGACGGGCTGGACCGCAACCTGTATCTCTCGACGCGCAACATTGACAAGGCGGCGATCAAGCCGGCGGTGGAGCTTTCGGCGCAGGACATCCTGACGAAGCGCACGATGATCATGACAAAGGCCGCGCTGGAAGGCGTGCTGAAGACGGCGAAACCATCGAAGGTCAAAGCTAAAGGATAACCGGCGGCTTTGACCGCTGTGTTTAAAGGGATGATGCGATGGAACTGACGAAAGAAGAAATCATCAAACGTCCGTTGATCTCGGAAAAGAGCACGTTCCTGGCGAACGCCAAGAACGCGTACACGTTCGAGGTGGACCGCAAGGCGGACAAGACGCAGATCAAGAACGCGATCGAAGCCCTGTACAACGTGACGGTGGTAAATGTCCGCACGGTGCAGGTGGCGGGCAAGCCGCGGCGGACGCGGGCAGGATACACGACGACCTCGGCGTGGAAGAAGGCGGTCGTGCAGTTGCATACGGATCACAAGATCGACCTGTTCTAAAAGGCTTGAGACCCGAGTCGCGGGATCCGCGAGTCGCAAGTAAGAGGTAGCGAAGATGCCAATCAAGCAATACAAACCGACGACCGCGGGCCGGCGTAACAGCTCGGTCAATGCGTACACCGAGCTGACCCGGAGCGAGCCGACGAAGTCGCTGACGGAGCCCAAGACGAAGACGGGCGGCCGGAACCACACGGGCTGGATCACCTGCCGGCATATCGGTGGCGGGCACAAGCAGCTTTACCGGAAGATCGATTTCAAGCGGAAGAAGGACGGGGTCAAGGCGGCGGTGGAATCGATCGAGTACGATCCGAACCGCTCGTGTTTTATCGCCCTGATCAAGTACACGGACGGGGTGCTCAACTACATCCTGGCGCCGCAGAACCTGAAGGTGGGGGATGTGATTGAGTCGGGGACGAACGCGGACATTGAAAAGTCGCTCGGCAACGCGATGACGCTGGAAATCATGCCGGTCGGTGCGGAAATCCATAACATTGAAAGCCTGCCCGGCCAGGGCGGGAAGATCTGCCGTTCCGCGGGCGGGGTGGCGCGGCTGATCGGCAAGGATAACGGGACGGCGACGATTCAGCTGCCGTCCGGCGAAGTGCGGCAGGTCAACTGGAAGTGCCGCGCGACGATCGGTCAGGTTTCAAACAGCGACTGGATCAACATTCGCTGGGGCAAGGCGGGGCGCATGCGGCATCGCGGGATTCGCCCGACGGTGCGCGGCGTGGCGCAGAACCCGGTGAGCCACCCGCTGGGCGGCGGTGAAGGCCGTTCGGGCGGCGGTCGCCACCCGGTGAGCAAGTGGGGCGTGCCGGCCAAGGGCGGCAAGACCCGTAACCCGCGCAAGAACACGAGCAAAATGATCATCCGGCGGCGCATGACGGTGCGTTATGGCGAGTCCGTGATTAAGCGGAAATAGTCCAGAAGGCATTAAGGCACTCAGGCACTGAGGCACTAAGGGAAGACAGATATGAGTCGCAGCACGAAGAAGGGTCCGTTTGTGGCGGAGCACCTGCTGACGAAGGTGAACAAGCTGAACGAGCGTCGGTCGAAGGAACCGGTGAAGACGTGGTCGCGCGCCAGCACGATCATCCCGGACTTCGTGGGCCACACGTTCATGGTGCACAACGGCAAGACGCACGTGCGGGTGTTCGTGACGGAAGACATGGTGGGCCACAAGCTGGGCGAGTTCGCGTTCACGCGCTCGTTCAAGGGCCACACCCTGGTCAAGAAGGAAGATTTGGCGCCGGCAACGGCGGCGGCGAAGTAAGGAACAGTCTGAGCGCGGCGGCCACTGCGGGCCGGGCGGCGTGATGAAGAGTTTAGAGGTCACTATGCCATACGTATCCAAATGGCGGTTTGCAAAGATCACAGCGCGGAAGGCGCGGCTGCTGACGGACCTGATCCGGAACAAGCCGGTGGGCGAGGCGCTGGACCTGCTGAAGTTCAACAAGAAGCGCGGCGCGGTGATGGTGGCGAAGGTGCTCAAGAGCGCCATGGCCAACGCGGACGCCCAGGAAGCGGATGTTGAGGAATTGTACGTGAGCCGGTCGTTCTGCGATGACGGACCGATCATGAAGCGGATGCAGCCGAAGGATCGCGGCAAGAGTTTCTCGATTTTCAAGCGGTTCTGCCACATCACGGTGGAAGTGGAAGAAGGATCGCCGCCGGAGAAGAAGAGCAAGAAGGCCAAGGGCGGCAAGAAGGCGGAAGCCGTCGCGGCGAAGTAAGGAAAGCGGCCGCAGGCTCGGTGAGCCGGCGGGCGCGTTTGAGCGGAAGCAACAACCGAGGTAACCATGGGTCAGAAAGTTCATCCACACGGTTTTCGGGTCGGCATCACGGAGGGGTGGAGCAGCCGGTGGTTCGCGCCGAAGAAGCTGTTCGGGGAGCTGCTGATTGAAGACCAGAAGATCCGCGCGTTCGTGGACGAGAAGCTGAACCGGCAGCCGCCCTACGCGGCGGTGGCGCTGGTGGAAATCGAGCGCACCCGGGAAGAGCTCAAGGTGCTGCTGCACACGGCGCGTCCCGGCGTGGTGATCGGCCCCAAGGGCGCGGAAGTGGACAAGCTGCGCGGGGAGCTCGAGAACCTGACCGGCCGCAAGGTGAAGGTCGAGATCGCGGAAATCGGCAATCCCGATATGAACGCCCAGCTGGTGGCGGAGGGGATTGCGGAACAGATGAAAAAGCGGGCCTCGTTCCGGCGGGTGCTCAAGCAGAAGGCCGACGCGGCGCGTAACGCCGGGGCCAAGGGAATCAAGATCCAGCTGTCCGGCCGCATCGGCGGGGCGGAAATCGCGCGGGTCGAGAAGCACATTAACGGGTCGATTCCGCTGCATACGCTGCAGGCGGACATCGGATTCGGCCAGGTTCATTGCCGGACACCCTACGGGGTGATCGGGATCAAGGTCTGGGTATACAAGGGCCTGTACGCGGAGCTGGAAGCGGCGGCGGAAGCCGGCGCGCAGCAGCGGGCACAGCAGGGTCCGCGGCGTCCGCGGCGGCGATAAGGAAGTTGGAGTTAAATGAGTTAATTGGGTTAAATGAGTTAATTAGGAATCGCCTTGTCGTTCCGCAATCAACCGACTTAACTTAATTAACCCAATTAACCAAGTTAACCAGGAGCGATTTATGGCAATGATGCCATCCAGAGTGAAATGGCGGAAGCAGCAGCGCGGCGTGATGCGCGGCAACGCGACCCGGGGCAACAAGGTGAGCTTCGGCGAGTACGCGTTGCAGAGCCTGGAGCCGGGCCGGATCACGGGCCGGCAGATCGAGGCCGGGCGCATGGCGTGTTCGCACTACCTGGCGCGTGAAGGCCGGGTGTACATCCGCATCTTCCCGCACAAGAGCTTCTCCAAGAAGCCGCTGGAAACGCGTATGGGCACCGGCAAGGGCGAGCCGGAGTTCTGGGCGGCGGAAGTGAAGCCGGGAACCATCCTGTTCGAGATCGCGGGGGTGGACGAGACGGTGGCCCGTCGGGCGTTCAGCCGCGTGGCATACAAGATGCCGGTGAAGTGCCGGTTCATGCATCGCCGGCACACGATGTAAGGGCCGTTGAGGATTCGGCCGGGCCTTGCGACGGAGCAAGGGATGGCCATTGATAAGAGACGGAAGCGACCATGAGCGTAAAAGAATTCAGAAACCTGGACGCGACGCAGCTCAAGGAAAAAGAAGCGGAGTTGCGGAAGGTGCTTTTCGAACTGAAGACGCAGTCGGCGACGGAAAAGGTCAAAGACATATCGCAGTTCAAGAAGACGCGGAAGGATATTGCCCGGGTACAGACGCTGCGGCGGCAAAGCGAATTGAGCAAGAAATAAAAGGCTTTTGAGCAGGGAATTCTATGACCAGTGCGACGAATAGCGATGAGAACCGGAAGCTGCGCACGCGGATGATCGGGATGGTCACCGGGGACAAGGTGTCGAAGAGCCGGAAGGTGACCTTCGAGTACCTGGCGCGGCATCCGAAGTACAACAAGTACGTGAAGCGGCAGACGGTGCTGCACGTGCACGACGAGAAGAACGAATCGCGCCTGGGCGACCAGGTAGAAGTGATGGCGTGCCGCCCGATCAGCAAGACCAAGACGTACCGGCTGGTGCGGATCCTGGCGAAGGCCGCGCAGATCGACACGAGCATCCTGGAAGGCGAAGCTTCGAAGATGTTTGAGAAGAAGAAGGCGGAAGCGGCGGCGGCGGCGCCGAGCGCCACCTGACCCAAGAAGGCACGAAGCGAACGAAGTGACACGAAGGTGACTCAATGATTCAGCAACAGACACGGGTCGATATCGCGGACAACACCGGCGCGAAGACCGCGATGTGCATCAAGGTGCTCGGCGGCTCGACGGCGCGCGGGAAATTCAAGCGGAAAGTCGCGGCGATCGGGGACCTGATCGTGGTGGCGGTGAAGACGGCGCAGCCGAACGGGGACGTGAAGAAGGGGGAAGTAGCGCGGGCGGTGATCGTGCGGACGAAGCAGCCGACGCGGCGCGCCGACGGGTCGTACGTGCGGTTTGACCGGAACGCCGCGGTGATCGTGGACGCGGAAGGAAGCCCGCGGGGCACGCGTATCTTCGGGGCCGTGGCGCGGGAACTGCGGGAACGGAACTACATGAAGATTGTGTCGCTGGCGAGCGAAGTGGTTTGACGAGAAGCAAGTAGAAGCCAGAAGCAAGAAGGACTATCGCATGGCAGCGCGAATCAAGAAAGACGATCTGGTGTACGTCGTGTCGGGAGCCGACAAGGGCAAAACCGGCAAGGTCCGGAGCATCGACGTGGCCAACGGGATGGTGCTGATCGAAGGCATCAACGTGAAGACGAAGCACCTGAAGCCGACCCAGCAGAGTCCGAAGGGCGGACGCCTGAAGGTGGAGCGGCCGATCTCCATGGCGAAGGTGCAGCCGGTGGACCCCAAGACGGGCAAGGGCACGCGCGTGAAGTTCGTCACCGAGGGCGGCGTGAAGAAGCGGATCGCGGTGAAGACCGGGAGCGATCTGGGCGTCGTAAGCAAGGTCTGACCGTAACCACGAAGGCACGAAGTTACGAAGGACCACGAAGGATTATTGAAAGTTGACTCGGGCAACCAAGGGAAGCTTGGGGTTGCGAGAATAAGGAAAAGAGCCATGGCGAAAGATAAAGACGAGAAGAAGCCGGAGAAGAAGCCGACGAAGTCGCCGGAGCAGATCGAGGCCGAGAAGGCCGCCAAGATCGCCAAGAAGGCGGAGATGGCGGCGAAGGCCAAGGAGCAGGGCGGCGAAGGCAGCGCCCCGGCGCCGGCCGAAGGCGGCGGCGGTGGCGGCGGCAAGAAAGGGAAGGGCGGCGGCAAGGGCAAGCGCGAAGAGGAAGGCGCCGGGGAAGCGATCGCCTTTCCGCAGGGCTACGTGCCGCGGCTGCGCAAGAAATATGATGAGACGATTTCGGCGGCGCTGGCCGGCGAGCTCGGGATCAAGAACAAGATGGCGATTCCGCGGATCACCAAGGTGGTGATCTCGATGGGGCTGGGCAAGGCGATCGCGGAAAAGCCGCGGCTGGAAACCGCGCTCAAGGAACTGTCCCAGATTGCCGGCCAGAAGGCCGTGATCTGCAAGGCGAAGAAGAGCGTGTCGAACTTCAAGTTGCGCGAGGGGATGGAGATCGGCGCGAAGGTGACGTTGCGCGGGGCGCGGATGTGGGAGTTCCTGGACCGGCTGATCATGCTGGCCATCCCGCGTGTGAAGGACTTCCGCGGCCTGAATCCGAAGGGCTTCGACGGGCGCGGGAATTACTCGATGGGCCTGTCCGAACAGACGGTGTTCCCGGAAATCCGGGCGGACGTGGTGACGTTCCACCAGGGCATGAATATTTCGATCGTGACGACGGCGACGGATGACAAGCAGGCGCACAGCCTGCTGAAGCACCTGGGCATGCCGTTCCAGACGGAAACCGAGAAGGCACGGAAGGCCGGCTAACGCAACCACGAAGGCACAAAGGACCCAAAGGACCACGAAGACGGGATTTTAGAATATGGCGACAACGGCATGGAAAGTTCGGTACAAGAAGCGGTTGGCGATGATCGCCAAGTACGCTGATCTTCGGCGGAAGCTGAAGGAAGAGAAGAACTACGCGGCGCTGGCGAAGCTGCCGCGGAACTCCAACCCGACGCGTCTGGCGCGGCGTTGCGAGCTGACGGGCCGGCGGCGCGGGCATTACCGCAAGTTCAAGATATCGAGGATCATGCTCCGGGAGCTGGCGCACAAGGGCCTGATTCCGGGGATGAAGAAGTCGAGTTGGTAAGGGACCCTGGGTCGGCGCGCCGAGGCGCGAATGAACCCGGGAGGCACGTACCCAGAGGAAGCTATGAGCGATACTATTGCCGACATGCTGGTCCGGCTGAAGAACGCGGTCGGGGCGAAGCACAAGACGGTGGATATTCGGAACGCGAAGATCTGCCAGGGCATCGCGAAGGTGCTCAAGGAAGAAGGCTACATTGCGGACTTCGTCGTGCTGGACGACGGCACGAAGCAGGGCCTGATCCGCGTGACGATCAAGTACTCGCCGACCGGCGAGCGCGCGATCCAGGAGATCAAGCGCATCAGCAAGCCGGGATGCCGTGTGTACCGCGGGGTGGATGAGTTCCCGCGGATCATGAACGGGATGGGCATCGCGGTGCTGTCGACCAGCCGCGGGGTGCTGTCGGACCGGCAGGCGCGGGCGCAGAACATCGGCGGCGAGCTGCTGGCGACGATTAGTTGAGGAAGGAGTTAATTGGGTTAAATGAGTTAAGTGAGTTAATTAGGATCAAGATTGCGACTTAATTAACCCAATTAACTGAATTAACCTAGTTAGCCCGTTGAAGAAATCAGGAACCGGAAGGCCCGCCAGGGGCGGATGAAACCGGACGGTTGAAAGGAAGATCGAGATGAGCCGGATTGGAAAGAAACCCGTACCCGTGCCGAAGAACGTCAAGGTGACGATGAACGGCCGGACGATCAATTTTGAAGGTCCCAAGGGCAAGCTGGCGCTGGAGCATCATCCCGCGGCGAAAGTGAGCCTGAAGGACGGCCTGGTGATCGTGGAGCGCATCAACGATGAGAAGTTGTCGCGCGCCATCCACGGACTGACGCGGGCCCTCATCGCCAACAACGTCAAGGGCGTGGCGGAAGGTTACGCGAAGGACCTGGAGATCCAGGGCGTCGGCTACAAGGCGGAACTGCAGGGGCAGACGCTGGTGTTGTCGGTGGGATTTGCGAACCAGATCAAGATGCAGGTGCCCGTCGGCGTGGCCTGCAAGATTGAAGGCCAGGGTCTGCGGTTGAACATCAGCGGGCCGGACAAGCAGGCGGTGGGGCATTTTGCGGCGGAAATCCGGAAGGTGCGGAAGCCCGAGCCGTACAAGGGCAAGGGAATCCGATTCGTTGGCGAGCAGGTCAAGCGGAAGCTCGGCAAGCAGTTTGCGGGCGCCGGTGCGAAGTAAGAAGACGGCGGCCTGATGGTGCTCCGCACAGAAGAGCGGAAGTGACCGGGACCGTGATGTCAGAAGATGCAAGGGTAAGAATATGAGCGCGACATCGGATTTGAAACTGGTGCGTCACAAGCAGCGCAGGGGCCGTGTGAAGGGTGCCGTGCGCGGCAGCACACTGCGTCCGCGGCTGTCGGTATGCCGGAGCCTGAAGAACACATCCGCGCAGATCATCGACGACACGACAGGGCGCACGCTGGCCGCGGCCAGCTCGGTGGAAAAGGCGCTGCGTGAGACGATGAAGAACGGCGGAAACAAGGCGGCGGCGGTGGCGATCGGCAAGCTGATCGCCCAGCGGGCCCAGGAAAAGGGCGTCACACTGGTGGCGTTCGACCGTGCCGGGCACAGGTATCATGGCCGGGTCAAGGCGCTGGCGGATGCGGCGCGCGAAGCCGGGTTGAAGTTCTAAGGAAACGGAAAGACGGGAGCCTGGGGCTCCGTCGCGGCCGGCCGGTGGCGTTGAGCCGCGGGCGTCGCGAGAACTCGATAAGGGAAAGCACATGGCAGACCGCAAGTTTGATTCAGACGATCGTGGCATGGAGTCGAGCACGATCGGGGTATTCCGCAGTGCCAAGGTGGTCAAGGGCGGCAAGAACTTTTCGTTCGAGGCGCTGGTGGCCGCGGGCGATCGCCAGGGGAACATTGGCATCGGCTACGGCAAGGCGAAGGAAGTGCCCGCCGCCGTGGAGAAGGCCACGAAGGATGCGCGGAAGCGCATGATGAAGGTATCGCTGACCGGCGGGACGATTCCGCACGAGGTCATGGGACGTTTCGGGGCCAGCTCGATCAAACTGGTGCCGGCCGCTCCTGGAACAGGCATCAAGGCTGGGCGTTTCGTGCGGCCGGTGCTGGAGCTGGTGGGGATCCGGGACATCCTGACGAAGGCGTACGGATCGACGAACAAGAAGAACCTGAGCAAGGCAGCACTGGCGGCGCTGGTGTCGCTGCGGACGAAGGAACAGGTCGAAAGCACGCGTGGCGTGACGTTCTGAAGTTCGGCGGGAAGCAAGTAGCAGGAAGCAGGAAGTCGGGGGAATGACAGTAGGCGGTTTTTCCGCGAGGAGATGGTTCGATGATGATTCATGAGATTACAGCGCAGGCGGGGGCGCACAAGAAGAAGATGCGGGTGGGTCGCGGCGAAGCGAGCGGCAAAGGCAAGACCAGCGGTCGCGGCACGAAGGGCATGGGCGCCCGTGCGGGCTATCATGGCCTGCTCGCGGCGGAAGGCGGCCAGATGCCGCTGTTCCGTCGGTTGCCCAAGCGCGGTTTTAATAACAACTACTTCACCCAGCGGTTCAGTATTGTGAATGTATCCGACCTCGAGAAGCATTTTGAGGCCGGCGCCACGGTGGACGTGTCGTCCCTGATGACCAAGGGCCTGGTGCGGGATGACAAGTTGCCCGTGAAGGTGCTGGGCGATGGGGCCCTGACCAAGAAACTGTCGGTAGTGGCGGGCAAGTTCTCCAAGCAGGCGGCGGAAAAGATCGCCAAGGCGGGCGGAACGATGCAAACGCTGGAATTGGACCGGAATAAGGGGAAGGTCAACCCGAAGAACGGGCGGTTCAGGGCGCAGAAGCCTGAGGGGAAAACCAAGCCCAAAAAGTGAACCGGGCGAATTGGGTTTAGGGGCGAGTCCGGATAGAATATAGGTTCTATCGACCTAAAGTGGCTTTTTTGCCCCGAGGGTGAATGTTCAGGACATTGTTCAACGTCTTTCGAATTGGCGAGCTGCGGAACAAGCTATTGTTCACGCTGGCGTTGCTGTGCGTCTATCGCATCGGTTTCTATGTGCCGATTCCCGGGGTGAACACGGGGAAGTTCATTTCCAACGATGGCGCGCTGGGGGTCATCGCCCAGTATCTTTCGTTGTTTTCCGGCGGAAGCCTGAGCCAATCGAGCATTTTCGGCCTGGGGATCATGCCGTACATCTCGGCGTCGATCATCCTGCAGCTTCTGTCCACGGTCGTGCCTTCTCTTGAGAAACTCAAGAAAGAAGGTGAGCCGGGGATGCGGAAGATCAACGAGTGGACGCGGTACCTGACGGTCGGGATCTGCATCGTGCAGGGCACGTGGTGGATTTCGACGCTTTTGAAGATTGACCACGGCACTTCCGTGTATCCGCTGGTGCATCAGCACTTCGCGTTCTTATTCGTGGTCATGGGGGTGACGGTATTGACGGCCGGCAGCCTGTTCCTGATGTGGCTGGGCGAGCAGATCGATCAATACGGAATCGGGAACGGGGTATCATTGATCATCACGGCAGGCATCGTTTCGCGCATGCCGGTGGCCATGGAAAGCCTGTGGAACGGGTCACCCTTCGCAGACCTGTGGGCGAACTGCTGGACGATGGGCGTGGGCAAGGCGATCCAGAAGGTATTCGACGTGCAGTCGTCGGCGAACTACAGCGTCCTGGTGATCGTGTTCCTGGTCCTGGCGTTCGTGTTCGTGGTGGCCGGCTCGATCCTGCTGACGCAGGCCCAGCGGCGCATCCGCATTCAGCAGGCCAAGCATGTGCGCGGCCGGCGGGTATATGGCGGCCAGCAACAGTACCTGCCGTTGCGGGTCAACCATGCGGGCGTCATGCCGATCATCTTCGCCAGTTCGCTGATGATGATTCCGAACTGGGGCTCGACGTGGATCGCCCAGACCTACGGCAGCGCCAAGGACTTCCCGAACTTTTCGCCGGTCGCCCTGTTTCTGGGCAAGAATTTCAATAATGGTTCCTACCTGTATGAGCTGCTGTACGTGGGGATGATTTTCTTCTTCTCTTACTTCTGGAACACGGTGCAGTTCAACCCGAAGGAAATCGCCACGCAGCTGCGCGACCACGGCAGCTTTATTCCGGGGCTGCGGCCAGGCAAGCGCACCGCGGATTACCTGGAAAACGTGATGACCCGCATCACCTACGTCGGCGCGGCGTTCCTGTGCGTGATCGCGGTCGTGCCGAATGTCGTGGCGACCTACATGCTCAAGACGGGCAACGAAGCGTTTCTCATCTCGCAATTCCTGGGCGGCACGGGGCTGCTGATCGTTATCAGTGTGATGCTGGATCTGGTGAACCGGATCGAGGCGAACCTTGTCATGCGGAATTACCAGGGCTTCCTGGAAAGCAGTTCGGCTGCCAACCGGCTTAAGAATCGGATTCGTCCCGGTCGCGGAGGTCCCGGTGGAGGCGACACGGACAGAAGTAGTATGGCCGACGGCCCAACACGGGGGTTACCGGCATGAGGCTGGCCTTGCTCGGCCCTCCGGGGTCCGGCAAAGGGACTCAGGCGGCGCGGATTTGCGATGCGTTCGGCCTGGAGCACCTGGCCAGCGGAGATATTTTGCGAGCGGAGAAGGCCGCGGGCAGTCCCATGGGTCTTCAGGTTCGCGGGTATCTGGATGCGGGCCAGCTGGTGCCCGACGAATTGATGTTGCAGGTGATGCGGGAAAAAATCCGGTCGCTGCAGCAGGGATTTATACTGGACGGCTTTCCGCGGACGCTGCCGCAGGCCGAGGAATTGAACCGGATTCTGGTGGAGCTGCAGAAGCCGCTGGAACTGGTGCTGAATTTCGTGGCGGGACGGGCGGCGCTGCTGGAACGGTTTTCCGGGCGGCGCATTTGTCCGCTCTGCCACACGGTGTATCACGTGGTCTCGGCACCGCCCAAGGTGGCGGGCGTATGCGACCTCGACGGTCACGCGCTGGAGCAGCGGCCGGATGACCGATCAGAAGTGGTGGCGCGACGGATCGCGACCTATGAAGAGACGACGGAACCGCTGGTCGCGTTTTACGCAAAATCGACCACGGTACGGATGGTAGATACCGGCGGCTCGATCGAAGAGGCGAGCAAGATGGTGTTGGCGGAAATTCGCCGGCACTTTGGATTGAAATGATGGGCCGGCAGGGTGCCGGCGATGTGATCGGAATTGCGACCTGGTAACTGGAATTTGTTCGGCGTATGAAGATACCACTTAAATCCCGCCGCGATCTGGAGCTGATGCGGGCGGCCGGAAGGGTGGTGTACAAGGCGTTGCAGCGGGCCCGCGAAGTG